>ENA-UEQW01000717-UEQW01000717.1-human-gut-metagenome-genome-assembly--contig:-NODE-717-length-30069-cov-13.905608_pt1 | contig 30069 bp, 9 predicted proteins | sample MGYA00242947_ERZ507947 | MGnify/ENA primary metagenome ERZ507947 (study PRJEB26167, sample SAMN06115421) | human gut metagenome | host: Homo sapiens | place: China:Guizhou | collected 2015-03-17... | reverse complement strand
CTCTTTTTTCTCTTGACGGAGGGCTTCCGCCCTCTTCCTTCGTCTTGTCTCTTTATCGCATCATTTCAATGTTCTCTGCGCCGTTTCCTTTTCGGAAAGCGGTTACAAAGGTACTGCCTTTATTTTTAACCGCCAAATTTTTCGCGAACTTTTTTTCAAGTTTCTTTTTCAGAACCCCGCGTCCGCGCCGGTCCGACGCCCTCCGGCATCACGCCAAAGCTTCACGACCACCGGTCTGTTTCGCTTTTGCGGTTGCAAAGGTACTGCCTTTTCCCTTTCCCGCCAAACTTTTCAGCATCTTTTTTTGCCCCTTTTTTCAACTTTTTTCACAACGCATTGATTCTCCGTCACTTATTTCGGAAACTTTTTTCACCCCGTTTTCCTTCTTTTGCGACAGAAACAAGCCCCAATTATTTACACACATTATTATATATTTAAGAGCAGACATATTTTTATAAACATTCATGGCAAAATATTCTTATAATACGTCAGATTTCCGTAAATTTGTACAAGAATAGAAAAACGAGAACGAATGAACGAGGCTAAACTTAGTCAACTCTACTTGCGCGACACTGCTTTTCAAGATTTGATGCAGCGCCGCATCTACAACGTGCTTCTCATCGCCTCGCCCTACGACGCCTTCATGATGGAGGAAGACGGACGCATCGAAGAGCAGCTGTATTTTGAGTACACATCGCTCAATCTGAGTTCTCCCCCTCGCGTGGCACAGGCAAGCAGCTACGAGGATGCCCACGATCTTTTAAGAAGCAAGTCGTTCGATTTAATCATCGCGATGCCTGGTAACGACATCGGACTCACATTCCGCGAAGCCAAAAACATCAAGACAAGCTATCCCGACATTCCGTTTATCGTATTGACTCCATTCTCACGCGAAGTGTCGCGGCGTCTTGCCAACGAAGACTTCTCCGGCGTCGACTATGTGTTCAGCTGGCTCGGCAACGTCGACCTGCTTCTTGCTATCATCAAATTGATGGAAGACAAGATGAACAGCGACAACGACATTCTTGAAGTTGGCATCCAAACCATACTGCTTGTGGAAGACTCCGTGCGCTTCTACTCATCAGTGTTGCCCCACCTATACAAGTTTCTGCTGAAGCAATCGCTAATTTTCTCAACCGAAGCTCTCAATGAGCACGAGCAGATGCTCCGTATGCGCGGACGCCCAAAAGTCATTTTGGCACGCACATACGAGGAGGCGATGACTTTGTACAACAAGTACAAGAACGAGATTCTCGGCGTAATCACCGACGTGTCGTTCAGCAGAGACGGAGAGAAGGACAAGCACGCCGGCATCCGCCTTGCCAAAGAGATAAAGGAAATCGACCCCTATGTCCCCATCATTATGGAATCGTCAGAGACCGAGAATGCAGTCTACGCCAAAGAAATGGGCATCTCGTTTCTCGACAAGAATTCCAAGAAGTTTCCTGTCGACCTTGGGCGCATCATCACCGACAATTTCGGATTCGGTGATTTCGTGATACGCAACCCCGAGACCGGAGAGGAAGTGATGCGCATAACCGACCTGAAAGAGTTTCAGGACAACCTATTCAAGATTCCAGACGAGTCGCTGCTGTACCACGCCTCACGCAACGACATCTCGCGGTGGCTGTATTCGCGCGCGATGTTTCCCATCGCCGAAATCATTCAAGCCCATCGTTTCCGCGAAATCAGCGAGGCGGCAGAGGTAAAGAAATTCTTCTTCAACCTGATTGTGAAATACCGCAGGATGAAGAACAAAGGAGTCGTTGCCATTTTCAAGAAAAACCGCTTCGACTACTACTCCAATTTCGCCCGCATCGGACAAGGCTCACTTGGCGGCAAGGGACGCGGCCTGGCTTTCATCGACTCTATCATAAAGAAATATCCGATATGCGACAATTTTGACGGTGTCACAGTGTCAATTCCGCGAACGGTGGTGCTCTGCACCGACATTTTCGACCAATTCATGGAAGAAAACAACCTATATCCCATCGCCCTGTCGGACGCCCCCGACGAGGAGATTCTGCGCTGTTTCATAAACGCAAAACTGCCGTCGCAGCTTAAAGACGACTTTCTTGCCTTGTTTGAGGTTATCGACAAGCCGTTGGCGATACGCAGCTCAAGTCTTCTCGAAGACTCGCATTATCAGCCCTTTGCCGGCATATACTCCACATATATGGTGCCGCGTCTCGACAACAAGGAAGAGATGCTGCATCTGCTCGGCGACGCCATAAAAAGCGTCTATGCGTCAGTGTTCTATGCCGACAGCAAAGCATACATGACCGCCACAAGCAATCTTATCGACCAAGAAAAGATGGCTATAATCATACAAGAGGTGGCTGGCGCGGAGCACGACGGATACTATTACCCATCGTTTGCAGGAGTGGGCCGCTCGCTCAACTATTACCCCATCAACGACGAGATGCCCGAGGACGGAGTGGCAGAAATTGCCGTAGGACTCGGTAAATACATCGTTGACGGAGGTCTGGCACTGCGTTTTTCGCCAAGACATCCCGACAAAGTGCTGCAAACAAGCACTCTCGACCTTGCCCTGCGCGACACACAGACCCAACTCTACGCCCTCGACCTTAAAGATGTTGAAGGCGGATTCAAGGTCGACGACGGGTTCAACATAAAGAAAATACGTGTGCAGGACGCGGCAAAAAATGGCTCATTGCGCTATATGGTGTCGACTTTCGACCCCTACGACCAAGTGATTCGCGACAGCGAGTACGGCAACGGACGCCGCGTGGTTACATTCGCCAACGTGCTGCAACACAAAGTATTCCCGCTTGCTGAGATTGTAGACTTCATGCTTTCCGAAGGAGAAAAAGAGATGCGTCGTCCGGTGGAAATCGAATTTGCCGGATGCATCGACAAGCACGGAGAGACAAAAGGTAACGTATATTGGTTGCAGATACGTCCAATTGTCGACCGCAAAGAAATGCTCGATGAGAAAATCATGCATACATCCGACAGCCAGCTGATCATGAAGACATCCAGCGCTCTCGGACACGGCATGATGGACGGTGTCACCGACGTGGTGTATGTCAAGACGCAGAACTTCTCCTCGTTCAACAACCCAATGGTGGCACGCGAGATAGAGAAACTCAACAAATCCTATGTGGAGGCCGACAAAGGATATATTCTGATAGGTCCCGGACGATGGGGCTCAAGCGACCCCGCACTTGGCATCCCCGTGAAATGGGCGCACATCTCAGCCGCACGCGTGATTGCAGAAACGGCACTGCCGGGATACCGCATAGAGCCAAGCCAGGGCACGCATTTCTTTCAGAACCTCACATCGTTCGGCGTCGGGTATTTCACCATAAACGACAAGAACGGCGACATCTGCGACATTGAATATCTCGACAGCATGCCTGCCGTCTACGAGTCCGACCATTTGCGTTCCGTGCGTTTCAGCCGACCGCTGCAAATCGGAATAAACGGCAAGACGGGATTAGGAATCATTGTAAAACCAACAACAGAAGATAACTGAACATATGTCAATCATAAACAACCTAAAAGCAATGTTGGGTTTTCCCGACAAAGAAGATATGGGCAACGAGAACTCATCGCAGACAAACTCGCCGTCTTACATCAACCCGTTCAAAAAAGAAAACGAAAAGCCATTGCCACCGCCTGTTCCGGAAGTGGCTAAAATCTCACAGAAGGATGTTGAAGACGCCATAAGCGATGAAGTGGTCGACAAGGTAACCTCTGTGCTCAACACGTCATTGCCGGAATACGTGCGTGAATGCATCGACAAAGACGCGCAAGCCAACTACGTTAGAAGCCTCATCGGATCAACGCTCACCGACTTCCTGCAGCAAATCAAGCAGGAGGCGGAGGAAGCCGCTCGCCAGCAATGGCAAAAAGACCGTATGGACCTTGCCAACAAATCGTCGGAGGCTTCAAAGCAGATGAACGAATACAAGACGAAAAACGAAGAGCTGCGAAACCGCATTCTAAGCCTTGACAGGCAGAAAACCACGCTCAACGACCGCATATCGACATTGGAAAACCGCGCTGCCTCAGCGGAGGCTGAACGCGAGCAGTATCAGCTGGAATGCAAAAGTCTGATGAACAAAATCAAAGTGGCAGCTGTCAACGATGAGGCGCTGCAGGCATTGCGACAGGACAACGATGACTTGCGCGCGGCAAACGAGAATCTGCAAAACGAAATTGCCGAAATCAAAGCCGACGCCGAACGCAAGGCCACCGACTCGGCGGCTCAAATCCTTGCCGCCAAAGCAGACGTGGCGAAGAAGGAGGCGCGCATTGCCGAATTGTCATCACAACCCGACGACGCAAACGAGAAGGAGGCGGAAATCGAGCGTCTAAACGCCGAACTCGAGACCATAAAAAGCAACGCCAAAACCGAAGCAGAAGCGCTGACGGCACGCATTACGGCTCTCTCGCAGGCCACCTTAGAACTGGAAGAGACAAAACGCAAACTCGCCGAAGCCGAAGATGAAAAGTTTGCGCTGAAAAATGCCCCAGCGACAAGCAGCGAGGAACTGGAAAAGCTCCAAAACGAACTTGCCGTGCGCAACAATGAGTTGGCAAGCATGCGGTCCACAATCCAAAGCCAGAACGACGAGCTCTATGCCTTGCACGAGAAACTTAACGAGACCGGCGACACCGCAAAGATGGCTGAAATCGAAGTCACTCGCGCCAAGCTCGAAGACACCGTGGAGAAACTCAACAATGAGCTGTCGCAAAAACAATTGCAAATCGACGACCTCAACAGCACGAAAGACGAGATTTCTTCTGTCTACGAGCAGTTGAAAAAAGAATTGGAACGCAACAAAAAGCACTATGCCGACAAGGAGCAGGAGTTCCGCCAACAGATTGTGGCGCTGAAAGACGAGCTGGAATCAGCAAAAAACGAGATTTCAATCCAAAAGGCAGAAAAGAAAGCCAAGAAAAAGGCTCAACACCATGCGGCTCCGCTGTCGGGAATATCTGCCATCGACTACACAACCGAATATTCCGACTGGCTGATGCCCACACCGCCGACAAACGCAATTCCAATCGTTGCCGAAGAGCCTGAAGAACCCGAAATAGAGAATCACAAAGAACCGGAAAAGAGTCACGCGAACCCCAACATTCCAGAGCAAATGGAACTGTTTTCATAACTATGGACTATACTACCTTATCACCGGAACTTGAAGAGCGCGTGCAGCGCGCTGTCGACAATTTTATGCAAGGCTATGGCTGCTGCCAATCAGTGGTGGCGGCTTTCGCCGACATCTACGGACTCAGCGACGACCTCGCAAAACGCATTGCCGCAGGTTTCGGCGGCGGCGTTGGGAGGCTTCGCATGATGTGCGGCGCCGTGTCGGGCATCGTGTCGCTTGCGGGACTCGACTGCGGTCAGACCGACGGTGCCGACCGCGAAGGCAAATCAGCTTGCTACAAGGTTGTACAACAGCTTCTTGAGAAATCGCGCGAGCAAAACGGCTCGCTCATCTGCGCCGAAATTCTCGGACTGAAAGGCCACGACAAAGCAGTGTCGACCTACGAGGCATCGCCTCGCACAGCCGAATACTACAAGTCGCGTCCTTGCGCTGCCAAGGTGGAGAGCGCAGCCCGCATCTTCGCCGAATATCTCCAAGCCAAAGCTTCGTTAACATAAAATAACAGCATCAACAACAAAAAAATATTTAAATTCCCCCCCATATTTGTATTCTTTGTAAATTTGCATTCGCTATTAAAAGCAGGTTATATTTTAATCAACACATTAACAATTAATATAGGTACGTCACAGCACCATACTTCCCAACTTTAATCAGTGTTTGTGGCATAAAAAGGTTTAAAAGAACAGGTAAAAAAGAGTGAGATATACCAAACTGATAATTACACTAATTATTGGTTTCGCAATGGATATGGCTGCTGAAGGAATAACCGCCGACAGCATCTTTATCCAAAATTCGCGTCCAATAAAATTTGTTGTAAACAGAATCAGCATCAGCGACCAAGATAGAGAATGGATTACCGATGTGCTTATCCCAGAGCTTCAAAGGCTGGGAGATAGGGGTATTGTTTTCGGACGTGCCACCGCTTCTCCAGAAGGTCCATACGACAACAACCGTCGTCTGGCAAACCAACGTCGCGCATCGGTCGACGCTCTGCTCCGAAGCTACGGCATCGGCACCGACCACATCCAATACGACGTTGTGGCTGAGGACTACGACCTGCTCTACACCATGATGATGCTGAAACACGACGCCAAATTCCATGACGTCGACTCCTTAATCACTCTCTACGCCAACGACACCCAACGTCTTAAGGCGGCTATGAAGCGGCACGACGGCGGCAAGCTATGGCGCTACCTGCTGAAAGAATATTTCCCGAAACTGCGCGCAGTGAGAATAATTGTCGTTGACAAAAGGCTTGCCAACATCGACAGCAACGACCTGGCTCCACGACCTATAGCAGCAACCATTCCGGCAACTGTCGCCGACTGCCATCTGCGCATCCAAAATGCCGACATCACACCGGCATACATCATCCCAGCGACAACGCCCGCCTCGGCTTTGCCGCGTCGCGAGGCGCTGAGCGTGAAGACAAACGTGCTGTTTGACTTTGCCTACATGCCGGGCTACGACCGCTTCTGCCCTATTCCAAACGTTGCGTTGGAATATTATCCGCTTCATGGTCATTTCACCTACGGGGCAAGTTTCGACTGCCCGTGGTGGCAGCACTATGATGAGCATAAATATTTTCAGGTTAGGAACTATCAGCTGCACACCCGCTACTATCTGCGCAGCGGCGACATCCGCAAACGCAAACCGGGAGAAGGCGCGGCTTTCAGAGGTTTATACCTCAGTCTATACGCGCACGCGTACCTATACAACATCTGCTTCGATGAGAAACGCGGATGGGAAGGCGAAGGCTGGGGCGCTGGTTTGGGTATAGGCTATGTCGTCCCGTTAGGTCGCTCCGGACATTGGAAGCTGGAGTTCGGGCTGCAGGCGGGATATCTCAGCACCAACTACGACCCCTATCAGTGGAAATGCCCTGTAGACCCCGGCACCGACAAAGAGCAATATTACTACAAGTGGTACGGCGATGCCAAGGATTTCCAAAAGAGGCAGCACCGCTTCTCGTGGCTTGGCCCTACCAGAGTGGAGATAACGCTCAGCTACGACCTGCTCTACAGACGCAACAACAAGAAAGGCGTAAGTTTCAGAAACCGAGAAACGACAATCAACTATTAGACAAAACATAGCAACAATGCGCAATATAACAAAACTCATATCACGAATCATCCTTGATGCAAGCCGCAAAGCCTGCAACAAGGATGCCGTCATGTGTTTTGCATTGTTATGCCTTGTCGCAACGGGATGCGTGCGCGAGCCTAAGCTCCATCTCCACCAGGGCGGCGCCGACATCGACATGGAAATCCCGACAGTCGACCTCGACCTGAAAGTGATATGGAACTACATTTTCAAGTACGACACCGAATACGACTGGCAAGCGGAGTGGATCTACGGATGGGACAACACCGACGAGGAAATGTTTGGCACTATCGGATACACAGAGCCTGACGCCTTCGAGGTGCGCCGCTACTTCACCGGCAACGTCCAGTTCGGTGCCCACAATGCCCCTTACAGGCACTCGATTGTAGGCAACCACGTCCAAGCCAAATACGATTTCGGCTTTTGGGACATCCTTGCATGGAACAACATCAACACTCCCGACGGGGTACAGAGTGTGCGCATTGATGAGAACACCACCTACGACCACGTCACGGCTTACACCGGACAGACAATATACCCGGCGCTCTACAACTCGCCGCAGTTCACGCGCTCCTTCTATCAGCCGGAGGAGCTGTTTGCCGGATACCATGGAGGAATTGAGATAAACAAGAATCTGGACGGATTCACGTTCGACGAGAACCGCAACTGCTGGGTACGGCAGCTCGAGATGGAGCTGCAGCCAGTGACCTACATCTATTTGGTACAAGTGATTCTGCGCAACAACGACCACAACGGCAGAAAGGTGACAGCCGTAGAGGGGAACGCCAATCTAAGCGGCATGGCTCGCTCCGTAAACCTCAACACAGGCGTGACGGGGGCTGACGCCATCACCGTGAACTTCTTCATGCGGATGAAGCAGGACGTTGCCGACAAGAACGGCGACAAGGTCGACGTGATAGGTGGAAAGGTGCTGACTTTCGGCATCCCGAAACTAAACCCGAGCAAGCTTGACGCGCGAGCATATCTGGAATCGCTGCAGAAAGTGAGGGATGCCGACCTTAACAACCGCCACTATATTGACGTGAAAATGCAGTTCTACAACGGCAAAGACTCCACGTTCGTGTTTGACGTCACCGACCAGGCGCGACGGCTGTTCCGGGGAGGGGTAATCACGGTGGAGCTCGACATGGACAAGGTGCCTGTCCCCAACCGGTCCGGAGGCTCCGGCTTCGATGCTGTGGTGGAGGACTACGAAGAGAAAGAATGGATATTCGACATGTAATCAACAATAAATTTAATATATAATAAACAATACGAACTATTTTAATTTTTTAATTTATGAACAAGTTTTTTATCGCAGCCGCTTCGGCATTGGCTCTCGCCAGCTGCTCAAGCGACGATTTCTTGGGAGAAATTCAGGGAAATGAGCAAAATGGAGCCACCTCCGCAATCAACTTCGGTGGCGACACAGGCAAAATCACACGCGCCACAGAGTCAGGCGTCACTGCAGCAGGACTTCTCGACAACAACTTTGTAGTTGTCGGTTTCAAAGGCAACAAGACAGACGCAGCCAACAACGAAACGTACGCTTTCGACCACTACAATGTGAACTTCAAAGACGGTTCAGCATTCTCTACCGAGTCAAACCGTGCTGGTTGGGAATATGTAAATCAAGACATGAACGTAAAGGGCACCAAACCTGCCGCATCTCTCGCACAGGGCGGAGCATCGCAGCAGACCATCAAGTATTGGGACCACTCTTGCAAATCCTACGATTTCATAGCTTTCTCAATGGGTAAAAAAGATGCGGCGTCAGAATACGCCACTCCGACACACGTCGACAAAGACAATCTCGCCACTGCCGCCTACACTCTCTCCGGCAACGTAAACACTCTCAGCGAGTGCTACATTTCCGACATGAAGACCGTTACTGAGCCTAACTACAACAAGACCTCTGTATCAATGTCCTTCCGTCACCTTGCCAGCAAGGTGCGCATGGCTCTCTTCGAGATTGTTCCAGGTTATGTGATCAGCGACGTGAAGTTCTATACCGACACCGAAGCTACTAGCACCACAACCAACCCAGAAGGCACACTCATCGGAAATTTCAACAACTCCGGCACATTGACAGTATACTTCCCTACAACAGGTATCGTCAACAAGGATAAGAAAGACTACAACAAGGCTCACGTAAAATTCACTGCATCAACAACTGCAGGTGAGACTGGCGTATTGAATCATAAAGGATTCGGCGCTGTCAAATACGGCAACCAGGACGAAGGCGCTATTTCTGCAGGCTCAACATACCTCAGCCAGAACGCAGCGAAACCTTCTTACTGCGGCGACGGCTATCAGAACGTGCTCCCGTCGGAAGGTGCGGCAAGCGCCATCACTCTCCGCATCGACTACAAACTCACATCTACCGATGGTACCAACGAGACTATCAACGTGAAGGGCGCCACTGCAACCGTTCCTGCCGAATACACTGAATGGAAGTCAGGTTACGCCTACACTTACATCTTCAAAATCTCTCAGGACACCAACGGTTCTACCGGCGGCACATCAACTGGTTTGACAGCCATTTCATTCGACGCCGTTGTTGTTGACGACGAGGCAAACGGATTCCAGGAAACAATCACCACTGTTTCTGACAACAGCTTCACTACATACGGCTACAAGGACAACAAAGTTACTACCAACGGCAACGAATATGTCAACGGCACCGACATCTATGCAACTGTATATTCTGCCGGCGCTACTGTAGCTCCTCAGAAATTGTACACCGTAACTCTCGAAGCCGGTGCCACTCAGACAATCAACGAGGCAAGTGTTGCCAACGCTCTCGAGAAAGGATCAAACGACACTGCTAAAAAGACTTGGACTGTTACCGACTACGCTGGCAAGAAGATGATTGTGACAGAGACTGCTGATGGTTTTGCCACTACCGTAACAGAAGTTCCGGCAGGTCCTGGCTACACTCTCAAAGTAAATGCTCTCAAGTGGACAGGTGTTGCAACCGACCCGGCTACAGAAACATACTACGCTGTTGAATACGACAATGGAACCAAAAAGTCATACAAGATTGTCAAAGTTGTCAATAACTAATTATTTCTCCATGGCTCACGCCTTGGATTCTGACTAAAAACATTGTGTCTGAGGTGTGTTTTCACACGCCTCGGACACATTTATATGTCGGACGGGGGTTTCTCCCCCGCCCGTCTTTAAAAAAACAAGAAGACATGCAGAAACATCGCATCCTAATATTTCCTCTGTTGGGACTTTCCCTATTCTCCTGCTCGCAATCCGAGCCGGACGAACCAATAGTGCCCGAACCGGACAATACACAGACAAGCATCGCCTTCAGCAGCACTAACAACAACTGGCAGGATGCAAAAACAAAAGCAGCGGGCAACGGTCTCGAGACTATCTTCCAGACGTTCCGCACATGGGGATATAAAACCACAACAAACTCCCCGAACCCGTCATCGCCGCAAATTGTGATGGACGGATATAAAATGTCATACAATCAGGGCTCTGCCGACAGCTCTACGACAAACACTGCCGACTGGGAATATGCTGGCATTGAAAATACTATAAGTGCCACCCTGCAAACAATAAAATATTGGGACTACTCGGCAACGAGCTACCGCTTTTTCGCATACAGTCCCTTCAATCCAGATGTAAAGACTTCGGTCAGCTCGGGCGACAACGCTACCGCTACCTTGTCTTTTAATTTTGAATATTCTGAAGCAGCAACCGCTACTTCAACACCATACGCAAGCCGCCTTTGGCTTGCCTCCCCTTCGTCGACATCGCCGGCATACGGGTCGTGCGTCACTCTGACTTTCGCGCCGATAATCGCAAAGGTGCGCTTCCGCTTCACCTATCCTGACGGAACGACCAACGTTGCGATAAGCAACATCAAGTTCCGCGACAGCCGTTTCGTCGACACCCCAGCAAAAGCCGACACCCCTCTCCGCGGCACCATCGACGCCGCCTATCCGCTCACCGGCATTCCGACAGGCACATATCCTACTCTCACGATGTCGAAGTCGGAAGCGGCTGATGCGTCCGGACTCCTGGTCCTCACCACTCCCTACGAGGAGGCTGGCGACCAGATACACATCCTCAAAGACCCTACTCTCTACAATAAATGGTACTACGTGCCACCGCTCGCCAACATCCCCTACGAACAGGGAGCATACACCATAACCATCAACATTGGCGGAAAAACGGTGTCGGCTACAGTGCCGGCGCAATACATGCAGTGGAAGGCGGGCTGCCAATACACATACATTTTCAAATTGTCAGACACCGGCGACAGCATCTCTTTCAACGATTTGATGGTGGAACAATGGCTTCCCGGTGCCGACATAAAAAACAACGGCTCAGGCACTGAAGACTGGTAAAAAGAATTGACTACAAGAATGAAACATATCTCAAAAATAACCGCTATCGCGCTTCTCGCAACGCTTTCTGCCTGCGAGGGTTCCGACATGCCCATACAGCAAGCCGACAACCACGGATACATCTCATTCTCGGCGCAACCGCAAAAAACAGCAACACGCGCCAACCCCTACGAGGCCTACGACCCTACGCGCCATCCCGCAACGATGGGCACGTTCGGATACTACGACATGCCGAAACGCTATGCGTCGGCTGCAAACACCATATTCAACAATGAAACTGCCACCTACAACGTGGCGACATACGGCTGGGACACTGCGACAAAGAAGCGCTGGACTGAATACACCAAGGCTTCGTCGTTCGACTTCTTCGCATATATGCCATATACAGGCGGCGCCACTCTTCTGCGCACCGCCAACAACACATATACCCTCTCGTTTCCGTTCGCTATGAGCGACGGCGGCAACCCTGTGCCGGTAATCTACGACACAAAGGCGGCGCCGATCATCTGCGCCGTTCCGAGCAGCAAAGGGGCCATCTCCGATAGCAACGGAGGCGGAACGGTCAGTCTGAAATTCGACCAGACACTCACCGGCTACAAGCTGCTCTTCATGCTCGGCACTAAGATGAACGCCATCCGCCACTTCCGCATCAAGAGCGTGACGCTTTCAGGCAGCTTCTCCACATCGTGCACAATATCGCGTTCCTACACCTGGAATACAACATCAAAAAGTTGGTCTGCCTCTGCAATAACATGGAGCGACATCAAACGTCAGTCGTTTGTAGAGACGCCATTCCCTATTGTCTACAAAGGCTACGGCTCCGCGGGCTACGACGACAACACCCGGACCGTCATTGTCACATCTACAGGCTACACGCAATGGGGTGCCGACATCTACACCATACCCGATGCCAAATTCCTGCCTGTCATCAACGTCAAATACGATGTGGAATTCATTGCGGAGGACGGTTCCACCATCGTCACCCGAAAGAACGTAACATCCGGAATAACCATCAACAAGGATAATTTCAGCAGCCTCACAACAGGCAAGACTGCGATGATAAACCCAATACGCATCCTCATACAGCCACGCTACCTGTATGTGCTTGCCGACGAGGATGCCTATACGGGTCAATTATTGATAGACTAACAATAGATAACGACAATAAAGTGTTTGAAAAATGAGAAAACATTCAACACATAGCATATCACGAGTTTTTTTCTCTCTGCTCATGCTTATGATTGCCGGAGTCAATCTGACCATGGCTCAAGGATTAAGCAGCAACGACATCAAAGCCTCATGGGATTTCAAAAACGGGACTGTCGCATATTCCATCGTTTCCGCCGACATCCCGGCTGGAAGCACTTTCTCATGGAAAGTGGACTCCAAGAGTGTCACCGACGGAATTTCCGACAGCGGACAGACCGTCACACTGCCGCTGACCAACAAGACTCGGAGCGGCGAGGTGACAATCACGTCTGCCGGCAATGCCCCGCAGACCATCGCTTTCAGCATCGAGCCGAAAGCCTATGGCGTGGACTACGACGGCAACCATTTCTATGCCGACAGCTACCAGCTCTATCCCGACGGCTCCGAGGGCGACGGCTCCAAGGAAAAGCCTTTCCTCATCAGCAACGATATGGAATTGGCAAGACTGGCGCATGAAGTCAACAATGGCGCAGCTCAACAAATGTTTTCTCAGAAATATTTCAAACTCACCAAGGACATCGACCTCAGCAAGGGATTGTGGACTCCTATCGGCACGGCTCAAGGCATCGCGAAGGCTACCGACGGACATTTCTTCGCCGGAAAGTTTGACGGCGACGGACGCTCCATCAGCAACATGCTCATCAGCTGGACTTTCAGCGACCTAAAAGAAGCCTCGTGGGGTCTGTTCTCCCGACTCAACGGCAAGGGCAACAACGAGAATGAGTATGCGTCTGTCTCCAACCTTATCATCGACAATGCCAGAATAGAGAAGAAGGCGGCACACACGCCTCTCAACAACGCCAACTACACGGTAAAGATGGGCATTGTGGTTGCCGACATGACCCAGAACGCGGAACTCAGCAACATCATCATCCGCAATTCCAAAATATCCGACAACAACGAAAGTTACACGACAAAGACAAAATTCAGAATTGGAGGTATAGCCGGCTATCTGAACAACTTCGTGAGTCTGAGAATATTCAACATCTCAGCAGACACGGAAATCGATATGTTCCAGAACGCTGCACTCAACGGTGTGGAAGGACAAGTGACAATTTCATGCGGTTTCGGTGCGGCAAGCAAACTTGCCAACCAAACAGGCTATGCCGTATGGCCGAGAAACATCTATGTGCACGGTGCCGGCTTGAAGACAAGCGCCAACACCACCCAGTGCAAAAAAGCCAACGTGATGGCGTTTATAGCCGCCGACAACTTTGCAAGCAAGGTGAAGGACACATGGTACTACACTCCTGCCAACAAAGCTGCCGACACCTACGCCTATAACCAATACGGCGTTGAAAAAGAAATCTCAGCTACCGACGCAACCACAGGAGAGCCGTTCGGAAAGACGTTTGCCGGGCTCAACAGCCTGTACATCAACCAAAACAACCTCGACAAGAGGCCGTGGTTATATTCAAACTCTTCCAAACGGTTCTCTTTCAGCTCGATTGCCCTGAAGGCGGAGCGCGGCACAAGCGATGTGCTCACCGTGACAACAGAAGACGGAGAAACCACTTCCGATGTCTACAACTGGTATGCATCGACCGACAACACTGAGGGTGAAAAGGTGAACAGTTCCGCCTGCAACCCGTTCATCCTGCCGCGACAGATATACTCCCAGTATGTCTATGCCATGACCGTCGACGGCAGCCAGCGCACCAACACCGTACTCGTCGAGGCTATCGGCATCACTGCCGAACTCGATTACGAAACCAAGCCCGGCACATACATCATAAATGTGACGAACAACACGAAAGAGAATTTCACAAACGACGAACTTGGTCTCGACATCACATACAAATGGTACAACAAAGGAACCTTGCTGTCGGAAACGTCCAACGAATTTGTACGTCCGGAAACTGCCACCAACAAGGACCAGTTCAACTGTACTGTTACCGTAAAGAGCGGTGGCAACATCATTTTCCGCAAAAACATCAAAGTGACAATCGTGGTGTACCTATGTCCTGAGGCGGTGAGCATCAACGGCACAACCTACGCGCAGGGCGATGACAACGACGACGAGGAGTGGGGCTACTCCCCGACACAGGCGATGAAGACGTGGAAAGGCGCCTACAGCAAGCTCGCCAAGACGGGTACTTGGGACGAAAACATCATCGTGCTGATGGGAACAAGCGGTGCCGACGTGACCAACAATCAATACACGGGCTTCAACATAACCAGCAACAACAGAGGCAAAAATATGCTGAAGCTTGACGAATGGACTAAAGCAAAGGGAGAGTCCCCTCTTTTCCGCAACGCCACCATCACAGGCGAATGGAACGGCACCGACTACAAAGGCACCATCGAGATTTCGGGTGCTGAAAGAGGTCTGCCGATATGGGGCGACACCCGATTTGAGTATATCACATTCAACAACGACCCTGTCACAAACAACGGCGGTGATTTCTACAAAATCATCTACTGCCAATACAATAACCTTGAGATGGGCGAAGGCATACAGATGACCGGTTTCGGGCAGAACTCGCCTAACTACGGAACCATCGACGGCGCTGTGACCACTGCATTCCACATCTTCGGCGGTTTCAACAACGACGGCCGTTTCTATCCGTTGGACAGAAAAGAGAGAATCGAGGCTTTCGAGCAGTCGATGCCTCACGGCAAGGAGGGTTTCAAAATATCCATCAAGTCCGGGTTATACTCCGCAATCAGCGCGGGCGGACGTCAGACATCCTCCGAGAAGGACTACAATGGAGTGATGGGAACTCCCAATCAGCCCATAAAGTGCACAATCGAGATGGACATCGACCGCAAATGGAACGACGCCCACAACCCGGAAAGGGAAATCAAGGGAGAAACAAGCAAACGCAAGAGCGACTACGATGCCGGTATCATTCTCGCCGGAAGCCACGAGGGTGCCATGTATGCGGATGTCGACATAATAATCAGAAGCGGAAAGGTGGCGCGTGTCGTAAACGGTTCGCTGGGTGCGCAGCGCGACTTAATCCTCCCCTACAACGGCACCGATTACTTCGTGCCTAACAACACATATATGGGCAGGGCAAGCATCACGCTCGACCCGGCGTCTTCAAAATACAACGACGACGAGTGGATTGACAACCGTGTAATTGTCACCGAGCTGTATGGCGGCAGCACCGGTCGTGGGCACACCGGCAACGTGATTGTCAACAACCCGTTCTATGGCTACAGCACAATAACCATCAACGGCGGCGTATTCGAAATTCTCCCTGCCGGCAACACTAAGACAGACAACATCTTCTGCGGAATCTACGGTGCTGGCGCAGGCGGTATGAACGGCATCGGCGAAGGCGACGACAATGCCGACAGCCACACTCCCGATAAAAGCATCGCCTATTGGAATGAATCGGGCGACGTTATGCTCTACGGTCCGTATGCCGACGCAAAAGACCGTCTGGTGACGTATCACTGCTACAACAACGACGATTTCGAGTCGTTCACTTATGTCGACCCAACCAACACCAACACCAAGATTGTAATCACCGGTGGAGAGTTCGGTTCAACAACCGAACCTATCGACGGCATTTATGGCGGAGGAAGCGGATTCATGAGCAAAGGCTTGTGGTCGAGCACGGCTGCCACGCCAAACAGTTGCGGTGGCAACGTGTACGGAAAAACCGGAGCGACTGTGGCGTCGCTCACCATCAACGGTGGAGAGTTTCACTGCAAGAACGGCGTATTCGCCGGCGGACGAGGCACTGACTTTTTCTATTCGCAGAACCCCTACGGCGGCAATTCCGGCGACTACAAAGCTCTTGGCAAGACCTATGGCAACGTGGAGCTGAACATCAATGGCGGCATTTTCCACTGTCCGGTATTCGGAGGCGGATACGGTGTGGCCGACGCCAAGGAGATGGGCACATCCAACGTAGAGACGCTTTCCGACATGGCACGCATATACGGACAGTCGAGCGTGAACATTATGGGCGGCACTTTCTACAAAAACATCTATGGCGGAGGCGACATGGCGATTGTTGAGTTTGACGGCAACGCCACAAACGTTGTCATCGGCGACAGCGCCGACATCCGCGGCTCTGTGTTTGCCGGCGGCAACGGACGCCGTCTGCGCCCTGCCTCGCAAGCGTTTGCCGACGGCGACGGCTGCACACAGCATCCTGAGCGGGTAGGACTGGTTGTCGGCAATACCAACGTGTCGTTCGCGGGCAGCACACAACAGGCTCCTTTCATTTACGGCGACATTTTCGGTGGAGGCAATCTTGCACAAGTTGCCAACGACACGTATGTGAACATATATGCCGGAAACATCGCCGGTCAGGTGTTCGGTGGCGGAAACGGCGACATCACAGACGGCACGGTCACTTCAGCCGACGTGCTCGGCAACACCAACGTGACCCTGGCGCAGGACGAGGGCGGCACACAAAGCGCAGGCCACGGTCCGATTGACGACAGCTTCTCGATTAATGTGATATGGTTCAAGATGTGGGATCCGGTTGAAAACATATTCTACATCTGGGACCCCGACATCGACAACGCCGGCGACGAGCCTGCCACGGAGGACACTGTATACGAAAAATCAAAATTCTATGCCAACGGCAAGTTCCTGAATCCCCACAACATCTATGGCGGCGGCAATCTTGCCTGCAACGTGGGCACATACAAAGACGCCGACGGCAATGTGACAACAACCCCTGCCGACGGCACCGGCCTTGCCACCGTGATGATGCAGAAAGGCATGACGCCTTACGAACTGCTGATAACCGACGAATGGAAACAGTCGTACACCGACAACGAGAATCCTCACTTCAGCGTCTTCGGCGGCGGATACGGACGGCTGACGACAGTTGGCAGCACCGATGTAACCGTCAACGTTGACGGCGACTATGGCAAAAACGACCCCAACGCTCCTTCTCTCGACCTTTCGATGGGAGTGCCCAACTTCACCGTATGGGCTGTGTTGGGCGGCGGATATGCCGGCACTGTGGCTGGCAACACCAAAGTCACTGTCGACGGAAAAACGTTTATCCGCCGTGTGTTTGGCGGCGGCTTCGGCGACATTGCGTCAACCGAGGACAACACCACAGGTCAGATTGGCGGCAACACGGAGGTATATATGTGCGGAGCATTCACCCATGGCGACGTGTTTGGAGGAAGTGCCGGACTGGAGCCCGAGACAGCCTCTTCAACCCACTTCATAACCGTGGCGCGTGTCATCGGCACAACCATGGTGGAGGTTGCCGACGACGCCAACATCTACGGCAACGTGTACGGCGGCGGCGACAATGCCAATGTGGGCATTTTCCAAGAGATGAAACCTTCCGACTACTACTCGCCCGACTTGCTGACAAGCGCTTCGACGCTCAACCAAGCCGACGGCACATTCTTAAGCTACAAGGCTGATGGCTACCGCTCGTTTGTCAACATCCGCGGCGGCAACATTTTTGGAAACGTGTATGGCGGAGGTGTGGGCTGCAAAAAGGCTGAAGCCAACCAATACTACAACATCGGCCGCATCAACGGCAACACCATTGTGCATATCGTCAACAGCAATCCGGGCGTTGACAGCGGCACCGACAATGTGGTGCCATGCGTTTGGGGCGACATCTACGGCGGTTGCGAATACGGAACGGTCGACGGCAACACTTTTGTGCACATCGAGGGCGGAATGATGGGCGGCAATGTATATGGCGGAGGATACGGCGACATTGACATCGACAACGAGCTGACTGCAGTCGACGAGGTGCTTGGCAAGAAGGACGTAGCCGACACCGGCACTTATGCCAATATTCTTGGCAACACGAAAGTGCAATTTGACGGAGGCTCTTGGATGTGGAACCGCAAAGCCGACATCAACGGCAACATTACCACATGGCTGGACGCCGAGTCTGACAGCAGCCCTATCTGCAACGACAATAACGAATTCCGACGGATTGCCTATGCTATCAACGAAGCACCGTCGCTCGACAACATCGGCGACCCGCTTGCGCAGGAGGCCATCAATCGAATCAGAAACAATGAGAATACCAAGAAATTCTTCGATCTGGACAGATTCACCTTCTCCACCACCTACAACATCTTCGGCGGAGGAAACCGGGCTTGCCATGTCGGCTCAGCCTCTGTTGCCAACACCGGCAAGACTGTCGTTATAATCAACCACTCCCCCCTCGACGACATAAAGGACTCAAAGGGGAAAACCATAAGTATGTTTGAAAACACCACTGTACAGGGGCTCTGCTGGTTCCTGAACAGCATTCACGTTGAACACCCCTCGTTCTCGTTGTTCGGCGCGGGGTATGGTGTCAACACATCCGTTGGAAAAACCGAAGTCTATGCGCAGCCTGGAGCAAAACTTGACGACGACGGCATAATAACAATCGACGGCATAAAATACCGCTATCTCTATCAAAACAAGGACTATAAAACATATCTCGACCTTGAAAAAGATATCTACGACGACTATCTCAAGTTGTCGAAAGAAGACAAGAAACTCTATTTCGGCAGCTATGATGGCGGCGAGAACGATCCAGGCGTATTCCGCCGCTATCATATCAGCCGCTTTGCATGGAAAATCGGTGTGCCCGGACTCGTGCTGCTTCAGATTCATGGCGGCGGCTATGCCGGATATGTAACGGGCGACACTTATGTGGAAACCGACTGTCAACTTGGCTGCCACGACATCTTTGGTGCTGGTTTGGGAGCGCTGCCCTATGGCGACTTCTCCAGCGGAAGCGGCTATGACTTCGGTTCGGTAAAAGGCAAATCAATGGTTTTCATCAAGGGAGGCGATGTCAATCATAGTGTCTACGGAGGAGGCTCCGGTGTGGAATCGGTAAAAAGAAACGGCGTTTTCATCGATTTCCCGGACATGGCGCATGTAGAGAAAACCGAAGTGCACATCTATGGCAAAATGTACAAATTCCGTAATGGACTCGGACTGATTGAACGCACATTGATATTCGGCAGAGTCTACGGCGGCGGCGATTTGGCGAATGTAGGCAGCAAAAAAGCCGACGCTGCGGTGTTCACCCGCGACAACTATCTATCCCCGACAAACCGCACCACTCTCGTAAACATCCGTGGAGGATCATTGATGTCGCAGGTGTTTGCTGGCGGCAGGGGGCGTGTTGTCACTGAGTGTGCCGACAGCAAGAGTCTAGGAGGTGTTTACGGCAACTCGTGTCTCATCCTCGACCGCCCGGTGATGCACTACCCCTATTGGGACGACACAACGAAAGAATATCTCTCTCCAAGCGATGACGCCAACATGGTGCATCCCGACGTTGACAACGATACCTACCCCACTCTCATGGAAGACTTCTTTGGCGGCTGCCAGAACGGCACTGTGTATGGCAACACCCTGCTGACAATCTACGACGGATGGTTAGGAAAAAGCGCTCACGGAGGTGGTCTGGGAAGCGTCGAAACCGTTACTGAGAATGGCAGCGAAAGCGTGGCGGTGACATCTGCCGACGTAACCGGCAACACCAACCTGCTGATTCTTGGAGGCAAAGTGCAGGCACATGCATTATGGAACGTGCAGGCACGCACATGGAGTCCTGCCAGCATCGTAGACGGAACGATTTACTCTCCGCAGTACGACCCTAAAGCACGTAAGTTCAAAGTGAACCACAATATCTACGGAGGCGGAAAAATAGCATCCGTTGTGGGCAACAACTCCTATATCACCATGACAAAGGGACTCCTTTACAACAGCACAGAAATGGTGGCTGGACGTGACACCGGCAAGAATTTCTTTGAAAGCATTGAGTGGAAAGAAATCTACGAAAAAATCGGCACACCGCAATTCAGCGTGTTTGGCGGAGGATTCGGTGAGAATGCCATCGTGATGGGTGACACGTATGTAAACGTGGAAATGGAAGGACGAGGAAGCATCCTCGAAGGCATCGACATCGTGAAAGGCGAGGAATACAAGCACTTTTTCAACGGCTACTCGGTGATGGACATCATCGGTGGCGGATATTCAGGCAAAGTGTTCGGCGACACGCACATCGTGGGCTCCGGTGGCGTGTTCTGCCGTCGTGTGTTCGGAGGAGGCACCTACAGTTCAGTCAACTCAACCGACGTGGAGCTGAAGGCCATCGACTGCCACGACATTTTCGGAGGCGGATTTATGGGCGATGTGCTTAAGAGCACGACTGTGAGAATTGGCGACAACAAGCCGGCTACAAGTCCCCATACCTACAGCAATGCCGACATTTTCATTCATGGCAACGTGTATGGCGGCAACGACGTGTCGGGATATGTCAACGTGGGACTGAACAAGAATGGCTACTTCATGGACAACGGCGGCACAGGAACCACCATCAACATCTACGGCGGTCATCTGTTTGGCAACGTGTATGGCGCAGGCAACGGAAACTACCTGTATGCCACCGACCGAAACGGAAACAAGAATGTGACGGTCAACGAGTATTATCCCATCAATCCCAACGACCCCGACTCCGAGACGGTGCCGTTGGTCTACACCGTGCCTATGCGCGAGAACATGACGCAGTTAAAAGCCACAAGCGACGCGGTGAAGATGGTGAACATCAACTCATGGCGTCCGCTGACCAACAAAGTGAGCATCAACATCCATGGTGTGTCTACATCCGACACGGTACGCATCGACGGAAACGTGTATGGCGGCGGCAACTCCGCAACCGTGCTGAAGATGCTTGCCTACGGGGCTTCGGAAGATGCCGACAAGTCTGTCGGCGACATCAGCGTCAACATAGGAAGCCACGTACGTATCGGCGGCGTGTTCATGGGATGCAACGGCGAGGAGCTGTTTGTGACGTCGGAGGACAACGACTTCATGAATATGTTCCAGAAGCTGAACGGCGACATCTACGACTACACCCAGGAGCTGGATCTTGCTGAGCCTATCGACTGGATCAACGACTCCGAAAACGCAAACATCAACACAGTGTATCTACCAACGGAAAAAAGCAAACGTCCGATTGTGTATCCGCACCTACTCGACCTCTACTTCCAACCGGTGGAGACCGACATACAAGGCTCGCTCAAATGGAACGGCAGCGAGACTGGAGAAGGACTGACAAACTGCATCATCGGCACGTTCTGTTGCGGAGGAAACCGCGGTAATATGAACGTTATGCCGAAGACAAGCGGCAAAATAGGAAATGTGCTTGAATACACATTTCCGGAAGGGCTGACCATAACCGACAAGATTGTGGGCGGATGCAACAATACCAACTACGACTACAAAGGCAAGGCCAAGCACAGGGGCGGATATCTGCTCGGCGATGCCGACTCTGAATATCCGTTCATCAAACTCAACATCCGCAACAAATTTATGCCTAAAGAGAAAAACGGCGCATACATCGGCGGAAATGTGTATGGCGGATGCTTCAAGAGCGGAACAATCGTCGGCGACGTCTGCATAAACCTGCAGAGCGACATGCTGGCGGGAAAGGACAGAGACAAGCTGGAGAAGTCGAACGAGCTGCTGGTCAAGGCTGCCGAATATTCCGCACTCAACGTTTACGGTGCCGGATACGGTATGGAAAGCTTCGTATACGGAATCGCAAACGTGACAATCGGCGAATCGGTGAAATGCTCCGAGCCAAAAATGGACGGCAACAAGTTTCTGCCTTGCGGCGTGGTCGACCCCGACACCAATCCGGAAGGTCTGGGCGTCTCTGCCAACTTCATCTACGGCGGAGGCCAGCAGGGCAACGTGGTGGGCTACTCGACTATCAAGATGCTCAACGGCCACATATTCCGCGCCGTCACGGGCGGCTCATATTCGGGCTATGTGTATGGCTCCACTCAGGTGATTGTGGGATATCCAACCTACTACTCGACCAACCGCCAAAACCATGTCCGAGGCAGATATGAGCTTAAACGCGCCGACCGGAAGAATCTTGGAGTTGAGAACGACAACGGAAAGGAAAAGACACCTGCCATCAAGCAGCACATATATCTGCTTAATGACGAGTGGATATCGCAGGGCGTCTACGAAGACATCGTGGCTATCGACAACGGCAACGGCATGCGCGACACGATTACCGACGCAAACCGCGCCCACTACTTCAAGAAGATAGTTTCCGCCGCGCCGTCGGTGGGCTGGGAAAACGTCAACATCACCATTGACGAGGCTGTCTATGGCGGCGGATATTCGGTGGCTCAAGGCTCGGTATTAGCCAACAACACAACCGTGCTGAAACTAACCGACAAATACAATCTCGACTATGCCATAATCGCCAACGGCAACGGCGATGATCTTAACTTGTTGCCAGGCGGCTCTACGGCTGGATTCTGCGGCAACACGCTTGTACTTGTCGGCGACAACAAGGACAGTGAACATATCACCATCTCCCACCAAGACATCAGACCGGTGCAACTGCCCGACGGCACCGACCTATACGGCTATTACTACAAGCACTATGCCAGCGACGCCGATGCCGCCAACGGCATATACTCATACCGCTACATTTCGCTGCAGGACAAATATTTCTTCAAATCGGGCGCAACTCCGCCGTCGGGACTTGAGGGAATCAGAGAAAATGAGTTCTACGAATACGACAGCGAGGGCGGCATCTTCGGCGACGGACACCTGTCGTATGCCCAGGGTTTCCGCAGCGCCGACCTGACAGGATATGGATTTGCCGGACACACCATCGACAATCCAAAGATTCTGAACACATTCCAGCGACTCGACATCATCCGTTTGGAGGACAACTGCTTCTCTCTGCTCGGCGCCCGCGACTATACGGTTAACGATGTCAACAAGACGCCCTACTCCATCGCCCGTGTCGGAGAAATCAAGATGGTGGCAAACGACATCCGATTTGACAGCAATGGAGATCTGGAAGCGAAGCCCGACAACAACACGGACTTCAGATACAGCACGAAAGCCCGCAATTACATGGGATTCTCAAACAATATCCTCTATGTAAGCGCAATAAAGTCGAACGTGGATTTCAACAGCGGAATGTGGCGCAACCGCAACGGTCAGCTTGCCTCCGCCTCTACCGACAACACTGCCTTTGCCGGAATGTCGTACCAGGGCGTCAAGCAGCACTACATCGACGACTATAACGCCAACAAGGACAAGGAAAACGCCGAGGATCCGTTCGGAGAGTTCCAGAAACGAAACGACGGAACGGCAATGAACATGATCGGCATCGCTTCGGGATACGCAATGAAGATTCAACTTTGTCATGAAACATACGACTCCGACCGCAAAAAAGTGGTGGAAAACAAATTGTACGGCCCAATCTACGGCGTTGTGGAAATGAACCTTATCAACGTACGCGAGGATGAGGGCGGAGGCTATGTGTATGCCGACAACAATCACAAGCGGCATGACGGCGACTCCCACGAGGAGGACTTCCTCGAGACCACCGGCAACTTTGTGTTCCCATACCACAAGGGCCGATACATCGTCGACGACTGTTTCCCGACAGGATACCATGCCATCACCGCGCCCGGATCGGACAAGACGGTCGACGACGTGAAGGTTCACTATTGGTATGTCACCGGATTCCATTATTACTACAATGTCAACATCTCCGGATACACGTTCAAGTCGTCGAAAGAGAATCCGATCGAATTCGACAGCGACAACAAGGACGGACTCACCGTTCTCGCCGGATTGAAGAGCACCCAGCCGGTGCGCATATTCAACTGGAAGATGCGCAGCGGCCATCCCGACGACAAGAGCCAATACTCAAGCGACCTGGAATATCGAAACTATCTCACAGGAACCGAGACCAACGAAACCGACAAGACATACTATTCCGACGCAGTTGCCGGAGGCTATAAACTATATGTCGGCGGCGCGGAGAGCAACAACTTCTCAGGCGCAACCTCCATCGACGATCCCGACAAGGCGTCGAAAGGCTTTGCCGCACTGCTGTCGATGAGAGAAAAGGGCGACGACGAAGCCACCCTTTTCAACAACTCGCTGCCCGCAGGGCTGAAGGAGGATGCCAAGATTTCGTTCCGTCTGGTGGACATGGTCGACAACACAAACTACGTTGAGCCCGACTACTTCGACAAGCACCTCGGCAGAAAGAGTATGGCAACGCTCGTGCTGAAGGCGCCTGCCTATGAGGACTATGTCAGCGAGACCGACAACAAGCCGATATACACCAACACAGGTAAATTCTACAAGAAGACCGAGTCTGGCTACGAGCTGGTGGAATCGGGAAACCTCGATGCCGACAACACCTACTACCAGCCTCAGACCGAAGAGTTTGTGAAGATTGAGAGCCTGTTCACCTACAACACTGCCAACAAAAAGTATGAAAAGGTGGACAACATCTCCAACGTCACAATCGACGAGAGCAACCCTACGATATACTACGTTCAGCGCGAATACACCTACACAATCTATCTGACAATCGAATATGTGCAGGGGCCAACCGTCAGCGGACAAATCACTATCGGAAACTGCGCGCTGCCGGGCGAGATGGTGCGCGTAACCAAAGACAACATCGTGGTCAGCGCAGACCAGTCGTTTGCGGTCAACGGCTACTACTGGCGCATCGGAAAGCGGCAAATGGGAGCCGACGGCAAGTGGGAATTTAAAGACACCACGCCGTGGACTAAAGAAAATATCAGCAACAACGTGGCAACAGGCTACGACACTTTCAATCAAGCCGATGAAAAGGGCAAAGGTCTGTTTGCGGGCTGTCACTACGACAAGACCGACGACCTTCTCGACGTCCCTGTTTATTACTATATGAACGGCTACGGCATACAACTCGGTGTCTCGATAACGGGACTCAACGACATCCTGGAGGTGGGCATGCACGACGCCGACAAGTTTGTCGTGCACAACTACCACCGCATGGATCCCCACAAGGCTGGTATAAACCTGCACCTTGCCGAGGCGATAACCCGCGTCAATGAGGAAAGCCTTGACACTACGGAATCAGACCCGTTGCCGGAACCGCGAATCTACATTTCCGACAAGAGCGACCTCTCTGCATTTGTCGCTTTCGTCGACTCTATCGGAACTGACAGCAACGCTCCGCGCTATGGCGCAAAAGCTCAGTTCTTCCTGCAGAACGACATTGCTCTGGAAGCAACCGACAAGGGCGGATACTACATTTCCGACTTCGCGGGAATCCTGCATGGCGACGGTCACGTGATCAGCGGCATCCCTTCGGGAAAATCTCTTTTCAACAGCATCGAAAGTTCTGGCAACATATATAACCTCGGACTTGCTTCCGGAAAAATATCCAACTTGACTGCCGACGGCAAAATCGGAAACTACCACTGCTGCTTCGAGTATGCGCCGGCATCGGGCAAAAGCGGATCGACGCCTGTTGTCTATCGCTGGGATGGCTCTCCATACGAGGGATACACCACGGAGGATTTCCGACTTGGACGGGTGGCATACGACCTCAACGAGTACTATCTACGCGCTCGCCACCGCGCCGAGCCGACAACATCAAGCACTGAGGCTGACGCCGACAATGAGATTCTGAAATACGTGTCAGCCTACTATGCCAACGGCGACTATCAGTATGCGTGCCGCACGGATGCCATCACCGGCAACAACACCGGCATCACATATCTGCGTATCGGCAAGGGTGGCGACATCCCCAACTACGAACAGGTGGAGACCCGTCACGACAAGACGCACCCGCTCGACGCGCCGCGCGTAAAATACAACGCCGACGGCAGCATCCCGACGCCTGTTGTCTACACGCCTCTGTTCAACGCCAACAACAGCGGCACTGAACTTATGAACGACTTCCTCTTCTGGGGACAGTCGCTTCAGCACAACCCCGACAACTACCCACGCGATATCGCTTCGCACCAGAACAGCTATATGAGCAACCGCGTGTACCGCACAGCAGCCTACTACGGCGACACGACGCTCGACGCGTTCCACTACAACGCCTACAACAATGGCTCAATCACTATGAGCACCTACGTGCACGATTCTGCTACCACGGCTGTCGACTTCACTTGCCTGCACGACCTTCCTGCAGCGACGGAAACAGTCGGTGGCATCTTCTACCCTCCTATGGACGACAACGCCAGCCGTTTCAACGACTTCGTTGTGAAAGAGGACGCAGGCATCACGCAGAATCTCCTTGTCTACACCGCCGATAATGACGAGGCAACAGGCAACGAGGCTTACGACGTGGTGGAAAAAGCTCTCAACTACAACGAGACTACAAGAGAGGCTTTGATAAACGGACACCATATAACAAAAGGCATCGACGGCTACAGCACCACTCTGTTACACTTCGTGGAGCGCACTCCCGACAACGAGAACGGAGATGGAGAGACTTGCAACAACAACAATCTCTGCGTGCCCATCGCCTTCAACGTCAACGACCGCGCATGGTATGTGCGCAGACCAATGTACTATGCCAAGGACAGCAAAGGCGCATGGGAAGGCATCTGCCTGCCGTTCACCGTCGACAAGGTCGCCGCATCGCTCAACGGAGAGATAACGCATTTCTACGGCTCGCCGTCGGACGCGGAAACCGACAACCCAAGTCAGAACATCCACTCGCTACACCATGAATATTGGCTACGCGGACTGACATCGATTGCCTCAGAGGGCAACGTTCCGTCGGCAGTGTTCCAGCGTCCTGGCGCAGCCTTGTTCTCCCCTACCGACGCTTCGGGCAATGCCTTGACAAATGGTGTTTCCTACACTTTCGCAAATACGTTCTTCGTCGACAACTACGCCGACAAGCTCTACAACCAGTATGCCAACCCGTACTATGCGACGTCACACAATTACCCCGACTACCTGCGTCTTGCAGGCGAAGTGCCCTACATCGTGCGCTTCCCTGGTGCACGCTACTATGAGTTCGACCTCTCAAGTGCGTTCTACAACGATATTTTCGGGGCTTTGGAAGACGCTCAGACCGTGACATTCAACGCCTACGGCGACAACCACACCGGCGACACGTCGTACGGCGCAATAACCATCCCGGTCACAAAAGGTATGGCAACTATGGTAGGCGGAAAATACTCTCACCTCGGCACTTTCTCCGCCATCAATGTGAGCAACGGCAATGTGTATGGAATGAACAACAGCGGCACGGCTTTCGACGATGCTTCATCGCTGTCGACAGTGACGCCGTTCCGCACATATATGTCGCCGACGGCAACGAGGTCAAACGCCCGTTACGACTACACTTCGGTGATCAACATCGCCGAACAGAATGCCGACAACATTATGCCCGACATGGAAGAGAACGAGGATGACACACAGACAGAAGACCATATAACCGTCCGCGCAATCGGCAACCAGCGCGTGCGCATCGAGAGCACGATGGCAACAAGACTGAATGTGGTAACGGTAGCGGGTCAACTCTACCGCATCCTTGACGTGCAGCCCGGCATTGCCACATACAGCGACTTCCAGCCCGGGCTCTACATCTTCGGCACCACCAAAGTCATCGTCAGATAACCCCGTGCGCCCAGGAGATAGCACTGCCTCACTCCACCACCGACGTTCGCTCGCCGTCGGCAAAGCGGGTGACGAGACTGTCGCCGGCACGGAGCGACGAGGCAGAGGAGACCACATGTCCGTCGCGAAGCGTCAGCGAATAGCCACGGCGCAACACGCGGTCGGGCGACAGCAGCTCGACCTGCTTCTCAAGCCCCGTCACGCGCTGCCGCTCGTTAGCCACACACTGCCGTGCCGCCATTGCCACCCGTTGTGAGGCAAACGCCAAATCCTTGCCCGCGCCGTCGATGCGCCGTGCCGCCACAACAGGTATCGCCGCGGCAATCTGCTGCAGACGTGCGCGGTGGCGCACCACGATGTTGTCGGCCATCAACGGAATGCCGCTTGTGAAATATGCCAGCTGCTGACGCGCGCCCGAAAGCATCTGCGTGGCAGAGTCGACCACCATGTCTGTGAGTGCGTTGACATGGTCGAGAGCCGACTGCGCGCGATCGAGCAGCCATTCTGCGGCAGCCGTGGGCGTCTTCACCCTCACCGACGCCACCGAGTCGACCACCGTATTGTCGCGGTCGTGCCCGATGCCGCATATCACCGGCAACGGAAACTGCGCTACGTTGGCAGCAAGGTCATAGTTGTCGAACGAATTCAAATCGCTCGTCGAGCCGCCACCACGGATTATCACCACACAGTCGAAAAGATCGGCATAGTCGTTGATGCGCTCCAAAGCGGCGATGACCGACGTCACCGTGCTCTGCCCCTGCATCACCGCCGGGAAAAGACACGTGTAGAACTTGATGCCCGACGGGTTGTTGTGAAGCTGATTCATAAAATCGCCATATCCGGCAGCGCCAGCGGCAGAAATCACAGCGACACGCTGAGCGACGTCGGCCCACGGCAACTGCTTGTTCATATCAATTATGCCCTCGCTCCTCAGCCGGTTGAGTATCTCCTGTCGCTGACGGGCCATGTCGCCGAGCGTATAAGTGGGATTGATGCCGGTTATCACCACCGACAGCCCGTACTGCTCATGGAAATTGGCACTGACCTCAACCATCACATTCATTCCCGACGCAAACGGCTGCCCCGTGGCTCTCTCAAACTCACAACGCAGACGGGCATACACACTCGCCCAGACAATGCCACGCATACGGGCAAGCGTCTGCCCCGTCTGTGCATCCTTCTGCACCAACTCAAGATAGCAGTGACCGCCGCTCTGACGCACGTCGCTTGTCTCAGCCACAACCCAGCACCGCTGCACCGACGCATCATGCAGCAAGCCGCCGATGCGCCGATTGAGCTCCACCAATGATATCGCAGTTTCTCCCATATCCTTATTTTTCACCATAAGACAGTGCAAATCGAGCGCAAAGCATCCATACTTGATTGGGCCTGCTCTGCCGAGATGCATATGCAAACATACTTAAAATTTGCCGCATTGCAAAACTCCGCAACCACAACGTTCCGCAACCACCGCTGACAGACAACGACTTGCATATATTGTGAAAAATAACTGCAAAAAAACATCCCAAAAAATTTGGCAGACTGAAATATCTGATATATCTTTGCACTCGCAAAAGCGAACCACTGGAGAGGTGGGTGAGTGGCTGAAACCAGCAGTTTGCTAAACTGTCGTAGGGGTTATTCTCTACCACGAGTTCGAATCTCGTCCTCTCCGCGGAAGAAATACAGAAAATCGTCCGACTAAAGTCGGACGGATTTTCGGAGAGATGGCAGAGTGGTCGATTGCGGCGGTCTTGAAAACCGTTGAGGGTCAAACCTCCGGGGGTTCGAATCCCTCTCTCTCCGCCAAAATCAGCGTAACGAGTTGTAAAACAACAAGTTGCGCTGATTTTTCGTTTAAGGGTGCGCC
>ENA-UEQW01000715-UEQW01000715.1-human-gut-metagenome-genome-assembly--contig:-NODE-715-length-30152-cov-4.890274_pt1 | contig 30152 bp, 42 predicted proteins | sample MGYA00242947_ERZ507947 | MGnify/ENA primary metagenome ERZ507947 (study PRJEB26167, sample SAMN06115421) | human gut metagenome | host: Homo sapiens | place: China:Guizhou | collected 2015-03-17... | reverse complement strand
ACCATGATGATGGAGGCAATCAGTCCGTAAATACCAAGAATACCAGCCATAATGACGGGAAGCATGTTTCTCATGACAGCGTCAGGTCTGAACACACCCATAGAGCATACACCAACACCGGCCTTAGCGGTTCCGTAAGCAGAACCAAGGTCTAGGGAATGAGGAGGAGTGGAGAAGGCAGACTAGCGAAGATAATAGAAGCAGCGACTCCCATGAAGCCGAAGAAGGGAGCCGAAGTGGGGCAGAGCTCAGAAATAGTCATTTCAAAAACGGTGGAGAGCATTCTGTACAACTAACCTCGAGGCGCGACCAAAGAGATGAAATATGGCTAGAAACAGACGGGATGCAATCGTGGAAAGGGGGAACTCGGAGCCCGAGCGCCGTTTGGGCGATTTGAAAGCTCTTCTCTTTGACGCCAGGGTCGATTGCGATAACGAATGTTCGGGAACTCGTACACAGCGATTGTCATCCAAATCAACGGGGAGGACGCGGGACAGCAGATTTGGAAGGAGCTTGGCGGCATTCCGTTTATCCGGGATGTGGAGCGTTGTCCACCTGTATCGCGCTCACAAATAGGAACGCGCATTTGCTACTCCGACCTCACCTTCATCATTCTTCAGGGAGACACGCCGACGATGGAGCAGAACAAGCAGGCTCTGATCCAGATGATCGATGCCAGATACGGCGGACTGCTTGCGAGGAAGATGCTGTTCCTTTCGATTTGCCCCAATATTGCGAAGAATACGTTCACGAAGGGAGTAGTGTCGCGTTCGCTGCTTCATGGAGTAGAGGGTGTGTGATGAAACGGTGGAGACTGTGGAGTGCATTCGCCTTGCGTTCGTGTTCCATGGGTATGCCGACCTGCTTCCCTTCTTGACCATTTTCAATTTGCCGCAAGTGTGGGAATTGCTCCCTCTTGTGACGTCTAGGTCTCCTGTGATGGCGTCTCCGCATCCACGTCCTCTCCCGCAGGGGCTGCCTTCGTCGGTTCCAAATCCGAGACCGGTTGCTTCCATTCCGCCTCCGAGGTCAATGTCTCCGAATTCGAGACCGGTTGCAGCGATTCCTCCGAGGCCAGTTGCAGCAATTCCTCCGAGACCAGTTGCAGCGATTCCACCAAGACAGCCAATTCCCGTGCATTCCCTTCCCCCACGACAACCAATGCCAGTGAACTCCCTCCCTCCCAGACAAGCACTACCTTTGACTCCCATTCCTCCCAGACAGTCACTTCCCGGAATGCGCCCTCAACAACCCCTGCCTGCAAGACCTCCAATGCCGCAGAACGCTTTTCAGCCTGGAGCGCGTCCTATGCCAAGACCGACGGCTCCTCACAGTGGCTATCTTGCAAGACCCGCTCCTCCGTTTCCTTCCTTCACCAATGACAGTAATGCCTTTCCCCGAGGGTGATTCCCTTTCCTTTATGTACAATACGTGCAATTGTTTGTGAAACAAGCATACGAATTCAACCACTATTACAATTCACTTGAGCCGTCGGCAGAGCAACTGTCAATGCCGCATGTACCCTCGTCCACCGTTTCTTCCTTCTCAGACGGGTGCACTTCTTCCGTAGCATTCTTTCCCTCTTCCTTCTTCTGCTCTTCTTCCTTCTTCTGCTCTTCCTCCTCCTTCTTCTTCTGTTCTTCCTCTTCCTTCTTTTTCTTTTCCTCCTCTTCCTTCTTCTTCTCTTCCTCTTCCTTCTTCTTTCTCTCCTCCTCCTCCTTCTTCCTTCTCTTCTCCTCGATCTTTCTCTTGTACTCGTCAATACGGTTCTCCACGCGGTTCATCGCCGTCTTCATGTCCAAATAACGCTTCTTGAACTCCTCCGTCGGCGTGCTCCCCGTCGCCTCGTCCATCAGCCAGTCCTCGTTCTCGCTCAGCAGCGTGGCGATGGACGCACGCTCGTCCTCCTCCGAGAACTGAATGAACTCCTCCTCCTCGAGACGACCCTGCGAGTCGTAAATGAAGGCCTCATGCTGATTGATGATGCGCTGGCGCTCGCGGTGGTCGTCGTCCAGCTTCTGCATTCTCTTCAGCCTACGCGTCACGCGGCGATACAGTGACTACAGAGCGACGCTCTTCTCCTTCTCCTCGGAGGACATGGGGAACACGATCAGGCGATCGCGGAGCGGCTGGACACGGAGAGACATCTTGCGGATCTTGCGCTTCGTCACCAGCATCGTCTTCTTTTCCTTCTTCTCTTCCTTCTTTTCTTCCGTTGATGTCTTCCCTTCCGTTGATGTCTTCTCTTCAGTGGTTGGCTTCTCCTCCGTCTTCTTCTCTTCCGTGGCAGCAGCCTCCTGCGTCGCCTCGCTCTTCTCCTCAGCCTTCTCCTCCTCAGCCTTCTTCTCCTCAGCCTCCACCTTCTTCTCAGCTGCATCCTTCTCCTCGCTCTTCAACACATTCTTCTGCTCCTTCGGCTGCTCCACCTCCACCTCCTCCTGGTACTGGAAGCGCACCTTCATGTACGCGTCCTTCAGCACCACCATTCCGTTCATGTCGTTGCTGAACACCAGCGTCACGTTCGGCTGACCCACGCGCTTCTCCCCCATGTTGCTGATGCCCAGCGCGATGCCCGAGATGTTGTACGTCGCGATCGGCACCACCGCGTGCTCGGGCAGCTCCTCCGGCTTGCTGTAGTACAGGTACACCTGGAAGTCGTCGTACGCCTGCAGCGTGATCTTCCGCTGCGTCTTGTAGTGCGAGTAGCGGGAGAACAGCTCCATCGAGCGCGCCGTCTTGCGGTTCTTCAGCAAGAAGTCGTGAGACTGCTTCTCCTTCTCCACGTCCGGCACCGCCTCCTCGCCGTCCGCCTCGGCAGCCAGCGCCGCCTCCTCCTCAGGCGCCTCCTCAGGCACCTCCTCCAGCTTCTCCTCCGGCTGCGTGCGGTACAGCTCCACGCCGATCGAGTACGGGCACACGTCCGACATGCCCACGAAGCGCGGCTTGAAGGCAGTACTCACGTTGGCGGCGCGGAAGGCGCTGCCGAGAGCGACCGTCTCGTCGCCGTTCAGGTGCATGTCCAGAATGTCGCGCTTGAGTCCCTCCTTGAGGACCTTCTGGAAGACGGGCACGCGGATGCTGCCGCCGATCACCTCCACCGCCTGCAAGTCGTCCTATCTGTGAGTCTCCACCTCCGACGCTACGATGGTCAGATGTGCGTCCTCCAGCGCGCGCAGCGCGGGCGCCACCAGACGCTTCGTGATCGCCTCGCTGTTGTCCACAATGAATTGCTTCGTCGCCATCGTCGACAGGTCGCGCTCGTCGAACAGCGTGCCCTCGTTCACGGGCAGCTTGTCGTTCACGGACAGCATCTCCTTCAGCTTCTCGCCCAGCGCGCGCAGTCTGTACTCCACCTTGGGGTTGCCGCGCGGATCCAGGTCGTGCTGCGACATGAAGTCCTTCATGAACTGGTCGGCGAGGATCTGACTGAGGTACGCGCCGCCCATGTTCTCGTCCCACGCCTTCGACAGCACGTCCACGTAGCGCTTTGGCAGCTTGGTCTTCTTGTCGATGCTCGTGTGGAACTCGGCGATGGACACCTGGATCGAGCCCGCGCCCATGTCGTAGAACATCACGCGGTGCGTCTTGTTCACGAACTCCTTGTTCACGGTGTACTGGAGCGCAGCGGCCGTCGTTTCGTCGATGAGCGACAGCACGTTCAGACCCGCGAGAGAGGCGGCGTCCAAAACGGCCTGGCGCTCGTGCTGCGTGAAGTACGAGGGAACGGTCACCACGCAGTCCACGATCTGCTGTCCGTTGTCGAAGAGCACGCCCATGTTTCTCGCGTAGTCCAGAATCATCGCGTTGATCTCCTCCGCAGTCAAATACTCGACGTCGTCAAACCCGGTGCCCGCAGGGAACTTGACGGCCCACGTGTTGCGCTCCGTGAGCTTGAACTCGTAGGGGAACTTGAGCTCCTTGAATTCGTTAACCAAATCGCTCTTTGGTCCCTGGCCCAGGAGACGGGACATTCTCATAAAGACGTTCTTGGGCTTTCGGGCGCCAAGCGTCAGAGCATCGTAGCCGTAGGTGCGGGTCGAGTCATCAAAAATAACGGCGGCAGGTGTCTTCCTCTTGCTGCTCAGGTCCGTTACAATTTCAAAAGGAGAGCCGGGACGAACGATAGCAATCTTCATGAATTGCGTACCGAAGTCAATACCCAGAATCGATGCGTTTGCTACTGCGAGGAATAGGGCAATGTAGAAAACAATCGCGCTCTTACTCATTCTAATCCCTTTCTGCAGAAATGCGAATAATGGAAGGTTCTCGAAATCGGGGTGAGAAATGCACTCCTCCCGAGCGGAAAATCGGGAGGTTTTCTTCCCAGTCAAATCCGTTCTCCTCCATTTCGCGTCTGCTGCGTACGCGTTGATGGGTGGAAACAGAGAAGGGGTGCAGAGTGGATGCTGCCTCCACTTCATGCCATTCGACTCGACATCACTCCCTCCCACTCGAAATCGCAGTACTGAACAGAAACAATAACCCTAACCCAGCGAGAGCGAGTGAACCGACAGAATAGGGGTTCTTGGTAACCACGGATCAGCACGACCACTGAACGCGCACAAACCCGCCCCCAGTTATTGTGCGTACACACCCTTAGAGAAGGCATTCATACGTTGATAATACTCGGCTCCGTGTTATCAACCCTTCACCCGACAATCATTGTACTTTGTGGCTGTTTGACTTTGAAAGGTGTAGGCGTTCATTCTTCTCTCAAACTCCCATCTTGACAACTGCACACCCTCACTCCTCCCCTCGGTCACTCAGTCATGGATACTTCCACAAAACACAGCCTCATTGACGTGTTGTCATGCATTCTCGGGAATGTGGTAAGACAACAAGACGAAGTACTCGTTTCCGCGTTCCGTTGAGCGTAGTATCTCTCTGTGTCTCAGATCACACCGTTTACCGCCCTTTGTGCCCCATCTATCTCCATCCACGATTACCTCGAGAGGTGAGCGAACGCGGTGGTTTTGAGCCGTAGAATCCTGAAGTATTCGAATTGTAGTGCGGAGTGCCTGATCCTCTCACTAATCTACATCGACCGCCTGATTCAGAGCGGCAGGATACCCGTCAATTCTCTAACGGTTCATCGCGTGATTATCACAAGCGTCATGATCGCAATCAAATTCTTCGACGATACGTTCTGTCTCAACAGCTTCTACGCGCAGATCGGAGGAATTCAAACGGAGGAACTGAACAACTTGGAAATGGTGTTTTTGAAGAGTATCAACTTCACCCTCCTGGTCTCGTGCGAAGACTACCAGAAGTATCACAACGAATTGTGCCTTCATGTACGCAATGGGTTTTGTCCCTATTGTTCTCATTGTTGTATCCCATTGCTGGAATTGGCATCGGAGAATAGTAACATTGTGTTGCGCTATTCTTCGAGCAAAGCTGCGTTATGTTCGCCACGAAATGTACTCCAGAGTCCCTGCGTGGACCGGATGTAATTTGTGTTTCGGGCATTACATGTGCCTGTATCATCTCTTTGTATCGGGTAAGGGCTGTTTGTTGCAAACCGCGAGAACGGGAATTCTGGGATTTCAGCCGCGGTTTCAAACCACCCCTTTCCATTTGAACGACAAACGCGGAAAACGAGCTCGCAGTGGAGATGAATCCGCCATCTTCCGTCCCTCAGTACTCGAATACGATGAACTACGGCTATAACGACCTCCAGGGCAGTTACAACGGTGTGGTCTCCTTTCTTCCTTCATTTGCAGATGAGCTGGCGCAGATGGAGCAAAGCCTCGCGCAAATGTATAAAGATAACATCACCCTCATGACGCAATCGCTCGAACAGTACAAAAACGAGATGATCGTCTTCCAAAAGAAGTACGATATGCTCCGCGAGGACTACCAGTACAATCTGCGAGTCATCAAGGAACGCGACGACGAGCTGCGCAAGTGCGACAACTACGTGACGAAGATGAAGGGCGTATGTGGGTGGTGGAAGTGCATTACGGAGTAGGTGATTGCTCAGCTCAAAAACTCAGAAAAGGAGCTGCAGAGCCAGGTGCAAGCCGTCAGTAACGTACGTTTTCTGCACATTCCGTCCCCAATAGCAATTGGCCGAGGCGAATCAGCGGAATCAGGAGCTGACGAACTCCATGAAGGCAATGACGAGCTCTGTTTGTCATCTTCCTCTTTTGTCATTTGTAGATGCAGCAGAAGGAAATCGACCACCAGAACGCCATCGCGAATCTCAAGCAGCAGCTGGAATCCTCGCAGCGGCAAACGGAAATCATTCGGTCCACTGTGGACAACGAGTGAGCGATGAGTCTCGTACTCAGGTGCAGAGTGAGGAAACGACTCCAGGTCGAGACCGCGCGACTCCAGGAGGAGATTCGCGTGCGTGATAAGCGCGTTCAGGAGTTGCGGTGTCTGTGACGGATGAGGACTAGCTCTGAGGCTCGCTTCCAGCAACTCAGCGCGCAGATGACGCAGCTGCAGAGCTCGCGAGCCAGCGCCGTGAACGAGGTGAGTCGCTTGCAGCGAGCGCTGGAGGAGTTGTGGTGTGCGGAGAGTCTGAGGAATAGGCAGAAGCAGGCACAGAACGCGCAGGCGACGCAGATGCAGGAAGTGACGAATCGCTGTCGCGTCGTGTTCCATCGCTCTCTTGAGGAATAGCTGTTCGAGAAGCAGTGCGAGACGCAGAACAGCACCATCGAGGAGCTGAAGCGGCAACTGGCGCTCCAGCAGCAGAACGCCGCGAAACAGCTCCAGGAGGTGATCGAGTCGCAGAAGGCGGAGATGCAGCGACAGTCCGTGGTGTACGAGAGGCAGATGGACGCCTTCCGCCAGGAGATGAACAAGGCGCGGGAGCACGAGAAGCAGCGCGTCGCCTCGATCAAAGCGAAGGTTTGGAACGGGATGAGTGGCGAGTCGTAGATGACCACGGCGCAAAACGATCTGCAGACGCTCACGCGCAGCTTCCGCATCTCCACGCCGGTGAGTCCCTGTGCCTTCTCTTAGACGTAGTACGCTGCGAATCCTTCCACTCCCGCTGCCTTTCCAGTGCAGGGCGGACAGCAGCCAGCAATGCGATTTTAGTTGTATTCTGTTTCATTTCTCTCCCTGTTTCGTGGTATACGCGTCTTCTTGCTAATCGGGAATAACCGCGGTTGTGCTCTTCCTCTCCAGCCCTTCGTTTTCGCCACTAAACAGGTTCCCTTTTCTCTCTGTGTGTTTATCGTTAGTCCTCTTTCGTCTGCATGAACGGAAAAGAGCACAGCACCGCCTTTGGTAGGGTCTGTTCATCACGCTCACCGCGCAGTTCCTAAAGGCCCCATTAATCAGCAGCAGGGAGTGTTCTACCCGTCCCCGCCCATGATGAACGGAATGGCTTATGTACCGCTCCTTCACTCCTTTCATCCCTAGTCCGGTCCCTACTACGTGTACACATCGATGTCCCCTTATGGTCAGTACCGTACGCGTCCTCTGTTGTCCTCTGACGATTAGAGCCCGCTTACGCTTCCACGACTTCCCATAAGCCCTGCGTACTGTGCTCTCATCTGCCTCTCATCCGTAGTCGTGGAATATCAACGCTAAGGAATTCAAGGGTCACACCACCTCGTCCATGAAGCCGACCTCCACGATATCTTCTGTAAATGCACAACCCTTCGTTCCGCCGAGTCACGGAATGGTGCCTGCCGGCAGCATGGCTCAGATGCCTGCACGCGTCATCCCCATGGGAATGCCCGTCCAGATGCCCGGCGTCATCATGACTCCCCAGCCTGCCACGATGCCCGTCGAGACTCCTGCCGTGCCGATGGTCTCCACGACTCCTGCCACCGGCCCCAAAGCCACGTCTGTCGTCCAGGTCCCTCAGATGACTCCAGTCTCCTCCATCTCTCAAGTCGCTCCCGTTGCCCAGGTTACCCAGGTTCCTCAGATGACTCCAGTCTCCTCCATTTCTCAAGCCCCTCAGATGATTCCGGTTGCCCAGGTCCCCCAAATGACTTCTGTTACCCAGGTCTCTCAGGTCTCTCAGGTCTCTCAGGTCTCTCAGGTCTCTCAGGTCGTGCCGAAGGCCGCCGCCCCTGCGCCGAAGCATCCCCTGCTGAACCTGAAGCCGCACACGGGCAGTCGCCGCGGCTCCATCGAGAAGCCTCGCGGCCTGACGGACGAGCAGATCCGCGACATGGTGGGCGAGCTGCGAGCGCGTGACGCATAGAACGGCGCGCTGTACGCGCAGAGCAAGAAGATCATTTACACGCCGCAGGTGCTGAACGCGATCTGGAGCTCCTGCGACCACAACATCCACGGCGACGACGTGGTGAACTCCTTCCGCTGGAACATCTCCATCCGCTCTGTTGTCGTCCTGCGTCGTCGTGACGTGTAGAGCACCAACGCGCACGGCATCATCGGCGACTACCAGTCGCTGCTGAACAAGCTGACACTCGAGAACTTCAACTCCATCTACGACCAGCTGTGCAAACGCAACCCGCAGAGCCTCAAGGAGTACCGCGACATCGTCTACCTGGTCTACGACAAGGCCGTCATGGAGCCGCACTTCTCCTCCATGTACGCGCGTCTCTGCCGCAAGATGAACCGCGACTACCCCGCCAAGATCGACACGCTGCTCAGCTACAAGGAGGTGGACGGACAGTTCCTGTGCTACGAGGTGGGCAGCGACGCCGCGCTGTTCGAGCCCAAGAAGACGGAGGCCGAGGCGAAGGAGAACGCGAAGAAGCTGCTGTCGGTCCGCCGCATGCTCGCTGAGAAGTGTCAGAACGTGCGCGCGCCTTCCCCGCGTCATCCGTAGGAGCTGGAGAGCGAGGGCAAGACGGTGGAGCTGGAGAAGCAGCGCGACGCCGTGAAGGAGGAGCTGAAGAAGTTCGAGGAGGGTCCCGAGTTCGTGAAGCTGTCGGCGCAGCTGATGGAGATCGAGTTCCAGATCAACACGATCCGCCGCCGCACCTTCGGCAACGTGCAGTTCATCGGCGAGCTCTTCAACTGCGGCCTGCTGCGCTTCAAGGACGTCATCCAGTCCTGCTTCGATACGCTCATCACCGACCCCGAGCACGCCGACGACGAGAAGACGGAGGCGCTCTGCAAGCTGCTCACCACGGTCGGCAAGACCATGTACGACAACCCTCGCTTCTCGGACCTGCTGGAGAGCACGATGGAGCGCATCGCGCCGCTGTGCGAGAGCAAGTCGCTGACCTCGCGTGTGCGCTTCGCCGTGCGCGACCTGATCGAGCTGGCGGAGGGCATGTGGGAGAACGACGAGAAGGAGAAGCTGGAGAAGCTGAGCGACATCCGCATGAAGAAGACCATCGAGAAGCTGGAGAGCATCGTGGAGTGGGCGAGCGGAGGCCGTGTGACGCGTAGAATGCTCGAGAAGAAGACCTCGCACCGCAAGAGCCAGCGCGTCCACACGCCGCGCGACGACGAGACGCCCACGGAGGAGGTGACGAGCGAGGTGGTCGCGGCGGACGACGCGCAGATCGAGCAGAGCGTGGTGGACGAGGTGGGTGAGAGCGGCTGCGGTGACGCGTAGTACCAGAACACGATCAAGAGCGGACTGAAGGAGGCGAAGATGAGCAAGGACACGGAGGACTTCTGGTACTACGTGAACCAGAAAAAGGAGGACCGCAAGGACACCAACAAGCAGGTGGTGGCGTCCATTCTCGTGTACGCGGCGGAGAACATCAAGCCCGAGTCCGACGACCTGAAGGCGCTGCTGAAGCATCTCGACTACATCTTCGACAACAAGTACATCAACGAGGAGGAGTTCATTCAGGGGTTGGTGGTGGTTGTGCGGTGTGAGGGATAGAGCCACGAGCTGTCTGACGATTCTGGACTTCATGGACGCGCCGCTGCGATTCGACATCTACAAGGCGATCGTGAGCCACGTCACGGAGAACAAGTACGTGGACAAGGCTGCCTTGGACACTGCGCTTGCCAACAAGGGCAAGGAGGAGAACTTCAAGTTCGTGGTGAGCAAGCTGCAATAAGGGGTTCGGGTTTGTTGAAGAAACACACGAGCAATCGCTACTCAACTAAAAGGCAACTAGTAACTTCTATACTCATGACAAATCACGTTCGCGAAGAATCGCACTTGCTTCTTCTCCTCACTGCTCTCCCTCAACGTCTTCTTCGTCGCTACGGGCAGCGGAGGCAGAAACACCACGCGCTTCCGAAACGACGGAACCCGCCGAAGCCCCACGCCCTTCTCGCTGCGCAATACACGACTCCTCCTCACCACGCCCGGATCAATGAAACCCTCAGGCACCTCCTCCTCCTGCACCACGGGCGAGACGAACGCGGGAGTCTGAGTCACCTCGAGGGAAGGCGAGAAGGGAATGCCCAGCGTGCTCAGGTCTACGCCTCACGCCCTCACTCATCACCCACCCACCAGATCGCGGCTGCAGTCGTCCTTCTTCTCGCCCCCGTAGAACCCCGACGGCACGCTCTTCGCGCTGAACGCGTCGAAGTCGAAGCTAGGTGTGTTCGTCTCCAGTGGGGTCATTGGGGTTAGTGAATTCATTGGGGTCATTGGATTCAGTGAAACCATCGGATTCATTGGACTCATTACACTCACCGGCTCCGTCGGATCCAGCTTCACCAGCTCGCTCGTCTCCACCTCCTCCACACCCGTCTCAACACCCTCAGAAGTGTCCACCGAGTCCGGACTCCCCGAAGAGCCGGACGCACTCGCGCGATCAGGCGAGGGCGGCGCTGGCGGCGGACTCACATAGCCGTGGGGCCGGACGGTCCAGTCCATGTCCGAATAACGCTCCGCGTGGGTCAGTCGCTACAGGTCAGCAGGTCGCTCCACGCCTACAGGATGCGCCGGCGCCGTCGCGTTCACGTTCAGCCACAACCGCTTCTCGCCGTCGTTGGACTCGCTCGTCACCGGCTTGATCTCCGACAGCACGTCGTCCATGTCGTTATGCGCGCTCGCTCCCAGCTCCATGCGGTTCTCGCTGGCGTTGATGTCGTCGCTGTAGGAGCGGTACAGTTTGTGGGAGCGGCGAACTGGCTTCGGCGTGTGTGGGCGAGAGCGCGTCATGTCGGAACGGAATCGGGTGGACAGCGGGTCGTACGAGTGCGAGAGCGGCTCGTCTTCCTGCAAAAGAGAGGACCGCGAGGAGGATCGATCCCGCGACAGCTCTGTCGAGTTGGCGCTTCGCGACGAGTTGCGACGCGACAACCGCCCTTCTTCCCTGGGCTTCTTCGGCTTGAAGAGACGCGAGAGGAAGTTCATTCCGTTCCCCTTCTTCTTGTCCTCGGGAATGCTGTCTTGTGACCGCGCGCGGATGATCTCGATGGAGCGATGCGCATCGTCATCGTGCGGAAGACTACTCCGACGAGACGGTTCCTCGATCTGGATGTCGTCGTCATCGCTGATCCCCCGCGCCTCGCTCTGAAACGAAAACCGCTGCGGAGAGCCCCACGGAGCGCCTTGTTCTGTCGGCGACATCGACGAGGGCGTGGAGAGGATGGTGGCCATCTGCTTCGTCTTGCGGAGCATGCCTTTGCCCCAGCGCACCAGCTTCTCGTTGTTCATCACGTCCTGGCGGAACAGCGGATTGCTGTACAACTTGGCTCGCGTGACTAGCGGATTCAACAGCTCGGAGAGGGAAATGTTCTGCTGCGATACGTTCATCTTCAAGTACGCCGCGATCGAATTGTACGACAGGTTCAGCTCCACCTCCTCCAGCTCGTCGTAGAGGTCTAACTCTAAGCCAGAGGCAACGGTCCTACCCAACGAAAACCCTCGGGTGACGAATTGGAGCTTCTTCAGCCACACGTTAATCGTTTCGGATGTCTGCTGTCCCGTCAGGACGCGGATCAGTGCGCAGGGAGGATTCTGCCTCAACACGACTCCCAGACAACGGATCTCCTAACCGTGATTTAAGATATACTACGCCCTACCCGATCCTCTCCCGGTGAGAAGGAGATCAAATCATTGACTTCCACAGCGATGTGGTTCTTTTGCTGAACTGGGGATGAAACAATGCAAACTGCACGTACTACAGTGCTTTATGGACACTACTGATGTCCGCGGCACGGTCCACGACCGTTCTGCGTCGTCCTCCACCGTTACACACGTAATGGTGCAATTCCGGACTTTACAATGGACCGTTTTGTGCTACATCCTCACTCCACTCGATTGCACCCTACGTCCTCGTCCACTACGTCGACCTCATCTCCATCCCCGCAGAACTCTCCGAAATACTTATCCAGTAGATCGTAGTACGAAGATTTCATGACTCGATCAAAAGAGGGAACGACTTGGCTGGAACAAGCGTCTATTTGGAACGAGAAGCCATTTGTTGGGATATGTGGGGTGGTTCGAGGAAGCCAATTGTTGTAGTGATATGGGTGGATTCTTCTACGTGATTGTATGATGCGTTTTGTGCGAGTTAGCGTGTTCGGTTGTATGTCGTTTGGTTTCTCGTGTTCCATGTGGATTCTTGTTGTAGCGTGTGTGTATTCATCAGTACCAGTCAAAAGGGAGAGAAAGGAAGAATGACCGTGTCTTAAGGGAATAATAGATTGAATGGTTTCTTTTCCTTGATTCGAATTGAAGGGAGTGCTTGACATCCTCGCTTACTCCCTCTCCTCGAAGATCAGTTCCACTCGAACTAGATATCATCCTATTGCATTGCATACCACAACTGTCTATTCACAACAATGAAATCATCCCCTCGTCCCAATCGACCTTCCTCCTCATGTTGCCTCTCTTCCACCCCAACGATTGATTCCTCCACAATGAGTTATACTCAATCCAGCCATAAGAAACCCTCTCTTCCCAATCACCCCAATTCTCTCCCCATCGCTCCCATTCTTCTTCTCTCACTCCCCCTAATCATACACAATTCGCTCCCTGCTCCCCATTCCGACTCCACAAATCAGCCCGATTTTTGTTGATCACGGGATTGCCGAAATCTCGCTAGAGAATCCTTCTTCTCTGAGTTTCGCATCGTCAATCTTTTTGTGGCAGTGAAGGAATGGATGCTTTGCCTGCTGATAACAACTTGGAAGAGATACAACCCGTGTCGGATGATATCGAGGAGAGACTGCAGCGGTTGCGCAACAGAGAGCTGCTCCCTGCATCTGCGCTGATCGAATTGTGCGAACAAGTGGGGTTCTTCGTTGAAAGAGTGAAGTGCAGGCAAAGGAGATTGTTCGTCGAGAGAACAACATCGAAGTCGTAAAGTGCCCCGTGACGGTTTGCGGAGACATCCACGGCCAGTTCTACGATTTCCAGGAACTGTTCCGAATCGGAGGCGATCTGCCTGACACGAACTACCTGTTTATGGGTACGACATGATTCCGTTGTATTGAGCGCTAGGCGATTACGTGGATCGTGGGTACTACTCCGTGGAGACGGCCGCACTGCTGGTTGCACTGAAGGTGCGATGGCCGGATCGAGTGACGATTCTCCGCGGCAACCACGAGTCTCGCCAAATCACTCAAGTGTACGGCTTCTACGACGAGTGTGTGCGCAAGTACGGCAACGCGGAGGTGTGGAAGGCGTTCACGGACCTGTTCGATTACCTTCCTCTCACCGCGCTGATTGAAAACCGCGTGTTCGCGTTGCACGGGGGCATGTCTCCGTCTATCGACACGCTGGACCAGGTGCGCAAGCTGGACCGAGTGCGCGAGGTGCCGCACGAGGGAGCGATTTCCGATCTCGTGTGGTCGGATCCCGATGATCGCAGCGGATTTGGCGTATCGTCGCGGGGCGCTGGCTACACGTTCGGTCGCGTGGGGAAGGACGGAGGACGTGAGGAATAGGACATCACGACCCAGTTCTGTAAAGTGAACAATCTGGACTTCGTTTCCCGCGCACACCAGATGTGCATGGAAGTGCGTTTCGGCGAAGGAGGTGACGGATAGGGCTACTTGTGGGGACACGACAACCACATCTGTACCATCTTCTCCGCGCCGAACTACTGCTATCGCTGCGGCAACCAAGCCGCGATCATGGAGATGAACGAGAACATGGAGCGGACTTTGTGGGCGCTGGGAGTCGGTGTTATGCGTAGTATTCAATTCGATCCTGCGCCGCGTGACGAGAAGTTCAATCTTGTGCGCAAAGTGCCGGATTACTTCTTGTAGGTTTGTGTATTAGTACTGGTGGGTGTTTGTTGCACTTCGCTGGAGATCGTTCTGGACTGCATTCTCTCTGAGTTGTGGGGGTTTGCTGGTGTAAAAGAGAGTTCACAAAAGAAAAGAATAGTCATAAACGAGAAGAAGAAAAGCGAAAAGAGAATGCAATAGCCGGGAATCGAACCCGGGCCTGATCCGTGGCAGGGACCTATCTTACCACTTGACTACTATTGCTCTGTTTTATCTCCTCACTTACCCCTTTTCAAAAGCACATCCAACAAACACACACAACTACACAACTGCGTACACCTCATCCTCCTCGCACACGTAATACCCGTACAGAACGTCGCGGTCAATTCGCTCCCACACCTTCGACGGCTCCATCTCCTTCAGCTTCTTCACCAGCGACTTCTCCCCCACGCTCACGAAGTACTGCAGCAGCCGCGGGTGGATCGAGTACTCCACCTCCAGACAGCGATTCACCGTGGACTGCGTGATGAACATGCGCTCCTTCACGCGCTCCACCTCCACCTCCGTCGGCGACAACACACTCAGCGCATGCGGCTCGATCACGTGCTCGCTGTCACATTCCGCCACAGCCTCCTTCGTCGCCAACCGACTCATCGTCGCTCGGATGGACCGCTGCAGAGTCAGGATCTCCCCGCGGTTCTTCGTCAGCAGCTCCATCATCCACCTCGCCTTCATGCTACCGCTCACGCCACGCCCCCTCGCCTACCACTCGATCCAGCCCTGCAGCTTCATCACGCCCACGGACTTCCAGCGATTCTCGCTCATGTAGGTCACGCCACGACTGATCAGCACGTCGCGACTCGCCTCGTCCGCGTCGCTACGCCTCAGTCCACACCCACTCCCCCACTGGTTCAGGAAGCGCAGGATGGGTCGCGCGTACACTAGCACGTCCCAGTCGTAGTCCTGCAGCAGCGAGACCAGCATCTTCACGCACTTCGTCTTCGCCAGCTCCTTCATCCGCATCGCGATCAGCGTGTTGTCGTGCAGCACGCTCACCGCCTCCGCCTTCCCGAAGAACCCCTTCACGGCGAACTCCTTCTCCTCCCGGAAGCCCTCCTTTACGACGAACTCGTGGCGGTACACCTGGTTCTCCAGCACCGGGATGAACTCGTTCTCCTCCTCCAGAGGCGGCTGGAACGCCAGGCGCGTGACGGCGCGCAGGACGAAGAACCACAGGTACACCTGGGACTGGAAGTGCTCGTTGTGGATCGAGTAGTTGTCGATGGTGTCGGTGGTGAGCGGCGTGAAGAGGAGGAACGGCGTGGAGAGCTAGGAGTAAAGGGAAGCCACAGTGCGTGCGTAGGACAACACGATGTATGTCGTCTCGTCGATCTCGGTCAGGTTCACGTCCAGGTTGGTCAGGTCGATTTGCTTGTGGAGGGCGGAGCGCTTCTTCTCGCCGTCGAAGTACCTGACAGTCACTCGCGCCAACCACACCCCACTCGTACAGGTACCGATCGCTCACGACGAAGAAGCGACGCTTCAGCTCGCCACGGTCCCACGGCGTCATCTTGCCCTCGCTCTTCACCTTCACGAACACGCCGCTCGCGTCCTCCTTCACCTTCTTCATCTTCAGTCCCTTCACCAGCGAACCCTTCTCCAGCGCGTCGAAGGAGAACGAGGAGGCGAGGAACACGCGACTCACGTCGCCCAGCACCAGGTACGTCGTGCCCAGCAGGCGCGTGCACTCGTAGTACGACAGCGGCAGCTGGGTGGAGAAGTGCGTTTCGCTCATCATCTTGTCCAAAACCCGATCCGCCTCGCAGCCCTGCTCGTCTCGCGCCACCAGCTGTCGGATGCGCGACTTGATCTTCCCCGTGTCGCCCAGACATCGATGCAGGTACTTCACGATGAAACTCCCGTCCGTCTCGTTGCCGTCGTGAAGCCAGTAGTCGGCGTAGGGCTCGAATCCCTTGTAGCAGCGCGTGAAGAGAATGAGCGCGAGATAGCTCTTGGTCCAGGGCAGGTCCAGCTCGAAGATGGAGAACAGGTCGTCTGTGTAGCACGCGTAACTCACCAGACTCGACCCGTAGATGTGGAGATGCATGAACTGACGCAGCGCTAGGTCTAGGACTGAGTGGATGGGCGAGTCGTTACTGATGAGGACTTGTGTGACGGAGTGGAGGGAGGCGTAGCTGTGGAGAATGGAGTCGGTGAAGCCGTCCGTGTAGAACCAGCTGATGTTCTGCGTGCGGAGAATGCTGATGAGGAGAAGCGTCAGCGACTGCTCCCGCACGGCGCGTCGACTCATCTTCACGCACTGCAGAAACACCGCCTTCTTCTTGTCCTCCATGTCGCAGAACATCGTGTAGTTCGGGAAGCTCTTGAAGAGAAGGAGCAGCACGGAGAGCACCAGGTCCACCATCTCCTCGTTCTTCTCCTTGATGAACACGAACAGCAGGTCTACGCATCACGTCCTCACTCATCACCCACCCATGAGAATCCCCTCGCAGTCCGAGGCGTGCAGCTCGGTGATGAGCTCGGTCGGAGCCGATGAAACGCCCTTCCGTTTTCCCTCCATGTACAGGATGAGCAGCAGGACCTGGTGGAGCACCTGGATTTGTCCGTTGTCTTCGGAGCAGAAGAAGAGGGCTTGGAGAGAGTTGTCGAACTCATTACTGCAATTGCTGATGGAGGACAAGAATGCGTCGGTTGTGTCCAGCTTGTACACGTTTCGCTTCATCTCCTCCTCCTGACTCTCGTCGACGCTTGTGCTCAGCGACTTGCGGAGAATGCCCAGCACGCGAGAGGACGACTTCTTCGTGAAGTAGTTGATCGACACGTTATTCAGGATGTTGTACCGAAGACGGTTGAGAAGCATGAACACGGCAGAGGAGAACATGTAGTCGGTAATCGTCTTCACGAAGCTGCCGTTCCACTGGCAGAGGAGAAGCAGCGTCTCCACGCCCATCTTCACAATCCGGATATCGTCCTGGCGAATACAGGAGATGATGACCGGAATGGCGTCGAAGCGGGGGAGCATCTTCACGTAGGGAGACAGGTTGAAACTCAGCGAGTTCATCACGGAGGACGACAGGTTCTGGTTCTTCTCCTCCTCTTCCGCTGCCCCCTCGCTGTCGTACCAAAACTGCAGCATGCGATCAAACAGACCCTTCATGATCAGTTGATTGGAGTAGGCGACGAACTCCTCGTTGGTCATCTGCCGATTCTTCGTTTCCTTGTTCTTGAACTCGTAGATAACGCAGTCCAGAATCGCGAAGGCACGCGCTACGATGGCATTTGTCTGTTCCCCGTAGGTCTGACTCCAGCCCTGATTCAAATAGTAGATGGGGAGTGCCATTTGGTGCAGGAAGAGATAAGTGAGCTATGGGTGATGCAGAGAGGAAGGGGGACGCACATTCTTCTTGTCGCTCCCGGAAAGCACCTCGTGCATGAGCTTTGAGAGCATGATTTCCATAATCGCTTTGATTTCGGTGGGATCGTCCTGATTCAGCTCTGCACACAGATCCTGCATCGTCATCTGTAGGTACGCAGGGGTGCGCTCGGATACTAGTGGTGAGTGAAAGGAGGGGGTTGCTACCGTCCATGATGATTCCAGACGATTGATTCTGACTTGCACTACTCTACCATATATCTCTTCATCTCGCATCTCGGAAGTGAGGACAGGAGTGATTCCCTCCTCTGGGTGATACAACCACTCATGCGTAGAAAAGAAGGCTAGGCGACTCTATGCGCCATTTGCTAACAAACAAACACAGCAATTCGACAACGCAGAAGAGCCAGCGATCCACGACTTCTTCCTCTCCTCGCCCATGAAGCGCTTCATATGGTACACAGTATTCAGAATATGCCTGAAGATGCCCGTAAAGATCATGCCGGGAATGACAAAGAGGACAGACACGAAGAAGTTGTTCGCTGGACCCAGTCCGAAGTTGCTCAGTCCAACGCCCCACGCATCCGTGTCGCAATAGATGTGCGGATCTGCCTACGCATCACGTCTTGACGACTCACATACACGCTTGATGTGACGAACGGCTCGCTTGGCAATCAACTCCGGAGAGAAGAGACTCTCCAGCTTGGACTCGACGAAGATGCCTTCTTCCGGCTTGGTTTCGTTCTCCTTCTTCAAGCACGGCGTGTCCATGTTCGGAGGATAAATGCAGCCCACCTGGATGTTGTTTCGCTTCAGCTCGATGCGTAGTCCATCCGCCAAACCCTTGATCGCGTACTTGCTCGGTGCGTATGCAGCATACCCGATGTAGCTGAGCATGCTGCACGTGCTGCCAACGAGATAGATCTCTCCCTTCAAGTGAAACCACAAAACGACCTCTACTCGATTGCGCTTAATCATGCTCGGTACGGTATAGAAAAGGGTGTTCACCGTGCCCATGTAGTTCACCTGAACCGATTGCTCGTAATCCTCGACCGTTTGTCCAAAGGCATATCTGTGTAACACTGGAAAAGGATCCGTACCCCGTCTTCGCCATTCCCGCGTTGCAAATGATCACATCAACAGCACTGTTCTTGTTCGTGGCGTTGCACATTGCGTTTTGCAGCTGTTCTCTGTTGCAAACATCTGCCACTTCCGTAAACACGTGAGGGGTCATCACGCCCTTTTGTCGGCAGTAGTCTTCAATGTCCTTTTTCGCATGCTGCAGTTGATCTTCTCTCCGCGCGATCAACGTCACCACTGCCTTTTCACTCGCAATGATCTTTCCCAATTCCAGTCCAAGACCGCTCGATCCCCCCGTAATCACGACGTGCTTCCCAGAAAAAGAATACTTGAATGCCCTGTACTGGTGAATGATCTCCACGATCAGGGCGCAGAGAATGTCCGCCCCAAGAAGATAAAGAACTACGCTCATGAAAAGAATATTCTGTGTACGTATTGTTGCAGTGACTTCCATTCCGTTTGAAAGAATAGTGTCGTCTTCGTCCGTTTGAAAGCCGTTCTCGAACAAACAGAGTACACAACATTTACAGACGCAGGTTGACTCGATATCCTGTCCACTCCAGAAAGAGCCTTCGATCGCTTGATGATCTCCGCCTTGTCCACCACGGGAGTGCTGTTATGGTCCACCGGAGAGCCGACACGATTGAAAAGAGAGGTGACGTTGATGTAGTCCTCTTCCTCCTCCATGTCGCCGACGACTTGCTGTTTCATCAACTCCTCCGCACGATTGGCGGTGATCATCTTTGTGTTGAGAATGCACTCCAGATCGTGTTCCGTCAGACGCACCTTCAACTCGCCGAAGGTCTGCATGATGCACGCCTTGATCTCGTCGATCTACGAGTCACACAGCCACTCCTCCTCCACCGTAATCTCGTCTCCGAAGAACATGTGCAGGTCCTCGATGTCGATCAGCCCCTCGTGGTCACGGTCGATTCTATGCGTCACAGACCAGCGCCAGACCCACAGCTTGAAGATCAGTTCGGCGTACTCGCGTCGAATGCCTTCCTTGCGCGCCAAGCAAGCCGCGAGGAATTCGGAGTAGTTGATCAAACCTAGCCATTTAGGCGCACGTCCTCTCCCACCTCGCTTATCGAAGTCCATGCTGTCAAACAACTGGTGGAGCTTCACTTCATCCGTGGTGATGGAGAAGATATCCGTGTTCTTCGCGAAGGTCTCCTTGTCGCGCAGCGTGAACAAGGCGTCGCGGAACTACGCGTCACGCGTCCATCCAAGTCTCACCTCTTCAAACGAAATTGACCCGTCGTCCTGTTTGTCGAAGTACTCGAAGGCGTCGCTCAGCTTCATCAGGTCGTTCTACCCCATCACCCCCACAATTCGCATCCACGTTGTTGAGGTGGTACGCCACTGCCGTCAGCGCTGCCTTCTTCAGGTGGTTGTAGTTCTGGAATGCCTGCATCGACGTGATCAGACTCGGCGGAATGTTCACCGTGGGCGTGGTGACATCAGACCGCATCCACTCGTGCGCCTGCGCCTCCGTGACTACACGTCAGCCGCGTCTCGCGTCCTCACTCGTCATGCGCTTCACGGGGTCGATCACAAGCAGACCCTTCACGAAGCTCTTCGCCTCGTCGCTGATGTTCTTCCAGAACTCGTGCGGGAACGGCACCTCGTCGATCTTGATCTGGTCGAAGGGCAGGTTCGCCATCTGCGGCGGCAGCGGGTTGTGTCCCGTGAGGAGGAAGTACGTGATGATTCCGATGGACCACATGTCGCAGCTCTTGTTGTAGCCCACGCCCTTGTAGTCGTTCATGAACACTTCGGGAGCGATGTAGTAGCGCGTGCCCACCAGGCTGTGCATGTACTCGCTGCCGCTCACGAACTTGCTCAATCCGAAGTCGATCAGCTTGATCTCGGCGTCCGCCGTCTTGTCGGTGAACATGATGTTCGCGAGCTTCAGGTCGCGATGGGCGATGTTCTTCACCTCGTGGAGATACGCGATCGCGTTGAGAATGTCGCGGACAATCTTCTTGGTGTATTCCTCGGAGAATCTGCCCTCTAGCACGATCAGACACAGCACGGAAAACGCTACGCGGACTCTGGATAAGACGCGTGTACAATTCCCCGCCGCTCAGCAATTCCATGATCAGATACATGCTGTTGGACGTCTGGAACACCTCGTACAGCTTCACGATGTTGGGGTGGTGCAAGCGACCGAGAATCAGCACTTCCTGCAAAAGGCGCTCGCGCTGCTGGAAGTTGTAGCCCATGAGGTTGATCGTTTTCATGGCAAAATGACCGCCCGTATGACTACACATCACGAAGTGACGAGGAGCAGGCACCGATTGATCACCTCGCGGATCGGCCCTGTGGCTCCCACGCCCAGCTGTCCAGAAGTGAAAGAGTAAACGCTTTGAACATGTCTGGGATTAAGGAGATAACAAGGAGGCTACTCCTTTCTGTAGACAACGTTCGACACTCCACGCAGAGTGTCGTCGTCGCTGTCGGTGTCGTCGCCGAAAATGGCTTCCGTGGACTCTTCCATTTTCCAAGCCTCGTCGTCGTCCTTCCCTTTATTCTTTGTTTGTACCAGGATATTGTTCATCGCAGAAGGATCGGGATCTAATAATCACCCCAAACCGAAAGACAGACCCATATCGTTGGCCCTCGACGTCGAGGGATGTGCAACGACGTCCGCCTTCCTGCTAACACAGCTTAACGAAGAACCCATATGAGAAGAATCGCTTGACCGAACTCTTAGTGGGAGGGATAGTGTGATGAAAAAAGAGGGACAGCAACTAAACGACTAGTTTACAAACGGGACAAGTGTGATTCAGATGAAGCCACTTCTTGATGCAGCAAAGATGGAAGCGGTGTCCGCCTACACGTGACACGTCAGCAAATAGCAAACAGGGGAGAACGGTAGACACGCAGTTCCCCAAGTAGTCCTCCAAGCATATGGGGCACCAATCGATGGATACGTAGATGTTCTACAGTCAACGAGAGGAGAGAAAACTACAATGCACAGACTCCTCAGCGTTTCCTCCGTCGCCGGCTCCATTCGCTGGGACGACTCGAGCAGCTGTATCATGCGGCGGTAGTACTCCTGCATGTACTGCATCCGGTTCAGCTGCGGGTTGTGCGAATAGGGCTGGCCGTAGCTCGACGACTGGTAGATGTCGTAGATGAAGTTTCCAAACGAATGGATCACGTTCCTCTCCAAACTCGGCGCTTCGCCCTCCTCGTCCACGGGAGTGATCACTTCTTCCGCCTCATTCCCGCCAGGCTCGTTGTTCTCATTCACCTCTGCTTCATTTCTGTCAGGTCCATTATTCTCGTTCACTTCCGCCCCGACTTGGGGAGCCGCATTCTCCTCTTGTTCGGGAGCGACTTCCTGAGCGCGGAACATATCTTTGTAGTCGTGAAAGGAGCGAGGCGCTCGCTGCAGACTCGCATTCGGAGTCACTTCAGATCGGTACGGATCAACGTGAAATTGATCCGGAATGATGCTGTGAATGAAAGAACCAAGTCCCGATTCAACTTGTTCCGAAGACATGAAAAGATATGTGATTGGGGAAAACCCCGAGAAACACTGGGAAAGGGAAGCACGGATTGATTAAAGAGGAAATGGAGTGTGGGAGCGTGGTTTGGAGGAATGAGGTGATTCACACCGTTGTTGCGGCAAACGTCACCACCGCGATCTCGACGGACGGACACATTCAAACGATCTGAAATCATCGGAAAGACCAGTGACGACCGGAAATCGGAGCGATTTCGGTTGTTTTCGTTTTTCACAAATCGGAATGAGTTCCAGCGAGAACAGGGAGAAACGATCGGTCAAGGACATTCGGTTGCCGTTTATGCGGCCAACAGTGCAGGGCTTCATCAAGCAGGTGAAGAATGCCCCCACTGCGGAGGAGGAAAGAAGCGTTATTGCCAATGAGTCGGCGCGTATCCGTACCGACTTTGGCCAGTCCCATATCGAGAATCTGCGAGACAACTTAACAAAACTGATATTCATATATCTCTTAGGATATCCGGCTCACTACGGTCAGATGGCGTGTTTGCAGCTGATATCCATCCAGAACTACTCGGACAAGCGAATCGGCTACCTCTGCATGGATTTGTTCCTCTCGGATAACAACGACTTGCTTCTGCTAGCTGTAAACTCGGTCAAGAACGATCTGCAGAACTCGGATCCGTGACAGTGACAAACCGCGTGTTACGTGTAGGTATATTGCGAGTCTCGCACTGACCTTTTGTGGAAACCGGTGTTGCGAAGCGATGGCGCGAGATGTGTTTCCAGTGGTGAAGAACCTCTTATCCTGCGACAACCCGTACCTGAAGAAGAAGGCGTGCTTGGCCATGATCACGATCATTCAGCTGGTGCCCGACATGATTGAGGACATGGTGAGAAGTCTTCCAAAGCTGCTTTGCGACTCAGATCATGGCGTGCTAGTGTCGGGTATATGTATTGCCGTGATTGTGATGGAATAGCCATTCAGCTCACTCTGGTGACGCTGAATCTGTCCTCTTCCTACATTCCGCAATTCCGGAAGATGCTATCGCCGCTGTTAAAGCGTCTGCGCACCGTCATCGCTGGAAACGGGAAATCGGAGTGTTTCATCGGATCCATTCCGGATCCCTTTGTCCAGGTCCACATGTTGCAGCTGCTGTGTCTCCTTGCTACGGACGACGATGCGGCCACAGACCAGGTGATGGACGTTGTAGATCAGGTGGGAATCGAATCACCTCATTCACGCGCAGATGACCTCAAAAGCGGACAGCACGTCCAACGCTGGCAACGCCATTCTGTACGAATGCGTGCGCACGATTCTGACGCTCAACGTGACCGCCGCGCACCACATCGAGGCGGCGAACATTCTGGGAAAGTTCCTCCAAAACACAAACAGCGACATGCGTTTCGTCTCGCTCTCCCTCCTCCTCCAGGCACGCGATCGATCGGGCGTTTCACCCATAGATGGTGGAGATCGACGACTCCATCGTGGCGCGCCACCGCGTCGCGATTCTGAGCTGCCTGCGCGAAGAGGACCCGTCGATCCGCCGCCGCGCGCTGGAGCTGGTGATCGCGATCGTGCAGCTGAACAACGTGGAGGAGCTGGTGCACGACCTGCTGCAGTACCTGGTGGAGATCAAGGAGAAGGAGGAGCGACGCGACGTGGTGTCGAAGATCACGTCGCTGGTGCAGCAGTTCGCGCCGTCGTCCATGTGGCAGGTGGACACGCTGCTGTCTGTGCTCAAGATGAGCGGCAACGAGGCGAACGACGAGGTGGTGTCCACACTCGTTGAGGTGGTGAGTCACGACAGCGACGAGCTCGCGTGTTACACGGTGCATTGTGCGGCGATGCTGTTAGGGGTAGGTGCATCGGTTGTTCGAGGCGGTGCAGCAAGACCGGAGTCAGGTTCCCCTGCTGCAGAGCGCGCTGTGGTTCATCGGCGAGTACGGCGATCTGTTGGCAGAGAGCTACGACGACGACGCGTCCATCAAGCGCGTGGTGAAGAAGAACGTGACGCTGAAGCCTGTCCACTACGACGCGGTGGAGTGGAAGGACGTGCTGGGCGTGCTGCAGACGATCGGAGGAGACCGGAGTGTGTTGAGCGAGAGTCTGTCGGTGCTGCTGACGACGCTGCTGAAGCTGAGCGACCGCTTCGGCGACGAGGCGGTGGAGGACATCAAGGAGTTCTTGGGTCGGTGGCGCGACTCCAGCGACGCGGAGCTGAAGCAGCGAGCGAACGAGTACTTCATCCTGCTGGGCGAGGACGTGGAGGCGGTGCTGAACCCGCTGCTGGACCGAATGCCGCCGCTGGACATCGACACGGCGAAGATGCTGCGGAAGGAGAACGAGTTGAATGCGGAGAGCGAGGAGGAAGAGAGCGAAGAGGAAGAGAGCGAGGAGGAGGAAGAAGAATCGGATGACACGAATCCTGATTACGCGGACTTGCTGGGGCTGAATGAGGAACCGAAGAGTGAAACGCCTTCTGAAGAGGTGACGGAGACTGCGACGGCAGTGCCTGAAACAGTGCCCGAAACAGCAGTGCCCGAAACGATGTCCGTGACAGCGTACGACAACCACGGCATCACGGTGATATTCAAGGAGAAGAGCGGCGGCGACCGCGGCGAGATCTTCATCAAGGCGATCGTGACGAACGGCAACACGGTGGACGCGGAGGAGCTGTCGCTTCAGCTCTCCGTCCCGCGGTATATCCAGCTGCAGATGAAGCCGCTGTCCTCCGACGTGGTGCCCGCGAACCAGGAGGGGTCGTGCTCGCAGATGTTCCGCGTGAGGAACAACATGATCGACGAAAAGAACACGGTGGTGAAGCTGCGTGTGGTGTGTCGGATTGGCGAGGAGGCTGTGGACGAGGTGGTGATGGTGGACCAGTTTTTAGGCAATGAATCGGGTGTTTGTTCCAAACAGAGTACGCACGTTCAACTTCCAGCGTGAAGCCTGGAATCCACTTGATGTTCTTCTTATTGTAGTACTCGTACACGTAGCACGCCGAGCCCGTGTACTGTCCCGGCACGCTTCCCACGAACGCGATCGCCACGTCTCTCTCGAAGCCCTCATGCACCGACGTCCAGTACAGCAGCAGCGAGCTGCCTCTCTTCTCGAAATACGCGATCTGTCCCTGGTCCTGCAGCATCTTCAACTGCTCCACCTGCAGCTCGATGCCGCCCGGAAGCCCGATCTACGCCTCACTCCCTCGCCTCTCGCCCACCACTGCCGTCATCATCGTCATTCCCCTTCCCGCGTTCTTCACGTGCAGAATGCTCTGAATCAGCTGGCCCTCGCGCACGCGTAGCTTCTTCTCCGTCTTCCACGCAAACTCCAGCGAGGACGGCGCGGCAGGAGGCTCGAACACCGCGCTCTACACGTGACCCTTCTCCCCTCCACTCACGTCCACCACGATCTCCACGTACTGCGTCGTCTTCCGCTCCCGCGACGACTTGATCTGGAAGGAGTGCACGCCCACGGTCAGCGCGGACGCGAACAACGCGGAGTCCTGGTGGATGGTGGCAGGCACCACTGTCGCGTCCCGCCCGTCCAGCGAGAACACGAGCTCCGCGTCCTGACCCTCCTCCTCCTTCGACAGCACCAAGAACTGAAGACTCAGCACCGTGCCCTGCGTCGTCGCGAAGAACCCGTCCTACCCCTCACTCCTCGCTCACTCGCCAACGTGGTTGTTGCTGACGAGGAAGCACTGCACGCGCTCGATCGCCTCCTCGTACTTGCTCTTCTCGTTCAGCAGACTCAGTCCGCACAACGCCGTGGTCTCCACCAACACGCCCTTCGCTCCCGAGTCTACAACTCACGCCTCCGGTGATCGCGCACGCGTGATGGTGTCTCTTCCGCCCTCGAACGAGCCGTCGGCAGCCTGGCGCGTCGCCAGCAGGGCGTTGAGCTCGGCCACCTTCTCCGGCTCCTTCATATTCTTGAAGGTCAGAGCCAGCAGCGCCGTGTTGTAGGTGTCGAGAGCGCTCAGCTTGCTGTAGAGATTCATCGCCACGCGACGCACCAGCTACCCGTCAGTCTGCCCACACTCCACCACCTTCACGTCCTCGTCGTCCTTCACCAGCGACGACAGCGAGTACACCAAGTAGGACACCGTCGTGTCCTCCGTGGCGTAGCCGAAGCTGTCCAGCGCCTCCTTCGACAGGTCCTTGAACCAATCTTTCACCGTGTCTGCGAGTGACCCTGCGTCACATGCCCCTACCCACTTTCACCAGCAGCCACTTCATGGTGCGTTGCACCGCCTCCTTCAGCAGCGCCACCTCCGCCTCCTCCAGCAGCGAGCGCGACTCCTGCAGACGGAGCAGGTCCTGGAACTCGAGCAGCCCGTACGCCGTGAGCGGCTCGTTCGCAGGCTTGCTGCCGAACCACGAGAAGCCGCCGCCCTCCACCTCGTAGCCGAGCAGACGGCGAAGACCCGACGAGAGGAAGGAGGTCTTGAACGACGCGCTGTGAGTGTAGAGAAGAGAGAGGATCATCGGGTACATCGTGCTCGACGTCTGCTCGAAGCACCCGTGCGGCTCCTTCACCAGACTCTGCAGCGAGGTCTCCAGCAGCGCGCGTTGCTTGTTGATGTGGTTGAAGTGAATGGTCGTGAGCGCGCCCACGCCCTCCTTGATGGTGTACGTCACGACGTTACTCGCGCTCTCGTTGGGACGCAGTACGCAGAGCGCCGTGCTCGAGACGGGGAACGCAACTACATGTGAAGCGGAACGAGGAGCGGAACGAGGCTCGATTTGGAGAGAGACGAACGTGGAGTCGTCCGTCTTGTTGTCGTACGAGGTCGCGATCGCCATAGTGGTGGTCTGTGGAGGGAAGTATTGGATCGGAGCGTCCATGTCCCAATTCCTTCTCTTCCGCGTCTTCTGCTGATACGTGTACTTCGCCTTCACGTCAACCTCGCTCAGCACACCCACCGTGTACGGCAAATAGGTCCGCACGTTGCTGTTGGGCGCGATGACGACCGATTGGTTCTGCACGGCGGAATCGATCTTCATCTCCACCACGCTCGCCACCTACGATGAACTCGCGACCCGATGACTACGCTGGTGCTTCGCTGGTTGTACAGATTCAGGGGGATCTCCGTCTTGTCGTTGTCGTGGAGAATGAACGGGTTGAGCACCTTCACGCTCGTCGCCACGTCCTTGCGCACGAGGAACTCCGACACCTCCTCCTCCAGCACGCCCTCCGCGCTCACGAAGTTGGAGTACAGCACGTACGTGGAGGGCTCCAGTCTACGAATCACACGCGTCCTCTGCGCTCACGTGCCGATGGAGGTGACGCCCTTGTCGGGGTCGAAGGAGAACGTGGGCAGCCACACCAGCTTGTTCACGTGGTACAGCACACTCTGTCCGAGACGCTTTGCCGGCGCCTGGTAGCGCTGCTTGCGGAGCATGGCACGCGCTCCCTTCATCATCGCTCCTTGCGGCAGCGCGAAGGCTACGGGCACGGCTGCCGCCTCCGCCTCATCGTTCATGCGGTCCGCGTCGTCGAACACAGCAGCGTTTATCGCACCGCGAGCTCCCAGCAACACGGGTCTCCCCCAGTCGAAAGAGTGGCTCTGCTTCACCGTGAGGTTGCCGATGAACATGTTGTAGGCAGTCGGCGAGAGGAGTGTGGGGCACTCGTACACGAAGCGGCGCCAGCCCTGCGGGTGAGAGGAGAGTGGAGGAGGTACCTGAACGCCCATAACGAAATCGATCTCGGTGAGGTCGGAGGAGTGGATGACTTGACGAATCGCGGGCGTCACGTCCTGAATCTCGTTCGTGAGAAGGAACGCGTCCATCATCTGGTGTCTGAAATCGTCCATGTTTTGGACGTCCTTCTTGTCGATCACCGACACCATTCCAACTACTCCTCACACCTGCCACACGCACCCACTTCCCTCCGCGGTTCTGGAACCCACCAGTCCGATGACGTCGCGGTAGTCGAATTGGGTTTGTTCTGTGAACTCGTCCGTCATTCTTCTCGTTGTTGTCTCTTCTTCCTCCACTTCCTCTTCCTCCACGTCCATGACTCGAACTCCCCTCTTCACCCTCCTGTTCATGAATCGGATCCGCGCCTCTTCCGCGGCAGGGTCGTGGGGCACGAGGACCGTATGGACGGAGTGGAGATGGGAAGGCGATGGAGGAGGGATGAAGACGACGCGCTCCTGCACGAAGTAGGGCAGCGCGCAGGCGCTCAGCGAGGACGGGAAGACGGTGCTGCGCACGACCACGCGAAGCACCTACGGATAAGGAGGAGAATGAAGAAACACTCCAAAGGAGGAAGCGGGAAGCGTGGCGATGGTCTCCTTGCCCGCATAGCAGTACACCGTCTTCTCGGCGAGCGTGGAGTTCATTCGCTTTCTATGCGTCAGCGAGAAGAAGAGAGCGAACAGAAGAACGGTGAAGTAGCCTTTTGACGGTGAAGTGATGTGTACATCGACTTGATTATCATGAACCACTGCGCGCATCGTAGCGACGCGCTCACATCTACTCGTCATACACTCTCTCCATGTCAACGAGGGCAACCAGAAGAGCGTATCCTTGAATTCCTGGGGCTCCACCACCTTCAACGCGATCTTCTCTCCCTGCGGCACCACCACGACATCGCTCACTCCACGTCCCTCGTTACCGTCGTTCACTCTCCCCACTTCGCTGCCGTCCTCCTTCACCAGCACGCTGCGGATCCTCACTGGCTGGTTGTTCTCATCACGTGCTTCGTAATAGATTCGGTTCGGCATGTCGCAGCCAACTGACCCTCCCTCGGGGAACAGACGCACCTTCAGGTCCTTCGTGGAACGAATGGGAATGAGTTTCGTCGCCGTTTCGATTTCGCCGTTGATGTCCATCTTGACTACCACGGAGGCGGCAGAAATCGAGTCTTCTTTTGGAATCGGAATGAAGCACGAGATGGTGTTGTTTCGGTTCACGGTTCCTTGGATCTACGATGAAGGACAGGAAACATAAGCAACGAGATAGTGTGTGACTCCGTTAATGACGGATGAGAAGAAGACACGATGACTGCCCAATACGCTTCCATCCAACATAGAGACATGGAGAGAAGCGACTGCCGTTTCGCCGGGGTTGTACGTGTTCTTGTCCAATTGGATCTAGTCTTGACATGCATTCTTCTCCAAGTACTTCCATATACATTCTCCCCTTCCTGTAATTGTTTACTATGACGTCTTTGCACACGCCGGGCTCATTCTCCTCCCAGCGCATACACACCTTGTACAAGCCCTCGATATCGTTTTCTATTTCTTAGGGGGGAAGAATACGACAACGAATAAAGCATCTTCCGTGGAATACGCCATTCTCATTCCGCAAGTGGCAACCCTTGTCATCTCCGTTCGGATAGTGCAAGTACCACGAGAGGCGATCGTACTCGTTGCGGAGGGACACGGCTTTGTGACTCACGCCATCAAGCAGCACTGCTCTGACTTGACTACGATTGATACGGATAGAACCAGCATACATGGACTCCGACGGACGGTACATTTCCTTGTCCGTTTGGATAATCGGGCGAACGTTCTCGTACGAAACGGGCTGCTCTTCGCGTCTTCTACGACAGTGAACGACTACGACAATGCGTCACATATCGAATTCCTCGCTACTCGTGAGAACACACAACGATTCCTTACGTGAGGTCGAAATGGTGTTCATTATATGGATTGGGTATCTTCACGTCGCTCGGATATGTTGTAGTGCGTCGAAGCGTGCTTAGGAAGTACGAGAACCAGGATAGTCCAATCACGATCAATCCCGCCTTGATACAGTTCCTTGTTCTACACCATGAACAACGAGCCCTAATGAGCAAACCTCCGTGTCATTTGCTCAAAGAAGAAGAAAGAATGACGGATCCTCTTCGACTAATCACGGCTGCAAACAAACATGGTCATCGGGACAACCTCAATATCACATCGTTCGTCTCATCGCGCTCCATGTACTCTCTCTGAATCAGGTCTTCGATCGCTTTCCGGATCTCGTCCCTGTCAGCGTCCCGCACGTTCTTTTCCACATACTTTATCACGGCTTCAAAGGAGACTCGCTTCTTCTGCTTCATTTGCTTCATTATCCACGACTGATAGACTTCCTGCTTCGACAACAACCTCTCCTCCTGCTTCTCGTTTTGAATTACATGCAGTGGAAGAGCAAACAGTGAAG
>ENA-UEQW01000703-UEQW01000703.1-human-gut-metagenome-genome-assembly--contig:-NODE-703-length-30477-cov-6.854441_pt1 | contig 30477 bp, 17 predicted proteins | sample MGYA00242947_ERZ507947 | MGnify/ENA primary metagenome ERZ507947 (study PRJEB26167, sample SAMN06115421) | human gut metagenome | host: Homo sapiens | place: China:Guizhou | collected 2015-03-17... | reverse complement strand
CTTATTTCTTTGAAAAACAGTATCTTTTTCAAACTTAAAATAAGAGAATTTATTCTTTAAATCAGATTTGATATAACAAACAGTATCACTTCCCATTTTCAACTTATAGATCAATGTGTTCTCCCGTCATTTTTTGTTCTTCTATAAATTTTGTCGGGGTCATTCCCAACCATTTTTTACAGAATTTTGTAAAGTGAGCCGGTGAAGAAAAACCAAATTCATAAATAATCTCTTTGAGGTTTACCTCCTCTCCACTCAAACGTTCTTTAAGCCGATCGGCCTTTTTGCCCAATATCCATTGGTATATCGGTTCATCGAAGATTTCTTTGAATGCCCGTTTGAAACTACTGACCGAATAACCACAGATCTGAGCCAATTCTGCCACAGACTTCACATGTAAACAATTATCTTCGATCAATTTTTTCAAATCTCCCTCTTTGTGCAAAGAAAGGGTATAAAAAAAATAAGACAATTGTTCTTTAGAGTAACAAGACTTCATCAAAACAAATAGTTCTTCCTGTTTTTCTTCGAACAAATACCTGCAATCCACCCCATCTTCCAGGTACACGGTCAACATTTCCACAAATCCTTTCAGCAGCTGGTTTAAAGGTAAGATTTCCAATAATTCCCCTCTCCCCTCCAAACATCCAAGCTCCGAAACTGTTTTCAAGCAATATTCAGTGGGACGGTCAGAAATAAAGTACAAAAATTCAAGTGGAGTAAAAGCTTTCAATTTACCTTTCAAAGCAGGCAACAAAAACATCTCTCCGGCCTCAACGAATACTACCTCGTCTTCAATAGACACACCAGCTTCACCACTTAATAAAAATATCCAGCAAATGCCCGAAGTTTTCCATTTTTCCCATACAAAACCTTTCTCAAATTTCACCTGTTCAAAAAAGACCAACTCACTCCGTTCATAATTATTACAGGTTGCCTCTTTATTACAACAGTAAACACGATCGTCACTCATAATTTAACTATATACATGAATACTAAGAGCTAACAAACATAAAATAAAACTTTCAGTCAAGTTAAATTTAATTATAAGTTACAAACAAGAGGCATGAAACATTCACGTATTCTGTGTTTTACATAACTTCACTCACTCCTTTTCAACAAAGGTAAGATTAAAAAAAACAAATCAAAAGATGTTCTGATTTAATTTCATTCTTTTTCCGGCAAATAAATCTTTCCATGAAAGTGTGCAGAAAAGTCACTGAAACGTGTTCAGACTTATAATTAGTTCTTAAAGTTGCTCCTTCGTCGCTCAAAGTCCATAAAATCGACGGACTTTATAAACCAATTAATTCGGCTTATAAACAACAAAGCATCCGAAGTTTCGAATAAAAAAACATTATTTCTTTTGGAATAAAAATATTAAAGCGTATATTTGCACCGCCAAACCGTAAAAGTGTTGGTTCAGTAGCTCAGCTGGATAGAGCAACGGCCTTCTAAGCCGTAGGTCGTGGGTTCGAATCCCGCCTGAATCACAAAAGCAGCAATTTGAAATTGCTGCTTTTTTCATTTCATTGTTGGCCACTTACCTTCAGATCAACCGTATCTGACTTTCAAGAGCCTGTCTGATGACCCAAAAGCCAGATAGCCTCCTTTTTCTGTTGCCCTCCCCCAAATCTCTCATCACCGTAAATATGCGGTGATGAGAGAAAAATAAAACCACACACTGTTTTTCCTGTTTCTCAACGGACCTCTTTATAACGCACATCTTTAATTTTAGCGAACCCGGAATACTCCCAGCCCGGTTTCAGGGTCAACTTCATCCCCGATCCGCTCACATCATAGAAACGCAGCATTCCTCCATTATTATCCGTAGCGGCATTTTTGTAAGAACAGACGATCAGTTGATTTTCACGGTCTCGGTATATATTTTTGATTTCATCGTCATATTTCGAACACAAGTCATCGATGCCCCGCGGATAATCATAGCGGTTGAACTTCAAACAGGTAATCTCTTCGCCTTCTAAAGTAATCACCGGTTCGGAAACCCCTGATCCCACATTGTAAGCATAGACTTTATTTCCATAAGCGTAATAAATCACATAATACTGGGAACTGGCAGCAAAACAAGTGGCATTGGCAAAATTTTCCGCCATAACATCCAAATGGCAGGCCCCTTGTTTAAATTCCCCGCTTCCCAAATTCACCTCATAAATATGCCGCTTGCCATCTTCCTGCATAATGCAATACACCATTCCTTCGGAAAAAGAGGTGTTAAGCATACACACCAAATCCATATTTCCCGTATTGTAACTAAAATTTTTATTCTCCGGATCTTCCAACGGATGCAACACCTGCTTTTTTCCAGCGACATCGCTACCTGTAACACCTTCACCACTCCAGTAAACAAAACGATGATTATCCGTATCAAACAACAAGGCGATACCAAAGTCGGATGACAACGGTCTTTTCAGCGTAGTCCCGACATAAGGCGCCACCTTGTATTCAGGCGTTCCTCCCCGGACGGAAGTATTAATCGGATACTCGAATCCCGTTTCTACTTCCACCGTATTCCAGGCATAGACATTTCCTTCCCGGGATACGCAGATAACAGCATCGTGCTCTGGTTTATAGAGTCCTTTATAAGGCACTGACACAAAATTTACAATATGATCGTCAGTAGCAGCCAGAAACATTGCCGATTTCAATTCGTGATAACTCTCTACATCAAGAAATTCTCCGCCACCTTTAGAATCTGTTGTCTCCAGCCAGTAAGCCGCATCTTCGGACATTGCAATAATCCGGTTACCGGTAGCACTTCCAGTGGCATAGAATCCTATATTCGCAGCGTGGTACTGTTCCGGTACTCCATCCTTTCGCCGGATTACATCATAAGCCGGAACAATCCGGTCCACAGAAATCTGCGCCAGCATATCTAAACGCACCCGTTCTTCCGATCCTTCATCGCAAAGCAACATCCATCCCTCCGAGGTAATGGTCGTTGCATTGACATAAAACAATTTCAGGGTCTTTACTTCCGTCCGTTTATCGGTTACCGAGAACAAAAATGCATGCCTGCCGGACTCCAATGCAGCTAACATATGAAGGTCTTTCGTATTGGCAACTTCTTCCCATTCACCTTCCGAATTTTTCCTTTGGTAAGCAAATTCGAAGTTCGTATTCCGCTCATCAATAATTCCTTCCAAATTGGAAGTAACCACCGGTTTTAAATCGATATATTCCGCATTGGCCAATACCGACAGCATTGATGAAATGCTATCTATCGTAATGACCGCTTTATCTTCATACGTATAATTTCCTTTGTCTTCCGCACAGGCTATTGCCAACAGGCAAAACCACAACATGTTCAGACGCGAAATTTTTAATATATTCATTTTTTCTATATTTTAAGGTTTTAACACGACATTCGAGTAATCCACATGATAAGCATCCGGCAATTGCATATAAGAGCCGTCTTCATCGTATACCGGATCGCCTTCATCTGCTCTCCGTTGCAATTCCGACTGCAATTCCCGGGCGTAAAAAGGCATCCGTCCTTTGCTGACTTTGCCAGTGGCCCAAGTCCAATCCGTTGTCGTAAAGCCAAAGAAGCCATTGATATAGGCATATCGGACCGGATTCCACTTTCCGAAATACTGATCGGCAGCAACATCCCCCCACCGACTCGGCTGCGTATAAATTTCACTGATCAGAAATGTATAGCGGGTTCCGTCTATCGTATCTGCCGTTGTATTACTCCACACATTGCTGGATTTATAAGCATTGAGTACCTCAAAATATTGATTGGCCTCTAATTTCAAGACCAATGTATCCACCTGTTTTTTGATGGAAGCATTCCGCATGAAACGGACTCCAACAGTTCCCTCGTTGCTTCCGGCCTTGATTTTCAGCGTATCGAAATCCATCATATATCCTCCATCGGGATTCGTTACAGCATCATAAGAAGTCATCGTAGTTCGCTCTTCGTCGACAACGACTTTCAGGGCCCGGTCGTAATCTTTTACCTCGCCCAGCAACTTCACTTTGGCATTGAATACTACTGAGGTATAAGCCGCCGCATAATCGACAAACGAAAAATTAGTCCTCGTGGTATATCCTTCGGCGCCGTTACTTCCTGAAAAATTCTGTACCTGAAAATATACCATACTGTCACCACGGTTGTACAAACCGACGTTCTCTTTTTGGCAGGCGATACTTATTCCTGCCATGGCGGCAGCCCATATCCATTTGTTTATTCTATTCATATGTCTGTATTTAACGGTTATCCAATTCACTTTTCGGCAACGGAAGTACAAAGCGTTCTTCCTTTTCTTCATCAGTTGCTTTATCTTTATAATCGTATGTCGGAGGTATTCCAAACATTGGTATGCCGGGATTAGTCATCACCTTTACTTCTTTTCGTCCGTTGTAATCATTATCGAATCCCATATTCCGACGCTTGAAATAGAAGAACTTCTGACCTTCTCCGACAAATTCACGGATATACTCCAAGGTCAGCCAATCCTGTAAAAAGCTCTCTCCGTTTCCTGTTCCCCAGTTATTGGTACCCCGGTCAACGAACATCCGGTTCAAATAGGTCCATGCAGTCGGCAGATCGTACACCTCGGAACCGGTCGTACCGAGACATTCCGCTGCAATATAATACGCTTCGCTAAGCTTGATCAGCGAACAAAAGGTTCCGTAAAATTTCTGAGCCTGCAATAACTGGTTTTCATCTTTATTATTGGTCACCTCATCCCGTTTTTGATCCGCAATTTCTTTGAATTTTACCATTTGGTAGCTGGCATTTCCTTCCAAAGTGGTTCCGCTGGCCCATTGCGACTGGAAACGCCAGTCTCCGACCCAATATCCCCCGTATTTGTAAAACAAAATACCATCTACATATCCGGTACGGGGTATCAGCAAAGCTTTTCCGGTATTGCCTCCTCCAAAAGAATAGTCATAAATCAATCCTCTGTTTTTATTATAATACCCGAATAAACACTCGGTCGAAAACATCCGGTCGGGGTCGGAACTGTTCCCTAACAACTTACCCGATTCAACCACCGGGAAGAACTCCCTGACCTGGGGATCGTCGGTCAGTTTGCGGGCTTCGGTCAAGGCATTACCGTAATCTCCCCCCCACAGATAAGCCCGGGCAGTCAACAGGACCGTCGCATAGTAATTCAAACGCAATTGCCGATAGCGCATGGAGTTATCCTGACTCACCTCATCGTATTCTGCACGGGGTCCCTCGGTAAGTACCGGATCGGAAGCCAGCAACAAAGCTTCGGCTTCTGTAAGATCGCGGATAATATAGTCCTTCAGCACCGTACCGGCCGGCATAATGGACAGGATTTGCGGATCGGTGCTTTCATTGTAAGGGATACCGCGTCCATCCGGATTTTTCGCCATAATCGGCCCGAACAAACGCAACATATCCAAATGCAGCATTGCACGGACAGCCAGCATCTCGCCCTTGAGCATTTTATATTCCTGCTCCGGTAATACCTTGTCCTTTACAGCATCATCCTCGATGTTCTTCAATACCACATTGGTATTCATAATCGTCGAATAGGCTTCGTTCCATATACTGCTCAGTACGCTTGTAACCGACTCGTTCGAATAATCCCACTCGGTCAGAGCCCGCAAGTATTTATAATAATCGCTTTCATCCGACTGCTCCACAGCGTAATATTGCCCCAGAATATCGATCATGTCATAACTCAGATATTTCCCGTAAAGCGAGTTCCCGGACATTCGGTTGTAAACCCCGTTAACAGCAGCATAAAATCCATCTTTGGAAGAAAATTGCTGTTCCTCACTTTGTTTATCACTCGGTTTGTAATCCAGCCAGTCGGTACAACTGTACCATAAAATACAGCTTAACAGAAGCGGAAAAACGATTCTATATTTTTTCATGATATCGGATTTATAAAGTTAATGAAATGGCGAAAGACACACTGCGTGCGAAAGGATAGGAAGTACCCCGTTCCATCTTGATGGTCGACAGGCGGAATATATCGTTCATATAGGCATTCAAACGTAACGAGCCCAGCCCCCATTTATGAACCAACTCAGGAGAAAATTCATATCCTATCCTCAAAGCCTCCAGACTCAGTGAATTGTCTTTCTGTACAAAACGGGAAGACATCGGAGTGGACGTCGAATTGGCAATATTCTTGAACTGCGCCTTATCGCCCGGCTTTTGCCAACGGTCATAAAGAGCACGCTTATCCTGATTATATATCAGCGAATTCGTACTGATGTTTTCCACTTTATTAAATAAAACGGAATTAAACGAATGACCGCCCACCCGATAGCGGAAATCCAGGTTACAGGAAAAACCTTTCCAGGAAAAATTGGTACCCAGTACCCCTTCCACCTTCGGACGGCTGTTGGCCACCACCACTTCATCGTCATATGAAAAATCATAAGTCAATTCCCCGTTTTTCTTAATAAACAGTTCCCGTCCGGTGGAGGGATCGATTCCTGCCGAACGTACAGCCCAGATATCATCGGGGTCTGCGCCGTCATAGTACCGCTTCGTCGACCTGTTATCACCTTCACGTTCCTGCGAATTATACATTTCCAAACGATTGCCGATACCGGACAACTCATTGGAACCATGCCGCAGATTACCCCGAACCGACCACCAGATCCGCTCGCTCATCCGGCGAATAATGTAATACGTAGCCGATGCCGTAAAACCTTTGGAGGTTTGTTTGCCGAAATTTTTATAAGTCATATTGTCGGTCGCTCCCGAAGAAGGCGGCATAGAGATAGCGATCAGCAAAGGATCGGTTGTCTTGTAATAATAATCCCCGGTCAGGGTCAGACGGTTATTCAGAATCGTAATATCGAACCCGATATTTTTATCGAGGGTTGTCTGCCATTCCAGATCAGGATTTCCCAGCTGAGCCAGCGAAGTGGTCATTCCGAAATAATTAAAGGAATTGAAATTATAACGGAACGTAGTAATGGTTGCCGAAGAAGAAAAATTCTGATTCCCCGGATTACCGATGGAAGCTCTCAGCTTCAACATGGAAATTCCGTCAAAATGGTCGGCAATAAATTTTTCATGGTGCAAATTCCATCCCAGACCGACAGCCCACGTACCGATATAATGCTTATTAGTCCCGAATACCGACGAACCGTTGACACGATAACTGAAATCGAGCAAATAACGGTTATCATAAGCATAATTTCCAATCACATATCCGCTCACCGAACGTGTCGTACTTTCGTTATAAGCCGGGGAACCTCCGTCCGGATAACTGTTGGCAAAAGAAGGAAGTGTGAAATCTCCTACCGGAAAACCGATAGCCGAATATCCTTGCGATTTCGCCTCTAAAGCAGAAAGGTAACCTCCCAATACGATATTGAATTGGTGTACTTCTTTCAATACTTTGGCATAAGTAAGCGTAAATTCTCCTTCATACTTATTGCTCTGTGTTTCCGTATTGCCATACGAACCGCGTTCTGAGAAATCCGTTTCGGCAAAACGGGTATCCAGAGGAGAATAAAAAGCTTCCGCCTGAGTACTCTGGTGTGTAAAACCGAACCGAGCCCGTAATTTCAAGGTCGGGACAGGAGTATATTCTACAATAAACTTATCCGACCACGACAAATTGTTTCCCTTGTTATAACTGTTCTGCTTAGCATTGTAAAGCGGATTGGCAGCTTTAATATAATCCGTATATTCCAGCCACCTTTCCACTTCGCCGTTCTCATTGTATTTCGTATAATAAGGATTAGCGTCGGCATATTGGGAAAAAGCGACAATCGGATCCTTGCTGTCCGTATTGTTCATATCAAACTTATTCATAAACTGAAATTTCTTCAGCCGGTAAGTCAGGTCGATATTTCCGCTGATATTATCCCGTTTGGATTCTTTCATTACACCGGTAATCCCGTTATATGCCAGTCCGATACCGAACATAAATGCACCTTCACCGCCGTCTACATAGAGGGAATGCCGGTGATTCAGGCCAACCCGCAGAGGTTCCGACAGCCAATAAGTATTTACTCCGCGGGCAATATCGGCCAATTTATCATAATAAGACTTTTTCAATTCAACATCTTTCACAACATCATTCGATGCATCATACCTGCCGACCAAATTTTCAAAACGCAATTTTTCACTGGCATCCATCAAATTATAACTGCTCAGATCAGCCCATGAAACATTGGCATTTCCGCTGTAAGCCAGATTTAACTTACCCGATTTGGGACGGATGGTTTCCACTACCACCACTCCATTTGAAGCCTTCGAACCGTAAATGGCCGTTGAAGCAGCATCTTTCAAAATAGTAATCGAAGCAACCCGGCTCATATCCAAATTATAAATAGCTTCCAGCGAAGACTCGAAACCATCCAGAATAAACAAGGGCTGATTCGGGTCCTCGCTCAATTCATCCCGGGTACTGATCAGACTTGATTTTCCCCGGATTTCAATATCCGGTAATTTATTCGGGTCGGAACCGAACTCATTATTCTCAAGTACATTAAATGAAGGATCCAGTGTTTTTAAACTGGCGATAACGTTTTGGGTACCCACCGATCTCAGCTGTTCCCCGTCGAAAGTGGCAGAAGCTCCGGTAAAACTGTCTTTTTTACGGTTAAAAATACCGGTAACGACCACTTCATCTATTTCTTTTGCATCTTCCTGCATCACCACTTTTAAAGGTTTGTCATCTTTCAGCACAATTTCCTGTGTTTTCATTCCGATAAATGAAAATACCAGCACCACATCTTTCTTTTGCGGCAAAGCGATCTTAAAAATCCCTTCGGTATCTGTTACTGTTCCCAGGGAGGTACCCTTGATTAAAATAGTTACTCCGGGAAGCGGACTACCCGAACGGTCAGTCACTTTACCTGTCACTTCCGATGTTTTACTCTGAGGCAAAGCAGCATTCACCTTCCCTTTACGCAACACGACCGTATTATGGGTAACCTCATAAGTGATACCGGTATTTTTCAACACCTCACTCAGAATTTCGTCCAAAGTTTTATTCTCTGCCACGACATCGATTCCGGTCACCTGTTCGATATCCTTAACACTATAGAAAAAAAACATTTCGCTTTTCTTTTCAAGTGCCCATAAAATAGTTTTCAGGGAGGCATCATGCATCTTGAAATTCATTCTTTCATTTTGTGCAGTGACACGGGCCGACACCTGAAACACTGTACACAACAAAAAGCACACACCTAATTTCATTGTCATCAGAATTTTTCTTCTCCACACCAACCAAGGGTGGATTGTTTGCATTTTGTTCATCGTTTGTTTGGTTTAAAAATTATTGTTTTGCACTAAATACAATTGTTTTACCTCTTGTATTTACATTTATTTTATGAGTCGAGCGAATGACATCCAATATCGGTTCGATAGAAGCACTACGATTCAATTTACCCGCAAATTCAACTTCTTTGATCCAATCCGCCTGATAACAAACCTCGAAATCATACCATCTTTCTAAAACAGTCATGATCTCTGTCAGACGTTGTCCACGAAACACAAACTGTCCGTTTTTCCACGCAATATAAAGATCGAGCTCTACTGTTTTCACGTCCAGTTTTCCTTTTTCGATATCCCACTCAGCCTGTTGTTCAGGCTTCAACGTATTCCGGACAGACTTATCCATCCCCGTAAATACAGCCACTTCTCCCCGTACCAAAGTAGCCTGTACCCATTTTTCATCGGCATAAGCCTTTAAATTAAACTCGGTACCCAATACCCTCACATCCATATTTTCAGTCTTTACTACAAAAGGCTGTTTCTCATTTTTCGCTACCTTAAAATAAGCTTCTCCCTCCAGCCAAACTTCCCGGTTCTGTCCGGAAAACTGTACCGGATACCTCATTTTCGTTTCTGAATTCAACCAAACAACCGTTCCGTCCTGCAAAGTCATTATATATTCTCCCCCTTTAGAAACTTCCAGGGTATGCCAGTCTGCTACCGGCATTTCTATTTGGCCGTTGTATTTCAAACCGCAAGAATCGTTACTGATAAGCATACCGTCACAATCGATCAATTGGGTATCTCCATTTCTTTTCTCCAACTCGACAGTTTTCCCATCGGCCAATACCAGACGGGCCTTTGAAATACCGGGATGAATTTGTTGCGTCACATCAACAGGAACATTTTCTTCCCGCTGCATAAACCATCCCAACACTCCTCCTCCCAATAACAACATGATAATTGCTGCATATTTCCAATACCGACCGGATAAGCCTTTATCGCCTTTACTCTCAGTCAAACGATTACGAACTATTCGCCAATGTTTTTCCACATCAACCGAATTTCTCTTCTCTTCCTGCCGGATAAGGTAATGAGGATCAGTAAGCCGGGAATGCAAAAGCCTGTTTTCTTCCGATTCTTTCAGCCAACATTCCAATTCTTCTTCTTCAGCAGGATTTAAACCGAAGCTGATCTGCCTGGCAATCAATTCATATATGCGCCGATATGCTGCGATATTCACCATAAAAAGGTTCGATTAAATTAGTTGAAAGTTTATAAAGTTCGTAAAGTTTAAAAAGCTATTGACCCCTGAGGGCACTTAGTTAATTGACAATTATCGCATGATAATTGACCACATATTTCCCAACCTGTGGTTTCTTCTTTATTTGTTTGATAATCAATGATTTTTTTCTTCATCCTATTTCTCATTTTTCTTTTCTTATTATTTTCTAATGGAAGCAAAGCTTCCAGGTAATTGTCAATTGTCATTGGTCAGCTGGCAATTATTCTTTTTGCGGATTCCCGCAAAAAGAATCGAACGTTTTTTAAGATGCAAAAAGATAAATTTGACCGACAGGTTACTCTTTTGAGAAAATATTATTCCGGGACATTGGAGAAAAGGGAAAAGCAGGAATTTCGGGAAATGTTGAACGATCGGAATTTGGAAAATGTGTTTCGGCAGTTGAGTCAGGGAGATATTTTGGCTGAAAAGCTGGAGGAATATAAACAATACGATGCCCGGAAAGCTTTCGGCAAATTCAGCAGGCAACAAAAATCGCTTCGTCATAAAAAGAGGATTATCCGGATTCTTACTGCAGCAGCAGTGGTGGTTTTACTTTTAGGAATGAGTTGGTTACTGAATCTTGGATTACCGGAGGTAGAAGTTGTTCCACCGGCACAGCAAGAGACGATTCGCCCCGGGAGTTACAAAGCTATATTACGACTGACAAATGGCGAGACGGTGAATCTCGAGCGGGATTCCATGCAGGTACTGGAAAAAAATGGGACTCAGATTAGTTATGCAGAGGGAAAGATTACTTACCGATCTACGCCTCAAATACAGGAATTGGCTTATAATGAATTGATTGTGCCCACAGCCGGAGAGTGTTACATCACGTTGGAAGATCATACGAAAGTATGGATAAATGCAGAATCGAAAATAAAGTATCCGGTGCAGTTCACTGCTGGGGAACGTAAAGTGTATTTGGAAGGAGAAGCCTATTTCGACGTGGCCGAAGACGGACGTCCTTTTCAGGTAATTACTTCTCAGGGAGAGGTGACCGTATTGGGGACGGCTTTCGGAATAAGTTCATACATGGATAAAGCAGAATATACCACCTTAGTGAGAGGCTGTGTACGTTATACTTCCCATACAAAGAAAAGCGTAATCTTATCGCCGGGTGAACAGGCTATCCTGGAAAGGTCCGGTGAATTAATCAGTCGTAAAGTCGAAGTTGAAGAATATGTAGGCTGGAAAGACGGGGTTTTTGTTTTCAGGGATAAGCCCCTGGAGGAAATTATGGAAACACTGTCCCGTTGGTACGGATCTGAAGTGGTTTTCCGGAATGAGGAAATGAAACAGCTGAAATATACCGGTAGTCTCGAACGGTATGATTCGATCAATACTTTCCTGCAAGTGTTGGAAAGACTCCAGGATATTCATTATGAAATAGATAATAATAAAATCCTGTTATCTCGAAAGTCTTCTTAATTACTTAACTAAATTACAATGGTATGAAAAAAAATCGTCTGATCCGATTTCCGGGCCTTTTAAAGAGGTTTAGGAAAAATTTGATGTTTATCAAATGTTGTATTGTTTTCATTTTTGTTTTTAGCCTGAATTTATCGGCTCATGTTTTTTCTCAAAGCAAGCTGGTGACTTTAGACTTGAAAGAGGTTTCTGTGGAGAAATTTGTCGATGCCGTGAAACAACAAACCGGTATGAAAATGATGTATAATTCCGGTGTGGTGCGGGAAGCTGGTCAGGTTTCCGTTCAGGTTAAAGACAAAGAATTGAGCGAAGTGTTGGATATGGTATTGAAAAAAGTGAATTTGGAGTATGAGCTGTACAATGATATCATTCTGATTCGTGCAAAAGGAGAAGTACCGGCCGGGCCGAAAGTACTGAAAGGGGTGGTGAAAGATAAAAGCGGGGCGGTCTTACCGGGAGTGACCGTCGTAATTAAAGGGACGACCTTAGGCGTATCGACCGACATCGATGGAAAATATTCGATCACCATTCCGGAGGATGGGAAAGAAACGGTATTGATGTTTACATTTGTCGGCATGAAGCCACAGGAGGTCAGATATGCCGGGCAAGAAACGTTGAATGTGATATTGACCGAGGAAGTGGCGGAAATGGAAGAGGTGGTGGTCAATGGTTATTTTACCCGGAAGAAGGAGAGCTTTACCGGTGTATCCAAGACCTTCTCCGGAGATGAACTGAAGACTATTTCTACGGGAAATATCCTGAATACCTTGTCTGTGCTCGATCCTTCTTTTACTAAAGTGGTGAATAATGAAATGGGTAGTGACCCGAATACGATTCCTGATTTTGAAATCCGGGGGTCCAGTAGTTTGAAGGCCGAGTATGAAAACAATCCGAATATGCCGACTTTTATTATGGATGGTTTCGAAGTAACCGCTCAGAAGGTGTTCGACCTCGACCCCAACCGGGTACGTTATATCACTATTCTGAAAGATGCATCGGCTACAGCGATTTACGGCTCACGTGCTGCCAATGGTGTTGTGGTGATCGAGACAGTACTTCCCAAAGCCGGAAAATTGCAGTTGTCTTATAACGGTAGTGCCAACTTCGAAATAGCCGATCTTTCGGATTATAATCTGATGAATGCAGAAGAAAAACTGGAATACGAAGTGCGTTCCGGATTGTATGAAAAATCTTCCAAACCCGGATGGACGGATGATAAGTTGGATGCATATAACCGGATTCTGAAATTGGTGAAGGAAGGAAATGATGTGGATTGGTTGTCCATTCCGGTACGGGAATTGGGGGTCGGCCATAAACATACCGTAATGGCAGAAGGTGGAAACGAATCGTTCCGTTATGCTTTCGATCTTTTCTATTCGAATAAAGTCGGAGTGATGAAAGGCTCGAAACGGGATAATTACGGTGGAGGGATCCGGCTTCAATATAACCTGAAAAACCTGAAATTCTCCAATTATGCTTCCTTCGATCATTTGAAGTCGGTCAATTCCCCTTACGGAAGTTTTAGTTCTTACCTCTATTATAATCCCTATTATAATCCTTATGATGAAAACGGGAATGTGAAAAAGGTCCTCTATTCTTATGAATATTATGACCGGGGAATTACCTCGAAGACCATGTATAATGAATTGTACAATGCGGTATTGCCTTCTAAAAATCAGCAGACTTCTAATAATTTTCTGAATAATTTCTCGATAGAATACGATATTATTCAGGGATTGAAATTGAAGGCCAATCTTTCGTTAAGCGTGGATAATGGAAAGACCGATGTTTATAAATCCTATGAAAATACCGAATTTTTGGACAAAGAGAAAAAAGGGAGTTATGCCCAGTCGACTTCCAATGATTTCAGTTATGATATTAACGTCATCTTATCATATTTTAAGAGCCTGAAAAAACATTTTATCAACCTGGGGTTTGTGTATAACCTTCAGGAAAAACAGTATGACAATACCAGTATCTACGTTGTCGGTTTTCCCAATGCGAACATGGATCATGTGTCGATCGGTTCGGGGTATCAGGAAGGGGCGAAACCCGGAGGTAGTTTCGATGTGACCCGCCTGGTCGGTTTTGTGGGTAACCTGGGATATACGTATGACAATCGTTTCTTGTTGGATGCTTCTGTTCGAAGCGACGGTTCGTCTATTTACGGTTCGAACAACCGCTGGGGTACTTTCTGGTCGGTCGGTGTCGGATATAATATCCATAACGAAAAATTCATGAAAGACTGGGGCGTGATCAACCTGTTGAAGATCAGGGGATCTATCGGGACAACCGGTGGGCAAAACTTTAGTCCTTACCAGGCCATGGCCATGTATTCCTATAACGATAGCCGGATCAATACCATTTCTTACAGCGGCTATCTGGGAGCCATTATGAAGGCTTTCGGAAATAAAAACCTGAAATGGCAGAAGGTAGAAAAACAAAACGTAGGGTTGGATTTCGAAATCTTCCATAGTCGTCTGACCGGATCTTTCAATGTATACCGGGATTTATCGAAAGATGTGCTGATCGACGTATCTATTGCTCCGTCTTTGGGTTTTTCTTCTTATAAAGAAAATTTGGGAGAAGTAGAAAACAGTGGGGTCGAACTATCCTTAAAAGGTACGGTACTCCGGGATGTCAAACGGGAATTGAACTGGGATATTTTCTTCAATCTGGCACACAATAAAAATAAAGTGAAGAAAATCAACAAAGCTTTGACAGCCTTTAATGCCGACCAGGATTCCAAAGTGGAAAACAAACCGATGATCCGTTACAAAGAAGGGTTGTCGCAGAATACCATCTGGGTGAATGAATCTTTGGGAATCGATCCGGCTACCGGTGATGAAATATTCCTGGATATGAACGGGAATAAAGTGAATAAATGGGATAGTAAAAATTACAAACCCTGGGGATCTTCCGATCCTAAAATTTATGGAACGGTCGGAACGATGTTTATGTATAAAGGCTGGGAGTTGAATGCGCATTTATATTATAAATACGGTGGTTATATTTACAATCAGACCTTAGTCGACAAAGTGGAGAATGTAAATCCCAACGAGAACGGAGACCGGCGCATTCTGTACGACCGTTGGAATGAACCGGGAGACGTGGCAAAATTCAAAAAGGTAAGCGATGTTTCGGTCACTAATCCGACTTCCCGCTTTGTGGAAAAAGAAAATTATATTCAGCTTCAGGCTTTATCTGTGAGTTATGATTTCCGGAGTGCGAAATTGAAAGAGTGGGGGATTCAGCGCTTGAAAATCTCCGCTATCGGAAACGATGTTTTCACTTCTTCCACGGTGCGGATGGAAAGAGGTACTTCCTATCCTTTTGCAAGGACTTTTTCACTGGCTGCTCAAATCACTTTTTAATCGGACAATACTATGAAAAAATTAATAAATAAAACGATCATTCTTTCGCTCTTTGTGGCATTGACCGGCTGTAACGACTGGCTGGACGTTTCTCCGAAAGCGGATATGAAAGCAGAGGATCTGTTCGGTACTGAAGCCGGATTCAGAGATGCTTTGGTAGGTGTTTATGCATTGATGTGCGGTACGAATAGTTACGGCAGAGATCTGACGTACGGCTACCTGGATGTATTGGCTCAATATTACAACAGTCCGTTGAAAACAACTTCTTCCGGTTATGAGCATAATTTCAAAAATGCAGCAGAATATAAGTATACCGAGAAAACAGAGGAAAGTCGCATTAGCTCTATTTGGAGTAATCATTTTTCTGCTGTAGCCAATATCAATCAGGCCATGTTGTTCATCGACGAAAATAAAGGGGTTTTTACTTCACCCGAGGTACATGATGTGTATAAAGGAGAATTTCTGGCTTTGCGGGCTTTTCTGCATTTCGATATACTCCGTTTATTCGCTCCTTCGGCTGCGATGAATAATAATAAAGGATTGGACGCATTGGCTATTCCTTATATAGATGTTTTTACGAATATCGCCCAGTCCCAGTTGACGGTGAAAGAGGTTTTGAAAAAAATAGAAACGGATTTGTTGGCTGCAAAACAGTTGATGAAAGGGAAAGAAGAATTTAAATTTTCCGATACTTCCGATCCGTTGTATAACCGGAAACAAAGAATGAATTATTATGCGGTGACAGCACTTTTAGCCCGGGTATATCTTTGGGGAAACGATAAAGAGGCGGCTTTGAAAGAAGCAAAGGAAATTATCGGTGAAGCCGGCGGAGAAAGTCCTGCTTCTTATGAATTGGCCAATAGTGCTGCTACTACTTCCGATCCGATGTTCAATAAAGAGTTGATTTTCACATTGGATGTGCAGAAATTGAAAGACAATAGCGATATTTATTTTACCGAGAGTTTTTCTTCTACTTCTAATATATTGACGATGTCTTCAAAAGGAAAAACGAATATTTTCAATGGTTCCGGACTGGATAATGAGTTCAGAAATTATTGGATCACCCCGTATTCCGACGGTAGTTCGTTCGTATTGAAGAAATATACCGGAGTAAATTATATTCCGATGTTTAAAATTTCCGAATTGTATCTGATAGCTGCCGAATGTGCTCAAGGGAAGGCTGCCTATGATTATCTCAATAAATTGAGAAATCACCGGGGATTAAGCAGTATTGCGCCGACCGATGATTTAGCCGGTTATATCTTTCAGGAATATCGCCGGGAATTTATAGGTGAGGGACAAATGTTCTTCTATTATAAACGGAAAGCAATGGAAACTATCGGGGCTGAAAATAATATCGCTCATCAAGATGTGAATGCGGTGTATAATTTGCCTATTCCGACAGTAGAAATCGATTTTGGGAATATTAAAAATTAAGCGTTATGAAAAAGATATTTTTTCTTCTTGCTTCAGTGATCCTGTTAGCATGTAGTGAGAATGAACGGATGGTATACGATGAGCATATGCACGATATCTATTATTCCATTGTGACAGATACCCGGGATAGTCTGTATGTTTCCTTGCTGATGGCCGATCAGATTCTGGAGACGACCGTAGATGTGAAGATGTTGGGAAATGTATTGACCAAGCCGCAGAAATTTAAAGTCGAGGTGGTCGGGGAGAGAACGGATGCCAAAGAAGGTATACATTATGAAAAACTTCCTGAATTCTATGAGTTCCCGGCCGGAGAATTTATTTATAAAATGCCTGTGCGGTTGATTAAGGGGGATGCGGCTATTAAACAGAAACCGGTGACTCTTACGTTGAGGCTGGTTGCTACCGGTGATCTGGGTGTGGCCTATGCCGATAAGTCCGAGATTCGTCTGCTCATTGCCGATATGTTGAAAAAGCCTGAGGGAGAAGGCTATTATGGAGATATGACTGCGTTTAAGAAATTATTCGGCGAATATTCCCAAAAAAAGCATATGATGATCATCGAAATGACCGGACATGATTTTTGGGAAGATACCTATGGTAGTGGAAACGGTAATTATGGCATTTATTACGAGGAAGATTATTACACTCCCTATGCCAGAAAACTGTATAAGATCATTACCGGGAGTGAAATCAGGGATGAAACCGGTAAAGTGATGCAAGGATGGAATGTACCTTAGTCTATGGGTTGTTAATTAAAAAAGAAGATAGCTATGAAAAAATTGAAATATATAGGAATATTATTTTTGTTGATCCTGTTCTCTTGTGTGGATGATGAATCCAGATACGGAGATATCGATATCGATGAGATTAAAATTGAGGGGATCAAAGATTATCAGGAGATCGAAGTGGGAGGGAAATTGACCATCGCTCCGGTAGTGACGACAAAATTCGGCGAAAACTCGGATCTTTCCTATGTGTGGTATAAATACAATGAAGAACAGTCGGTCGCCGATACCTTGTCTTTTGAAAAAAATCTGGATGTGGTGATCTCGGATGTTTTACCGGGGGTGAAAACTACTTTAAAATTTAAAGTGACCGACAATAAAACCGGTCTTTATGTGATCGAAGAATCCAGTTTTACCACTATCGGTAAATATTCAGGAGGCACCCTGATGTTATGTAAAACCGGTGGAGAGTACGACCTGACGATGTTAAAGAAAGACGGTACCACCCTATACGAAAAGATCTATACTCAAATCAATGAGGGAGAGAAACTCAGTGAGCAGTCCCGAAAAATCATCCTGATCAAACCTTATGCCCGTAACCCGAGACCTTATAAGGCAGTCGTCGTTACTGCAAAAAATAATACGGGAGGCGTATATCTCGATCCCGATTTGTTTGTGCGGAAGGCTTATATGAAAGAGAAATTCTTTTCGGGTGAAGACCTGACCGGAGACATCGGGATCGACGGTTATTGTACGGACCAGGGGAGTGATTATCTGGTGGTGAATGGGAAAGTACACGGGCGGGCCTATGGTTTTGAGGAAACAGCCGTATGGAATCCGGAAATTGTATTTTTGTCGGCTCCTCAGGATTATTCGGCAGCATCTTATGTCGCACAGCCGACAGGCTATCCGTTTTATGCCGCTCCCTTATTTTATGATAACCTGCACGGGCGTTTTATGATCAACCAAAGCGGTGGGTATTTTAGTTTTATCGGTGGGGCGAATTCCGATTTTTCGAAATTTGATCCCAAAGCAATGGGAGAAGGGGTAGAATTAGTACTTTCAGGAAGTATGAATTCGACTCTGAATGAAGTATGGGCGTTGATGAGAGATAAAAATAAGAATGAATATTTTTTGATTACCTATAAATTTATTTTTAATGACGACTGGACGTATGATTTTATCTCTCTGTCAAAGCAGGTATTAACCGGAGCAGCCTATCCCGGATTATACAACGCTACGGCGATGATACCCGGAAACAAGGCCGAGGTAGACAATTACATGCCTTGGCATATGGATTCGAAAGGAATTTCGGATATCTTTTTCTATGTCAGCGAGGATAAAGTTTATGCTTTTAATGTGAAAACGGCTTCTGAGGGAGTGATTATCGACGGTACGAAAGAGCATTATGCGATCGATGGGGTAGATTGTACAGAAGTAGCTGCTCCGACGACAGAGAATCCGAATGCTACCATGATACAGTTGACTATAGCCATTAAAGACGGGAATATTCCGGCTCCGAATGGGGGAATTGCTGTTTATAAATTGAATAATATCGGTGGACTTGCAGCACAAAAACTTTATACCAAAGCAGGATTTTGTGATGAGGTGGTAGCGACGGTGGAAAAACAAGATTAATATATGAAAGTGATGAAAATAATAAACTTAATCATTGGAATAGCATGCCTGTTAGGGGCATGCCATTCCAATCGCATGCGGATTGAAGGAGAGATCGGAGATATAAAGGAAAATAAGATCTATCTCGGGGAAATAACGAATACCTATTATGGGTTGTTCGATCCGATCGATTCGGCTGAAATTGAAGAGGGTAAATTTACTTTTACGGTAGATTGTGCGAAAAAACAAATGCTCTTTCTGGGATTCAGGCCCGGACAAGGAGGAATGGTATTTGCCGAGGCCGGTAATCTGAAGGTAAAACCTGCAACTGTTAAGAAGGGAGGAGTGGTATGGGAAGTTTCCGGGTCTGTCTTAAATGATAAGTATCGGGATTTTATGAAAGCCTGTGCCGTTGTCAGAAACGATCGGTTGCTGGATTCGTTGGATGCCTTGTTTTTTACTGCCCGCGACCGGGAGGACCGGGAGGAAATGGCCCGGATCAAAGAGGAGTCTATGCCTTATTATGAGCAGGCACAGATGGCCGAAGATCAGTTGGTAAGACAAACGGTTGACGGAAATATGGAGAATCCGTTCGGAATTTATTTGTACTACAGTAAATTATTCGGACGGAAAGATTTCTCTACTAAAGAAAATATCGGTGCGGAAAGGGAATACCAGAAAAATTTTGGACCGGAAGCTCAGCAGACTCCTTATATCGCTTTGATGAACGCTCAGCTCGACCGTTATGCGGGATGTGCTATCGGTGCTGTCGCCCCGGAGATTACCGGCCGGGATACGCTGGGTAATCCGATCAAATTAAGTGATTTCAGAGGTAAATATGTTATTGTGGATTTTTGGGATTCTTATTGTCATTGGTGTCGCGAAGAAACACCGTGGCTGAGAAAAGCATTGGAAGCTTTTAAGGGAAAAAATTTTACCATTTTAGGCGTATCGGATGACCGGAAGAAAGAGTTGTGGCTGGCAGCTATCAAAGAAGATCATAGTAACTGGGATCATTTGTTATTGCCTCCAAAAACGGATATTTTTACGACTTATTGCATCAAGGGAATCCCTCACCTTATTTTAGTGGGGCCGGACGGGAAAATACTGGCAAAGGAAATGCGGCATGAAGAATTGACCGACGTGCCGGCTAATTTTATAAAGTGAACAGATAGGAGTTTATAGACCGATTTAATTCCCCCTTTTTCCAATGCTCCGTTTTTTCATATTTATAGTAGGTTTATTTTTTCTTTCTATTCCGATTCCAGGTTTTGTGCCATCGGACCGGTTCGCCTGGACCGGTCCGTTAAGGCTTTCCTTCACTGACCGGCGGAACTCCTCACTTCGTTCGTCAAACACCACCGCTCGGCCGTTCGGAAAACCTAACCGGACCCTCGTTCCTGCTCCAATGGTCCCCGAACACGAACACCGAAGACGAATAAGTAACGACAGAATAATTCTAGGTTTTCTGTTAAAGCCGGAAAATTTCGATAACCCTTTTCTTTTATAGGATATCTCCCGTAGAAAATACCTATTTTTGTTTAGAGAATAAATAAAAAAGCGGAGACATGTTTTATAAGCAAAACGGAATTGTTGCCGGAATATTGTTGTTGATCTTATTTGCCGGAGCTATCGGCTTAGTCAGTGTACAGATGGACAAGACGGTGAATCGGATGCATTATTCAGTGGTGGAAGAGATGGGGGAGTACCGGACGGAACTGATCCGGCAGGATTTCCAAAAGACGGCAGAGCTGGTTGAAAGTATGCAGGATTATTTGGCGACACGGGGCTATCAGAAGGAACAATTCGAAGAGTTGATTGCCTTATTGATCCGACAGGATAATAAGGTGAGCCGAATTTGGTTCGAAACGGAAGGGAAAAGAACGATTTGTACCGATTCCGGTATACGGGAGAGTGAAGCCGGACCTTCAAAGGAAAGAAATGGAGGGTTGTATGCCGAAGATTCCACTTATTACTGGACGTTATACGGGCGGCAGGGGGAGGTGGCATTGGGGATCGATATCGCTTTGGATCATTTACATGCTTATTTTTCAAACTTATTACCTGCGGGGAAGAACTATGCTTATATCCTGAACGACTCCGGGGTAATTGTCGCCCATCCCGAAGAAAAATGGCTGGGGATGCGGCTCCTCGATTCGCTTGAAAGAAGAAGGGTAAAACAGGTCGTCGGGGAGAATAAACGGATCCATGTTACCGGTTTTTCGCAGTTTTTACTCTTGCCTGTCGATAAGATTTATTATCCGCTCACGGTGGGGACAGAGAAATGTACGGTCGTCATTAACGTGGTGCAATTGGATAATCAGGAAGCTATGGCCGATTTCCATCGGTATGCTTTGTGGATAGTCGTGTTTACAGTCGTGATTTTTATTGTTTTGCTTGCTTATTCCCAACGGCGGTGGCGGAAAGAATACGATTTACGGCAAAAGGCCGAACAGGAAGCCATCCGGCTGAATTTGCAACAATTGAAAAATCAACTCAATCCTCATTTTTTATTCAATGCTTTGAATTCTTTGAGGGCCTTGATCACTACCGACCCCGGAGTAGCCCGGAAATTTATATTGGAAATGTCGAAAGTGTATCGTTATGTGCTGGAAAAACGGAAAGAAAACCTGAGTAAATTAGAAGAAGAGGTTGAATTTATCCGCCACTATTATTTTCTCCAAAAAATACGTTTCGGGGAACAATTGAATCTGCACCTGGCCGATAATTTGACAACGGTAAACGGGAGGATTCCGGCGATGAGTCTGCAATTGATTTTCGAAAATGCACTTAAGTACAATGAAATTACTCATAGATATCCTTTGGATATCGATATTTATGCGGAAGTTGGAGCGGTGATTGTAGAAAATTCCTATCATCCCCGGACCGATATGCCGGAGGCATCTTTCGGAGTCGGCATGGAGAGTATTCAGGAAATTTATCGTTATTATGCTGACGTTCAGCCGGAATATGAGATAAAGGAAGGGAAATTTATCTGCCGCTTACCTTTGGTTGAATAATTCACTCCTTTTTTATCGTGTTTCATACTTTTATTCGGGGGATTCATTCTGGTTTTTTTTCATTTTATAAAAAATCCCGATAATATTGTAAACTGCATAAATATCGATGAATATTGAATAAACTATATGATGAAAACCAGAACAAATTTAATTGTAGCGTTATTCGCACTCTGTTTTACCGGAACAGTCTCCGATGCTTATGCCTGGGGATGGCATAAAAGAAAATCCGTAAAAAATGATTCGGTCGTAACTTCTGAAAGTAAATACGATGAGTTGGTGAAGAAGGCAAAGACGCGGGAAGGTATGTTTCGTATTCATCAGGTAGAGAAGGATTGGTATTTCGAGATCGACGATTCGTTGATGAACCGTGATCTCCTGATTGTCAATAAAGTTTCCGGTGTACCTTATCAATTGAACGATGCCGGTTTAAATAAAGGGATGGCTTACGAAGATAAGCTGATCCGTTTTCATAAAGATACAGTGCTTAATAAAGTGTGGGTGACAACGTGGAATCCCCGTGTCAGTGTGCCCGAGGGGGATGCTATAGCCCTTTCGGTGAAGGACAACTATCGTGAAGCTGTGATCGAACAGTTTCCGATAGAAGCCTTCAAGCCCGATTCTTCTGCCGTCTTGATCAAGGTGAATAAAGTTTTCGACGGAAGTGAGAAGAGCTTTAACGATTTATACAATAGTATTTCTTTGGGAGCTTCTGTGAAAAAAGAATTGTCCCGGATCGGAGGAATGAAAGCTTTTCCTCAGAATATTGTAGTAAAAGCTTTTCTGACGACCCAGATTACGGAAGGTACCGAGTCGGTACCCTTGACTGTCGAGACGACAACGAATATCGTATTGTTGCCGAAGGTACCGATGACTCCGCGTTTTGCAGACCGGAGAGTCGGATTTTTTACGACTCCTCACATTTATTTCAATGACAAACAGCAGGCGGTGGAAACCCGTGAGTTTGTACATCGCTGGCGGCTGGAACCGAAACCGGAGGATATAGAGAAATACAAACGGGGCGAGTTGGTAGAACCGGCCAAACCGATTGTATTTTATATCGACCCGGCAACTCCCGCTCAATGGAGGGAGGAGATTAAAGCCGGTGTTTTTGATTGGCAGGAAGCTTTTGAAGCTGCCGGTTTTAAAAATGCGGTTGTAGCGAAGGATGCTCCGACCGATGATCCTGATTTCGATATCGACGATGCGCGTTATTCGGTGATTACCTATGCGGCCTCGCAGCAAGCGAATGCCATGGGACCTTCTGTGGTCGACCCCCGTTCGGGAGAGATTATCGAAGCCGATGTCGTTTGGTGGCATAATGTGATGACGATGTTACATACCTGGATGCGGGTACAGACCGGGCCTATCGATCCCCGGGCCAGAGCGAATACTTTCGACGATGCTTATATGGCGAGTGCTATCCGTTTTGTATCTTCCCATGAAGTGGGACATACGTTCGGATTGAAACATAATATGGGAGCTTCTTCGTCTTTTCCGGTAGATTCGTTGCGCTCGAAGACCTTCACAGCAAGGATGGGCGGGACGGCTAGTTCGATCATGGATTATGCCCGTTTTAATTACGTGGCCCAACCCGAAGATGAGGTAGAACGAATTACGCCGGTGATCGGGGTATATGATAAATTTGCGATAAATTGGGCTTATCGTTGGCTGGATGTAAAGGATCCGCACGAAGAATTACCTGTACTCAATCAATGGATTACGAAACATTCCGGAGACAAGATGTATTGGTACGGCGAACAACAGGACCCTAAAGATCCGATCGATCCCCGTTCTCAGGATGAGGACCTCGGTGACGATGTGATCAAGGCTAATCGCTACGGTATACAAAATCTGAAACGGATTGTGCCGAATATTGTAGCATGGACCGAAGCAGAAGGACGAGGTTATCTGGAAGCGGGAAAATTATTGATGGCAGTGATCAATCAATGGAAAATGTATGCCGGACATGTAACTGCGAATGTCGGAGGTTTCTATATCAACAATCCGGTGATGGGAGATGATCTGGAACGCTATGTACCGGTAGAGAAAGAACGGCAGAAAGAAGCGGTGAAATATTTATCCGAAGAAGTATTTACCGTTCCTGAATGGTTGTTTGCTGCCGATGTCTGGAAGAAGAGTTTTCCCGTTCGTATTTCCCCCCAGGAAGTAGAATATTCACCTTATAATACTGCCCGGGAATTACAGTATGCCTGTTTTTATGATTTATTGAAAGACGATCGGCTGATGCGGATGTACGAGGCCGAAGCGATGAAGGGAAAGAAAAATGTGTATACACCCGAAGAAATGTTTGCCGATTTATACCAGGTGGTTTTCAAGGGATCCTTACAGGGACGTAATTTGTCTTTGTATGAAAGGATGACCCAAAAGAATTTTATCGATGCTATCATTGTCAGTTCCAATAAAGCGGTGGAAAAAACGACCAAAAAAGCTTTGCATACCGGTTATTGTTGTGGTTTTGCAGCCCGGGAAGCTGCTTTCACGCTCCCCGAACAGCCTGAAACCCGGCTTAGCAATATGCAATATTCTTCTATGGGACGGGTTTCCGAGGCTGTATCGGTGAAGAGAGGAGTTATGTTACAGGTATTAAAATTGGCAGAAAGAAACCGGAATGCAGGAAATGCGGAAACCCGGCAACATTATGAAGATTTGGTTGTGCGGATTAAAGAGGCTTTGAATATAAGATAACATACAAACCTAAATAATAAATATAAATGCGTAAACTATTGATCTTAATAACATTGTGCCTGCCTGTGGTGGTGTGGGCACAGGATATGCGGAAGATTACCGGGCGAGTGCTCGAGGCTGCGAGCGGTGAACCTCTCCCCGGTGCTACGGTTTTTATCGATCCGGATGCTCCTGAAGCTAAAGAATATAATCCTGCGGGGACAGTGACGGATGTAAGCGGAAAATTCGAATTGACCTTGCCTGCTTCGATTCGTTATGTGGTGGTGAGTTTTATCGGATACGAGGCTTTAAAAGCGGATATATCGGGAAAGACCGAATTTACTTTCCGCCTGAAGGAAGAAGTGAGTCAGTTGGATGAAGTGGTCGTTACGGGATATCAGCAGATAGAAAAGCGGAAAGTTACTTCGGCTATTACTACTGTACAGGCAGACGATATTAAAAGTATCGGAGTGGCCAGTATCGATCAGATGCTGGAAGGACAGGTGGCCGGTTTGATGTCGACACCGACGAACGGTGCGCCCGGAGCTCCCGCTAAAATGCGGATCCGGAGTACGGTTTCTCTGTCGGGGAGTACCGATCCGTTGTGGGTACTCGACGGTATGATCCTGGAAGGAAACGATATACCCAAGGATTTTGGAGATAAGGATAATATCGATGAACTGCAGAATACTTCGATCGGCGGGGTCAATCCCGCAGATATCGAGAGCATCACTATATTGAAAGATGCGGCAGCTACAGCTATTTATGGAGCTAAGGCCGCTAACGGGGTGATTGTGATTACGACGAAAAAAGGCCGGCAGGGAAAACTACGGGTGAATTTTTCCGGTGGGGTATTCTATACATTGAAACCTGATTTGGGCAAACTGAATCTGATGAATTCGTCTGAGAAAGTGGACTTCGAGTTGGGATTGGCTTCCCGTTCCGATCTGGATTACCGGAGCGACTATGGTGAAGTGTCCCGTCTGCTGTCAAAATACGGGCAATTGGATGCTTTGAGGGAAAATGGGTTCAACGGTATTTCTTCCGAGGCACAGGGGGCTATCGATGCTTTGCGCGGACAAACTACCGATTGGGGGGATGTGATCTACCGGAATGCAGTCAACCAACAGTATAACCTGAGCATTTCAGGAGGATCGGATAAGGCGACTTATTATTTTTCTGGCGGATATTACAATGAGCAGGGGACGACCCGTAAAACCGGTTTCGAACGCTACAACCTGACTTTGAAAACCGATTTCGATCTGGCTAAAAACCTGAAGGCCGGCGTTTCTCTTTTTTTGAACGACAGTAAGAAAAACGGTTACCTGACGGATGGGGATGCTTTTATCAATCCCGCCAATTATTCACGTAATGCCAATCCTTACTTGCAGCTGACCGATGAAAAAGGAGATTATATTTATGACCCTGATATCGAAGGATATAGTGGCCGTTATGTGAAATTCAATTACCTGGAAGAGGTGGACAATACGGATTATACGCTGAAAAATCGCTCTATAAAGCCTTTGTTTACTTTAGATTACAGGCTGACCGACTGGCTAAAACTACAAACTCAGTTTTCTATGCAGCTGGATCATTCTGCGACAGAAAAGGTGGCGGCTAAAGAAACTTATTATGTTCGTAAATATCGCGAAAAAACAAGAGGGAACGATGGTAGTTATTTTTTGCCCGACGGAGGAATTATACAGAATTCTACCAAAGATATGAATCAATATCACTGGAAATTGCAAGGTGAGTTCAATCAGGTGTTCGGAGAAGTACATGCTGTCAATTATATGGCCGGTATAGAATTACGTCGCAGCAAGGTGACAGACCTGATGACCCGTGGATTCGGTTATGATCCGAATTCGTTGACTACGAAGCCTTTGGTATTTCCTGAAGGAAGTACCCAGATAGATAATGCCGAATTTAAACAGTATAGTAAATCGTTCACGGAGGACCGTTTCCTTTCTGTCTACATGACCGGTTCGTATACTTATAATAACCGTTACACTTTCTTCGGAAGTTTACGGTATGACGGTTCCAATATGTTCGGAGTAGACCGGAAGTACAAATACTTGCCTTTATGGGCTGTTTCCGGTGCCTGGAATATCAACCGGGAGGCATTTTTGAGCGATGCCGACTGGTTGTCCGATCTGAAACTGAGAGCTTCCTATGGGGTCCAGGGAAATGTCGATAAAGATACCTCTCCATTGGTTGTCGGGGAATGGGACAATACCCAGGTTTTACCGGACAATTCCGAGTCCAATATTATCGTATCGTCTCCCCCTAACCAATATTTGCGTTGGGAAAAAACCACCAACTGGAACGGGGGACTCGATGTGGCGGTGCTCGGTAACCGGATCGCGTTTACAGCCGATGTTTACAGACGGGTGAGTGATGATTTGATCGGTATGAGGAGCTTGCCGGGAGAGAACGGTTTCGATTATTCGACCATGAACTGGGCGAAATTGACCAACCGGGGATACGAATTATCTCTGTCTACAGTAAATGTGAAAACAAAGGATTTCCGGTGGGTGATGGATTTTAATCTGGCGCATAATAAGAGTAAGATCAATCGGCTCAATGTCAGGGATAATTCCTATGAACCTTCACGCGAAGGCTATTCTGTCGGTGCTGTATTTTCGCTGAAGACCGCAGGGCTGGATGAAAATGGATTGCAGATGTTTTATAATAAACAGGGGGAAAAGGTTTCTTTCAATGACTTTTTCGGTCTGGAATACGGTTATATGATGGGAGGCCTGATTCCTTTCCTGAAAAGTAACCTGAGTGCAGAAGAATATCGTAATTTATTTACCTACGAAGGTACGACCGAACCGAAATTTACCGGTGGCTGGATCAATCGGTTTTATTACAAGAATTTCGATTTGACCGTATCGGCTTCTTTTGTGTTGGATCAGACCGTGCAGGAACAACCTTTCTATAATCCGGTACAGACTTCACCGGGACAGAATTATTCCCGCCGGATGTCACAGATTTGGTCTCCGGATAATACCTCCGGTAAATATCCCCGTATCATGGGTACTTATACCGAAGGGGAGGAGAATTGGGCTTATCAGTGGCTCGGTATGCTCGATCCCGGTAATTCTTACCGGAAATACGACTATTGGTTCAAGAAGATGAGTTATATGCGCATCAATAGTATACGTTTAGGATATACTTTTCCCGAGCGGCTTTTAGGACATATCGGTTTTTCCTCTGCACGCATCAGCTTTGAAGCCCGTAATCCTTTTGTGTTCGGTAGTAGCTATAAAGGTTATTTCGATCCGGAAACCTATGGGAATATTTATACCCAGCCGTTGGCGAAGACCTTTTCTTGTGGAATCGATTTGACATTTTAACTCTAAATATAAAAATATGAAACGAATATATATCCTATTGATCGCTGTCTTTTCACTGGGAATGGGAGGATGTAATTATGTCGATGTCGATCCTGTCGGAAAGGTGATTCCGGATGAAGTTTCGGAATATCGGGCCCTTCTGACTACGGCTTATAGTACCTATCCCCAATACCGCCGCTATCTGATGGTACGTTCCGATGAAGTATTTCCGGATTTGTATGGGTTGTCTTACGATAATTACATTGACTTGGCCACTTTGAACGATGAGAATCCGGATCCTTTAACCGAGACTTATCCCTGGACGGCTATGTATAATATGATTTTTTATGCCAATACGGTTATCGAAGGAGTGATGGAGGCCAGGGCGGATGTCACGACGGATACCCGCGAGCAATTGCTGGCTGAAGCCTATTGTCTCCGGGCTTTTGTTCACTTCGATTTAATCAATCTGTATGCCAAATGGTATGATCCGGCTACTGCGGCAACAGATAAAGCCGTTCCGCTTTCTTTAAAGATCGATATCGGACAGTCGTTTATACCTACTACTGTGGAAAAGGTATATGAACAGGTGTTCGCCGATTTACAGGAAGCGGAGAAATATATGCAGGTGGAGCAACAGACGGGTGCTTATCTGTACCGGTTTTCGAAGAAAGCGCTGAAAGCCTTCCAGGCCAGGGTATATCTTTATCATCAGGATTGGAAACAGGCTCAGGAGACAGCCGAAAGTCTGCTGGCGGCTTGTCCGCTGGAGGATCTGACGACTACCGAAGCCCAACCTTGGACTTATACGTCGAAAGAAGCGATACTTGCTTTGGAAACGGTATCCAGTACCGTAATGAAAGAAGATATGTACGTATTGGATAATATCAGCGGAAAATTTAACCAGATAAAAGAGGGAGATAAATATGTAGATGCCCGGCTGGGAAATTATTTGGTCGATAAATACGGAACCTGGTATTGTAATAAAGGAGGGAATAAGAATGAGAAGGTCACTTTCCGGAGTGCAGAGCTTTGGCTGATTGCTGCCGAAGCTGCTGCTCACCGCGAAGGACAACTGCCGGCAGCCAAAGAATATCTGTTGACCTTGCTTCAGAAGCGTCTGGCTGAAAGTTATTATAACGAACGGAAAGCAGAGATCGAAACCATGAATCAGGAACAATTGTTGGCCGATATCATGGAGGAAAGGGTCCGGGAACTGGTATTCGAAGGACATCGCTGGTTCGATCTTCGTAGAACGACCCGCCCGGAGGTTATAAAAAACTATATGGATGCCGATTGGAATTCGCTTACGGTTACGATCCGGCAGGACGATCCCAAGTATATTATTCCTTATCCGAAAGAAGCGATTCAGAATAATCCGGAATTGAATAATTAGGGTTGAGTTGAAACGGTAACAACGGATAAAACGGTAACAACAGTAAAAATGGTAAAGAAATACGGTTGTTACCGTTTTTTTTATAAAATAAAAAACTTTGACTTGGCAGGCAAGTCCTTTTTTCGTATTTTCGGGCGATCCTATATTTCAATATGACTGCAATTATTATTGAAGATGAAGCTTTGGCTGCCCGTGAATTGGAAAGTATTCTGAAAAAGTTGGCACCGGAAATAGAAATCGTTGCCCGTCAGGATTCTGTACGGGGAAGTGTACAATGGCTGAAAGAAAATCAGGTAGATTTGATTTTCAGCGATGTTCATTTGGGAGATGGACGTAGTTTCGATATTTTCGGACAAGTAGAGATCAAAGCTCCTGTCATTTTTATTACCGCTTATGATGAATATGCTTTGCAAGCTTTCAAGAGCCAGGGAATAGATTATATCCTGAAACCTTTTGACGAAGAGGAAATACTGCGGGCGTTGGAAAAAGTGCGGAATTGGTTTGCAAAAGAAAAGAAAGCACCCCGGACGGTCCGATTTCAGGAGCGCTTTTTGGTGCAGATCGGAACGAAGATCAAATCCGTACCGGTGGCAGAAGTCGCTTATTTTATGGCCGATGGAAAATACCTGATGTTATATACCCACGAAGGGGGAGGGTATATCCTCGATCAGACGATGGCTGCACTCGAAGAACGCCTGGATCCCCAAATCTTTTTTCGGATCAACCGGAAGTTTATAGTGGGCTTTTCTGCTATCAAAGAAATGATCCGTTATTCCAATAACCGCATAAAAATCGGTTTATCTCCTTTGCCTCCTGAAAATATAGAAGCTATCGTCAGTGCCGACCGCATTCGCGAGTTCCGGGACTGGTTGAACCGCTAAAAGTTATTCAGCGACACAATAACAAAAAGATCCCGGATAATGAATTTTCATCCGGGATCTTTTTGTTATTGCTGGAAGGGAGATTATTTCCCATT
>ENA-UEQW01000702-UEQW01000702.1-human-gut-metagenome-genome-assembly--contig:-NODE-702-length-30514-cov-8.560732_pt1 | contig 30514 bp, 18 predicted proteins | sample MGYA00242947_ERZ507947 | MGnify/ENA primary metagenome ERZ507947 (study PRJEB26167, sample SAMN06115421) | human gut metagenome | host: Homo sapiens | place: China:Guizhou | collected 2015-03-17... | reverse complement strand
GGGTTCGAGAAGCCTCCGGAACATGCCGTCGCAGATTGCTTTATGACCACCGTGGAGATTCTGAACTACCTGCGCAGCTATTCGTCGCTGAACCTCTCCGAGAAACGCATGGGCGAAGCCTTGCGCAAGGCCGGGTTCGAGCGACGCTCGAAACGCATCGGCGGAAATCCCGTCTACGGCTGGGTCATTGAAAAAATCTCACCCAACCCTTTCGTTTCTTACGGATTGTAGTTACTACGCTACTACACATAGCGGCAAGATATTGAAAAATAGCAGATTGCCGTGTAGTAGGATACAAAAAACAACCTTACGACATCTTACTACGCCACTACATGAACTTACTACGGTAGTAAGGTGACATAGACTTGATTACTACACTTAGAATATTACATATCAAGCTATTGCAAACATGTAGTAAGTAGTAAGGTAAAATCGGCAAACTTCAAACAACAAAAAATGATGAACGATCTGAAAAATATCAGCATCAGGCAATTCCTCGCCCGGCGGGGCATTCTGCCCAAATACGAACGAAACGGTTACGGCATGTATCTTTCACCCTTGCGGGAAGAACGCACGCCGAGTTTCAAAGTGGACTACGTGCGAAATCTTTGGTACGACTTCGGACTGGGCGAAGGCGGCACATTGCTCACCCTCGTAATGCGGTTGGAGCGGTGCGACAGCCGTGAAGCTGTCCGACGGCTGCAAAACGGTGAAAAAAGGGACGCCGGTTCCGCTTCTCTTTCACCGAGTGTTGGCGAGCGTCCAGCTGTCGGAGGGCCCTCGCCGGTCGTGCGTCTAGCCGCCGTCCCCGCACTCCGCATCCTTTCCGATGACCCGCTCCGTCATCCGGCACTGATCGGTTATCTCGTCTCGCGCGGCATCGTCCCGTCTGTCGCCGCGGCATTCTGCCGCGAAGTCCGCTACGAGGTAAACGGCCGCGCCTTTTTCGCCGTCGGTTTCCGCAACGATGCCGGAGGGTGGGAGCTCCGCTCCGCACGGTTCAAAGGCGGCTCCTCGCCCAAACATATCACCACCATCGACAACCGTTCCGATACGGTAATCGCCTTCGAAGGATTTATGGATTTCCTCGCTTATCTCTCGCTGAAACACCCCGAACGACTGCGCATCGACGCCGCGGTTCTGAACTCGGTCGTCAACCTGCCCAAAGCCATCCCGTTTCTCTCCCGGCATCCGGTGATTCACGCCTTCTTTGACAACGACGAAGCCGGGCGTAAAACGACCTCCGATCTGATCCGTCTTTGCCCCCGCAGCGAGGTAATCGACCAAAGGCATTTTTACAGCGGGCACAAGGACGTAAACGACTATCTGATCGCCCGCATAAAAGACCGACCTAAGACCACGAAAACTATATCCGATAAGCAAGATCACTCTTGTCGGAATGATCTGCAACCCTCGAAAGCAGAAACAGCGACGATTGAACCTCCGCGTCGGAAAGGGGTAAAGATTTAAGGAAGGCAAGGTTGTGTTTTCGTAGACGAAAACTGCGCCTTCCCCGCTGGTCGGCGTAAAATCCCGCTGGTCTGAACAAAAAATGCTTAACCACTTATCATGGAAACACCGAAAAAAACATATGGCAAACAAGGCGGGCGCCCGAAAGTCGGCATCGGTCACATCCGCAAATACGTCGTCAGCACACGGCTCAGCCCCGAACGGAAACTCCGCTTTTCGGCCCTCTGCCGCGAGGCCGGGCAACCGCCTGCCGAGGTTCTGCGCCAACTGATCGACCGAGGAACGGTAAGAGCACGGATCACCCGCGAACAACTGGATTTCATGGCCCAACTGAAAGGCGTCGCCCGGAATCTGAACCAGCTGACCCGGCTGGCCAACGCCAAAGGTCTGGCGGCTGTCAGGGCACGGCATGCGGCGATCGTCACGGCTATCGAAAAACTCCTGAAGCAGATATGCGATGGTCGGTAAGGTAATATCCGCTTCGTCCTTTTCGGGGACGGTGGGTTATGTAATGAAAGAAGAATCCCGGATCTTGGAAGCCGAAGGCATTATGCCTCCGGAAGTGAAGGACATGGTGCAGGACTTCAAAGACCAGACCTTATTGAACCCACGGCTGAAAAACAATGTCGGCCATATCTCCTTGTCTTTCTCACCCAAAGACGCCCCGCGGATGACCGACGCCCTGATGACGCAGATCGCAAAGGAGTATATGCAAAAGATGGGCATCACCGATACGCAGTATCTATTGGTGCGCCATCTCGACCAGCCCCATCCGCACTGCCATCTGGTCTACAACCGGGTCGGGAACAACGGGCAGACCATTTCGGACAAGAACATCAAGCTCCGCAGCGCCAAGGTATGCCGGGAGCTGACCGAGAAGTGCGGATTGTATCTCGCACCGGGAAAGGACGACGTGCGGCGGGAGCGGCTGCGCGAACCCGACAAGACCAGATACGAAATCCACGATGCGATCAAAAGGTGTCTGCCCCGATGCGCCGGATGGAAAGGGCTGGAGAAGCAACTGGAAAAACAGGGCATCGGCATCCGTTACAAGTATTGCGGTTCGACTGACCGCAAACAAGGGGTTTTGTTCTCGAAAAACGGCTTCGAGTTCTCCGGATCGAAGATCGACCGGGCTTTCAACTTTACGAAACTCGACAACCGGTTCAACAATATTCAACAACAAACCCAACACCGGGCAACGCTCTTCGGGAACCTCTCGGCGGCGGCAGGCAATTACCGTTCAGCATTTGCAGGGTTGTTCGGCGGTATGGGTAGCAGCGGCACGCGCGAAGAGCCGTCATCGGTAAACCTCGGAAAGGCAGGCGGGATTCCACTGCCGCCGGCCGATTCGCCCGGCGGAGTGTCCGCCAAGCAGTTACAGCGCAAGCCGGGAGAAAGCCCCGAAAAGTATATAGCACGAATCACGGCACTGCTCAACGCCGCGGCCGAGGCGATGGCCATCGCTGCGATGGAGCACCGCCGCAGGATGGAAGAACAGAAAAGAAGAGCCAAAATAAAACTGTAACCGAATTAGAAAATCTCAAAAATCATGAACGACGAAAATAAGATCGGACTCTCGATCGAAATGTACGAAGACCTCAAAGAAACGCTCGTCAAGGCTGTCAAAAGCACCAAAGCCAACGCGGGTCTGGAGAATGCACAGCTGGAACGGATCGAGCGGCTGATAGAGGCCACGGAGCTCTCGCAGGGGCAGGTCGCACAGATGCTCGAACAACTGCAACGGCATACGGCCTTGCCGGGAGTAAAAACCGAGCAGGAGCGGGAATTTACCGACAAATACAACGCTCTGTTGGCGCAGTTAGCGGGTAGGCTGGAGGTGATCGACAAAGAGATCAGGCAGACACATACATTGATAGAGCAGGTGAGGCAAGCTGTCGAAGCAGCGGTAAAGCCCGAAAACCTGCCAGTGCGGGAGCACCGGCATACTTATACGCTCGATATCAGTTCTTCGAAAACATTTTTGACGATGTTCGTCATGCTGGGATGTATTTTCCTGCAAGGCGCATTCATTTACCGAATCTCAGAGAATAATCGGCTGTTAGCTGCGAACGACCTGAAATACCGCTACGTGAAAATGCGTGGTGAGATCAAAGAAAAGGAGCTTATGGAGTTGGAAACGATATTCAGGGATGAGCAGCACACGGCCATGCGCGATACCGTCCGAAACCAAGTTGAACGGTACAAAGAAGCCGTAAGGCGGCGGGCAGAACAACTAGAGCGGGCTGCAAGCAAAGAGCGCAAAGCGAAAAAGCTACTTGATGATGCAGCACAGTTGCGGGGAAAATAATTTATTTTCCCCGCTATAATGATTCGTTAATTTTGATTGACCACCTCCATGTTGTTTTGAAAATCAAGCAGTTGTGTTAATCTTGGATTTGTGGGCGTAAATGGTTTGGAGTCAATAATATAGGGGCGAACTTTTGCGTTTTAAAAATACGCATAAAAAAGCCCCTGTTCTTGAAAAGAACGAGGGGCAAAGGATTTTTTGAGGGGGCTGTGTGGGCCCCGGCATGATTGCCGTCCGCAGGCATCGCCCGTTATTTCAGCTTGCAGAGTTTGCGGTCTGCGTCGGTTGCCTCGCGTATGGAGATTGCAAAGCCTCCGCCGCGCGCCATCTCCACGTCGAGTTCCGTGCGTTGTCTGACCTTCCCGGTGCGGATGACATATGCCTGCGGATTGGTCTGGTAATCGGCATCGGGGGCATCGGCGTAGAGCGTCGCCACGTACTCCTTACCGGGATCGAGGTAGTCGAACGGGAGCGTCACCGTACGTCGGTTCTCGTCCGTCACGCCGCCCACGAACCACTCGCCCGTGTCTTTGGCCTTGCGCGCCACGACGATGTAGTCGCCCGGTTCGGCCAGCAGGTAGCGGCTCTCTTCCCAGTCCAGTGCGACGTCCTCGATGAAACGGAACGCATCCATGTATTTCTCATAGTGCTCGGGCAGGTCTGCCGCCATCTGCAGCGGCGAGTACATCGTCACGTACAACGCCAGCTGGTTGGCGAGCGTCGCGTTGACGTGCGAGTGGTTGCCGGGGTTGACCTCCGCGACGTCCATCACGAAGATGCCGGGCGTGTAGTCCATCGGGCCGCCCTGCAGGCGCGTGAAGGGCAGGATCGTCACATGGTGGGGCTTCGAGCCGCCGAACGCCTGGTACTCCGTGCCGCGTGCCGACTCGTTGCCGATCAGGTTGGGGTAGGTGCGGCAGAGGCCCGTCGGGCGCACCGCCTCGTGGGCGTTGACCATGATCTTGTGGTCGGCGGCCCGGCGGACGGCATAGAGGTAGTGGTTGTTCATCCACTGCCCGTAATGGTGCTCTCCGCGGGGCAGGATGTCGCCCACGTATCCGCTCTTGACCGAGTTGTACCCGTATTTGTTCATCAGGCGGTAGGCCGCTTCCATGTGGCGTTCGTAGTTGCGCACCGAAGCCGACGTTTCATGGTGCATCATCAGCCGGATGCCTTTCCCGTGCGCATATTCGTTCAGCGCGGCGATGTCGAAATCGGGGTAGGGGGTCACGAAATCGAAGACGTAATCCTTCGTGTGCCCGAACCAGTCCTCCCAGCCGACGTTCCAGCCTTCGACGAGCAGCTGGTCGAACCCGTGTGCCGCCGCGAAGTCGATGTACCGCTTCACGTTCTCGTTCTCGGCGCCGTGGCGGCCGCTGGGTGTGCACCGGGCGTAATCCGTCACGCCGAGCTGTACCGACGGCACGTCGCGCGTATAGGCCCAGTCGCTCTTGCCGGTGATCATTTCCCACCATACGCCCATGTATTTCACGGGCTTGATCCACGAGGTGTCGTCATAGGCACACGGCTCGTTGAGGTTCAGGATCAGCTTCGAGGCGAGGATGTCGCGGGCGTCGTCCGAGACCGTCACCGTGCGCCACGGGGTATGGCAGGGCGCCTGCATGTAGCCTTTCCACCCCTGTGCGTCGGGCGTAAGGTGCGAGGTGAAGATGAAATTCCGGTCGTCCAGGTCGAGGTGCATGCACGCATAGTCGACCAGCGCCGCTTCGTGGATGTTGATGTAGAGCCCGTCGTCGCTCTTCATCTGCAGGGCCGTCTGTACGCCCGTGGGCGAGAAGGGCGTCTGCGACGAGTTGGGCGTGATGGCGCCGGGCATCAGCTCCCGTATCTGCGAGAGTTTCGACTCCGTGTAGTCGTACTCCTGCGTGTCGTAGTCGCCCGGGATCCAGAACGCCGTGTGGTCGCCCGCCATGGCGAACTGTGTTTTCTCCTCGCCGATGACGAAATAGGTCAGCGACTCCTGTTCGGGGAATTCGTAGCGGAATCCGAGCCCGTCGTCGTAGAGCCGGAAGCGGATCGTCATGTCGCGGCCTGTCGCGGCCTGCCGCAGCGTGACGGCCATTTCGTTATAGCGGTCGCGGATCTCGGCCTGCTCGCCCCATACGGGACGCCATGTCTGGTCGGACTCGCTGCGGGCCACCTGCCCGAGGGTGAACCCGTCGTAGAGCGATACCGGGCGCCCTGGTTCGCCCTTGCGGATTTCAGCCCCGAATTCCAGCTTCGGGGCTTCGCCACGCAGTTCGAGCCCCATGCCGCTGGGCAGGATCACGGGGCGCTCCTTGTAATCGAGCGTATAGGTGGGGCGGCCTCCATCCGCCAGGCTGAATTCCAGGCGGAGGCGGCCGTCGGGCGAGAGGAGCGTCTCCTGTGCCGTGCAGGCTGCACCGGCCAGCAGCGCGGAGATATATAAAAATATTTTCTTCATGGTTCGGTCTTGTTATTTACGTTTGAATTCTACGATCAGCGCCTGCCGCGGGCCGACCGTGGTGGTATCGTCCACCTCCGTGGCTTCGCCCGTCAGGACGTTGCGCCCGTCGCTCAGCCCCGAGGCGATCTCGGCATAGTGCGACCACGGCACCTGTTTCTTGCCCCGCGAGTTGTTGATGAAGACGAATACCGCGTCGGTGTCGTCATAACGGAAATAGGCGTAGGTGTTGTCGCGCGAGAGGAAGTGCATCGTGCGGCCGTTGTGGATCACGGGCTTCGACTTGCGCCATTGGAAGAGCCGCTGCGTGTAGTCGAAGAGCCCCGCCTGTACGGCATCGCGCTGCGCCGGGTCGAACAGGTTCACCGCGTCGCCCTCCCAGCCGCCGGGGAAATCCACGCGCAGCCCGCCGTGTCCCTGCGAGAGGTCTTTCGAGGTGAACATCATCTCGTCGCCCGAGAATATCTGCGGGATGCCGCGCATCGTGGCCAGCATCGCCATCGAGAGTTTCAGCCGGTCGGGGTTTCTGCGTACGATGTCGCCGATGCGGTCGGTGTCGTGGTTGGCGACGAAGATCATCATTTTCGACAGGTCATGGTAGACGAAATCGTGCGACAGGCAGTCGTAGACGCGCGTCATGCCCTCGCCCCAGCGGAGCGAGTCGGTGGGCAGCGCCCGGCAGATGGCCTCCTGCAGCGGGAAATCCATGATCGACGGCAGGTGCGAGTCGAAGCCGTCCTTGTTGGGATTGCCGCCCTGCCAGTATGCCAGTTGCGGGATCGACGACGTCCAGCATTCGCCCACGATGTTGAAATCGGAGTATTCCCTGCGTACGGCCGCGCACCACTCGCTCATCGGCACCTTCTCGTTGTAGGGGTAGGTGTCGACGCGGAACCCGTCCAGGCCGGCATACTCGATCCACCACACGGCCCATTGCTTGAAATATTGCAGCACGTAGGGATTGTCGAGGTTCATGTCGGGCATCGACGGCACGAACCAGCCGCTCTCCTGCAGGTCGAGGTCGTAGCGCGAAGCGTTGGGATCCATGTTCGTCGAGAAGCAGACGTTCGTCCCGGTGTATTCGGGGAACTGGTGTATCCAGTCCCTGAAAGGCAGGTCTTTCATCCACCAGTGGCCCGTGCCGCAGTGGTTGGTGACGATGTCCATAATCACCTTCAGCCCGTGCTCGTGGGCTTTGCCTACGAACTCCCTATACAGTTCGTTCGAGCCGAACCGGGGGTCTATGCGGTAGTAGTCGCCGCAGGCGTAGCCGTGGTACGAACCTTCGGGTTCGTCGTCCAGCAGCAGCGGCGTGGGCCATACGGCCGTGGCGCCCAGCCCTGCGATGTAATCCAGGTGGTCGATCATCCCCTGCAGGTCGCCCCCGTGGCGGCCGAAGAAGGCGCTGCGGTCGGCGCGCTCCCGCGTGTGGGGCGTCGAGTCGTTCGACGCATCGCCGTTGGCGAAGCGGTCGGGCATCAGGAGGTAGATCATGTCGGCCGTGGTGAAACTCTTGCGTGCGGCCGAGCCTTCGGCGCGTGCCGCGATCTCATAGGGAACCTTGAACTGCCGTTCCCCCTGCGAGAATACGAGGTAGTAGGTGCCCGGTTCCGCGTCGGGTTTCACCTTCACGTCCACGAATAGGTAATTGGGACTGTCGGCTTTGTGGCGGGCCTTCACCCCGACGCCCTGTCCGCCTTCGATGCGGACGTCGTATGCCGCGATGCCGGCCCCGTTGACGAGCAACTGGAGCGGGGTCTGCATTCCCGTCCACCACGAGAGGGGTTCGACGCGGGTAACCTCGCCCGAGGCGTCTGCCACCGAGGCGGGGTCGAATACGGACTGTCCTGTCCCTGTGCAGGAGAGCAGGCCGGCTGCTGCGAGTGTCATGAAAAATCGGTTCAAAATATCGTCGTTTGTAAAGTTAGCAAAAAATCGGTTTCCAGCGATTCCCGTTTCGCCCGGGGCATCCTTGTGCTTCTCATGCGCATCCCCGTGCTTTTCGGATGGTTTACTGTCTATTCCCGTCGGGTGCTATCGGGGTTCCTGTCGCTGTTTCCGCGCATCCCCGGCGCATGTCCGCAACCCTTATCTCCTGTCTTGTGCGAAGACCTGCCACTGCCATGCGGGAAGCACGGTGCGGGTGCCGCCCGTGTATTCCTTCCCGGTGAAGAACTCGCGGCGCGAGCCCTCGAACGGCAGGTCGAATGCGACCTCCTCCGCGCTGAGGTTCGCAGCGACTGTCACCTCGTTGCCGCCGGCCGTGCGGGAAAACAGCATCAGGCCGTCGGGTGTTCGTTCTCCGAGCGGGTATGCGGCCTGCCCGCCGCGTTCTCCGGCCGCGAGCGCCGGGTTCTCGTGGCGCAGCCGGATCAGTGCGGTGTAGAAATCCGTAAACCCGTTATGTTCCCACGCGGGTACGGGGTCTTTCTCGAAGAACTCGAAGCGGTGGTCGAACCCCATCTCCTGTCCGGTATAGACGAGCGGCTGCCCGTTGGGCAGCGTGAAGGTCAGGAACGCCATCACGCGTGCCGCGTCGCCCATGCGCTCGAATTCCGTCCCGGCCCACGAGTTTTCGTCGTGGTTCGAGGTGAACATCAGGCGGAACGCCTCGCGCGGCATGGCAGCGGCATCCCTGGCGACGTAGGCACGCAGGTCTGCGGCGCTTTTGCGTCCCTGTGCGATGTCGTTCAGCAGGTGGTGCAGTTCCCACGCATATGAGGCGTCGAACGCCCCGTCGTGCAATGCGGGGGCTTCGCCCTCGGCGAGCAGGTAGATGCCGGGGTACTCCTTCCGCAGTGCGGGCAGCGTCTGCTGCCAGAAGTCGATGGGTACCTCGCACGCCATGTCGCAGCGGAATCCGTCGATGCCGCGGTTGAGCCAGAAACGCATGGCGGCCGCCATTGCGGCACGCATGTCCGCGTTGCCGTAGTCGAGCTTGGCGATGTCCGTCCAGTCGTACTGCACGATGGTGTTGCCCAGCGAGTCACGTACATACCAGTCGGCCGGGCGCTCCTCGATCCAGCGGGCATCGGGCGAGGTGTGGTTGGCCACCCAGTCCAGGATCACGCGCAGCCCGAGTCTGTGGGCTTCGGCCAGGAACCGGTCGAAATCCTCCAGCGTGCCGAATTCGGGGTTGACGGCTTCGTAGTCGGAGATGGCGTAGTACGAGCCGAGGGTTCCCTTGCGCTCCTTGACGCCGATGGGGTAGACGGGCATCAGCCAGACGACGTCCACGCCCATCTCTTGGAGCCGGGGCAGGTGGCGTGCGGCCTCCGCCAGCGTCCCTTCGGGGGTGTACTGGCGCACGTTCATTTCGTAGACGACCGAGTTGTAACTCCAGTCGGGGTGGGCGGCCGGTTGCTGCGGCCGTGTGCCGCAGGCAACCAGTACCATTGCGAGAAGTAATGCGGGCAACCGTTTCATGGCGAGTTGTTTAGAGCGCGAACACTACCGACGACCAGGCACCCATGAGCAGTTTCGACGAAGCGTCGCCGCGCTGAAGTTTCACTTCACCTGAGACGCCTACGGCCTTGTCCGGTTGGTCGGTAAGGGTCAGTATCTGTGTCTCCTGGCCGAAGTTGTGCACGACGAGCATCCGTTCGCCGTCCAGTTCGCGGTACCAGGCCGCGATGGATTGCTGCGAGGTGTTGCCGTCGTTGTAGACCGGGTGTTTGACCATCTTGCCCTGCGCCAGCACGGGATAGGTGTTGCGCAGCCGGGCGAACGTGCGGTAGAGGTTGAGCAGCGAACCGTCGTCGTCGGCCTGCGCCTCGACCGAGATTGCTGCGGTCAGCATCTGCATGTCGATCTTGCCCGAGAGGCTTCCCGAAGCCAGTTCGTTGCCCGCCTTGTCCCACAGGATCGGGGTGCGGACATATTCGTCGCCGTTGGATTTGGTGCCCCAGTACCCGAGCTCTTCGCCCTGGTAAATGTAGGGTGCGCCCTGCGCCGTGAGCAGCACGGCGGCCGCCACCTTCATCTTTTCGGCGGACTGTCCCAGGTCGGAGCCCGTGCGATCCTCGTCGTGGTTCGAAAGTTTCGTGGCTTCGATATAATCGCTGCGGTACTGTGCGTAGAGGGGCTGCACGTCGAGGATGTCCTTGACGAAATAGCATCCGATGCCGTTTTGCAGCGCCCATTTGAGCTTGTACCAGAACGTGAATTCGAACAGTGCCGGCAGCCCCCGGTAATAGGGTGCCGCCTTGTCCGCTTCGTCGAGCATCTCGCCCACCATGTAGAAATCGCCCTCTCCGCCGGCGGCCTTGTAGCTCTCGTTCATGCGGTCGTAGAATTTCTTGAGGAACGTGGGGTTCTCGTCGTTGTAGGCGTTGTGGTAGATGTGCTTCACGGCATCGAGGCGGAACCCGTCCACGCCCATGCGTACCCACTTGTCGGCCGCTTCGGTGACGGCCTTGAACGCCCCGGACTGCTCGGCCTCGGCGGCCTTGCCGTAGTTGAGGTCGGCGAATGCCGCCGTCCAGAAGTGCGAATGGTACATCGTCGGCAGCGAGAACTGCACGTTGGCCGGGTCGGCCGAGCGGTTCGACATCAGGGTGAAGGGCTCCCCGAACCGGATGATCGTCCGGTTGTCCGGGGCGCCGTATTTGGTGCCTGCGGCCCACGACGTGGTCGAGGTGCGGACGAGGAATCCCCAGTCGGAATCGAAGTCGAGCGTCAGTTCGTAACTGTTGCCGCCCCTGGCGTAGAAGCGTTTGCTCGTGCCGTTGCCGAAATAGAGGTATTTGTCGTCCGCGCCGCCCTGCGTATTGTCCGCATCCGCGGCATCGGTCGTTTCGGTAACGGTCACCGTCGGGCTGTCGGCATTTGTCCAGTCGAGCACGAACTTGAAGCGCCCGGCGGCACCCGCCCCCGTGTCGGTCGAGAACCATTGTCCGGCATCGTAGCCTGCGGCGCCTTCCGTGGCGATCTGGTCGATCCGCCCGGCCGCGATGTCGGCCTGCGGGTCTTCGGAGAAGATATAGCGGTCACGGTAAGGGCTCCCTTCGGACGCGGCGGCCGATTTGAACCACGGGTGGTCTTTGCCCGTATGGTTGAGCACGTAATCCAGGTAGACCCGGATGCCGCGGGCATGGGCCGCGTCGATGAATGCCCTCAGGTCGGCGTCCGACCCGAAGGCGGGGTTGACCGCCTCGTAGTCGAGCACGTCGTAACCGTGGTACGAAGCCGCCGGATGGATCGGCGAGAGCCATACGGCCGAGGCGCCGAGTGCGTCGATGTAGTCGAGCCGCCGGGTCAGCCCCGGCAGGTCGCCCACCTTGTCGCCGTTGCCGTCGGCAAAGCTGTATACCAGCAGCTGGTAGCTTATGTCGGCGCGTTTGCGGTTGTCCCACGCATCGGGCTGGGCGACGACCTGCTCGCCCTCGAAATCCTGGGAGGCATCGCCGCTCTGTGTCACGGTGACGACGACCGGATCGCAGCCCGGGGCGGTGAAGGTAAGCGTCGCGGAGCGTTTCGACGACTCGTTTGCGGTCGCCGTGACCGCGAACGACGTGGAGGTTTTGCCCGATGTGAGGGCCGGTGTGCACCATGCGGTATTGTCGCTCTGCGTCAGCGACCACGCGCCCGCATCGGTGCGCAGGTCGAGCAGCCGGCTGCCGCCTGCGGCTTCGAATTCTATCTCCGCGGGGGTCACGGAGAGCATACTGCCGCCGGTATCGCCGGTCTTGTCGTCGCTGCACGACACGGATACGGAAAGTACGAGTGCCAGCAGCAGGAAAAGAAATTTTTTCATAGCGGAATCTCGGTTAAAGTTCGTTTCGGGGCCTGCCGTCCGGTCAGGGGCGGCAGGCCAGAAACGGGACGGCAACCTCTGTGTGCCGTCCCGTGAAAGGGTGGCCGTTATTCGGCCTCTGCCGGGGTCTTGCCCTCGGACATGATGTATATCTGCGAATTCGCGAGGTCGAAATAGATGTCGTAGGTGCCGTCGAGCTGGACTTTCATGTTCTGCGAACCGCCGCTGGTGATGATGTCGACGGCCTTGTTGATGTCGACCGCACCGCCCGACGCCGTGCCGTAGTTCTTGGAGTCGTCCCAGGCGTTGTTGAAGCGGATCTTGAATTCGCTGGCGGTGGTCAGGACTACGCCTTTGCGAACGAGGTAGGCGCCCTCCTCGCTCATGGAGAAATCGCCCAGGTCACCCCATCCGGTGATGTTGCCGACCAGTCCCCATGTGTCGGCGACCAGCTCGGGCTTGGCGCCTGCGGCCATCACGTAGGCGCGTCCCGCCTCGGGCAGCAGCCAGTAGTCGTACGTGCCGGCTTCGGCGATCACGGCATTGACCTTGTCGGCGGAAACCTTGAAGGCCGAGCCGATCGTGCAGGTGTAGGGGCTGCTGCCGGCGAATGCGGCGTCGGCCCCGATCCACTGCGACTCGTCGCCGCTCTTGAAGAGGAATTCCGAGTTGGCGGCTACCTCGACCCCTGCGGCCTTGTAGGCCACGATGTTCGAGCTGGCGCTCTCCATGGCCGTCGGGCCCCAGTCGGGGGTTGCGACGGTCTGGCCGTGGATGTACCAGTCGGCCTTTTCCGGCCCCGGGTCGGGTTCTTCGCCGCCGCCCGTGCCGTAGTCGCCGGCATTGAGTTCGTAGGTGATCTCCGCAGAGTTGTTCAGGGTTGCGTATACGCGGTAGTTGCCCGCCGTGGCCTTGATGTTGTCGCCGTTCTGCGAAAGGCGTCCGTCCGCCCCGCCGAAGTTTATCGCCCAGTCGTTGTCCGCACGGAATTTGAATTCCCCGGCGGTCAGTGTGACGTCGACCCAGAAACGCTGTTTTTGGGTGTCGAAATTCATCTCCGTGTCGGTGTCCCAGCCGCCCGGAGTGGCATCGCCGATAATACCCATCGAGTTGAACGACAGCTTATTGCTTAACGTTAATGTCGAACGGTCGAATACGAAGCGGTAGAAGCGCTTGGAATAGACCATGATGTTTCCGGAACCGCCGCTGGAGATCAGCGTGATCGACGGGGCTTCCGTTTCCGGAGCCGCAGCATCACCGTCGGTGCCCCAGTTGCAGGCATCGTTCCAACCGGCTTCGCCGCTCAGTTTGAAGCCGTTGGCGGCTTTTTCGCCCAAGTCAACGATAGCTTCGTAGGTGACCTCGTCGCCGGAGAAACAGAACAGTCCCTGTGCGTTGTCGAAATTCCAGCCGCAGTAATCGCCGATTACCCAGACCTGGGGATAGGTACGCTCGGCCGTTGTCACGGTCATGCGGACGGTGGCGGGGGCGGAGTAGAATTTCTCGAAGTCGGTGCCGATCGTGGCGCTGATGTAGAAATCCACGTCTGTAGGTTCGCCCGAGGGAACCCCCAGGCCGCCGTCTTCCACGGACAGCGCAAGGATGTTGTTGAGGCTTTCATAGGTCTGTTCCGACGAGGTGCCGTTCATACCCGTGAAGAGCACCAGTTTCGCACCGTCGTTGTACGAGGCTTCGATCGAGTAGTTGATCTGGGTGCGGACGCCGAAGTCGGCGGCGTCCCAGGTGAAGGTCTGCGTCGAGCCCATGTTGTCGGGCGTAATGACGATCTCCCCGGGCAGCGCATGCAGCACGGGCGCCACGACCTTGTCGGGGTCGTAGGCCTTTACCTCGTCGAGCTTTTGGCAGGCGGAGAGGAGTCCCGTCGCAGCCGCCAGCATCATCGCATATCGTGTAATTTTCATAGTCGTACGATTTTTAGGGTTGGTTATTTATCGGTTGCGTTTCCGTAGCCGGGATTCTGGTGCAGTTCGGGGTTGGAAGCGAGCTCCGACGAAGGGATGGCAAAGATTTTCATGTAATCATCGAACCCCTGTCCGGTGAAGGTGCCGCCCTTGTATGTCCAGAGGAACGACGGGGTGGTGAACTTGCCGTAGCGGATCAGGTCGGTGCGGCGGTGCCCCTCCCACATCAGCTCGCGGGCACGCTCCTCGAGCAGGTAGTCGGCCGTGACCGACGAGGGGGCCGATACCCCGGCGCGGTCGGTCAGCTCCTTGAGCTTCGGCAGCGCGGTGTTGGCCTGTCCCAGGTTCATGCAGGCCTCGGCGTAGATCAGGTAGATCTCGCCCAGGCGGATCATCGGGAAGTCGATGTCGCTGTATGCCTTCGATGCAGCCGTGGCAAGGAATTCGTCGTTGGTCATGTCGTGGGGGATATTGTTGAACTTGAGGCAAGTCCACCCGTTGAGGAAGACATAGAGCGCATCGTTCATCGACTCCTGGCGGCCTTTGATGTAGAACATTCCGCCGCGTTTGTCGTTGACCGTATATTCGCCCGTGGTGTAGTCCGCGTTGCGGGCGTTGAAATATTTCTGTACGTATTCGTAGGGTACGCGGATGCCGGCCCAGCCGTTGTTCACGCCGTTGATCTTCTGTTCGGCCGTCACGTCGGTGGCGGCGATGGCTGCCAGCGTCAGGTACGACGTGCCGCCGTAGGACTGCGTCTGCTCGGCGTCGTATGCCACGCCGAAGATGATCTCCTTCAGGGCGTCGGCGTTCTCGCCGTTGTCGCCGCGGAAGAGGTCGGAATACTCCGGGCAGAGCGAGTAGCCCATGCCGAAGATCGCTTCGCAGGCGGATTTGGCCTCCGTCCACATCGGGGTGCCGGCATAAACCTCGGCATTGAGGTACATGCGGGCCAGCAGGCCGTTGACCGCACCCTTGTCGGCACGCGGGTAGTTCGAGCGTGCGGCAGGCATCGCGCTTTCGTCCGAAGCCAGGTCGGTCAGCTCCGAGATGCAGTAGTCGAAGACATCCTTGCGCGAGGCCTGTTTGGGGTTCACACCGCCGCCGAAGGGCGAGGTCTCGGTCGTGAACGGCACGTCGCCGAACACGTCGAGGGCGATCCAGTAGAAATAGGCGCGCAGGAAACGGGCCTCGGCGCGGAAGCTCTGGATCCTGGCGGCCAGTTCGCTGCTCACGCCGCGGTCGGAGAGTTTGTCCGAGGCGGTCTGGCGCAGGTACTCGTTCACGTAGGCGATGCCCTGCAACGTACGTACGTAGACGGCGTAGGTCGCGTCGTTGTCGGCGTCGGACCACGTGTCGGTATTCATGGCGCGAACCCAGGCGTCGTTCTCCCAGGCGCATTTGCAGGCGTCGGCCGTAACCTCCTGGATCGTCCAGAATGCGCGGATGAGCTCCGAGGCGCCGCCGTCGCTGACCTGCAGGTCGGTGGTGTCGTTCGAGACGAAATTGAAATAGAGTTTGGTGAGCCCGGCCAGGTAGCCGTTCTCGTCTTTCCCGTAGACGGTCTCCGAGGTCGAGTCGGACGGGTTGAGGGGCAGGGTGTCGAGATCCCCGATGCACGAAGTGAGCAGCATCGTTGCGCCTGCCGCCGCCAAGGCGAAATGTTTTATGTCGATTTTCATGGTTCGTTCGTTTTTAGAAGTTTACATTCAGACGCAGCGAATAGGTGCGCGGGCGCGGCCAGATCGAGCCGTCGATGCCGTTGACGCCCGGTATTTCGGGGTCTACGCCGCTGTAATCGGTGATGACGAATACGTTCTGCACGCCGAAGGCGACGCGCATCGAGCCCTTCCAGTTGCCAATCTTGTTGAACGTGTACCCGAGGTTGATGTCGTCCATGCGGAAGAACGAAGCGTTTTCGAGGAACATGTCCGAATACCACTGCTCGCCGCTGTTGGCCTTCGTAAAGCCGGTCTTCTTGACCAGCCGTGCGAAGTTGGGCAGGTTGCCGGCGTTGATGTCGATGTTGGACGTCGAGTTGGCCGAGGCGAAGTCGTTGAAGACCCAGTTGCCCGCCGAACCGTGGCCGTTGAAGCCGAAGTCCCAGTTCTTGTAGCTCAGCTTGAGGCTGATGCCGTAGAAGAAGTCGGGGTTGGGGCTCTTGTCGGTCATGTAACGGTCGCCCTGGTCGATCTGGCCGTTCTTGTTGCGATCCACCAATGCGTTCTGGATCGGCTTGCCGTCCTGGTCGTAAACCTGCTGGAAGCAGTAGTAGGTGTAGGGTGCATAACCCACCATGTGGCGCTGGAGCAGGTTGCCCGTACCCTTGGTGATGCTGCTCACCTGGATGGCGTAGTCGGGGTCGTCGGTGTTGTTGAGCTTGGTGAACTCGGTGTGCTGGAACGTGCCGTTGAAGCCGACCGTGAGGTTCCAGTCCTTGGTCTGCACGGGGATGAAATTCAGGTTGAACTCCACGCCCTTGTTCTCCATCGAGCCGATGTTGGTGAGCACCGTGTTGCCGAAGTTCGAGCCCATGGGGGTGATGACGTTGTTCAGGAGGTCGTCCGTCTGACGCAGGTACCAGTCGACGCTGCCGTTGATGCGCCCGCCGAGGAACCCGAAGTCGAGGCCGACGTTGTAGGTCGTCGTGGTCTCCCATTTGATGTTGGGGTCGTAGGCGCCCGGCGTGAGGTAGAACATGTGCCCGGCGCTGCCCATGTAATAGGTCTTATAGACGTCGGTCGACATGTAGTAACGCGCCAGGTAGGGATAATTGGAGCCGATCTCCTGCTGCCCGGTCTGCCCCACGCTGACGCGCAGCTTGAGGGCCGAGACGGCACGCGAATCCTTCAGGAAATTCTCCTCGGCGATGTTCCACGCAAAGGCGCCCGAAGGGAAGAGGCCCCAGCGGGTATCCTTCGAGAAACGCGATGAGGCGTCGTCACGCAGTGTGAAGGAGAAGAGGTATTTCGAGGCGATCGAATAGTTCAGGCGTCCGTAGAACGAGAGCAGATAATTCTCCTGGCGGTTGAACGGGTAGCGCGAATCCTCGCCCTTCTGCTCGTGCGTCTCGTTGAAATAGGATACCGAGTGGTCGGAGCTGTAGAAATGCTGCCACGAATAACCGGCCATCACGTCGAGGTGGTGGATGCCCCACTCCTTATTGAAGTTGGCGTAGAATTCGAGCAGCTGGTTGCGGCGGAAGTTCGTCGTCCACGAATACTGTCCCCAGCCGCGGGCCTCGGTGTCGGTGTATGCCTGGAACGAGCCGGGGTTCACGCCGTCGTAGGTCTTGGCGCTCGATACGTCGAGGCCGAGGTTGAGGTTGAAGCGCAGCGCCTCGAAGCCGTGAACCTTATAGTCGATCTGGGCGTTGCCGATGAAACGCTTGGCACGCGCCGTATTGTCGCGGTCGTAGAGCTGCGAGAGCGGGCCTGCGCCCAGCAGGGTGTTGGGCGTGAAGTCCTCGCCGCGGCCCGATCCGTAGTTCCAGTATCCGTTGGTGGTCGTGTAGTCGATCGAACCGTCGTCGTTGCGGAAATAGGGGTCGATCGTGGGGTTGAAGAAGGCCGCCGAACCCACCACGCCGCCCGAGGCGTAGCGCTGCGACGTGATGACGCCCTTGGCGTTGAGGTTGACCGTGAGGTGCTTGTCGAAGAAGTTGGGCGAGAGGCTCAGGTCGAGCGTCCCGCGTTCGTATTTCGATGTTTCGAGCGTACCCTGCTGGTTGGTGTAGCCCACCGATGCGCGGTAGGGCATCCTATCGTTGATGTTGCCGATCAGGCTGACGTTGTGGTCATGCGAAATGGCGGTGCGGAAGACCAAGTCCTGCCAGTTGGTGTTCTTGTCGCCGAGCATCGACTGCACCTTGTCGCCCGTGGTCGTACCTGCGGGGTATACCTGGTCGATGTAGGTGCGGAACTCGCCGGGCGACATCACGGGCAGCTCGTCGGAGTTGGTCTGGACGCTCACGCTGCCGCTGTACGATACGCGGGGCGTGTTGCCGCGCCCCTTCTTGGTGGTGACGAGGATGACGCCGTTCGAGGCGCGCGAACCGTAGATGGCCGCCGCCGAAGCGTCCTTGAGCACGGTGAAGGATTCGATGTCGTTGGGGTTGATCGTCTCCAGCGGGTTGGCCATACCCTTGCCGCCGTCGACTGCGATGGGCACCCCGTCGATCACGATCAGCGGGTCGTTCGAGGCGTTGAGCGAAGCCGCACCGCGCACGCGGATGGTGGCGCTCGATCCGGGGCCTCCGTCGCCGGGGATGATATGCACGCCCGGAACCTTACCCTTGAGCATGTCCTGTGTGGAGACCACGGCGCCGCGGTTGAACTCTTCGGCCTTGATCGCCACGACCGAACCGGTCATGTCGTTCTTCTTGACCGTACCGTAGCCGATCACCACCACGTCGTCGATACCCATGGCATCCTCTTCGAGCGTGAGGTGCGCCAGCAGCGACGAACTGGCCACCAGGCTGACGGTCTTGTAACCGACATAGCTGACCTCGATGACCGACTCGGGGCCGGCGGCGCGGATGGCATAGTCGCCGTCGATGCCCGTCGAGACACCGTTGGTCGTGCCCTTTTCGACGACGGTAGCGCCCAGGATCGGCATCCCGGACTTGTCGACAACTACGCCTTTTACCTCATAACCAGCGTTTTGCGCCAGCGTGAGGGGGGGGGTAAATTGACATATGAGCAAGATACCCGCACACATAGTTAAAAATCGTTTCATAAGAATTTTGGTTAGTTTATAAGTTGATTTTATGGATTGTAGGTCATTGGGCCTTGTGTTCTTTGACCAGGAAGACCGACACGGCGGCCAGCAGCATGAATACCCCGGCGAGCGCCAGCATGTCGGCCGCATCGGAGGCGAAGCAGTACTTGACGATGGCACCGCCGGTCAGTCCGATGACGATCTGGGGGACGGTGATCGTGAAATTGAAGATACCCATGTATACGCCCATGCGGCGTGGCTCGACCGCGCGCGACAGGATGGCGTAGGGCATGGCGAGGATGCCCGCCCAGGCGATGCCGATCCCCACCATCGGGAGCATCAGCGCGTACTGGTCGTGCAGCAGGCACAACCCCGCGAAGCCCAGCGCCCCGGCGAGCAGGCAGGCAGCGTAGACGGGTTTGTTGCCGTAGCGCGCGGCGACGCGCCCGAGGAACAGGGCGGCGATGCAGGCGGGGATGGGGTAGGTGCCGTTGAGCACGCCGACCCATGTCTGCGTGGCGCCGGCCGAGAGCACTTCGCCCGTGGCATGGTCGGTGACTACACCCGTGATGGCGGGTTTGAGGTAAGTCCACATCAGGAAGAGCGCCGCCCACGAGAAGAACTGCGTGACGCCCAGCCGCACCATCACGCCGGGGACGTTGCGCATGAGGCCGACGAAGCTCATCGGTTTGGCGTCCTCCTCGGAGAGGTTGTTGTAGCGGGCGAACTCCCCGGGCGGATATTCCCGTGTCTTGAACGAGGTGACGAGCACCGTGAGCAGCAGGATTGCGCCCCCGGCATAGTAGGAGTAGGCGATGTGCGGCGAAACATGCCCCGGAGCGGCCTCGTCCGACACGCCGAGCCATGTCATGACGAGCGGCAGGATAGCGCCGACGACCGCACCGAGGTTTATCAGGAAGGTTTGTACCACGTAGCCCTGTGTCTTCTGCGAATCGTCGAGCATGTCGGCCACCAGCGCCCGGAAGGGCTGCATCGTGACGTTGAACGACAAATCCATGAACAGCAGGATGAAAGCCCCCATGGCGAGCGGGGCGAAGGCGAGCAGTTTGGGGCAGTTGGGCATGAGCACCAGCGCCAGCGCCGAGATCAGCGACCCGCCCAGGATGTAGGGGATGCGGCGGCCCCAGCGCGTCCAGGTGCCGTCGGAAAAAAGCCCCACGATGGGCTGGACGATCATGCCGGCCAGCGGTGCCGCCAGCCAGAAGTAGCTCAGGTGGCTGACATCTGCCCCCAGCGATTCGAAGATGCTCGACGTGTTGGAATTCTGGAGCGAATATCCGATCTGCACGCCGAGGAAGCCGAAGCTGAGGTTCCAAATCTGCCAAAATGAGAGTTTAGGCTTGGTCATTTCGGTTTTTCGGTTGGTTTTCAGGTTATACAAATTTTAATAAAAAAATCCGGACGGCGAACCGCAGGGCGACGAACGGAAGGTTCAGCCGGATGAACGGGCGGATCTTTGCGACGAACGGTAGCCCGCGGGGGACGATTTGGAATTTCCGCGGAAAAACACTACCTTTATTCGTAATAAACGAAACTCATATATACTTTAATACAGCTTCAGTCAGCCGATATGCGATCGCTCAAAGTGTCCGGAATCATTCACCTGTTCGCCGTGCTCCATGCCGTGGTCGCCCTTTCGTGCCATCTGGCGGGGATCAACGACGAGTTGGTGCTGACGCTGCTGACGATCGTGCTGATCGTGCTGATCTGCCTAAAACGGGGACTGAACGTGGAGTTCACCGCTGCCAGCGTGATCGTCGTCAACGTGATCGGCTACCTGCTGGGCACGGGCGGTGCGCAGTTGATCGAGCTGTTATTGCACGCCCCGCCCGTGGTGCATGCCGTCTCGACCTTCATCACCACCGAGATCCTGGGCTGGAGCATCGTGTGGTTCACCAAGTTGTTCCGCCGCGGCGACGACACGGCGAGCCGCTCCTCGGCTTGGACGCCCCGCATCGGGTTGCTGCTGCTGGCCGTGGGGGTGATTTTCGTGCTGAGGCTGGCCTATGTCAAGCTTTTCGCCTCGCCCTCCTTTTCCACAGACCGCCTCTACCACATGGCCGACTTACTGGCTTCCAACTCCGCGGCACTGATTATCCTGCTGTGCGTCAATATCATCTATGTCCGGCATACGCGCAGGCGTGAAACCCGGCATGGCCTGATCGCCGAAATCGCGGCCTTCCTCCTGTTCGTGCTGCTCACGTCGGCCTGCGTGGCGCTCATTACGGGGCTGCACCTGCCGTTCGCCTTCGACCGCTCGTTCACCGCACGGGAGTTCCTGCAACTGTGGATCGTCACCCTGCTGGTCGAGGTGACCCTCTATTCGGTCGTATTTATGGTCGATTACGCCCTGGTCGCACGTGCCGTGCTGCGTGCCGAGCGCGGCAAGGCGCACCAGGCGCAGTTCCGTTACATGAAACTCAAACAGCAGGTCAACCCCCATTTCCTGTTCAACTCGCTCAATATCCTCGACTGCCTGGTCTGCGAGCAGCGCACGGAGCAGGCCAGCGCCTACATCCATAAACTGGCGGGCATTTACCGTTACATGCTCCAGAACGAGGAGGAGACACTCGTGCGCCTGCGCGAGGAGATGGCCTTCGTGGGGATGTACGTCGACCTGTTACAGGTGCGTTTCCCCGAAGGGTTCCGCGTGGAGACCGACATTTCGGATGAGGCCATGAACCGCCATGTCCTGCCCTGCTCGGTGCAGTTGCTGATCGAAAACGCCATCAAGCATAACTCGGTGGGGGCCGACCGGCCGCTGGTGATCCGCATCGTCGCCGTGGCCGAGGCCGTGACGGTGTCGAACAACCTTCAGCTGAAGGTATCCGGCAACCCCTCGACCCGTGTGGGGCTGAACTACATCCGCCAGCAGTACCTCGACCTGTCGGGCATCCCGATCGGGATACGCCGTACCGATACCGAATATTGTGTCACCTTACCGTTGCTGTAATATGAACGTACTGATCGTAGAAGACGAAATGATGGCCCAGGCAAACCTGGCGCGAGCGCTGACCCAGCATTTTCCCGACGTACGGATCGTCGGGACGACCGGCTCGGTCAGGGAAACGGTGCTCTGGCTACGCACGCCGGGGAACAGTGCCGATGTGATTTTTATGGACGTGGAACTCTCCGATGGGGATTGCTTCGAGATATTCCGCCAAGCGGACGTAACGGCGCGGGTCATCATGACCACCGCATATGACAATTACGCCGTGCGGGCGTTCGAGGTCAACAGCATCGACTACCTGCTCAAACCGATCGACCTCGCGGCGCTGCGGCGTGCCGTGGAACGTTGCCGTGTGCGGAGCGGGGGCATCGACCCCGACGTATTGCTGAACGCAATCCGCAGCCCGCGCGAATACAAACAGCGCTATGTCGTGCGTTTCAACGACCGGATCGTTCCGGTACAAACCACCGACATCGCCTATTTCTACTCGGAAGAGAAAAACACCTACCTTGTCACGAGCGATAACAACCGCTATGTTGTGGATCAGTCGCTCGACGTCCTTTCGGACGAACTGGATCCCGGGCGGTTTTTCCGCATATCGCGCAGTTGCATCATCGCCATGCCGGCGATCGTCAGCATCGTGAAATATCTGGGCAACCGGCTGAAGATCACGGCACGTCCGCGTCCTGAGTTCGAGATGGTGGTGAGCCGGTCGCGGGTCGACGACTTCCTGAAGTGGTTGGAGGGGAATGGCTGAGCCTTCGTCGCGGCTGCATGATAAAAAGGGGTACCCATCGGAGTACCCCTTTTTTGTAGCCGGGAGCGGCGGTGCCGCAGTACGCCCGTCAGCGGCGCCCGCTGCAGGCGATCATGTCGTGCAGCGATTCGTTGAAGGTCTCCTTGCGGAGCAACTCCTCGAGCGGGAGGTGCATCCGGTAGCGCCAGTGGTAGCGGGGGATGGACGGGACGTTGATGCGTTCCTTGGCCGGGTCGGGGGAGCGCAGGGCCGCGTCGGTCGCGAGCCAGTCCTGCAGCGGAAGTATGGCGAGCATGGCCGGGGAGCGGAGGTGCATGTCGACGATGCGGCGGCAGATCCACGGTTCGCAGGTGCGGGGAGCGTCGCCCTCCATGCCCAGCACTTCGCGGTAGAAACGTTCCGAGAGTTCGCGGTTCTCCTCCCACCATGCCCGCAGGGGATTCATGTCGTGGGTCGAGGTGGTGCAGACCGAGAAATAGGGGTAGCGCGCCGGGTCGGCGAACACCTCGCCCAGCGATTTGGGCATCCGCTGGATTTCGAGCGAAAGGATTTGCAGTGCGCGCATCGTTTCGGGAACGCTGTCGGGAATCATGCCGAGGTCCTCGCCGCAGGCCAGCATCCGCGTCGCCGAGAGGAGCACGGGGAGTTTGCGCAGGGCCGACTCCTGCCAGAACCGGTTGTGGCGGCGGTAAAAGAAGTCGTCGTGAAGCCGGTCGAAAGTGTCGCGCCGCTGCGGGTCGAGGGTGCGGTACATATAGGTCGATTGGGCCGCGATGCGGGGATGGAAAAAACCTTTGCGGCGCGGGTCCTCGATGAACAGCACGTCGTCGAGCAGCGTCATCAGCCCTTCGCGCAGGCGGCTTCGGCGCGGATCGTCGCCGGGAAAGCGCTCGGCGACCTTGCGTTGCGTCGCATAGGCGGGCAGCAGCCGGCCCTCCTTCATGCAGGTCGTGCGCACTTCGTCGGCCAGCTCGCCGAACAGTTCGCCGAGCATCCGGTCGTCGGGCGCGGGAACGGTGAAGCGTCCCCCGGCCGTATCGAAGCCCATGCCGCGCAGTTCGTCGGCGGAGTAGGGCAGGGCGGGATTGAAATAGCCCAGCAGGCCGTGAACGGCATGTACGGGAATCTCCCAGATGCGGAAGAAGCCGAGGATATGGTCGATGCGGAAAGCGTCGAAATATTCGGCCATCTTCGCCATGCGGGCCTGCCACCACGCATAGCCGTCCTGCGCCATGTGCTCCCAGTCGTAGGTCGGGAAGCCCCAGTTCTGGCCCGATGCGGAAAAGGCGTCGGGCGGTGCTCCGGCCTGCGAATCCATGTGGAAAAGCCGCGGATGAATCCATGCGTCGGCGCTCGTCCGGCTGACGCCGATCGGCAGGTCGCCCTTGAGGACGACGCCCCGGCTGCGGGCGTAGGCGCAGACCTCGGACAGTTGCGTGTGCAGGTGGTACTGCACGAAGCAGTGAAACGCGATTTCGCGGCTGTTGCGGCGGCAGTAGGCTTCGACGGCCTTTTTGTCGTAGCGGGCGTAATCGCCCCAGCGGGAGAAATCGGCGGTGCCGAACTCGTCGCGCAGGGTGCGGTAGGCGGCATACGGTAGGAGCCAACGGCTGTTGGCCTGCATGAATTCCCGGTAGTCGCGGCGGGTGGCGGTGCGACGCCCCTCTCGCTCGAACGCGCTGCGCAGCAGACGCAGTTTATGCGTATTGACCTGTTGGTAATCGACTTCGGGCAGGGCGTTCAGCCGGTCGCGCAGGCTGCGGTATTCGTCGTCCTCTTCGACGCCGGCGGCGGTCAGCCGGATGAACTGCGGGTGCAGGGCGAAGGTCGAATTGGCGTTGTAGGGGTAGGAGTCTTCCCATGTACCGGTCATGGTGGTATCGTTGATCGGCAGTACCTGGATGACGCACTGCCCGGTGGCGGCCGCCCAGTCGATGAGCCGTTTCAGGTCGTAGAACTCACCGACGCCGAAATCCTCTTCCGTACGGAGCGAGAAGACCGGGATCGCCGTCCCGGCGCCCTGCCATCTGCGTTCGGGGAACCGCGGGTACGCCGCGGCGTCGAGGGCGTGTTCGCCGGCGCCGGGCAGTTCGCCCCAGGTGCGGTTGGCACCCTCCTCCCACAGGATGGGGGTGAGGGTCTTGCGGTCGGCGATCAGGAATTTGTATTCGAACCGGTGCGCAGTATGCAGCGTGAGTTCCCATTCCGGGAAGCGGCTGTCGTCCATCGGGACGATCCGTTTCCAGTCGCCCAGCTCACGGCCGCTGCCGGCGACGGCGAGCGTTTCGTCCGGCCGTAGGGTGGGCAGCACGACGCGCAGCGTGATGTTGCCTGTAGCCTTCTTCGGACTGCCGGTTTTCCCGCGGCCGAAGATGCCCCGGGTGAATGCCGAGGAGTAGAACGGCGTGTCGGAGGGCATCTCCTGCCAGCGGTCGCGAATGCGCAGCGTACGCACCCCCTCCCGGGACGGGATCCGCAGCGTGTGCGGCCGCCATTCGCTGCGGATGCACACGCCCTCGCGCTCGACTTCGTAACGGTATTCTGCCGGCTGCGCCGCAGGGGCGTACCGCTCTACGGCGCAGGTCCAGACGCCGCCGTCGGCGTATTGCAGGGCGATGCGCCGCTTGCCGAGGCGGAGTACGAGCTGTTCGCCCCAGCGGGTACGGTATTCGATGCTGATCAGGAGTGTCATTCGTATATTCACTTTAATGATTATAACTTTGAGGAAATAAAGACATCAGAGCATGGAATAAGTCCGAAATTTCATTGGTCTACGAGACCGGGGACAATGTTCCGGCCCCATGCTGCCGTTTCCTGTTACAATCCAAATAAATCTGGATCAAAGTTTTCGGTTAAATTTGTTTTTATTTCATTTGCAATACATTGCGATTCTTGATGAGTTTCCCGGCCAAAGGTCAAGGCACAGCGTGTCTCCGCCGGCCTTCGATCGAGTCGGTGCGGAGTCACGATGTGCTTTGACCTTTGGCTCTTGCGAAAGCCGTGATTTCAGAACCCGTAAAAATCCTTCGGTAGACAGACTTTCCACAGCGGTCAGTATTCTGCCGCATGTTCCTGTATTAGTTTACAAAGGCCAGAGGAGCATTTTACATTAAGCGGACTCCAAAGCCGCACGCAATATGTAGTATTCTCTCTGGGAAAATCCGTTTACCGGAAGGGGTTGCTTATGACACGACACTATTGACATATTCGGTCTGGTGTTTCAACACGAAGTATAGTCTATTTACCAGTTTGCGGGCGACCTTTACGATGGCCTTGCTCTTGGGCATCCGCTTGCATTGTTCTGTATAAAACAGATTCATCGCGGGATCTTGGCGTATAGCCACCCATGCAGCCTCTATCAGATTACAGCGCATGACGGCGTGTTTTCGCACGGTAATGTCTCCTGTTCCGTCTTTCTCTCCGCTGCTATGGCACATCGGGATCATCCCGATATAGGCGGCCAGTTGTTCGGCATTGCGGAAACGGGTTATGTCGCATATCTCCGACAGAAACGCCATTCCCGTAGTCTGCCCGAACCCCGGAACGCTCATAATCAACCGCTGCGGTTCGCGGAATCGGTCCGCCTTGGCCAAGGCCCGTAAAGCCCGTGTCATCTCCAACTTCTGACGGCGTAGTTCCTCCAGATGCCGGAGCTGAATGTCGAGGGCCTGACGATCGCTCGGAGTGAGTGTCTCAACCTCTTTCAGCCATGCGAAAAAGCGTTTCGATCAGTTGGAGAAAGGTTCGAGGAACTCCTGCGGAATCCCGATGCCTAAACACCGTAACTGGGACTTGATCCGGTTCTTCTGACGGGTCGTGTCTTTGGTGATCGAGTTCTTCAATCTTATCAAGGAACGCATTTCCAACGATACACTGTCCGGCGTATAAATGCCTTTCAGTTCGTTGGCTCTTAAACTCCGCGCCAGCTTGCCGCTGTCCACGGCGTCACTCTTACGCAGCTTTTCGCTGCTCTTGGTCGGTACGTCGGCCGGGTTGACCACGATGTTGTCGATCCCCAATGCCGTCAGGCGTTCGTGTATCCAGAATCCGCAAAAGCCCGCTTCGTACACCGAATGATACTCGGCTCCCGGATAAACTCCTCGTCAGAAATCCGTGCAACGCTTCCGGGGCCGGATTTTGACTGAATTTCTTCAGTACAGAGGTCGCGGACAAGACCGTTACCGACCAACTCTTCAAATGGACGTCGATTCCTACATAAATCTTTTGTCCTTTGAAATAATTTCATTTCTTCGTTCTCTCATGGCTATCGTCGTTTTAGTTAGTAAAGGTCTCGCAACTTTAATCTAACCAAAATCTCGATAGCTTTTTCATCTATCCGCTTTCATCGCAGTCAACTCTGATTGTAAACATAGGGATTACATCAGAATCTGGATAGTTCGTCGTTTGTTTGGAATCGGTTTATACAAAATTACAAAAATAATCTGGTTTTGTCTTTCTGGCAGGGAAAAATCAGAGCCCTTCTCCATGAAATTGCGGACACGATGCGGACACGGAAAAAGAAAAATCCCCTCAGAGTTTCCTCTAACGGGATTTTTTGTGCCCAGGACAGGAATCGAACCTGCACGCCTTGCGGCACACGCACCTGAAACGTGCGCGTCTACCTATTCCGCCACCTGGGCATTTCTGGAATTGCGGTGTGCAAAAGTAATACTTTTTTCTGAAACACCAACTCTTTTTTCAAAAAAAATCTACTTGCTGAAGAACTTGTGCTGAAACAGAAGCAGATAGACGACTGCCACCGAGATGTAGGCATCGGCCAGATTGAAGATCGCGCCGAAGAAATAGTTGTTGCTGTCGACCAGAAACCGCAGCAGGCGGGGTACGCCGTTCCATTGGAACAGCGGGAAATAGAACATGTCGACCACTTTGCCCATCATAAACCCGGCGTAGTGCCCCCCGAATTGAGCCACCGTGTAGGGCGTCGATTCGGAGAAGATCAATCCGTAGAATGCGCTGTCGAGGATGTTGCCCATGGCGCCGGCGAAGATCAGCGCGAGGCCGACGATCACTCCCTTGGGCGTGTCTTGGCGTTTGGTGCAGAGGTGGTGCATCAGCCAGCCGATGAATCCGACCATGACGATCCGGAAGACGCCCAGCAGCAGCTTGCCCCAGTCGAAGCCTCCGCGCGAGGCGATGTGCATGCCGAAGGCCGCGCCGTTGTTCTCGATGAACCGCAGCTGGAACCAGTCGGGGAAGACGACGATCGACTCGTCGAGGTGCATATGGGTCTTGATCCAGATTTTGAGCGCCTGGTCTGCGATGAGCAGCAGCACGATGAGCAGCGATATTTTCTTGAAATTCATAATCGTAGTGGTATTCGGTTGCAAAAATAGTAAAAAAATCTCCTTTTTCGGAACTCCGGGGCGATTTTACCTCCCGGGTCATGCACTTTGGCGGAAAAATCATATCTTTGGAAAATCGAAATGTTTGACGATCTATGAAAAAATTGCTACTCCTCTGCGGGCTGTTGGCGGTATTTGCCTGTACGGAAGAGCCTGCGGACTCTGCCGGCGGCAATGGCGGACGGAAGGCCCGGGTGCTGGGTTCCCCGACTTCGCGGCTGGCGTTGCGGGGGAGTCTTTCCGTAAAGTTGTCGCCCGAAACGGCGCAGGCGGTTGCCGCTGCGCAGGCGCAGCTGCCCGCGACACGCAGCGGTGTCGCGACCCGTTCGGGTGTCGGCGGCATCGACGCAATCCTGCATGAAATCGACGCCGGGCGTTTCGAACGTGTCGTCGCATACAATCCCGAGTGGGAGGACGTTTACGAGCAGACGGGCATCAACCGCTGGTATACGATCGCGTTCGACGACGAAATTCAACTCTCCGAGGTCGGCGAGCGGCTGGCGGCGTTGCCCGGCGTTGCGGTCGTGGAGTACGGGATTGATCCCCGCTATATCCGTCCGATGAGCGAAGGCCCTGCCGTTCCGGCTTCCGAGGGCATGTTTCCCCGTGTGGGCGAAACCCGCGCCGCGAAGGCGATGAACGACCCGATGCTGCCTTTTCAGTGGAATTACGACAACCCGGGCGGAGGCCTCTTTCCGGATGTCGCCGTCAAGCCGGAGGCGGGGGCCGACATCGACCTGCTGGATGCCTGGCAGCTCTGCACGGGCAGCGAGGAGGTTATCGTCGCGGTGATCGACGAACCCGTGCAGACCACCCATCCCGACCTGCGGGCGAACATCTGGTCGAATCCGAAGAATTCGCAGGAACACGGCTATAATTTCTGGGACGACTCCCCCGAACTCGACTGGAAGTCGGTCGGCGGGGATGACCGCAATCCGGAATACGCGGACCACGGAACGCATGTCGCAGGCGTCATCGCCGCCGTGAACAACAACGGCCGGGGCGTTTGCGGCATCGCCGGCGGGCGGAGCAACAGCGGCGGCGTGCGGATCATGTCGTGCCAGATCATGGGCAACAGCACGACCGGCGGCAAGGGAAACCCGACGGTCAAGGCCTTCGAATATGCCTGGACCAACGGTGCGATCATCGCCCAGAACAGTTGGGGATACAATCTCGAAACGGCGGACGGCACGAAGATCACCCCCGAGGAGTTCGAGCGGGAGTGGAAGAGCAATTATGGCATCATGCGCGACGCCATCGACACCTTTGTCCGCGGGGCAGGGACCCGGAACCCGAACTCCCCGTTGCAGGGCGGGCTTGTGATTTTCGCCGCCGGCAACGAGGGCGACGTTTACGGCGACGTCCGGATCTATCCGGCCGCCTACGATCCGGTGATCGCCGTCGGGGCGATGGACTGGAGTTTCCGCCCGGCCTATTATACCGACTACGGACCGTGGGTCGACATCGCGGCCCCGGGAGGCGACCGCTATTCCGGAAAGACGACGCGGACCGCTTCCGACGGGAGGACGGTCTTTTATAGCAATGCGCAGATTTTGAGCACGATCCTCTGCGACGATGCGATCGCTTATCAGGACGGACGCAAGGATGGCGGGATGTACGGCTACGGTTTTATGCAGGGGACTTCGATGGCGTGCCCGCACGTTTCGGGCGTTGCGGCCCTGGGGCTTGCTTACGCGGCGCAGAACGGAAAGAAATATACGCCTGCCGAATTCAAGGCCCTGCTATTGAGTTCCGTTTACGGCATCGACGACTGCTTCACCGGCTCGAAGGACGGGGAGCTGGGGCCTATTGCCGATATGGCCGTCTATAAGAATAAAATGGGTGGAGGCTGTATCGACGCCCTGAAACTGCTGTTTGCCGTCAAGGGGACTCCCGCCGTCTATGTGAGGACCGGAGAGCCGGTGACCGTGGACTTCGCGCGTTATTTCGGGGGCGACCGGAGCCGGGTTGCGCTGACTGCCGCGTCGTTCGCATCGCCGGGCAACCTGGGGCTCTCCTCTTCGAAGGCGGTGTTCGACGGTACGAAGATCACTTTCGACTGTCCCGAACCGGGAACTTCCATGCTTCGGATAAGCGCGGTGTCGGGCGATACGGAGTTCGTGCGCGAATTCGCCGTCGTTTCCCGTGCCGGACTGGCCGCCAACGGCGGATGGCTTTGACCGGCTTTCCTCCCCGGTATGTCCTGCGGCGGTTCCGTGCGGAGCCGCCGTTTTTCTGCCTCTATTAATATATATAGGTAGTATCGGCTTTATCGGGTAAAATTGAAGATTTTTCAAAAAAAGATGCGCAAATATTTGCAGGTTCGGAAAAAGTCGCTACCTTTGCATCCGCGTTTGAGAAATACCGGTTCTTACAAATAAGTCGAGGGTTTACAATAAAGGAGCTTGAGATGGTTTTGTGTTCTGAATTTCAATAAGATGCAAAGTTCTTGAAAAAGTTTTTGGAGATTTGAAAAAGATTACTTATCTTTGCAGTCCCTTTCGCAAATGTCTCGCAAGAGACCGTGAAAAAAATCTTTAAAAAAGATTTGGCGGATTCAAAAATAACACTTATCTTTGCAATCCCTTTCGCAACCAAAATGCGAAGCTTTTTTAAACTGGTTCTTTGAATTGCTGATTATATTTTGAGAGAAAAATTGTAGTATTTATCTGTCAATTTCCTTTTAAAGGATAAACGAATAGTCAGGACTCTAACAATACATTATTTTTTTACAATGGAGAGTTTGATCCTGGCTCAGGATGAACGCTAGCGGCAGGCCTAACACATGCAAGTCGAGGGG
>ENA-UEQW01000680-UEQW01000680.1-human-gut-metagenome-genome-assembly--contig:-NODE-680-length-31162-cov-7.751552_pt1 | contig 31162 bp, 26 predicted proteins | sample MGYA00242947_ERZ507947 | MGnify/ENA primary metagenome ERZ507947 (study PRJEB26167, sample SAMN06115421) | human gut metagenome | host: Homo sapiens | place: China:Guizhou | collected 2015-03-17... | reverse complement strand
GCATATTCGATGTTCTTAGGGATTAAAGACGTATCAAAGACGAATCAAAGACGTTACAAAGACGTTCGTGAACGTCCCTGACACCTCTCCGTGGCGAAATGAATGGGTGCTTGTCTTAGAAATGAATTCCTTATCCATTGGATTACGCATGGTAAATATTCCTTCTTGCATGCGGGAGTTAACATCTCACAACAAAATCGTATATAACTACCAAAAAAGTAACCGTGAAGCAACCCTAAAGCAACCGAGAAGATACCGTAAAGATACCGAGAAGCTACCCCACATTTGCTCTTTATTCGAAGTTTACTCGTTGCTCAACCAATCCCAATCGGCTGAGCAACGGCTCAACAACGACACAGCAACGACGAAGGGGTAGCTTCTCCCCAGCTTTTCGGTAGGATTACCTATGCTTCTCTTCTAAAACAGACTCTTACTTCCTCTTCTTTTCCGTCTTCGACAACTCCTCGTACTCTTTTATCCTCCGCTCGCACGCTTGACGTGTCACCTCGCCAAACTTTTCGACTTTTACCATCAAGTCGTCAATATCTTCCCGGTTCACTTTAAATTCCGGATTATAACGCGCTTCGATGTACGAACGCACGAGTATTTTAAACAATCGCTCCTCCTCTTCATTCCCGACAGGAAAAGCACGAATCAGTTCGGGAGCGTATCCTCGTGAAGCTCTAAAAAGCTCATCCAAATTATGTTCCTTATCATTTTTAAGGGTAAATGTCAACAAAATCGCGTTGAATAAATTTTCACAAGCCTGATGCAAATTAAAAGAAGACATCACATATTCTTCTTTATCACACATGAAAGCAGCTTGCTCCACGAAAAGTTTGGATTTAGCGAGTTTCTCTCTGAAATATTCTTCCCCCTGCCTCTTTATTTCTTCAAACTTCAACGGTTTCCGCCTCGCCAGTTTATTATTCCCGCGATTATAAAGCATGATCCCGTCACGCTTCAATTCCGTATAAAAATAGCGACCGTATTTCAAATCTTCATTCACTTTCTTTAGGCTATCATGGATAAATTGCACGGGAACCCGGTAACGATAGTCGCCCCGCTTGCCGTAGATACTACGGACGCGTGCTAACTTATTTTCAATTTTGTCATAACTCCAGGCATTATTTATAACCAATATATCATAATCACTTTTAAAAGAAGTAGGTATGCCAAATTCCTCTCGCTCGTCATAGCTAACGTAAGTACCGCGGGCATAACTTCCATAAAGGATTATCATTTCACAAACCGGAATTTTATCCAAAATCAGTTCAACGAGATATTTCAGGTCTTCCCGATTTTTCTTGGGCAGGAAAGCAATCGACTTTTTCATAACAGCTACATATTTAAGAACAAATATAGCATTTTTCCGGCAGAAAGGTTACTAGGTTTATCTTGAAGAGAAAAAAGGGATCAACCTTCTTACTAGGAATTCAATCGGTTATAAAATAAAAAATGGTCTGACAATCAAATGACTATCAGACCACCTTGTACCCAGAACAGGACTCGAACCTGCACAGCCGTACGGCCACTAGTCCCTGAAACTAGCGTGTCTACCGATTCCACCACCTGGGCATGATGTCGAAGAACTGGAATAAAAAGCCTTGCAACTTCCCTGCTGCAAGGCCCCTCTTCATGTTTGTTGTCCCACAAGGATTCGAACCTTGACTGACAGAACCAAAATCTGCTGTGCTACCATTACACAATGGGACAATCTTTATGTCGTTTCAACAACCGTTGTTGTTATTTTGACGCTGCAAATGTAGAGTATTTTTTTATTTCGCCAAAACAAAATGCAGAAAAATTAAAAGAAAATTGCTATTTTCGTGCTGTCGAAAAACGACTTTTTTGTTATAACCTTGAATATTAATAAGAAATATAAATTCAAACTAAGGAGAAGCATGTGCAACATTAAAAATCACCCAACATTAAGCTACAGGTTGATCAATAATGTCACCGGATGGGTGGCGTTCGTGGTGGCCAGTATTACTTACATTCTTACGGTCGAACCAACAGCCAGCCTTTGGGACTGTGGTGAGTTTATTACAACCTCGGTCGGACTGCAGGTAGGACACCCTCCCGGAGCGCCTCTATTCATGATTATCTCGCGCTTGTTCGCCATATTCGCACCGAGTCCTGAAACACAATCCTACATGATCAATATCATGTCGGCCCTATGTTCCGGGTTCACGATTCTATTCCTGTTCTGGACCATCACGCACCTGGCTAAAAAAGTCGTGGTGAAAGAAGGAGAAGAATGTTCCATGGGACAATTGTGCGGGATCATGGGAGCCGGACTTATCGGGGCATTGACCTACACGTTCACGGATACGTTCTGGTTTTCAGCCGTCGAAGGCGAAGTGTATGCCATGTCGTCCCTGTTCACGGCTGTCGTGTTCTGGGCCATCCTGAAATGGGAAAATGTTGCCTTCCAACCTTACGCCAACCGCTGGTTGATTTTTATTGCCTACATGGTCGGACTGTCCATCGGTGTTCACTTGTTGAACTTGCTGGTAATCCCTGCCATTGTATTTATATACTATTTCAAGAAATACGAAACCACCAAGTGGGGTATTATCAAGTCGGCAGCCCTCTCTATCGTTATACTGGGCGTGATCATGTGGGGTATTATCCCGGGCGTGATTATCGTTGCCGGTTGGTTTGAATTGCTGTTCGTGAATGGCTTTGGGATGCCTTTCAACACGGGTGTTATTATTTACGCGCTACTTTTAATTGCCGGATTGACTTTCGGAATTCGTTACACGTTAAAACACAACCACACGGTAGTGAACACGATCTTAACCTGTTTCGTGGTTATGCTTATCGGGTACTCCTGCTATGCCATGGTCGTTATCCGCTCCGTAAGCAATCCCCCGATTGACGAAAACAGCCCGGACAACGTGTTCTCGTTGCTTTCTTACATCAGCCGCGATCAATACGGGCAGGAGCCGTTGGTTTACGGTCCTTATTTCAACGCCCCGGTTATCGGCGTGGAGGATGCCGGACCTGTTTATTACCAAAACGAGAAAACGGGTAAATACGATATCGTGGATCATAAAAAAGAGGTGAAATATGATCCTCGCTTCTGCACGATCCTACCGCGTATGTACAGTCAGGCTCGCGAACCACAGGTGTACTATGAATGGGTGGGACAACCCAAAGGCCCCGTGTACATGGTGGACGGACAACCCATTCAAAAACCGAGTTTCGGACAAAACCTGAGTTTCATGTTCCGTTACCAACTCGGACACATGTATTTCAGATACTTCATGTGGAATTTCTCCGGACGTCAGAATGATATTCAGGGACACGGAGATTTCCGCTATGGCAACTGGATATCGGGTATTCCATTTATAGACAATATTCTGGTCGGTGACCAGAGTTTAATGCCGGACACGTTGAAACACGACAAGGCAAATAATAAATATTACATGCTCCCGTTCATTCTCGGATTACTGGGTATGTTCTATCAATACCAACGGGGAAAACAAGGGAAGAAAGATTTCTGGGTGGTTATGCTGCTTTTCTTCTTCACGGGTATTGCCATCGTACTCTACTTGAACCAGTATCCATATCAACCGCGGGAACGTGACTACGCTTACGCCGGATCGTTCTACGCCTTTGCCATCTGGATCGGATTCGGGGTTCTTTACTTGTGGGATCTTCTTCAAAAGAAGATGGACCCACGCAACGCGGCGATTATCGTCACCGCTGTTTGCCTGTTCGCTGTTCCGGTAAACATGGCAGCACAGAACTGGGACGATCATGACCGTAGCGGACGTTACGCAACGATTGCCCATGCCAAGAACTACCTAAGTTCGTGTGCTCCGAACGCTATTCTGTTCACGTACGGGGATAACGACACGTTCCCGCTATGGTATGCACAGGAGGTGGAAGGTTTCCGCCGGGATGTACGCATCGTGAACCTGAGTTTGCTTGCCGGAGACTGGTACATCGATCAGATGAAACGGAAGGCTTACGAAAGTGACGGGGTACCCATTTCCTTCACGAAAGACCAATACCATGCCGGAGTGCGGGATTTTGTCACGATTGAAGAACGGGTGCAACAACCTTTCAGCATGAAAGACGTCATGGAATTCGTTGCCAGCGACAGACCGGAAACGAAATCCAACCGTTACCAGGGAGGTGCCGTGGACTTTATTCCGACACGCAACCTGTATATCCCCGTGGACAAGGAAAAAGTGTTGGCCAATGGAACCGTACAACCCGAAGATTCTGCCTTGATTGTTGACAGAGTAGAGATTCAATTAAAAGGAAATTCCCTAACCAAATCACAATTAATGGTACTGGATATATTGGCCACCAATAACTGGGAACGTCCGGTATATTTCGGGGTCGGCATGGGACAAGACAGTTACATGGGCTTCGACAAATACTTCCAGCTGGAAGGAGCCGCGTATCGCGTTGTACCGATCAAGACGGAAAACAATTCTGCCTATTATGACTTCGGACGTATCAACTCGGCAATCCTGTATGACAACCTGATGAATAAATTCGTCTGGGGTAACATCAAGGACCCGAAAGTAAATATCGATCATTTCCACGACAATACCATTGCCGTGATGAAGTACCGGAATACGTTCTTGCGTTTGGCAGAACAATTAATGCAAGAAGCGAGCACGGAAACACGTGTTATGGGAGACTCGATTATCAATGAAATCACGGATTCCACTAAAATTCAAGAAGCCATCAGGGTGCTTGACAAGTCTCTGGAAGAAATTCCATTGTATCAAGTTCCGGCCGACTTCTTCTTGTTGAATTATATCTCGATCTACTACGCTGCCGGCGAGTACGAGAAAGGAAACGATCTGGCTTGGGCCTTGGCTCTTGACAACGCACAAACGCTGAGATATATCGGGTCACTTTCTCTGAATCGCAGAAAAGCGCTGGAAAACGACGAGAGAAGAAGTATGCAAGCGTTGCAAATGCTCGTGGACATGGCCAGAAGAAACGGGGAAACTGCTTTTGCCCAAGAAATTCAGGACATGGTGGAAAGCACGTTAAGCGGACGACCTGTAACCAGCAAGCGGGTAAACAAAAATTTCCCGATGGCTAACCAAAACAAGTGAAATAACGTACACGAAAACATTCGTCCCTTCGTATGGAGGGACGAATGTTATTTATAAACTTAATACACAATGATCACAATAGACCATATTAAAGAATTGGCAGAGCGAGGTGAAGCATTGAGGAGGTATCTTTGACATCGATGGCAAGAAGATACAACTCGCTGAAGAAGAGTTAAGAACACAAAACCCGTCCCTATGGGATAATCCCAAGGAGGCAGAGACCTTGATGAAGAAAGTCCGGGAATTGAAATCTTGGATCGAGGGTTACGAACAGGTGACCTCAGCCGTGGGGGATTTACAGGTACTTTTTGATTTCGCCAAAGAGGGAGAAGCAACCGAGGAAGAAGTGGACGCCCAATACCAAGAGACCATACGAGTACTGGAAGACATCGAGATGCGTAACATGCTGCGCCGGGAAGAAGATCACTTCGGAGCCATCATGAAAATCAATTCCGGAGCCGGAGGTACGGAAAGTATGGACTGGGCCAGTATGCTGTACCGGATGTATATCCGCTGGGGAGAATTAAACGGTTACAAGGTAAAACACGTGGATTACCAGGAAGGTGAAGAGGCCGGTATCAAATCAGCTACTCTCGAATTCGAGGGAGACTACGCTTACGGGTATCTGAAATCAGAAAACGGTGTTCACCGATTGGTTCGTTTATCGCCATATAATGCGGCCAATAAACGAATGACATCTTTTGCATCCGTGTTCGTTTATCCCGCCGTGGATGACACGATCGAGATCACGATCAACCCCGCTGACATCAGTTGGGACACCTTCCGAAGTGGTGGTGCGGGTGGTCAGAACGTGAACAAGGTGGAAACCGGAGTCCGGTTACGCCACGCTCCTACCGGAATCATGATCGAGAACACGGAATCACGTTCACAGTTGCAAAACCGTGAAAATGCCATGCGTTTATTGAAAGCCCAATTGTACGAACTGGAATTACAAAAGCGTCAGGAAGAACGGGATAAAGTGGAAGGAACGAAAAAAAAGATCGAGTGGGGGTCACAAATCCGCAGTTATGTATTCGACGACCGCCGGGTGAAAGATCATCGTACCAACTACCAGACATCAAACGTACAGGCAGTTATGGACGGAGAGATCAACGAGTTCATTAAAGCCTACTTGATGATGTTCGGTGGCGGAGAAGAATAAAAGCAATCAATTTATGATTTATGAATTACGATTTACGAAAAGAAAAAGCGTTGCTTTGTGGAAGGGAATCTAAAATCATAAATCTAAAATCTAAAATGAATACATGGATTTAAACTTTAATAGCTGCAAAATACTGATCGTCGGGGACGTGATGCTTGACAAATATTATTTCGGGAAAGTGGAACGGATTTCCCCGGAAGCTCCCGTTCCGATAGTAAATATCGTGAACGAGGAATCCCGTCTAGGCGGGGCTTCAAACGTGGCCAACAACATCACGAGTCTTGGTGGGCAGGCAACGTTGTGCGGGGCTATCGGCCACGACTTTTTCGGGAAAGAGATTGAACGCATGGCACGCCAGAAAAAGATCAAGACCGGTTTTGTCAAGACCGAACAACCCACGATCACGAAGGCGCGCATCATCGGGGGAAGACAACAGATTGTTCGTATAGATTACGAGCAACAGTTGGAACTTTCCGAAAAAGCAAGAGAAGATCTCCAAACCAGTCTTGCCTCTCTTCTCCAAGAACACCCTACCCTTATCATCTCTGATTATGGGAAAGGCATGATCACGGAAGAACTATGCACGTACTTGATAAAGACGGCCAAATCACATGGTGCCCGTGTTATCGTAGATCCTAAAGGGAAAAATTGGGAAAAATACTCCGGAGCAGATTTGATTACCCCAAACGTGAAAGAATTAGGAGACGTTATCGGTCATTCGGTGAAAAATAACGATCCGGAAATTACCGAGGCTGCCCTAGAAATCATTCACCGCTACGGATTGTCGGCACTGCTTGTCACCCGAAGCGAACAAGGCATGAGTTTGATTTCGGATCAAAATATTCTACATCTTCCCACACACTCTCAAGAGGTGTTTGATGTAAGCGGAGCCGGAGACACGGTGGTGGCAGCACTCTCGTTAGCTTTAACCCAAGGGCAGGAAATCACGGAAGCCATGCGTATTGCAAACGTGGCAGCCGGAATTGTTGTTCAGAAAATCGGGACGGCAACGCTTAGTATCGAGGAATTAAATGCAAATCTATAAGGAACTACCCCCTTCGACTCGCTTTTACACGGGAGGGATATCGTTTGGTAATTAACCCTCCCCCGGTGTAAGGGGGAGTTGGAGGGGGTAGTTGTAAAAAATACTTGTTAGAAGTCTTTTAAATCTTAGATACAAAGTATTTCAGGAATGCCGTATTATCGGTAAGTTCCGGGTGGAATGATGTGGCCAACATATTCTTTTCTTCTGCCGCAACAATATGTCCATCAAGTTCACACAGCACGTTTACTCCTTCCTTCACACTTGTAATATAAGGGGCACGAATAAACACCAACTCAATCTCGTTAGGATCTACTTCCGGAATCACTTTCTTCGTGGCAAAACTATCAATCTGGCTCCCGTAAGCATTACGCCGAACGGCAATATCCATTACGCCCAAATGAGTAACCGAATCGTTCACGAGTTCTTTAGCCAACAAGATCATTCCCGCACATGTTCCCCATACCGGTAAACCACCCTGGATTTTCCCGCGTAAAGGCTCCATAAGTCCCGTGCGATTAAGAATTTTTCCCATGGTAGTACTCTCTCCTCCCGGTAGAATAATAGCATCAATCTCTTCCAACTGCTCCGGGTATTTCACAATCACGGGTTCATGGCCGATGGCCTTTATCTGGCGTTCGTGTTCAATGATAGCCCCTTGAAAGCCTAAAATTCCAATCTTTTTCATGACAAAAAAATATAAGGTTTATAAAGTTCATAAAATCTAAAAAGTAAGTTACCTTATGAACCTTATAAACCTTATGAACTTTATAAATTATTCTTTACCAGCCTCTTTCAGCGTATTTGTTTTCCAATTTACTGATTTCCAATCCGGACATAGCTTCACCCAAGTTCTCGGATAATTGAGCCAATTTAACCGGGTCGTTGTAATAAGTTGTCGCTAAAACGATAGCTTTCGCTCTCTTGGCAGGATCGCCTGATTTGAAGATACCAGAACCAACGAATACACCCTCGCAACCTAATTGCATCATCAAAGCTGCATCAGCCGGAGTAGCAATACCACCGGCAGCAAAGTTTACTACAGGCAATTTACCATTTTCATGCACGAATTTTACCAAATCATAAGGGGCACCCATCTCTTTGGCAATCGTCATCAATGCTTCAACCGGAGCCGCTTGTACCTGATGAATATCATTGTTCAACTGACGCATATGTCTTACAGCCTCTACCACGTTTCCGGTACCGGCTTCTCCTTTCGTACGAATCATGGAAGCACCTTCGCCAATACGTCTTAAAGCCTCACCCAAGTTACGGCATCCGCAAACGAACGGTACTTTAAACGCGGTTTTGTCAACATGATACAAATCATCTGCCGGCGTTAAAACTTCACTCTCGTCAATATAATCAATGCCAATGGCCTCCAAAATCTGCGCTTCCACGAAGTGACCGATTCTCACTTTTGCCATTACAGGAATAGATACGGCATTTTTTATAGCCTTGATCATCTGAGGATCAGACATTCTGGCCACACCACCATCTTTACGAATATCCGACGGAACTCTTTCCAATGCCATTACAGCACATGCTCCGGCAGCTTCAGCAATCTTTGCTTGTTCAACATTGGTTACATCCATGATAACCCCGCCTTTCAGCATTTGTGCCAGATTTTTGTTTAATTCATAGTTTCCCATAAGGTTCTCATTTATTTATGTGTTCATAATAATAATTCTCCACTATTCCTAACGCTCCTGGGAGTCACATATTTATGATTGACAAACCCATTTTCTCAAGCATTTCCAATCACACCAAACACCCCCGCTAAAACGGGGAACAAATATAGCAATTAAGTTGAAAAAACTAACTTTATAAGCATATTTTAGTTGCAGACTGTAAGTACATAAAATACAGATACCAACAATCTAAAAGAATGCTAGCCATCCCACAATTCCCTCTAACACATAAATTTTGTATGAAAAGATTATCAGAAGAAAAGACAAAAAGTCAAACAAAGTGTACCTTTCCATAAATTAAAGAATGAAACTTATGGACGAAAGAACTTTCTATAAAAAGAAATCATTCACCTACCTCTTATAAATAGGTCTTCAACCGTTTACTACGGCACGAGTTTTTCAGTTTCTTGATGGCCTTGGACTTAATTTGTCGTACCCGTTCGCTCGTCAGACCAATCCGGTCGCCAATTTCTTCCAATGACATTGCCGAATAACCTCCCAAACCGTAATACATCCGCAGGATTAAAGCATCCCGTTCATCCAGCATCGTCAAATAGCGATCGATTTCCGTCCGCAATGAATCGGCATTCATCTCCCGTTCTGCATCCGATATGGCATTATCCCCGGTAATCATCACGTCATATAAGCTGGACGAATCCTCGTCTGCCGACAATGGCGCATCCATGGATACGGGACGATTGGCTATCCGCAAACTATCTTTAACCTCCTTCGTGGGAACATCCATTTTCGAGGCTATTTCCTCTACCGTAGGTTCCCGTTGAAATTCCTGTTCCAGACGGAAAAAGAATTTATTCACTTTGTTAATGCTACTGATTTTGTTCAATGGTAACCGAACTAAACGAGAATTCTCCGCGATTGCCTGTAAAATCGATTGCCGAATCCACCATACGGCGTAAGAAATAAACTTGAATCCTTTCGTTTCGTCAAAGCATTCGGCAGCTTTTATTAATCCCAGATTGCCCTCGTTTATCAAATCCCCCAAACTTAAACCGTTATTCTGGTATTGCTTGGCCACGGAAACCACGAAACGCAGGTTACTCTTCACCAATAGTTCTCGTGCCTCTCGGTCACCCGATCGGATCTTCTTGGCTAAAGCAACCTCCTCATCCGGCGTCAACACGTCGATTTTCCCAATCTCCTGCAAGTATTTCTCTATCGAGAACGAATCCCTGCCAGTGATTTGTTTGCTAATTTTTAACTGTCTCATAGGTCTCTTCGTATAATTGGCTTAAAGTTAATCATCTATTTCAGTAAAACAAATATTCGAACTTTTTTTTTCATGTCTACTCAAAGAAATATACGAGGATATATTAACTTTGTTGTCTGAAAGCCTCATTTAATTAAAACATACACCATTAATTTAGAAATCATTCGAATAATTAGAATAAAACACCATTTGAATCGAGATAATTTTGCAAAAATCTTTGGCACAATAAAAAAAATACCTACTTTTGCAGTCCGAAGTGAGAAAATAATAACATAAGAAATATTGCAATGAAACGTACATTTCAACCATCCAACAGAAAGAGAAGAAACAAACATGGTTTCAGAGAAAGAATGTCTACCGCTAACGGTAGAGCAGTTCTAGCTAGAAGAAGAGCTAAAGGTAGAAAAAAATTAACTGTTTCTGACGAGCGCAGACACAAGCATTAATATAAAAAAGCTGCTTTTACAAGCAGCTTTTTTTATTCGTACCTTTTCCCCCGCAACCGCAATTACAACCGCATCCTTTTCCTTTCTTTGCATTCCGAAACAAACGATAAATACCTCTTCCCGCGAAAACAAGCGCTATCGCCACAATTATATACGTCAATGTTAGTTGTATTTCCATTTTCTGATTTTAGATTAAAATTCATTCTACCGGACACTTAAATAATTAAATCCAATACCTGCTTTAAGACGAAACATACACACCAAGCCAGTACCGTCGTATAGCCCATCACGAAAAATGCCCACTTCATTCCAATCTCTTTGCCTATGGCGATCAAGGTCGCAAAGCAAGGGGAATAAAGTAACACAAAGATCATAAATATTATGGCCGTAATCGGAGTAAAACCATGTTCCCGCAAACACATTTTCAAGGTCGCATTCGCCCCGTCATCCTCCTCCGCAACCTCTTCACCCAGGTATAAAACGGCCATCGTACTAACCACAACTTCTTTTGCTGCTACCCCGGTCAATAAACTGACTCCCGCTTTCCAGTCAAAGCCAAGCGGTGTCCAAATCGGCTCCAAAGCTCGTCCCAATCGACTGATATAAGAATTTTCCTGACGTTCGCTTACCACTTGTCGATGCAGACTCTCCAGTTTTGCATCCTGCTCCTCTTTCAACATTTCAGCGTTCCCGACTCCGGAAGTGATCGTGGCCTCGTAAGCCCTTGTCACTTCTGCTTTCTTTTCATCATACTGTGCTTCCAGCTCTTTATCCACGGGGAAATACCCCAAGGCCCAAATCAAAATGGATGCAAACATGATGATACCTCCCATTTTCTTCAAGTACTGCTCCCCTTTACTCCACATATGTCGCACCGTCGTTCTCAAGGTCGGCATTCGATACGGGGGCAACTCCATCACGAAGGGCACTTCCTGTTTGTGGAAAAGCACCCGTTTAAATAACTTAGCCATCACGATAGCAGCCAGTATTCCAAAAAGATATATTCCAAAAAGAACTAATGCCGCGTAATCTTTGAAAAACGCCCCGACCAACAGGATATACACCGGAAGACGGGCACTGCAAGACATGAATGGATTGATCAATATTGTCAATATCCGGTCACTCCGGTTCTCCAGCATACGCGTTGACATGATGGCCGGCACGTTACACCCGAATCCCATGATCATCGGAATAAAACTTTTCCCGTGCAAACCAAGTTTATGCATCAACTTATCCATGATAAATGCCGCACGAGCCATGTATCCCGTATCTTCCATGAAAGAAATAAAGAGGAACAATATCAATATATTCGGTAAAAATACAATCACACTTCCCACGCCACCGATAATACCATCCACTAACAAATCCTTTAGAGGTCCGGCACTCATCTGGTTATCGACAAATTCACCTAAAGCTCCAACCCCGGCTTCAATCCATTCCATCGGGTAACTTCCCAAACTAAACGTGGCAAAAAATGTTACGAACAGGAATAATAAGAAAATCGGGAACCCGAATAATTTATGCGTGACAATAGCATCGATATATTCTGTTTTACGCCTTCGATTCACAGGGCTCTCCTTATACGTCTCTTTCAATGCCCCGGAAATAAAACCATATTTCGTATCGGTAATAACCGACTCCACGTTTTCCCCGTACATTGTTTCAATCCGTTCAACCCGCTCTTTCACGACCTTCAACAACTTTTCCCGCGAATGATCCCGCTGCACGAATTCCAACGCCTCTTTATCTCCTTCCAATAACATCAACGATAAAAAACGAGGAGACATGTTACAAGTTAAATCTTTTTCATCTTTCAACTCGGCCCGAATGGCAACGATGCTGTCTTCAATTTCTTTCCCGTAGTTTATATGGATATGCCGCACGGTTTCGCTTCTTCCCTCATACACCTCGATAACTTCCCGTAACAGTTCCTTGACTCCTTTTCCTTTTGACCCGATCGTGGGCATCATCGGCATCCCGATCATCCGTCCCATCTCCTGGTAATTGAAAGTTGCCCCGGAACGTTCCAACTCGTCGTACATATTCAAAGCGATCACCCCTTTCACATCCATGTCAATCAATTGTGTTGACAAGTAGAGATTACGCTCCAAATTAGACGCATCCACCACGTTAATCACCACATCGGGCGCGTTATTCATAATATATTCCCGCACATACTTTTCTTCATTCGAATAAGCGGAAATAGAATACGTTCCAGGCAAATCGACCACGTTAAACTCGTAACCTTCAAACCGGAAGGTAGCACTCTTCGCATCGACCGTAACCCCTCCGTAGTTTCCCACGTGTTCTTGGGCACCACTCATGTAGTTAAACAGGGTTGTTTTTCCCGCATTGGGGTTACCCACAAAAGCAACATGTATATGTTTATCCCGACCTTCCCAATGCTTGGCGAATGCTTCTTCCGCATCGCGGGCACTCCCGGACACCCCGACAATATTAGCAGCCTCCTCCAAAGACACGATTTCAATAAACGCCGCTTCCTGCCGCCTTAAAGAGATTTCATAACCCATGATTGAATATTCAATCGGATCATTCAAAGGTGCATTTTTCACGGCTTTCACCACTTTGCCCCTCACAAATCCCATTTCGTTTAATCGCTTCCGAAAGGCTCCATATCCTTTCACCTTGGTAATAACGGCACTTTCTCCGGTTTTCAGTTCTGACAGTAACATATAAACATCTTGTGATTAGTATCGCGAATGTAAAAACTTTATTTTTATTTTTTCTAAATAAACGCAGAATAATGACTAAATTTTCATTGCTAATAATTATAAAATTTATTAACGAAAGAGTTTCCAAAAGAAGCGTCTACCGAAATTTATCGAGGGAAACGACGAATCTTTACTTTTTTGCTCTATATAACCAACAAATAGTTTACTTTTGCAATATGAAAGCAGAAGATATAGAAAAACAAGACGGGCAAAAATGGCAAAGCGTGAACCAATTGCTATCGCAGGCAGGTTCGCACTTAAACATCTTGGAAGAAGAAATTGATATAGACGTACAACACCAATACATGGATCTTTTGGAACATCTTATCCATGGTGGGAACTTTAAAGTATTAAGAGAAGACGCGATTGTACATGCGCAAGATCTATTTGACGAGGCCGTTGATGACGAAAAGAAAAAAACGTTGTTAGTCTTATTGTCCATGGTCGATGACATTTCTATATACCGGAGTATTGAATCGTTTCAAAAACAAGACACCCCTGTCAAACCATGGGCAACCATAGCGTTACAACAATCTCGAATGCTGATTCAATCCAACTTGCTGGACGAAGCAACCGTGTTCGTATCCACCGGCCTAGGTGGTCACGGCTCGCTGTTACGTTATTTTTGTGTCTATGTTGCTAACGAAGGTGTCACGTTACAACCTTTCCAGTGGGATGTTGTCAAAAAAGAAACGGAACTGGTCGTAACCCAAAACCAAGGAGAAATCGAACAATTCGAACACTTCGAGAAATACATCACGTTTATTTTTCTGTTGCCCATTGAGGCTGATCTAAAAGAAATTTTCAATTCAATTATAGATGAATGTAACACGTATGGGAACTTTTTAAGTGAAAATGTCATCATCACGAACGTGAAAAAACTTTCCCTCGAAGAGATTGATGATTTCTTGGCATCCAAATCACCCAAGCATAAAACAAGACGTTCTAATCCAACATCAAGCTTATAAAGGGACTACATTTTTTGAAATAAGGCTCCAACCGAGGAAAATGTTCCGGGTGGTAGCCTAAAAGCAATTGTGTCAGTTCCTGCACGGATAACTCCACCTCTACCTGCTTTCCATTATCACAAATACAATTCCCTTTTCCGATTACATATATTCCCGTATTTTCCGGAATCCAGTCATCCGTCACTTTCAACACGAGATTCTGTTCCGGATTATTCACAGCATACAAACGTAGCATTTGCTCCACGTCCAACACACGAGCCATTCCCCGATGCTCGTCGACTTTACCGGAAGGAAGTTCCCGACAATATATCTCCGCTGCATCCAAATACTTCATCACTCCCCACAGAGCCACCTGCTTGACATCATCGGAATCATACATTCCGTCCTGTATCAAAACGTGATTTCCCATCGGTTCAGCAAAAGCCATTCCAACAATATTCCTATCACTATACACGACAATCAAGGCCCCGCCATCCATTCGCAAACTTTCCACGATCACTTCAAAATCATCCCGTTCATGTTGCACGCAACAAGGGCGCAAACGCATCATTGACTGAAAATAATGAAACACATCATCCGTTAACAACTCCTCGTCCCGAATAGCTTCTACGCGAAAATGATCTGCAACTGGTTTTTCCAAGACCGTGTAATGTTCCGGGGTATAATCAAAAACAGTCGCATACCCCATCTTCCCGTAATAAGCGTACAACCATTCACTGGCCGGGATCAGAGTACTCATGAGAATCTTTCTCCCTCTCATCACGTAAAAAGCCTCCCGTAACAATTTCGTCATCACACCCCGAGCCCGGGCCAACGGATGAGTACAAGCCCCCGAAATATACCCTGTCCTAATTTGTGTACCACCAAAAGTCATTGGGTAAATAGGCGTCTGCAAAGCGGCAATAGCTGCACCTTGTTCATCCCAATACACCAGAGCATTCTCTTCTTTGTATTTTTTGTCAAAATAGAATTGAACGAACTCTTCCGTATCGTCAAAACATACCCTCCACAACTCCATGACTTCTCGTTTCATTATACGCATATTTAAATTAAACCACCTTTTGAATCATCGACTTTCTCATTTCCAATTTTCAATTAATTCGGCATACCCTTTCTCCAATAATATCACCGGATGATAAGATAATTTTGCCTTTCTCAATCCCGGTATTCCCAAATCTTCTTCCCGATTCAAATAAACATATTGCTCCGGGATATGGCGTGCGAATTCTTGATTCAAAATACTATATGAACCGTCAATACGACTATCAGCCTTCTCGATATGAACGGCAAAGGTATCATGATTCACCGGGGCACCATACGTGAACCCGACAATTTCATCGTCCACCCAGAGCGCTCCTCCTACCAAACCAAGAGCATCAAAGTTCCGTAACGCGGTATTCAGTGCCTTTCGCTCGTTTATCAAACTTTCCTCGTCCTCACAATCATGCTCCTCACACCATTTTTCCTCCAGTTCCAAACAATGCGGGATCAAATCTACAGTTAACGGCGTGTACTTGTAATTATAGGTACGTTTGAATTTATTCACGTGATTCCGCTTGGGTTGAAAATTCTTTCCTTTCAATTCAGCCAACTCCTGACGGGAATAAATATAATCAAAATAATCCCGATCCAACCGATAATCAAAACACCCAGGAAACTCCCGGTTGAACCATTCTTCCAATTCCGGGAAAACCCCGTGCACACGTAACACGTGGCCTTCAGCCTTTGCCTGCAACTTTAATAACTCAATCACATCTTTCACATTTCCAGTCCCCACGGGCATCGTGTACACGACACTCTCCTCGTCCAAAGTAAAACGAACCACAAGGCAGTCATCAACCACAGCATAATGACTATTGGTCAAGAATTGCCACGTGTACAAGTTTACAAACGAAAGATTGCAATCCCGGTTTCCACATGCCAAAAAATAAGTCGTTACTAACTCTTTATCCTCTATCCTAATCGGTTTAAAATCTATCATATAACTACTTTTAATTTCCGTCACAAAGATACGATCTTTCTCATTTATAAAACCTCCTTCATATGTCTAAAATTAGAACTGATCGAATCCAGTATCTCATGCGTCCGTCCGTTTATCATCAATTTATACATGGATTGGGCAAACCCCATCATCTGGCTCCACTCCACTTTAGGCGGCATGGCCAAAGCGTTCGGATCTGTCATCACGTTTACAAGTACCGGCCCGTCAATATTCATCGCCTGTTCCAGCACGACCTGCACGTTCTCCGGATCATTCACCGTGAATCCTTCCATTCCCATCGCTTTCGCCACTAGCGCAAAATCCGGATTGTCCATATCCGTCTGCCAATCCGGTAATCCGGCAACTTCCATTTCCAGCTTCACCATTCCCAAAGAACGATTATTGAACACGATAATTTTCACGGGTAATTTATACTGTACGATTGTCGAAAGATCCCCCAGTAACATAGAGATTCCACCGTCCCCACACAAAGCCCAAACTTGCCGCTCCGGAAAGGCCAGCGAGGCCCCGATCGCTTGCGGAATAGCATTTGCCATTGAACCATGATTAAAAGAGCCTAACATTTTTCTCTTTCCCGTTCCGTGCAGATAACGTGCTCCCCATACACACGTCATCCCCGTATCAACCGTGAAAATCGCATCCTCCGACGCCAATTGATCCACGACGGACATCACGTACTCCGGATGAATTTTGTCTGTTTGTCCTTTTTCCTCCACGTAAGCATTCAAGTTCTCCTTCACCCGTTCATACCCTTTCAATTGTTTCTGCAAAAAATCATCCGTCTGTTTTTGCTTGATACGGGGTAACAGTGCATGTAACGTACTCTTCACGTCTCCACATAGCCCCATAGCCACCTTGGCCCGTCGGCCTAAACGTTCTGACTTAATATCCACCTGCACGATCGTGTTGTTTTCCGGCATAAAGGCTGCATATGGGAAATCCGTTCCCAACATCACCAGCACTTCTGCCTCGTGCATACTGTCATACCCGGAAGGCATCCCTAGCAAACCAGTCATTCCCACCTCGTTAGGATTATCATATTGAATTTCCATCTTACTCTTAAAAGAATATGCCACGGGAGAATTCAACAACCCGGACAATTCCACCACTTCAGCGTGGGCATCCTTGGCCCCGATTCCACAAAACAAGGTTATCTTCTCCTTCCCATTCAATAAATCAGCCAACGCATCCAACTCTTCATCCGAGGGACGTATGGAAGGATGTGTCGGGAATGTCTTAACGGCAGAAAATATCTCCTCTACCCCACGAGCAGTCACGTCCCCGGGAACCCCGATCACGGCTACTCCCGAACCAGAAATTGCCGCTTGCATGGCAGCCTGCAACATACGAGGCATCTGGCTAGGCGTGGTTGCCACCTGGTTATAACAACTACAATCTTCGAACAACTTCATCGTGTCCGTTTCCTGAAAATAACGAGACCCGAATTCACTCGTGGCCATCGTGGAGGCAATCGCTAACACGGGGGCGCCCGAACGATGCGCATCATATAGCCCGTTAATCAAATGAACGTGTCCCGGACCACTACTTCCAGCACAACAAGCCAGTTGCCCGTGTAATTGAGCCTCCGCCCCAGCCGCATAAGCTCCGACTTCCTCGTGGCGCACGTGAACCCATTGTATCTTACCATTTTTCCTTACGGCATCATTTATCTCATTCAAACTATCGCCCGTGACGGCATAAATTCTTTTCACGCCGACCTCAACCAGCATATCAACCAACTGTTCTGCAACTTTTTTTGCCATAGATCCTGTATTTTATATTGTTTTTAGTCTCTATGGCTAAAACGAAAAATAAAAAGAAAAGTTTATATTTTAGGAGCCAGAAACGCTCCCACTCGTAATATGTTTGCCTCTTTACGACAGTCATTAATCGTGACACAAATAGTCTCCCCAGCTAATATCTTCCTGCAACAAAATCGTGTTTATCGTACCTCCCTTCCCCAAGGTATATTTCTCGGGAATACACGCTTACCAACTGTTGCCAGGCTAATTGTTGCTTTATCGGGACCAGTCTTGCTACCATTTCCACTTTCTCCTCCAATATAACCTTCTCCGGGAAACGAACATTCTTTTCAAAATATTTCCCCTTCCAAGCCTTGGCCGACAAAGAAATCACGCATAAAATTTAGACAACAAAAATCTAACTATTCACGTATGAAACTAAATATATAATACCACATTAAGTATGAGTACAAACAAAATAATCGAAATTCTGGGAGATCAAAGTGATTTCCTATTGAACCACACCTGTAAAACCATTGATAAATCGTTACTTCACATCCCGTCACCCAATACTATTGACGAGATTTGGATGTCATCTGATAGAAATACCCGCACGCTGAACAGCCTGCAAAGCATCCTGAGTCACGGTCGTTTGGCAAATACCGGCTACGTATCCATTCTTCCCGTGGATCAAGGAGTTGAACATACGGCAGGAGCGTCTTTCGCCCCGAACCCTCTCTATTTTGATCCGGAAAATATCATAAAACTTGCTATCGAGGGCGGGTGTAACGCCGTGGCATCGACATTCGGAGTACTCGGAGCTGTGGCTCGTAAATACGCTCACAGAATTCCATTTATAGTGAAAATCAATCATAATGAACTACTGACCTACCCGACTCAATACGACCAAACACTATACGGTACGGTGGAAGAGGCATGGAACATGGGAGCCGCAGCAGTAGGTGCCACAATTTACTTCGGCTCACCGGAAAGTCGCAGGCAAATACTGGAAGTATCGGAAGCATTTGCCCGCGCTCACGAACTGGGTATGGCAACCATTCTCTGGTGTTACCTTCGCAACGGAAGTTTCAAAAAAGAGGGAATAGACTATCACTCGGCTGCAGATTTGACAGGCCAAGCCAATCATCTGGGAGCAACCATCCAAGCCGACATCGTAAAACAAAAACTTCCAACTGTAAACGGGGGATTCACAGCACTCAAATTCGGGAAAACTAACGAGAAAGTTTACACCGAACTCACGTCCTCCCACCCGATAGATCTCTGCCGTTACCAAGTGGCTAACAGCTACATGGGGCGCATTGGACTGATCAACTCCGGAGGAGAATCCAAAGGAGCATCCGACTTAAAGGAGGCTGTCATAACAGCCGTAATCAATAAACGAGCCGGTGGAATGGGACTTATCAGCGGACGAAAAGCTTTTCAGAAACCAATGAATCAAGGAGTTGAATTACTACATGCCATCCAAGACGTTTATCTGGATAAAAATATCACGATAGCCTAACAGGAGAAGCAAAATACTCCACCTTCTGTTTTTTATTTCTATCTTTGTGAAGAAGACATAACCCTTGTTCACCATGGATGAAAGAGTGCTCAACAAGCTAAAAATACTCGCTGAATCAGCGAAATATGATGTATCCTGTGCATCTAGTGGGACCTCTCGCTCTCATAGAAAAGGACAGATCGGCAGTGCAGAAGGTTGGGGTATATGTCACAGCTTCGCAGAAGACGGACGCTGTATCTCCCTGCTGAAAATCATGCTTACAAACAGTTGCATATACGACTGTGCCTATTGCATCAATCGCAGGAGTAACGACCTGCCGAGAGCCACGTTCTCCGTCACGGAACTTGTGAACCTGACAATAGAATTCTACCGCCGGAACTACATTGAAGGACTTTTCCTCAGTTCCGGTGTCGTGCGCAATCCTGATTATACCATGGAACGCCTCGTGAAAGTAGTGAAAGACCTCCGGCAAGTGTACTGCTTCAATGGATATATTCACTTGAAAAGCATCCCCGGAGCCAGTCAGGAACTAGTCAACGAGGCTGGTTTATACGCGGATCGTATGAGTGTAAATATCGAAATACCCAACGAACAAAGTTTACAACTTCTCGCTCCGGAGAAAGACTTTCAAAGTGTGTTCACCCCCATGCGCTACATTCAACAAGGAATGTTACAAAGTGCCGAGGAACGGAAAAAATACAGTCACGCTCCCTGCTTTGTTCCCGCCGGACAAAGTACGCAAATGATCGTGGGTGCAACTTCCGATTCGGACAAGGACATTCTACATCTCACTTCCGCACTTTACAAACGCCCAAGCATGAAAAGAGTGTATTACTCAGGATTCGTCCCCGTTAACGGGTACGACAATCGTCTACCGGCCTTGAAACAACCGCCTCTTGTGAGGGAAAACCGATTGTACCAAGCCGATTGGTTACTCAGATTTTACAACTTCAAAGTGGATGAGATCGTGGATGATTCCTATCCTGATCTTGATTTAGAAATTGATCCCAAGCTGGCGTGGGCTTTACGCCACCCAGAAGTTTTCCCCGTGGACATCAACCGGGCCGACTATGAAATGCTGTTACGGGTTCCCGGCTTGGGTGTGAAATCTGCCAAAATGATTCTCACCGCTCGTCGCTATTCCCGTCTAGGTACTTCACACTTGAAACAAATCGGTGTCGTTCTGAAAAAGGCACAATATTTTATCACGTGCCACGAACTCCCTACCCGGACTGTCAACGAGCTCAAACCTGAGAACGTAAGACGTATTCTAACACAAAGAAAAGCAACCAAAATCGATGACAACCAACTAATCATCCCGTTCGTTTATTAAATGAGGACAGACTTGTGCGGTTGGAATCTAAAATCGTAAATCTAAAATTAGTATGCTTATATTCCGGTACGACAAAACTTTCGAAGGACTGTTAACGGCGATTTTTGACGCTTATAGCATGAAAAGATTCCCCGATATATTATTAGCAACAGAAGAAACACCACCTCTATTTTATGATGAAATTATCGCAATTATCACTGACGAAGAAAGAAGTAATCGGGTATGGAAAGGACTTCAAAAAAAATTGTCAGCCTCGGCTCTTGCCAGTCTTACAACTTGTTGGTTATCTGATATCCCGGGAATAGACCTCGTACTATTTCGCTACATTCGCAAAGCTATTGACGCACCTCGCTCCATAGAACTGAACTTCGGTGATCCCGATGTGCTGGAACTCTCCAAAGTCTGGAAGAAAGTCAACAACGAACGACTACGAGTCATACAATTCCTCCGTTTTCAAAAAGCGGCAGACGGGACTTATTTTGCTGCCCTAAAACCCCTGTACAACGTAATCTCACTTGTGACCCCCTACCTGCAAGACCGTTTTGCCGATCAAAAATGGCTACTCTACGATCTCAAACGGGAATATGGCTACTATTATGACCTGTCCACTATCACCGAAGTCCATTTCGAACAAAAGGAAGGCCACCTCCATTCCGGCTTCCTCGACGAAAGCATCATGGATCAAGATGAAAAGCTTTTCCAAAAACTCTGGCAGACCTATTTCAAGGCCATTACCATCAAAGAACGCTCGAATCCGAAACTACATCGCCAAAACCTTCCCTCCCGTTTCTGGAAATATCTACCCGAAAAGAAGGGGTAGTCCCCTTGTCCATTTTAATTTGGTCGGCACAACACCTAATGCCCACAACAATACGGCACAACACTCGTATCACCACAAAAACTGGATACAATCATGTTGTTCCGGTTTCGGGTTATCAAGATACGCCCGCTCCATCGGGGTAAATTCATCTTCAATATGATAAACCTCCGTCACTTGGTTCACGTAATCCAATACCTTCTCCCGATCCTGCTTCTCCGACAACAACACCTCTGAATACAAAGCCACAGACCGACGAGCTACCATCTCCGGGTTCTTTATAACAGCCTCGCTTCCATCACCTCGCAAGGTAAATGCTCCATATAAAGAACTCCTACCTCTTTCAAACGAACTATCGAACGCTCCCGACGTGCCAGATCGACATCCCCGGCTTCCGGGCGATCCACGTTCAACAAATCAGCGCTTGCCACTGAACGGAACGTCTCATACTCGCTTTCCCCCTTCACAGAAAAAACAATTTCCCCTTACCGTCAAAAAGACTTCATACTCGGATTTCGTTGTTTATCCATACATCAAATCACGTCCCACTCCGGTTGAATTCCTAACAACCAATTAAAAGCATGATTTCGGTGCATTGCAATATCGGTATCAATATTTCGAGGCATTTTCTTTTTCTTATCCATAGCTTCTATACACGCCAAAAGATAATGCAAGGTAACATCAGCTTCATCCATGATTACCCTTCGCCCCTTTCGATCAGGGAATCCAGTTTCCCAATCAATTTTAGACGAAGCCGCATAAAACGAATCCATTACTTCCAGCATTTTTACCACCTCGCAATGCTCGGAAGGGAATGACAGATTCTCGATCAATCCCAGACTCCACATGAAAACATTACATTCCTCAAATTGCCAAAAAAAACGCAGATGATCATTCTCTTTATTATTTTTCGAAAATAAATAATCCTTTTCCTCCTGTACACAATTTTTAAGAGGCTCGAATCCATCTTCTTCCATATCGTGAATCTGCTTCCACCACGTTTCCACACCTTCCTCACCGAAATTCAATGCACAGAATGCATAAGAACCGGTTGAAACAATGGCCATAATTCGACCTATCACGCTCTCTTCTATTCTAATCCCATAACGCCTATAATCTACTTCCATCGGTTCCAGATTTTCAAAAGCCACCTTCTCATCCTTCAAACGTTTCATTGTACGAACCCGACGTTCTTTGTTCTCGCTATCATCCGTCATGAAAAATTTCTTCATAAAGAAATCCGTGTTAATCATAGGAGCATACGTGACAAGGTCGCTCTTTCCCTCGTCATTAAACACTAATTCCCGTTCCCCCGAGTAAAAACTCATGTCCGAGAAAAGCAAAAGTCCTTGTAATTTATTCGCCAAATGGAATAACACATCACACATCATGTCCTCTCGACTCTTGTCACCACGCTTATATTCAACTTTCAACACTGTGGTAAACACCTTGATTTGAAAAAGCAAAGAACTTTTCACCTCCTCTTTTTGAGTCGGGACACGCTCAAAATAAGACACTAATTCAGACACATGTTTGCTCACCTCCTCGGGTTTACGCTCTTTGTCAAGCAATTGACACTTCACCTCACTTCGATCATTCAACACGTATTTCCAAGAATACCCATCAAATTCTTGTGAATGTATAGAACAATCAAGCATTCTATTTAATTCAATGGCCACTTGCCCTGAATCTCCAGTCACACAATAAAAATACACGCATTCATTATCCATAAGTTTGCACATTTAAAATTTCACTAAAGATAGTAATTAATTTAATAAATCATGCAAACAAATAGCAATACAGCTTTATTTTCGAAAAATAAACACCTTTATACATTCTCTCGCACCCGAAAACATTATTCTCGCTCCGGTAAAATTTCTATCCAATAACCATCCGGATCATTGATAAAATAAAGTCCCATATCCGTGTTCTCGTAGCACACGCAATCCATCTGTTTGTGATAGGCCCGGACGGCATCATAGTTTCCTGGAACACGCATACATAGATGGAACTCCCCTTCACCCAAGTCGTAAGGCTCCTCACGATCCCTCAACCAAGTTAATTCCAACAAGAAACCTGTTTTCTCTTCTCCCATATACACTAAAATAAAAGAACCATCCGGAGCTTCCATCCGACGCACTTCCTTTAATCCCAACGCTTTCTCGTAAAAGCGAATACTCCTATCTAGATCAAGTACATTAAAATTGAAATGATCAAATCTACCCTTTACTTCCATATATTAATTTTTGATTTATGATTTTAGATTGAAAAAATTTACCCATTCTAAATTTTAAATTCTTCTCCCCTATAAGTCAATTCCACGAAACACACGCCCCGACTTTCCGCATATTCTCGAAAAGCATTGGCACGGGCATACTCCTCATCGAAATGCATCGGGACAAACATCCCCACACGAAAATGATCCACGAATTGCTTGGCTCCCAGCATGTACTCCTGCCCTAACCGAGGATCAACGGGAAACATCACAAGATCCACCCGGTTTGTTCTCCGGGCAAGTAGTTCCAATTCCGCTAAATAAGCGTTTTCCGCCTCACGAACCTCCCCTTCCGTCGATTCCTCCTTCCAATGCCAATTATTCAAATCTCCGGCATGAAAGATCAATTTCCCATCCAGCCGCAAAAGGAAAGAAATACCTAAATCCGTTGATCCGAAGGCCTCTACCTCCAACACCCCATCAGACCAGATATCGCCTCGTGATAAATAACAAGCATCATTTAATCGAGCCAACCCATTTTCAAGAATATCTTTTGAAAAAACATACTGAATATCCGGATGCATATCCCTCCACTCCAGCACCTCCGGGTTAAAGTGATCAGCATGAGAATGAGAAGACAACACGTACAATTTTTCAGGTCGTTTGAGCAACTCATCATGTACAAGACCCACCAACGGCCGCAGTGCCGAGTCTTTATAATAATCAATGATTACAGTAAAACTCTCTCCTACCAAAGCAAAACAACTATGGTATATATAAATTAATTTCATCTTATTCCTAGTCTTTCAATTATATACGAAACTCTCCTGTCACAAGTTACTTCTTTTTAAAGATCAAGTGTTCCATGATCAACACGGTAATCACTCCCATCACGAAACCATTCCCCACGATTGGCTTGAACAAATAAGGTATCAAATTCAACACCTTCTCCGGGGCAAACGATAACAACAGGGCTACCATCAACGGTAATCCCACAACTACCCCGCTATCAAAATCCGTGATCGCCTTCTCTCTTACCAACATCTGTAAACCAGCAGCCAATTGCGTCGCCATCAAGTAAAGCAAAATTGCCCCCATCACCACACCTGGTATCGTCACCAACATCCCCACAACAGAAGGGAAAAAAGCACACAAAATCAATCCGACCCCAGCAGGTAATAAGGTATAGCGAGAAGCACACCCTGTAGCAGAAATCACGCCCGGACTCATGGAATAATCGACCGGGCCAATCACCCCGAACAATCCGGACAGCATGTTCACCACTCCCACAATCCCAACTCCCCGTGTTGTACGCCGATCCATATGATCAGCTTGTAACATATGTCCAACGGCCTGTATCGAACCAAGCTCATTCACAATCAAAGCTATATAACAAAACAAGAATGCCAAAATCGTCCCCGCCTCAAAATTCAACGGAAAGTTTAAAACAGTCGCTTGTTCCAGTATTATCTCGACTCCCGTTGAAGGCAACATCGGCAAACCAAACACCCCGTAATACACCAACACGCCCCCTACTATTCCCCATAACACCGTGGTTGACTTCCATATTCCCCGCAACAATTTATTCCCGATCACTAAAGCCAGTACCATCACCAGCGTGAAAAACATATTAAACAAGGCACGTACCGCATCTCCCAACACCAGTTTCAAAATCACCGATGTCAGCGTGAACGCAATCAAAATCAAGATCACCGTAACAATGCGGGGCGTAAACACGAACTGCAACCTCCCCAGTAATCCACTATATGCTAAGATGGTCAAAATCAAACCTCCGACCATAATACCTGTGTAAACAGCAGAAATCCCCGACGACACCGTGGACAGAATCCCAATCAACAATACTGATGCCGGCCCGATTATCAACGGCAATCGATGTCCCCATAGCACTTGTACAATCATAGCTATTCCAATGACTCCAAACAACTTTTGCAAATAAAATGTCTGCTCGGACACATCCGTGTAATGAAGTTGCGACACGATAATCCCCATAATTACCACGCAAGGCAGAGAGACGATCCACCACTGCAACCCGTACATCAACATAGGCAAAATTCCCGGCTTATCATTCAACTCGTATTTCATATCTTTCGAATTTATGTATGTAAAGTTACATATTTTCCCGAATCTGACATCTGGAGTACGGATACCTAATAAAAATTAAAGTATCCCTTTCAACTTTTCGGGCAACCTCGGCATTGCTCCTGCTTGACCACAAACAAAAGCGGAAACCTCGACTGCCAAACGATGAGCCTCAACCATTGATTTCCCTTTCAAAATAGCAGCACAAAATGCTGCAGTGAAAGAATCCCCTGCACCCACCGTGTCTACCACCTTCACATGAGGGGTATCTAGAAATGACCGTGTATCACCTGAAAACACGTAACTGCCCTGCACCCCACATGTAAGTATCAACACCTTCAAATCAAACCGCTTCATCATCTCCCAACACTTCCCCTCAATCGATTTCTCTGATAATTCTAATAACTCAGACAAAATAACCAATTCTTCATCATTCAATTTCAATATATTACACCGGACTAAAGAATCTTTCAAAACTTCCATCGTGTAAAAATGTTGACGAAGATTTATATCAAAAACTTTATATGCCTCCCCGGACATAGCATCCAAAAATCGGTTCAACGTTGTACGAGTCACCACATTCCGTTGAGCCAAAGATCCAAAACAAACACAACGAGTCTGACAAGCCAATCGATCAAGTTCCGGAGTATACGGCACGTTATCCCACGCCACGCTCTGTTTTATTTCGTAACAAGGAATTCCCCCTTCGTTCAGCGTAACTTCAACAGTACCCGTAGGGAACGGCACCCGTTCCACCCAATAACGTAGCCCCTTCTCATTAAAATTTTCCAGAATTTCATCACCCAACACATCTTCCCCCACAGCACTCACCACCCGACTATCAAAACCGAATTGCGACATATGATAAGCAAAATTAGCAGGAGCCCCTCCTATCCTTTTCCCTTCTGGAAACATATCCCAAAGAACCTCTCCGATTCCCACGATTATATCATTATTCATCATCACGTGTATTTAGTCATAAATGCATATACAAAAGAAAGCAATTGATATGAAAAAACAAACGGAACTATGAACAAGTTTTTTCAACTGCATGCTCCGATTTGGGGCCTGTACCACTCAAAGCAATAATACGCCACATATAAACAAAAAAATATTTTCTTCATAGCCTAACGTTCATATTGTGGAATTTCAGGATTATATTCCAACACTCTCGGCGGAATAGGTAGGATATAACGATTGTCATTAGGGGGTAAAATCCAAGTTTGACCATCCGCTTTACGCGTAATCGTCTTCTGAAAACGTTTTTCCAAATTCAAACGTTTCAGATCAATGTAACGAGTCATTCCAGTAAATGGCATCTCTCGACGACGCTCATCCAAGACTATCATTAAAGCCTTATTTTCAACTGAAAGTTGCCGATTATTCATAATACGAAAATCCCTCAGCCGATTGATATAATCCACAGCATTTTCCACAGAACCGATCCTCGCTTCACACTCAGCAGCAATCAACATCATTTCGGGTACTGAAAAACCGACATTCTGTACATGGTAAGGCCCATAAGTAAGTCTGTACTCAGCCGGAAACAGCAAATTATTCAAGCCGAAAACGCCTCTCTGAAATTAGAACAGGACAAAGATAAAACGTCAAATATCCGCTTTACCATTAATGGAACAGATATACACCAGTGGTTTCGACAAAAGCAACAAGAGTTTCTACTCTTCACTGGGATTAAGCTACAGGAACGACAGGAGAGGCGAGGGATAAAATTATAATTCTATTTCATTGTCTATTAAACAAAAGGTTGAGGTAAGTGAGTAATTTACCTCAGCTTTTTGTACCTTTGCTTATTATCCATATTTTTAAAAACATGGATGAAAAATTAGTCGATAAAGAATATTTGCTTGAGAAATTGCCTGGCAAGTACGGTTGGACATATACGATTATTCCTGAAATTAGGCCAGCCCCCAATGCCCCGTTCAATTGGGTGAAAGTACGAGGAACAATTGATCGTTATCAAATCAAAGATTACCGTTTAATGCCATCTGGGGATGTAATGCCATCTGGAAAGGGAGTTCTGTTTCTGGCTGTCAATGCTGAAATCCGCAAAAAGATACAGAAACAGGCAGGCGATTATGTCCACATTGTTTTATATCCAGACAATGAACCAATAGAAATCCCGAAAGAATTTTTGTTGTGCTTACAAGATGACATCGTAGCTTTGCAGTTTTTTAATTCGCTCATTGAAAGCGAACAATATAAATACATCAGGTGGATATATTCGGCAAAGGGGGAGCAGACCAAAGTTGACAGGATTGCCAAAACAGTAACCAAACTTGCAGACCGCAAGAAATTTGCAGACAAAGAATAATGATTACTATAAACCCAGATACACCGACCTTCTATTTTAATAGATGAGTCTACAATAAGTGCTGGTAAAAAATACTATCTTTCTTTTTCTCGTCAGCACTATTTTTGCACTTTTGCAGTGAACAAATGAGTTATTTTGAAAGCAATGCAAAGCAGAGCACAGAAAATGAGTACAGTTGCTAAGTCATTACCTCAAATTCCATCAACCACTCAAATAGATTTTATTTGAGCAAGTTAGCTTTTCTTTCCAAGATTAGTGAAAAATCACGGAAATATAGAAATCCATAAAATAATGGTCGAACTTGACTCTTTATCTCTATCCTTACTTCTGCTGAAAACGAAACTCGTCCACCATATCCAACAACACGCCCCCGTAACGTTCCACGATCTTTTTCCCGACCCCGGGAACTGCCAACAATTCCTTTGAATTCGTGGGTAATGTGTTACTGATTCCCAATAAAGCCTTCTGTTGCAACACCGTGTACACGGGCAATTTCAAACGTTCGGCCTCTTTATTCCTCCAGCTGCGAAGAGTTTCATACAGTTTCGGATGTAGAATATCGGAAGAAACTTCCACTTTCTCCATCCCGGCACGCTTCGCCTTGATCTTCACTTTCGGAGCATCAATTAACGCCTTCGCTTTGGCACGTAAATAATCTTTTACAGAAAAACCATCTTTGATCACTTTCAATGTTTCCAGTTTCAAATTCACCTCACCCCGGAAACGTTCCATATTTTGCTCCACCAACTTTCTCACCTCTTTGTTATCAATCTCCGGGATAGCCTCTTCCAAGAAATTTCCCAAAATAGCCATCGTATGTTCCCGAAAATATTCCGCTCCTTTCTTCACCCGTTCCGCGATCACCGAATCCTCCTCGTAATTTCCCTCTTCTGGCATCAACCGTTCCAACTGATTCTGAAACCGTTCAGCTACCGCTAACAACTCCTCGGCACATCTTGTGCCAGCTATCCGGTAACGTTCTACCCAATCGGGATATAATCGCCGCAACTGCTCATCCAACACCCGGTATAAATAATGTAAACGCCACCGGATCGTTTCGTAATCGAATTGTTCCAGCAACAATTCCCTGAAATAAGACTGCCGAGCCTGTTGCAACTCCTCTTTATTGGGCTCTTTCTGTTCCGCCTCCCGCACGAATTCATCTATTGCACCATCGCTTACCAGCGAACTCATAGTTACCGGAGAACTCAAAACAAGTCCCTCGAATGTCTTACAACGGCTCAACGCCACATACACCTGTCCGTGAGCAAATGCTGCATTGGCATCCACAATCGCCCGTTCAAACGTCAACCCTTGGCTTTTATGGATCGTGATCGCCCACGCCGTTTTCAACGGGTACTGCTTAAACGTTCCCTCCACAGTCTCTGTGATCTCCCGAGTCTCCTCGTCTAACGTGTATCTCGTGTTCGTCCATTCCTCCGGCGTCACCTGAATCTTCAGACCATCCTCTTTTCCGACCACCTCGATGGAACGATCATTAATAGCCGTAATTTTACCGATTTTTCCATTGTAGTAACGCTTTTCCGGTGATGAATCATTTTTCACGAACATCACTTGTGCGCCCTGTTTCAGCACTAACGTTTCCTCTGTGGGATAAGAATAAGTCGGGAAATTATCTTTCACCTCTGCCTTAAATGAATAAGCCCTAGTAGATAATTCTGCCATTTTCACGTCGTTAATCCTTTGTGCTTGATGGTTATGTGTTGTCAACGTGATATACCCCTCTTCATCCGAAGGCTTAAAGTCCGGTATATACCGCCGATTCAACATCCCCAACACCGCAGTATCCACCCGATTCTCCCGCACCCGGTTCAATAGATCCACGAACTCCCGATCTTGCTGCCGGTAAACGTGTTTCAACTCGATCATCACGTACCGAGTTGCTGCCAATGCCTTGCTGTGAAAAAAGAACGCCGATGCATAATGCTGTTTCAACAAAGCCCACTCGTCCTCTTTCACCACGGGAGCCAACTGCTGCAAATCACCGATCAGCAACAACTGCACCCCTCCAAAAGGCTCATTTTTAGATCGATAACGCCGCAATATATCATCCACTGCATCCAACAAATCTGCTCGCACCATACTAATCTCGTCAATCACCAGCAAATCAATCGTTTTGATAATATTGATCTTCTCCCGGTTGAATTTATGCGTGTAATGCAATTTATCCCCTTGTCCCACGACCTCCGTTACTCCCGGCACATAAGGTCCGAATGGTAATTGGAAAAAGGAATGAATCGTCACCCCACCCGCGTTAATCGCCGCCACTCCCGTGGGAGCAACCACAATCATTCTTTTGGGTGATCTCCGTTTCAATTCCCGCAAAAACGTAGTTTTTCCTGTTCCCGCTTTTCCCGTAAGAAACACGTTCACACCTGTATATTCCAAGAAATCATACGCCAATTCCAGTTGTGGATTACTTTCCATGGATCAAAAGTTTACACGAATTATCATTTCATTCGGCCTTCGCAGACACTCAATTTTTACAAAGGTATGAAAATAATCTGTTCCTATCGCGACAAAAGATAAATCTCTGACAAACCTGCCGATTTCATTTATACCTTCTAATATTTCCGTCTGTTTTTCAGGATTATTCTTCACAATATCCAGAGTATATACATCGAAAGCCACCTCGAAAAAGGTGGCTTTCAAATATCTGATCAATTCGATAAATTACTTTCCGGCACGAGCTTTATACTCTTTCAAACCGTCTTGC
>ENA-UEQW01000670-UEQW01000670.1-human-gut-metagenome-genome-assembly--contig:-NODE-670-length-31450-cov-28.385778_pt1 | contig 31450 bp, 22 predicted proteins | sample MGYA00242947_ERZ507947 | MGnify/ENA primary metagenome ERZ507947 (study PRJEB26167, sample SAMN06115421) | human gut metagenome | host: Homo sapiens | place: China:Guizhou | collected 2015-03-17... | reverse complement strand
CCCTGCCCCAGTAACTGGAGTTCCGCCGTCAATTCCTCCTGAAGTTTCTCATCGCAAGGCGGCAGAGAATCGTGCAGCTTCAACAGTTCCGCCGGCAACTCCTCAGGCGGCATCTCTCCGCTACGGAAAACGCCGGCGTAAAAGATCAGCACCGTCCCCCCCTTCTGCTGCACCGGCACCACCACTTCCGCCCCCGCTTTCCAGCAGGTGTGCAGAAAAGGCCGGCCGGAGCGACGCGCCATGGCGTCCGCTCCCAGCATGCAGGCTTCATGGCAACGCCGGTTCCAGCTGCTCCGCTCAAAGCGTCCACGCATGCAGTACTCATGCCGGTGAATCCAGCGCCCGGGGAAAAATGGACTCCCGTCAGAAAAACAGAATACCCCCCGGCAGTCGTGGATGGTCAGCGTCACGCCGAAACGCCGCTCAAAGCGTTCCAGAGCAGCCTGGATATCCGCGACCGGTTGCTCCGCTCGAATTCCAGTCAAATATTTCATAAAATGTCTTTTAAAGCAATTTTGTATAAATATAAAGCAAAATCGTTCCTTGTCAAACCGGAAGGATTCCGGTATACTAAACTGCGGATCACGATGAACAAAACATTGGGAGAAGCCTGTAATGAAACATGATATTCTGGTTGTCGGCGGCGGCCCCGCCGGTGTCGGAGCCGCACTCGCCGCAGCGGAAAACGGAGCCAAAACCCTGCTGCTGGAACGTACCGGCAGACTCGGCGGGACCGCGGTCCAAAGCCTCGTCGGGCCCTTCATGGGCGGCGTCAACAGCCGGTACAAAGAGAAAATTCTGACGGCGCTCGGCGGCCATACCGGAGATTTCCGGAAGATGGACCTGCAACTTTACGATCTGCTTTCCGCATCCGGCGTTGAAATTCAGCTTCACGCCGGAGTGCATCAACCGATTCAGAAAGGGAAGCGGGTGGTCGGAGTCACCGCCGATCTGCCCGATGGACCGGCGGATTTTTCCGCTGACGCGGTGATCGACGCGACCGGCGACGGCACAGTTGCATTCCGGGCAGGAGTTCCATTCGAAATCGGCAGGGATGAAGACGGTCTGACGCAACCGATGAGCATCATGTTCACCATCGACCATATCGCGCCGGAAAGTCGTTTTCTCTGTCACTCCGAGGAGATGGCGCGTGAAGTGAGCATCGGCGGCAGAAGCTGGGAAGAACTCACGCTGGAAGCCGGAAACCGGGGCGAACTGCCCTCGCTGGTCGGCGTGGTGCGTCTCTACGCCGGTCTGTATCCGGATGAATCCATCGTCAACGCCGCGCAAATCAACTTTCTGAACGGGACCTCCGCCTCTGATCTCACCCGGGCGGAAATCGAATGCCGCCGTCAGGCGTGGCAGATTCTGGAATTCCTGCGCCGGACGCTTCCCGGCTACGAGAATGCCCGGATTTCCAGCATGCCTGCTGCCGTCGGGGTGCGGGAAACCCGGCGCTTCGAAGGGTGTGCTCGACTGGAGAAGGCAGACTGTCTCAGCGGCCGGGTCTTCGATGATGCGGTCGTCTTCGACGCGGTCTTCGGCATCGACATTCACAACCCCTCCGGCGGCGGACAGGCGGCAGGGCGAAGAGATTTCGCCACCGGTTCTGCGGAACGAGTACAGCCATACACCATTCCCTACGGGGTGATGGTGCCGCGAGAGATCGATGGCCTGCTCTTCACCGGGCGCTGCATCAGCGCTTCCCATGAAGCGCTTGCCAGTTGTCGGGTGATGTGCATCGCCATGGCCCTGGGCGGAGCGGCAGGAAGCGCGGCGGCTTATGCCGTCCGGCAGGGAATTCCTCTGCGCCGGGTGCCGGTCCACCGGCTGGCGGAGCAGCTGCGCGCCCGCCCCTGACTGCCGGCAGTCATTTCAGATAGCGGGTGTAGAACTGTTCGAGCTTGTCGAACGGAATCTTTTCAAAGTTGTCGTAAAGATCCACATGACTCGCGCCGGGGACGATCAGCAGCTCCTTGTTGTCGCCGGTCAGCTTCTTGAAGGCGTCCTCGCTGAAATAGCGCGAATGCGCCTTTTCACCGTGAACCAGCAGACAGGCGGAGCGGATCTCGCTGCTGTAGGTGAGCAGCGGCGCGTTGAGAAACGCCAGCGTCGAAGTCTTGTTCCACCCCTGGTTGGAGTTGAGCGAACGGGGGTGGTAGCCGCGGGGGGTTTTGTAGTAGGCGAAGTAGTCCCGGACGAACTGCGGAGCATCCGCCGGGAGAACATCCGGCACGCCGCCGGCGGTCTCATATTTCCCGCTTTTCGCATCCCGAAGCCGCTGTGCGCAGAGCTGCCGCCGCAGTTCGTAACGGCCGTCGGCATTCATCGAATCGAAATAGCCGTTGGCGCTGACCCGGCTCATGTCGTACATGGTGACGGCGGCCGTCCCCTTGATGCGGGGATCGTTCGCGGCGGCGTTGAGGGCGAAGCCGCCCCAGCCGCAGATGCCGAGAATGCCGACCTTCTCCGCATCGACGTACGGCAGGAGCGAAAGGCAGTCCACCGCGGCGGAAAAGTCCTCCGTGTTGAGGTCGGGTGACGCCACGAACCGGGGCTCCCCGGAACTCTCTCCGGTGAAGGAGGGGTCGAATGCGAGCGTCACAAAACCGCGCCGCGCCAGCTCCTGCGCGTACAGTCCGGAGGACTGCTCCTTGACCGCCCCGAACGGACCGCTGACGGCGATGGCGGCGTACTTCTTCGCCGGGTCGAACTCCTTCGGCCGGTAGAGGTGGCCGGCAAGCTCAATGCCGAACCGGTTCCGGAACCGGATATCCTGCACCGGAATCGCGGGGTCTGTCTTGAAAATACGGGTATCGTTCGCAATGGAATTCATTTCGGTCTCCTTTTTCTGAATGTTGTCCGCGGCGGCGATTCCCACCGCGCCGAGCAGTGCAACTGCTGTTACCAGTAATCGTTTCATTCCGCACTCTCCTTCATCGTTTCGGGCAGGTGTCAGACGGCCCGCCCCATTTCATACGCCTCCCGGTACGCCGGAAGAGCTTTGATCTCACCTTTCTCATAGGCGCCGACGCCGTAGAGAATGCCGCGCTCCCGGCTGCCTTCGAGGCAATCCTCGGTGAAGCCGCGGAGGCTCTCGACCGTCCGGCGCATCGCGTCGACGCGGGAATCCGCCGCCGTCAGAATGAAGTAAAACTCCTTGTTCGAAATCGCCGTGTAACGCGGGCAGCTCCGGTCGATCAGCGTCTTGAGCTGGGCGCACATCGTGTAGAAGTAGACCGGGGTCGCGAGAACGATCACATCGGCGGCGACCATCTTCTCCAGAATTTCCGCCACGTCATCCTGTTGCACGCAGGGGCGCGTGGCGTTGGCGCAGGCGCCGCATCCGGTGCAGTAGTGAATCGTCTTCTCCGCGAGGAAGATCTTTTCCGCGCGATGACCGGCGTCCGCCGCACCGCGCAGAAACTGATCGCACAGAAGATCGGAATTTCCGCCGCGCCGCGGGCTCGAAGAGATCAGCAGAACCTTTTTCATATTCACCTCCGGTTTTCAGAAACGTTATTTCACCGTGTAGCCGCCGTCGACCGCAATCCCCTGCCCGACGATGAACGAAGCGGCCGGACTGCAGAGCCAGAGCACCGTCGAAGCCACCTCCTCCGGATGCCCGAAGCGGCCGATCGGCTCGGCCACTCCCTGAATCGCACCGGTCGCCAGCATCTTCTCCACCATCGGGGTTTCGATCGTCGCCGGACAGACCGCGTTGATGCGGATGCCGCGGGCAGCGTATTCCAATGCCGCGCACTTGGTCATCCCCAGCACCGCATGTTTGGAGGCGTGATAGGCCACCCGCCCCGGCAGGCCGATCAGGCCGCCGATGGAGGAGCAGTTGACGATGGAGTATCCCCCGCCCTGCTGGCGGAGCATCTGGCGAAGTTCGTATTTCATGCAGAGGAACATGCTCCGCAGATTGATGTTCATCACCCGGTCGAACTCGGAGGATTCCAGTTCGGCAGTCTCCACGTCGTCACTCATGATTCCGGCGTTGTTGTAGGCGCAGTCGAGGCGGCCGAAGGTGTCGGCGGCGAACGCGACCATCTTCTGGACCTGCTCCTCGTCGGTCACGTCGCAGACGGTCCAGGCGGCTTTGAGCCCCTCCGCCGTCAGAGAATCGGTGATTTCCCGAAGGAGCTTCTCCCGCCGTCCCGCCAGGACGACCGAAGCCCCTGCCCGGGCGAACATCTCCGCAGTCGCCTTGCCGATCCCGCTGGTCGCACCGGCAACCAGAGCGACTTTTCCATTCAATTCATAATCCATTGCTCATTCCTCCTGTGTTGCGAATTCACTCTGCCAGTTCAATCCGGACCTCGTAACTGCCGCGCAATCCGGCAATCCGGGAGAGCTCACACGTTACGACCCCGATATTGATCTGATGGCCATATTGTGCCGAATTGGCCTCGTCTTCGAAAAGAATTGTAAAATAGTTCCCGTCACGCGCGAAATCGATGTCGCCGTTGAGCCAGCCGTAATGCACCTCGCTCTCGCGGTAGGGGAGCGGTTCGGCCAGCACGCCGCAGAAATCGTGGGAATACCGGCTCATCCGCACCGTGACCGGCAGCCGGGTGATCAGCGCCTTCGCCGTTTCGCTGTCGTTCAGGATCCCGGGGATGACCGTATCGCCGAAGTGCATCCGGATCTTCGTGCCGCTCTTCAACACCCGCGTCGGCATGGAGGGATTTTCCCGCTGCATGACCGCACCGTCAGAGGCGAGCCGCTTGGCCGGCCTCTTCGGCACGGCCGCGAATGTCACGGTCGGATTTCCCCGCCCCAGAGCGGCCTTCAAGCCATCGGGATTCTCCACTTTTCCCAGCACGGTATAACGGTAGGGGGAAGAGAAGTTCTCGTAAAACAGCACCACGGTGGAGCTGCCGTAAAGCATCAGATCGCCGCACCGGATCGTTCCGGGCGTTTCCGCCTTTGCCGGCAGCGGATTCGCCAGATCGGCATATTTCTCATTGCCGTTGAGCTCCCGCATTTCGACCGTCAGCGGCAGTCGTTGCAGGAACGCGGCGGCGGCCTCATTTTCCGCAGGAACGACGGTAAAACGGGCGGAACCGACGGTGATTTCAATACGATCTCTCATTGCATTGCCTTTCGTTTTCTCCGCACACACGACCAAAATCAGCACAAAAGCGATGACAACACCCAATCCGATTGTGGAATACCACCTGCGCATGCAGCACCTCCTTCCAGTCCATTTTTCCTTCGGCCGTCGACATTCCGGGGATGTCACTATTCAATGTAAACGATTTTTATGAAATAGCAAATACTTATTTCTTATATCATGATATGCTTAAAAACTATAATACAGAAATCACTCGTCACAGGATCGTTTCCGGCCGTGACACAAGGGGAGCTCCGGACGGGGAACCGGCGAACGGCGGAAAGTTGAAAAGCGATGGAACCGTGCTATTGTAAGAAGAGATCGGCCGGCGGCCCCCCGGCCGACACGGATATCAGCATGGAAGACCCCAGCCGAATATGGAACTCAGAGTATTGCGCTATTTTCTCGGCGTGGCCGACACCGGAAGCATGACCGGAGCGGCCCGCGCTCTGCACGTCACCCAGCCGACCCTCTCCCGCCAGCTGCAGGAGCTGGAGGAGGAGCTGGGGCAGAAACTCTTCGTGCGCGGGAGCCACTCGGTAACGCTGACGCCGGAGGGGATGCTTCTGCGCAAACGGGCCGAAGAGATTCTCGACATGGTCCGCAAGACGGAGACGGAGTTCGGTTCGCTCGGCGAAACCGTCGCCGGAGAGGTTCACATCGGCGGCGGCGAAACCGAAGCGATGCGGCAGATCGCCCGGCTCATCCGGGAGTTGCAGCAGGAGTATCCGCAACTGCGCTTCCACCTCTACAGCGGCAACGCCGAGGATGTGACCGAGCGGCTCGACAAGGGTCTGCTGGATTTCGGGCTGCTGATCCAGCCGGTGGACATCGCCCGGTACCATTCGCTCGAACTGCCGGAGCGGGATGTCTGGGGGGTCATCATGCGCAAAGACAGCCCGCTGGCCAAAAGAAGCGCTATCACGCGCGAAGACCTGAACGGCGTGCCGCTGATCTGTTCGCGGCAGGTCATGCGGCGGATCTCCCAGGAGAACGCCTATGCCGAATGGTTCGGCGAGAATCACGGGCAACTGAACGTAACCGCCACCTACAACTTGATCTACAACGCCGCGCTTCTGGTGGAAGAGGGGGTTGGATATGCGATCACGCTGGATAAACTGGTCGACGTAACCGGACACAGCAAACTCTGCTTCCGCCCGCTGGCGCCGAAGGTGGAATCCGGGGTCAATATTGTCTGGAAAAAGCATCAGCTCTTCTCCCGGGCCGCCGAACTCTTTCTCGACCGGCTCCGGCGGCACCTCGTCGCCGGTCCGGCGGAAGCCTGACCGATTCGACCATCCGGGATTTCCGCGGAGGATGCGGGCTGTTACGTACCGTCTCCGGCGACGTTGCACGCTTGCAGGGAGGGTCGTTTCCGCCGGCGGTACTCCCGGGGCGGGCACCCGAATTTCTTTCGGAAGAGCCGGGAGAAGTATCCGCCGTCGCCATATCCGGCCAGCCGGGCAACCTGTGCCACCGGCAATGCCGACTCGAACAGCAGCTTCGCCCCCCGGTTCAGCCGCAGCTCCGCCAGATAGTCGCCAGGGGAACGGCCGGTCACCTGTCGGAAAAGTCGCTCCAATGTCCGCACGGAGATTCCGCTTCCGCGCGCGAGATCAGAGATCTGCAGAGCATCGGTGCAATGCCGCTCCAGATAGGTCAGCAGCCGGCCGATCTCCCCCAATGCGGCCGTCGTCTCGCTGCAGTTTCGCGTCGCCGCCCGCGAAATCAACAGGATGAGCTGCATAAATCCGGCCATCATGCCGAATGCACAGCCGGGACGCGCCGCCTCCTGTTCGGCGAGCACTCTTGCGAGAATCCGCTCCGCTTCACGCATCTCCGTCTCCCCAAGCTTCACCGCGGTCGGCAGCAGCAAGTCGGCCAGCGTCGGAGACGCCTCAAAAAAGGCAATGTATCCCGCCAGCGTCCGCAACTCGCCCAGCGGCAGATCCAGCAGTTCCGGCAGATAGAGCACATTGACAATCTCCAGGTCCTGCAGATCCCGGTAGCAGTGCAGAGCACCGGGACGAATCAGATAGACATCGCCGCGTTCCAGCTGTGTCTCTCCCCGTTCCGTCACATGCACTCCGCCTCCGGAGCGAACCAGCACCAGCTCAAAAAAATCATGCCCGTGAACCACATCGATGTTCAGGAAATAGCGCTTGGCCACCACGCGGAGCCCGTGCACGATATCGCGAAACACACTGCTCCGCGGTATCGTGAGTATCGCCGTATGATTGTCACGCACAATGCTCATTGCCCGGATTCCACATAAAAATCATTTTTCAAATTGTCGTAAAAATACCACTTTTTGTCGCATTTGTCAAATCTTTTTTCAAAATCATCGAGTATAATATGTTCAGAGAAACATAAAATACCAGCAATTTACCGACGGTATGGAAAGGAACCTGTTACAGCAATGAAAAAAAGTTTGTACCACGCAGCGCTGGGAATACTGCTCCCAATGACAATGTTGGCGGTAGAATGGAAGCCGGCGGACCGGGCACTCCCCGCCATGCCGCCGCTGAAACCGCGAGAAGAAATTCGAATTCAGACTCCGGCCGGGAAATTCCGGCCTGCGGATATGCGTTGGAGCCTCTCTCTGAACGGCCGCTGGAAGTTCTCCGGCCTGAGTTCTTCGGTCACGCCGTTCCCAGCGCCATCGGCCGGAGAACTCGCCTTTGTCCGTCCGGAGTTCGATGACAAGACGTGGGAGGAGATCCCGGTTCCGCTCAACTGGTACATGGTTCCGAAATACTCCTACAGCAAAGTGTTGAAAACCGGCGAAGCCGTCGATCCGGTCAGCGCCGGAGGCGCCGATGCGAAAAAGACCATCAACTCCTATTTCAAAGGCTGCTATCGTCACACCTTCACTCTCCCCTCTCCGCTGCCCGCCGGGCGTCTCGAACTGCAGTTTGACGGGATCGGCTACGAGGCGGAAATCTACGTCAACGGCGCCCATGCCGGACACCATCAGGGCGATTTCGTTCCTTCCCGGTTCGATGTGACCGATCTGGTGAAGCCGGGCAGGAATCTTGTCGCACTGCGCGTGCTTTCCGATTTCCGTCCGCCGGATGGGAAATTCACCCGCACCTACGGGGCGATGTGGGATCCCTCCTGCTTCAAGGGAGGGATCTGGCTGCCGGTCCGCATCGTGGCAAAACCGGCACCTCGAATCGACCGCCTGCTGCTCACGCCGGATGCAACCGGAAATCTGCGGGTTGATTACACGGTGGTGCATACCGGGAAGGAGCCCGTCGTCGTCACCCCCGGCGTCACGGTGAACAATGCACGCGCCTTTGCCGAATGCGCCGGTCGGGAGTTCCCGGCCGTCACGCTCCGTCCCGGCGTCAACCGGGGGACGCTTCGCCTCTCCTTCCCCGCGCCGAAACTGTGGAGTCCGGCCGCGCCTCATCTCTACTATGCGACCCTCCACTTCCGGACCGGCGACAAGGTGCTCAGCGCGGAAACTGCGCGGTTCGGGTTCCGGGAATTCAAGGTCGACGGCACCGGATTCTCCCTCAACGGCGAACCGGTCTACCTCTATTTCGAAAGCCTCCATTCCGTTCGCTTCGGCGGGTACAACACGCCGGACGGCAATGCGATCTCTCCCCGAACCGTGATCGAAGGGTACCTCCGCAAAGGGTACAACATGCTGCGGACCGCTCATATGCCGGTGCGCCAGGAGGTGCTCGACCTCGCGGACGAACTCGGCATGATGATCTACGACGAATGGAGCTGCTGCTTCATCACCGGCATGGATGAGAAGAAGTTCGAAGCGAACAATCTGCCGGAACTGGAGCGCTTTCTGCTCGCCGATTACAATCACCCCTCGGTGGTCATGTGGAGCCTCGGCAACGAAGTCTCTCATCGCCGCGACCCGGCAATCGCGCGCCAGCTGGCCAAGCAGAGCAGGCTCACCCGCAGAATCGATCTCCAGAAACGGCCGATCTGCGCCTTTGCCGGCAACGGGGACATCGATCTCTACGGGGCAACCAACATCGACACCGACGTGGTCGATCTGCATCTCTACACGGGAATCAACGGGGCATGGACCCGCTGGAACAGCGCGTTTGATCACCACTACAACCGCGCAGTTCAGGTCTTCGGCAAGGATGGCCGACTGAACAAGCCGTACATCATCTCCGAATGTATCGGCGGCGGCTGGGGCATGCAGCCGGATCCCTCGTTCCGGCTCGGCGACATCGATCGCTACCTCGACCGGATCCAGCGCACCTACACCTGGGGGAATCCCGGCGCCGCCGGCTACTCCGGCGTGATCGGCGTCGCCGCGGCAACCGATCCCGGCCGCGGCCCCCGCTATCTGCAAAATCGCCTGGGAATCCGGCTCGCCGAACTGATCCGGCGCGACACCCGGATTGCCGGCTTCGCGCCGTGGTTCGCCATTCACAACATGGAGAACGCCACCCTCTGGAATCAGCCGATCTACCCCGGTCTCCGCTATCCCGGTCAGGAGCGTCTCATGCCCCGTCAGCTCACGGTACCCGGGCGTTATGAACTGGAAGCATTTCTGCTCAACCAGAACGGTCCCAGGCTGAAGGCGCCCCGGCTCCGGATTGCGTTGTCCGCCGCGGGCGGAATCCAGCAGCTCGCCGAAGTGAAATTCCCCCCTCTCGCGCAACGAAGCTCCACCAAGGTCCCCGTCGTCATCGAGCTGCCGGCCGGGCTGAACAGCGGTGCGGCAGAAATACGCCTGACCCTGTTCGACGGAGAACGGGAGATCGGCCGCAATGGCTATGAGGTCACCCTTCAGCCGACGGCGGAGGCGCTCCGCCCGGCGAAGAATCCGCGGACGGTCGCACTGCTCGCCTCCAACCCGGAACTGGAATCCCTGCTCAAACAGCTGAAAATTCCGTTTGACAAGCTGGAACGCCCGGAAGAGCTAACTCAGTACCAGCGGGCAATTCTCCCGCCGGCTCCGACGCACGATTCCCGGCTCATCACCGCGATGCGGCAGTGGGTGAAGAAGGGAGGATTTCTGCTGATTCTCGAACCGGACGACTCCGAACTGCCCGGATATCCGGAATTCAAGGTCATCGAGGCGCCCAACCCCCTGATTGAAGCGATCATTCCGGCTCATCCGCTCTTCTCCGGTCTCCAGGTTGACGATCTCGACATCTGGGCGGAAAATCCGGAGGGCAGCGTGGCGATCAACGTGCTCTCCCCGTTGAACACCACCGCGCTCGCAGCCAGAGGAGCCGCCACCTACGATCACGCGCTCGGCGCCGCGGCGGCAGAAGCAAAAGACGGAGCGGGGCGTGTTCTCATATCGACCTTCCGCGCCCTTCCGATCTGGAAACAGAATGGAGCTGCCGCGCGCCTTCTCGGCAATCTGTTGCGCTACCACGCCGCGGCGGAAAAACTTTATGCGGCCAGAAACCTCGAACGCCCATTCTTTCTGCGCACCGCCTATTCCGCGCCGAAGAATCCGAAATTTCTTTCTCTCGCCCCCTTCGCCAACCGCGGCTTCTCCGATGAAAAGGCTGAGGACGGCAAAGGCGGCTGGACCGATCAGGGCGAGAATGATTTCCGCATGATTCCGACCGGACGGCAGACGGCGGCGGGAATTCCCTTTGCAATCATCGATCCGGCGCAGAACGGCGGCCGCAGCTGCCTGATGCTTCGTGGTCGGGAACGCCGGGCTCTGCCGGAGGCGATCCGGGGAATTCCGGTAAAAGACAAGGTTTCCACTCTCTACTTTCTCCACACCGCGGCCTGGGTGCCCTTCCCAATGGAGTGCGGCAGTTACCGCTTTCACTACAGCGACGGCAAGACGGTCGACTGCCCGATTCTGGCCGGAATCAACGTCGATGACTGGTGGAAACCGGAGGCGCTCCAGGAGGCTCTGCCGGCCTTCACCACAGTCAACAAGGTCGGTGGCCGGGTTGGATTTTTCGTCTTCCGCTGGAACAATCCCCGGCCGGAGGTTGCGATCGATTCGTTCGATTTTCTCTGCGTTCCCGGCGGGAACGGTCCGATTCCGATCCTGGCGGCCGTCACCGCAGAACCGGCCCGCAGTCGGCGGATTCCTCTCTTTTCCGGAAAGAGCAGAGGCACCAGCTGGAGTGCGGGAGCCGAACCGAACGGCCCCAAGGCGACGGTGAAACAGCTCCCGTTGCCGAATCCGGCCGATGTCCGGGAAGTGGCTCGGATTCATTTCCCCGCCAACTCCGGCAATCATGTTCCCTATGCCATTCTCCATTTCGAACAGGCTCAGCTGAAACATGCACCGTTCCATACCCTCAGTTTTCTGGTCAAAAGCAGCACCGGAGGTCAGATCGACGTCGTGCTTCCGGAGAAGAACTGGAAATCGTCCCGGAGCGCCACAATCCACCTTCCACCCAAAGAGGCGGGATGGGTCAGAATCCGTCTTGACATTGCAAAGGATTTCCGGCTGACCGGCGCCGGCTTCGACTCGACACAGCTGCGTCCCGAACTGCTCTTCTACAACGGCAAGGACCGGGAATACGGCTTCCCGCGCCGTGCCGCTGAATTTGAAATCACCGATATTTGTCTGGAGCAGAACCCCTAACCAGAGGAGGAACCAACACCATGAGAAAATGCTTTACTCTGATTGAACTGCTCGTTACAATTGCGATCATCGCCATCCTGGCGGCCATGCTGCTTCCGGCGCTCAATCAGGCGCGGGTCGTTGCAAAGAAAATTCAGTGTTCCAACATTCTCAAACAATTCGGAACCGCGGGCGCCCTCTACGCCAACACCTTTGACGAGTTCTGGGTTCCCGGGATGCGAGCAGCCGACAGCAGCCGGCAGCACTGGTTCAGCAATCTCGATTTTCATCGCTTTCTGGGTGACAGCAGAAAGCCGGCCAATGCGGCGACGGAACAGGCGCACCATGGACTTCCCGCCAGCATGATCTGTCCGGATGCCACGTATGCGCGGGAAAATCCTGACGTCACCGGAGCCCCCAGCCTCATGCAGACCTACGGCGTAACGGCGGAGGAGTTCTACAATACCGCCTGGCATACCAGCGGCACCGACGGCGACCAGATCCATGCCTACAAACTTCCCCGCGTCTACTCGCCCTCCCGCCGCATGGCCTTCGTGGATGCAATCGACTGGGCCGTGAAATACGAACGGTGGACCAACAGCTGCTATGTTCTCTACGGCGAAGTTCCCAACGGCGGGGCCAATGCCAATCAGCCGGCGTACCGGCACGGAGGCAACGACCGGGCCAATATCGTTTTCCTCGACGGGCATGTCCTGACGCTGCGCTCCTCCCAGTTCGAAGACAAGAATCTCTGGTACGGCTTCTACCGACGCCTCCAGAAGTGACCTCTCCGGCGATTCCGGAAAACAGGGTGAAAATTCATTTTTTTGCTTGAAAAACGCCGCTTCTTTTTTGGAATTCTGCGAAAGCGGGTGTATTGTGTATGGAATCATATTGAACCAATTCGAAGAAACAGATTCCAGACATGATCGATCTTGCTGAAGACTCCAGAAAAAAGGTGGAGAGAGCGCTGCTCGTCGGCATCCGGGAACCCGGCCAGACCGAGGCCGAGATTTCCGAATGCCTCGATGAGCTCGCCGATCTCGTCCGCAATCTGGACATCGTCCCCCTGGAGCCGGTCGTCGTCAGCCTCCACCAGGTGATGCCGCAGTACTACGTCGGCTCCGGCAAGGCGCAGGAGATCGCCCAGCTCGCGCAGGAGTGCGAGGCCGACTGCCTCATTTTCGACACCCCCCTCTCGCCCTCCCAGCAACGCAACTGGGAGCGGCTCGCCCGATGCTGTGTCATCGACCGCGAAGAGGTGATCCTCGACATCTTCGCCGAACGCGCCCATACCCGCGAAGCGGTTCTGCAGGTGTCGCTCGCCCGCGCCCAGTACTCCCTGCCCCGCCTCACCCGGGCCTGGACCCACCTCTCCCGCCAGCACGGCGGCGGCGCCACCACCCGCGGCGAAGGCGAGGCGCAGATCGAAACCGACCGCCGTCTGCTCCGGCGGCGCATTCAGCAGCTCCGCGAAGAGCTGGAGGTGGTCCGCAAACAGCGCACCACCCAGCGCAAGGCGCGCGAACGCAACGCCGTTCCCCACGGGGCGATCGTCGGGTACACCAATGTCGGGAAATCCTCGTTGCTGCGCGCCCTCTCCGGAGCCGATGTTCTGGTGAAGGACCAGCTTTTCGCCACCCTCGACCCCACCACCCGGCGAATCGTGCTCGACAACAATCTGGAACTTCTGCTCACCGACACGGTCGGATTCGTCCGCAAACTGCCGCATTCGCTGGTCGAGGCGTTCAAATCCACCCTCGAAGAGGCGGTGCTCGCCGATTTCCTGCTGCTGGTGCTCGACATCTCCAGTCCGCAGATCGATTCGGAGTGGGAGACCACGCTTACCGTGCTCAAGGAGCTGGGCGCAGAAGAGAAGAACATTCAGGTCGTTTTCAACAAGATCGACCTCGTCGACCGCAACGCCGATCCGGTGCTCTTCGCCCGGCTGCGCGGGCTCTTCCCCGACGCGCTCTATCTCTCGACCGCGACCGGCGAAGGGCTCGACCAGCTCCGGGAGCGGCTCGCCTCGCTCGCGTCGGAACACCATCAGCTGCTGCGGGTCACGCTGCCGCCTCAACGGCACGACCTCGCCGCCCTCGCCCACGCGTCCGGGCGGATCTATGAAGAACACTACAACGACCGCGGCGAACTCGAACTGGTGTTCACCATCGCCCCGCGGTTCCGCCATAAATTTCTGGAGTTTGTCAACGCATGAGATATCTCGTACTCCTCGTTCTTTTCGTTCTGCCGGCGTTCGCGCCGCTGGCCGCCGCGGAATTCTCGCCGTGGGATGCCTGGCGGCTCGGCTACACCACCTTCGAGAAAGGAATTCAACTTCGCGACAAGGGGGACTACGTCGGCGCGGTCGAGCAGTTCAACGCCGCCCGCCGCCACTACGTCAACGTGCAGAAGGCGCGGCCGGACTGGAACCAGAGCATCATTCAGGGCCGGATCAACGACTGCGACCGGGAGCTGAACGCGCTGAAAAAACTGGTCGGCAGCCGTCCAGCCGCCCCCCCTGCACCCCGGGAATCCTCCGCGATTGCCGGTGCGGATTTCGTCGAACTCCAGAGCATCCGCCAGCAGGCCGCCGGGTACAAGCAGAAGCTCTTTGAAGCGATGACCGAACTGGAGGAGCTGCGCCGCCAGGTCGAACAGGGCAAGACCGCCGCGGCGGAAATCGCCAACCTTCTCCGCGACCAGCGCATCCAGCAGGAAAAATACGCGCTTCTGGAGAAACGCTACCATACTCTGGAACAGCAGGCGCTCGAACCGGACGGCCGGATCGAAGAGCTCCGCAAACAGCTTCTCGAGGAGAAGCTCAACTCCGAAGTCGCCGCCAAACGTCTTCAGGTCGCTGAAGCGCGGATTCAGAAATTGGATCGCGACGCGGCGGAGCTCTTCAACGCCCGTGGCATCGCCGAAGCCGCCGCCCGCCAGAAGGAGGCCGAGGCCACCCGGCTCGAACGCGAACTTGCGGAACTGCGCCGTTTTCAGGAAGAGGCGGTCTCTCAGCGCAGCGCCCTGCAGTTCCGGCTTGACCAGGCGGAAAAGAAACTCAAGGAGGCGACGGAGCGCGACGACGCCCGCACGCAGGAACTCGCCCAGCTGCGCGGCCAGCTGCGCGAAGCGCTCAAGAGCGGCGGCGATTCGGTCACGCTGAACGCCCAGCTGCTCGAAGAGAGCCGGAAACTGCGCAAGACGCTGGCGGAGATGGAGAAAAATGCCGCCGCCGGGCAGGATCAGAACGTCCAACTTCAAAACCGTCAGCGGGAACTTCAGCTGGAACTGGTCCGGACTCAGGAGACCGCCACCCGGCTCGAAGCGCTCCGCGCCCGGCTGGAGACCGAATGCGTCCGGCTCCGCAAGGAAGCGGAACAGGAACGTTCCGCGGCGGAGCTCTCTTCGGTGGAACTGAAAAATCTCCGCGAACGGAGCCGCCGCCTCGAGAGCGACCTGCAGAACTGGTCGGAACGGTGCGCCAAACTGGAGAAACGGCTGGAAACCCGCAACAGCGAGGATTTCCGCGCCCTCGCCGCCGCCGACGGCGCCCGCAAGAAACTCGCCGACAATCTCGCCGCCATGGAGAGCCGCTACAACACCGCCGCCCGCCAGGTCAAAGAGCTGACAACCTCCGTCGAGACGATGCAGAAGGAGCTCGATTCCGCCAAAGCCGATCTGAAACAGAGCCGCGCCTCCACCGTCGGTCTGGAACAGCAGCTCAAAAGTTCCGTCGAGGCCGAAGCGCGGCTTCGCAAGGAGCTCGCCGCCGCCTCCGGAGCTGCGCAGGAACTTCAGACCTTGCGCACCAACTTCGAAGCGTTGCGCAAAGAGAGCGAAGCGGCCCGGAAAAACGCCGCGGAGACGGCAAAGCTGAAAACGCAGCTGGCGGAGACGCAAAAGGAACTGGCACTCGCCGTCAAGGCCCGCGAACAGCTCGGCGCCCGGCAGAAGGAGAATCTGCGCCTCACCGAAACGGTGAAGAAACTGCGGGCGGAACTCGCCGCCCGGCCGACCGTCGTCGCCGCGCCGGCAGAGTCCGGCACCTCCGTGAAACCGGCCGGCGTCGGCACCCCCGAGGAACTGATCGCCGCCGGGAAGAAGGCGGAGGCCGAAGAGAGCGTCGAACTCGCCATCTGGAACTACCGGACCGCACTGGAGCTGGCTCCCGGCAATCCGGAAGCCGCCGAACGGCTGGGCCGACTGCTGCTCCGGCGCGAAGAGTTTGAACGCGCCCTGCCGCTGATCGCCGCCGCCCGCAAAGCGAAGCCGGATGATCCGGAACTCGCCGCCGACGCCGTGGAGGCGATGCTCGGCCTCCGGCAATACGACAGCGCCCTGACCGAGCTGGAACCCCTGCTGAAACGCACTCCCCGCTCCGCCCGGCTGCTCCTCGCGGCCGGACGGGCGCTCGCAGGGAAAAAGGAGTGGAAAGCCGCCGAAACCCGTCTCCGCGAAGCGGCGGAAGCTGCTCCGCGCGCCCCCGCGCCTCAGCTGGAGCTCGCCCGTCTCTTCCTCGCCGTCACCCCGGCGCGCGAAGCGGACGCCACCCGCAGTTATCAGACCGCGCGCGACCTCGGCGCCGCCCCCGATCCGGAACTCGAACCGCGCCTGGGGAAATTGCTCGACGAACGGCGCGCCGTCGCGGAGTTCATGCTCAGCGCCGCCCGGGAAGCCGAAAAGAGCGGCGACTGGACCAGCGCCGCCTGGTACTACCGCGACCTCCTGGGCAAGGAGCCGGACTCCCGCCGCTATTCCGCCGCTCTGGCTTTTGCGCAGTACATGCTCAAACAGTATCCGGCCGCGCTGGAGACGCTGGCGATGCATCCGGATTCCGCCGAAGGAAAGCTGATCGCGGCGATGGCCCGTTTCCGCACCGGCGACTTCCCGGCGGCGGAGAAAGCGGCCGCAGAACTTTTCAAGAGCAATCAGAACAAGCCGCTCTCCTACCGGGATGAGACGGTGAAATTCCGCGAAGAACTCGACGCCCTGCTCGCCGGCCAGGAGGCGAAAAGTTCGGTCAACGCAGGGAAAGCGGCGGCGGCGCTCCGACGTCTCCGCTGAACCGGAGAACGAGGTGTTCGGCAGAACTGCGCTTGAACTGCCGCCGAAAACGGTGTATATTCCATACACCTAAGGGATCAACCGCAAGGAGGAGTTGAAATGCTGAAGCGCCCCAGACCGCTCGTTTCCACCAATCTGCTCGGAGGACATTCCTGGATTTTCATCGTGATTCAGGCCGTCTGCGCCATCGTGCTCGGCGGGATCTTTCTCTGTCACCCCGGCTGGGCGATGATCGTACTCGCCCTCGCGCTCGGCATCATGCTGCTCGGCTGCGGCATTCAGCAGCTCATCCTCACCTTTCTGCTTCGCCGCCGCTTCAGCATCGGCCGGCTGCTCTACGGGCTGGTGTTGCTGATCGCCGGGGCATTTCTCGTTCTCGATCCGCTGCTCGGCGTTCTGGAGCTGCTGCTCATTCTGGGCATCTGGTTCATCTTTCACGGCGTGGAACTCTTTTCCGCCGCCTGGATGGCGCGCAGTTTCGCCAACTCCTTCCGCATCATGACCGCCGTCAACGGCGCACTCAGCCTGATCTGCGGAATTCTCATCACCATGTTTCCGCTCGCCGGAAGCATCTGGGTCGATTATGTCTTCGCCTTCTATCTGATCTTCTACGGTCTCGTCACCCTCACGGTCGGGCTGCGGCTGCGCGCCCTCACCAGGAGCTGAGCCGGAGATCCGTTTGACATCACAACACACAACAGCATCTGCAATGGAACACTATCCGGAAATTCCCTTCACCATCGTTCCCGGTTCGGCCGGGTGTATTGCGCTGGCCCGCACCGGCAACTACCTCTACACCGCCGGCGGCGACCGGCTCAGCGTCTACGACATCTCCCGGCCGGACCAGCCGAAACTCTGCTGGAGACGCAGCGGATTCGGCAACGGTCGTCAGCTCACGGCGGCACACGGACGGCTCTACCTCACCGCCCGCGAATTCGGCCTCTGGATTCTCGATCTGGCCGATCCCGCCCGGCCGCAGGTCATCACCCGGTTCGATACGGCGGAACTCGCCACCGGCATCGCCGTGGCGGAGGATACCGTCTTCGTCACCGAGCGGATCTACGGAGTTGAAATCATCGATGTGTCCGCTCCTGCCCATCCCCGTCACCTTTCGCTGATCCGCACCCCGGAGGCGCAGTCCGCCGCCTATTCCGACGGGCGTCTCTACGTCGGAGACTGGAGTGTCGGGCACCTCACCGTCATCGACGTCCGCGATCGCAGCAATCCGGTGAAGATCACCGCCGCGCAACTCGGCGGATTCGGCGACGGCGTAGCGATCTACGGCGACCTCTGCTGCGCCGCGACCGGCCTCAACGCGAAAAACAGCGAAGAGGTGGAGCTGGTCGGCAACGGCCACGGGCTGGATATCTTCCGCCTCGACGAGAACCGGCTGCCGCACCATCTTGCCCGGCTCAATTTTCCGCTGCTGCAGGTCAAGACCAACGATTTCTGGACCGTCCGCCTCGCAGGAAAGGAGGCGTTCGTCGCCGATACCCACAACGGAGTGTTCCGGGTCGATCTCTCCGATTTGACCCATCCCCGCTGCATCGGCCGCCTGTTGCCGCCCGACATCATCCGCATGGATGGCCGCGCAACCGGCCGGGTCCGCATCACGGTGCCGGACTGCGCCGGCGACTGCGCTGTCGGCGACGGCGTGCTCTACGTCGCGGTCCAGAAGAGCGGCCTGCTGGTCGCCCCCCTCCCCGGCCTCAAACCGAATCCTCCGGAAAGATCGAGTGTTCCGCTCCACACCGGCCGCCCCGCGCCCGTCAACATCGACGGCCTTGCCCGGGTGGAGTGCGGCGGCCAGGTGCGCCGCCTCGCCCTCGACGGAGACACGCTCTTTGCGGCCTGTTCCCACGCCGGCGTGAAGATCTGGCACCTCGACGGTGAGAAAGTGGAAGCGGTCGAGACGCTCCCGGTCCGCTGTTCCTACGATGTGGCGGTGCATGACGGAAAGCTCTATTCCGCGGAAGGGCTGGACGGTGTGGCAGTCTACGATCTCGCCGTCTCCCCGCCGAAGGAGCTCGGCCGATTCAAGCGCCCGAACCGGATCTTCCAGCTCTGCCGCCTCGCAAGGAAAGGCAGATTCGCCGTATGCAGCTGCCGGGATGGCATTCTGCGGATTCTCGATCTTGCCGACCTCTCCGCAATCCGGCTGGTCTACCACCATCTTCACGGCGGACTGCTCTACGGCGACTCATTCCCGGAAAGCGACCGGGATGGACTCCTCCCGGTGATCTGGCCCTACTGCGGTCTCGCCTGGTACGATCTCTCCGGCCCCCGGCCGAAACTGCTCAAAGATGATCGCGGGGAGCTCTCCGGCGGCCAGTGCGAGGGCATCACCTGCTGGAACGGCGGCTTTCTGATGAACGGGCGGGACGGCTTCTGCCGGATTCCGGACCCGGCCGGAACCCGGCCGGAACTCATCCGCTGCGCCGCCGGTCCGATCCGGGGCGTACCGACCGCCGGAACCGACGGCATCGCCTTCTCCAACCGGTACAGCGGTGAAGTCAGTTTCTACCGTCTCCCGGCGCCGGGAGTTGCCGAACGGGTTTCGGAACGGTGCTATTGTCTGCTGCCCGGGACGCCGGACCGGGTGCTCTTTCATCGCGGCCGGATGGTGATTCCCGGCGGACACACCGGCCTCTGGCTCGAACGGTTCCGCTAAGGGGAAAGGCCAGTCCGGCGGCGGTTCGTCACGCCTCCGCCCCGGCCCGCCACGCGGCGAGCGTCACACAGCGGGCGCCAAGGTTGCGCATATCAGTCAGATTGGCGTCGGCGATCTCCGGGGTTTGGGCGCTGCAGCAGTCCGAAAGCACCGTGACCCGGTAGTCCAGCGAGAGCGCGTCGGTCACCGTTGCCCGGATGCAGTTCGGGTACTGCGTCCCGGCAATCAGCAACGAGTCGACGCCGAGACGGCGCAGACACAGGTCAAGCCTGGTGTGGAAGAAGGCGCTGTAGCGCGGTTTGACGATCAACATCTCCCCCGGAAGCGGGCGGAGTTCCGGCACGATCTCCGCCCCCGGGGTTCCCCGCACCGCGCCGGGAACTCCCTGAAACTGCTGGAGCCTGCTCCGTTCCAGATCGATTTCGGAGGGATCGTACTCGCGGATGACGTGAAAAATCGCGATGTTGCCGTCGTGTCGGCAGTATTCCAGCAGAGCGGCGATGGCCGGTACCGTGGCCGCCGCTCCGGCCACACAGAGCGGAGACCCCGCCGTCACAAAATCCCGTTGCATATCGATAATCAGAAGTGCGGTTTCACAACTATTCATCGTTTCCACCCGATTCGTTGAAGTTCATCTGCAGCACTCTGCCGCAGGGGCAGAGAAGGTTTGCGGCCCGCCCGCCTTTCATCGGGGGGGCCCTTTCGCCGGGGATAACATAGCACCCGGGAAAACGTTTTGCAAATTGCCCCGGAGCGTCAATGCATCAGGGTAGGGAAAAACGTTTCCTGCTCATCGATGCATCAGAGAGGACGGCAAGTTCACCGTGTAAAAAACCTCTATTCGCCCGGATCAGGCGGCGTGTAGGCCGCATCACCGCCGTAGGCGAGATAGCCGCGAAACACCTTCCACAGCGAAATCACGCTCAACGCGGTCAGCACGGCACCGAAGAGAAAGGTGTACCGGTAGTCCCGCGCCAGTTGATCGAGCATCCAGCCGAAAAGCGGTCCGAGAATGACGTTGCCGATCGCCAGCAGCATCGAGAAGGCCGAGTTGAACTGAGCGAAGAGTTCGCGGGGAAAGAGCTTCTGCCCGAGCGACGCCGAAAGGGTGAAAAAGCAGCCGGAGATGATTCCGTGGATCACCAGCAGCACGCCGAAGGAGCCGTTCCCCGTCACCACGAACCAGCCGGCCAGCATCGTCACCAGATAGAGAATCTGCGCCACCAGGCTGGTGCGCAGGGGATGAAACCGGTCGGCAAGCATTCCAAGGAAATAGCTCATCACCAGCGAAACCGCATAGGTGAGCGTGATGAGAAGCCCGTACTCGTGCATATCCATATTCAGGCTCTTGGCGTAGAAGATCGAAAAGATGTTGAAGGGAGCCGCCGCCAGATAGCTGAACACCAGCCCGACAATCACCCAGCGGTAATAGGGAATCGAAAAACTCTGCCGGAAATAGGTCGCCACCGGCTGAAACACCGTATGCCTCACCCCGACCGGAGCCACAGCTTCCGCCACCGGTGGATAAGTTCCCTCCTTCACCTTCGTGCAGAGCGAGAGCAGACCGATGCCGTAAAAAATGCCGACGCCGACGAAGATGTAGAGCGAATAGCTCTCCACCAGCCCCAGAAGAAAGGCGTTGAAAAGCATTCCGGCAACCAGGCTGACCGCACGGAAAAGCGCGAAGAAGCGCCCCAGAAGCTCCGCGGGGACCACATCGTTGATCAGCGCCCCGGACAACGCCCCCGCCAGTGTGGTGCCGAAGTCCAGCAGCACCCAGAAGATGCCGAAGAAGATCAGCCCGGCGGTATTGTACGGCAGCACCTCCGGCCCGACCGCCCGGCAGAGCCACTCGCCGAGCATCGGGGTGAATCCCAGCCCGATCAACCCTGCGACGATGAACGGCGTGGTGAAAAGCAAGAACGGAATGCGCCGCCCGAACCGCCCCCGGTGCCGGTCGGAAATGTAGCTGATGATCGGGCAGAGAAAGATGTTCGTGAAATTGGGAAAGGCGACGATGATCAGAGTGAACACCAGATCGGAAACATCAAACATCCGGATCAGCAGTGTGGCGGAGGGGCCGACCGCGCGATCCTTCATCGCCCAGGTAAAATCTCCCCACAACAGCCAGAAAAAAAGCGAAACCAGTCCGGCAGCAGTATACACCAGAGTGCCGTTCCTCCACACCCGGGGAGCGGCGGAATTCGAATGAGACATGTAAAAAAATCCTCCTTTACTTTTTCTGAGTGTTCATTTTCCAGCTGCCGGAACGGGTGAAACCGACGATTCCGCAGGGATCCGGCAAACGGCAACAGGCAAGCACCCGCAGAAAGATCCTGCAAACCGGGTTTTCGGTTTGCAGGGGCTTCCAGCGCAAGACGTCTCCCTGGGCTAATGTATCATAAAAAAAGACTTTTCCAGCTGATAATCAAACTGTTTTAACGCTTTTTTACCACCGTGTACTTCTCTATTTCAGTGGTCGACCCGGTAATGCCCCGGTTCGACCGCCATTTCCACGGTCCCGGCCTGCTTCGACACGGAAACCCGGCGGAGCGGTCTGCCGTCCCGGCTCACGGAATATTCTCCCGGTTGCAGATCGGTCAACAGCACCTGCTGCACTCCGCCCTCCGAAACGGTGAACTCAACCGGCGAGGAACCGGCTTTGCCGTTCTTTGCGAAGGTCACAATCCGCCCCGCGACCTTGACACCGAGCCAGGCTCCGGATTCAAAGAGTTCCACCGGATATTTTTCCGCCGACGGCTCACCGATCTGCATCACGTGCAGGAAACGGTTCTCCCGGGCCGGCTTCTTCGGCGAAACCATCGTGCGCCAGCCGCGGCTGAGCCTCCGGTTGCGCGGCGGCATCTCCACCTTCTCCCGGAAGAACTCCATCGCCTTGCCGTCGCCGGAAGTCGTGACTTCGACATTTTCCGTCTCCGGCAGCAGCGTGGTGACGAAAAGTTCCCCCGGTTTTCCGCCGGACAGCGCATTTTCCACCCGGATGGTGTTGTTCCGAAACTCCGGACGGGCGATTGTATTGAGCAGAAAATACTTCCGATATTCCGGACGGGTCGAGGTCACATGATCATACACGATCAGCAACGCCGGCGTTTCCGGGTGGTCGAGCCGGGTGAAGACGAAACTGCGCTCATACGCCTGCACCTTGTGAGAACTGTAAGCAGAAGCGAGGTCTCCTTTGATGTAACTGAAGAGCGGCCGGTCGGCTTCCGGGCCGACGTAATGGGCAACATGACGCCCCGCCTCGTAAATCTCCGGATGGTCGATCACCTGCCGGATCGTCCACGGCATAGTCTTGATGAACCGCTGCCCGCCGTCGTTGCCCGGTACCGCGAACTTCTCCTCCGGATCGTAGATCAGCATTGCGTTGTGTGAAATGGTCCGCTTGGCGAAGGTGAAGTCGTAATGGCCGCCCCAGTGACCGTAAACGCCGATATCCACTGCCAGCGGCGCCCGGTAGAAGATCTGGAACGCACCGGCATCCATATGCTGATGGTCGTGACGGTTGTAGTGGCCGCTCTTCATCTCGACCACGGCGGACCGGGAGTCCGGCCCGAACTCCCAGCCGGTGCGGGCAATCATCGAAGCCAGCGGCTCCGGGAAAAAACGGGTCAGTGGAAGGTGGTCGAAATTCTGTGAAGGTTTCACCTCCGGATGATTGAGAATCAAAAACTGCACAGGAATGTACCCCTTTGCCCACGACACCCCTTTCTGACGCAGAAATTCCCCCTTCAGCAGCGGGTCCGCTGTCCATGCAAACATATAAAAGGTCGGTTCCCCATACCGATAGGGAGAACCGTGCTCATAAAACACATCCGCATCGTCAAACAATTCGCGATCCGGCAGCATCAGGTAAATCCAGAAATACGGCACTTTGCCGAAATCAGCAGAAAAGACCTCCTGCCCGGTCATATTGCGAAAGATCAGCGCAAGAAACAGATCCCAGCTGAACCGGCAAGGACCGTAGTTACTCCCCTGCGTGTGGCGGCCGGAACGGTACTCATAATTGTGCGCCGGCACCATCTCCTCGAAGATCCGCCAGGCGCACAGCCGATAGGGTTCCGGATCCTCATCGTAGACCGCAATCGACATCGAAAGGAGATCCCGGGTGAACTGCGCTTCATTGCCGTGACCGTTGATTACCGTCTGACGGAATGGAGGCCAGCCGATTTCGGTATCGCGGGCCAGCCGAAGCATTGTAATTCGCAGCATCTTCCTATCCTCGTCCGAAAGCAGCGGATAACACCAGTCATACACCTCGGAGGTGACGAAAATCGTATGCCCGATCAGCCGCGTCACATCCATTAAATTGTCGAAATCCACTTGGAAAATATAGTTCCGGATCGCCTCCACCGCCTCTTTCCCGAGACGGGAATTCCCCTCCAGCGCATACAGAAAGGCGCGCGATTCAATCTGCAGAAGATAGTCGCGGTCATAGACGACAACACCATCCTTCTGCGGCATCAACAGTGGCGAGACGGCCAATTCCCGCACCCTTTCGATGACAGGGATATTCTCCGGATGTCTCAGATTTTTTCGAATTCGAGAAAGATTCTCCGGCGTCAACAGCAACCGCGGATGCCCCGCCTGCGGCGTCAGTTTCGGCTGATACTTCAATGCCGCCGCTGGAACCGCCGGACTCGGCGCCATCGGTTCCAGCACCAGATAGTCGAGCGTAATTGATGAAGGCAGAATCACCCGCAACGTATGTGTGCCAGCCTTGAGCGAGAGACGCATCAGCCGTTCCCAGTCGATGTCGCGCCCTTTGGCCGGGAATACCACCCGGCGGCGCATCGGCTCCCCGTCCAGACTGAACTTCGCGTAGATCGCGACATCGCGGCTCGGCGATGCCGCATTGCTGCACAATTGATACTCCCCTCCCCGCTCAAGCTGGAAGCGGAAAAGAAGTTCGCCCTCCTTCTCCCGTGGACGCAATCCATGCCCGTCGGAAAAACGTGGATTTTCAATTGATTCAAATTTTGCTGTATCGTATTTCGCTCCGGACGCCTGCAGAAAAATCCGTTTCAACGGCGCCGGCGGCAGCGGGGCACGGCTGACCCGGCAGGAGAAAATTTTCATACCGGCATGCTCCGTACGCGCCTGAAGAGTGCCTGTCAATGACGAATCAGTTTTTTTCAGCTCAAATCGCAGTTCAGAAAGCAGTTTGCCGAAAGAATCCAGCACCCTGCCGTCAGCCCCGGTACGATCCACCGCAAGCTGCAACGTGTACTGCTTCCCCGGTTCCCAGCGCAGCTCGGAGTTGTTCCGTACCGTCATTTTTGCAAGATCGTTCTGCGCGTGATATCGGCCGTTTTTGACCATCAGCAGTTCCACAAAGCGTGCCGACTGTTTGGCGGCGGGACGCTGGGAAAGCTGAAAATACCAGCCGTTCTTCCGGTCCGCCGATCCGATCCAGAGGCCGCCGAGCTTATACTTGTCGGAAACATCGGCGGCGGGCACCACGGCAACTTCCACCTGTGCTGTCACCGGCTGCCCGACAGGGGTTTTCCCCAGCATCGTCGACGCTCTGCCATCCATGCTGTGCGGAAAAGTTATCGCAGCTACTCCCAGCGTCATCAGGGCGGCACATGCTGTCAGAATATTTTTCATTTCAGCGTTTACTCCGGATTTTCACAGCCCGAGATAGAACCGGGTGGCGCGCGGGCTGTTCCAGTCGAACGTCGGCATATAACCGTGCCAAGCGCTGACATGCGCGTCGATCCAGCCGATCACCCGGTTGTCACCGTGCGGATTGGGCATCTTGTAAACCCCGTCGATGGAAACATCATTGATTCCGGTCAGAACAGATCTCGCCAGCTCCCAGTACCCGTCCCCGAAGTGAAAGGTCGTTGATGGGAAACGGAATCGCGAAGTCTTGCCGGTCACATTGTGGAAATATCCGGCAATCATCACCGATTTATATTTGGTCGCATCGTCTCCATCCGTCGAACGATTGATTCCATATCCGCCATATATGTTGCCCACCGGCCCCCAGCCGAGAGAGGCATACTGCTCCCGCGTAGTACCGGGACATTCGTATTCCTTCGGGTAATGGCGCACCGTTCCCGACTCCCCCACATGCAGCAATTCCGGTTTTCCCAGATACGGCCCGAGCAGATTCCGCCAGCTCCAGACGGGCGACCACTTGGTACCGTAAACGGCAAATACCATATTGTCATTGTGATCCGTGGAATACCCGGCCGCGGCAGCGGTGATCTGTTTCATGTTGTTGATACAGCCGGTCTGTTTGGCCGCCACCCGGGCCCGATTCAGCGCGGGCAGCAGCATAGACGCCAGAATTGCAATGATAGCAATAACTATCAGAAGTTCAATCAAAGTAAATCGTTTTCGTCCTCTGAGTCCGTACTCCACAGTTTCCCCCTGCCGATTCATTTTCACCTCCTGGTTTGAAGAAATTATTTTATTTCCGAAAACTTTACAGCACCCTGCAACTCTCAGATCAGGAAAGGACACTCGGTGATAACATAACTCAGCGGCTGAATCTCATGGATCGGCTGATTTGGTATCGTCCGGCGCAGCCGCCCGCTCAAATATTCGATCGCCCGGCTGCACATCGCGTGAAACGGCATTCGCCCATAGGAAATTGAGCCGGTATCGAACATCGTAAAATCCTGCAGGTCGTCAAAACAAAATACATACACCTTCTTGCCCATCTCTTCTGCGCACAGCTTCAATGCCGTATGAATCCGCGGCATCAGCACTTCGCAGCTGACAAATACCACATCCGGTTTGAAACGAATCAGCTTTTCCGCAACGGCATCATATCCACGGATGGTCAGCCCCGGCAGGATCAGCTCCTCCTTCACCTCGCGCCCCATCTGTTCAAACGCCTTGCGATATCCCAGTTCACGCGAGAACATCGTGTAACTCTGCTCCGGATGAGACGCGCCGCCCAGCAGCATGATATCCCCCGCCCCGTTCTCCAGAAAACGCCGGATGATCCGGCAGGAAGCCTCCACATAATCGACGGCGATGTAACTGAGCTCCGGGTCGTCGGTAATCCGGTTGAGCAATACAGTCGGCATCCGCCGGGAGAGCTGAAGCGCCTCCGGAAAATCCTTCAATTCCAGATGCGGAAACAACGCGGCGTCAATGTTCTCTCCCGCCAGCAGCTCTTCCCGGCTGAGCAGCAGCAAATTGCAGTCAAACACCGAACATGCCCGCTGCGCCTCGGTGATGATCTGCATCATCGGCGGCCGTTCCGTCTGCAAATGCGGCCGGGCTTCAATTCCAATGTTGATCCGCCGCTCCGCCGGCAGGGAAACCGCCGTCGCCGCCTTGACAAACGTCCCGATTCCAACCCGCCGGAAAATCCGGTTCTCCTCCTCCAGTCTCGCCAGCGCCTTGCGCGCCGTCATCCGGCTGACGCCCAGCTCCCGCGCCAGATCCACCTCCGACGGCAGCTGCATCCCGGGCGTAAGCAGATGACTCTCCATCTGATTCAGGAGCGTCTCGTATACGAAGAGATATCCATTGGCCGCCATCGCCGGTTTCCTTCCCTTGATTATACCGGTCCAATATACCGGTCTAAAAATATTATACCATAGCCGACCAGCGATGTCAAGAGAAGAAGAAATTTTTCACGAAAAAAAACAAAAAAAAACGGAATCTCCTGTCGAAGATTCCGTCACGGCAAGGCCCTGCCGGTCAATTCCTCTGATAACTCAGGAAAAGCTCTGCTGCGCGGGCGAGATCCCGCTCCGGATCTTCCGGGAAAAACTCCATGCCGACGTACCCGTTGAACTTCCCCTCCGGAACCGCGGCGAAGAACGCCCGGTAGTCGATCGCCCCATCCGGTTCGGGGAACTTCCGCCCTTCAAGCGAAGCAACGTGGAAGTGCGCGATGTACGGCAGTTTCTTCTCCAGATCCTGCAGCGGGTCGCAGCCGCCACGGACCATGTGGTAGATGTCGTAGAGCAGCCGGAAGTCCCCGCTGTTGAGCGTTTCCGCGAGTTCAAACCCGAATGTTTCGGTGTCCGCCTGATAGTCCTTGTGATCGAAGCGGTTCAGCATTTCAAACAGCAGTTTCACTCCGGAACCCTTCATCCGCTCCAGCAGGGCGCTGTATCCTTCGAGGCAGTTTTCCAGCCCTTCCCGATCGCTGAGCTCGCCCCGGTTGCCGCTGAAGACGATGATGTACGGGATGCCGTTCTTCGAAGCGTCTTCGGTCATGCGGAGAATCTCATCCGAAAGTTTCTGCCGGTTTTCGCGGCGGTTCATGCCGTCGGTCATGCCGGGGCCGGAGAGGTTGACAATCTCCAGACCGGCGCGCTTCGCCGCCTGCCACCGCTCCGGAGCGACCATCTCCACCCCGGAGTAGCCCATCGCCTTCAACTTCCGGTAGTAGGTGTCCGGATCGGCTCCCTCCGGAAAAAAACACCAGTCCGGCGCACTCAGTTTCATCGTCTTCATCGCTTACTCCTCCCAGTTGATCACCACGCCCATCACGGTATTGCGCTCTTCCATACAGGTGCGGTAGACCTCCGCCGGATTCCGGTACGAAAAGTGGTGCGACACCATGCCGTTCAAACGGATCCGTCCATCCAGACACATGCCGAAGAAGAGCGGCGCAATGATTCCGGAGTTCCACTCCGGCCGCTCCTGCGGATCATGCGCTCCGACAATGGTCAGGCCGCGGGTGATCACCTCACCCGAAAGCCTCTGCTCCTCCGGCGTGCCGGTGTCGGTCATCAGCACCAGTTTGCCGAACCGCCCGACCGCCTTGAGCGCATCCTGAAACACCCGCGCGCTTCCGGTCGCCTCCACCACGATATTGGGCAGCTCCCCGCCGCAGATTTCAGCGAGTTTCTCATAGCACTGCGCCACCGGTTCGGCAAGCGTCACGAAACTCCCGGCCCCTTCCAGATAGCGGAGACGTTCGGCAACCGGGTCGATCACCACCACCTTCGCCGCTCCGGCGGCATAGGCCCAGCGGGCGGAGAACTGGCCGATCAACCCCGCACCGACCACCGCGACCCGGTCGCCGAGCTGGTAACGGGCGACGCGCGCCCCCATCGCGGTGATCTTGGCGAAAGCGAACCAGAGCGCGTCTTCAAACGACAGCCCCTCCGGAATCCGGTAGCACTGATCTTCCGGAGCGATTGACGCACTGGCGTGACCGTTGCGGGTGACCACCCGGTCGCCCACCTTGAACCGGCTGACGCCGGGTCCGACCGCGGTCACATACCCCGCCGCGGAGTAGCCGGGGAAAAACGGATATTTCACCCACTGATCCCAGTGGTTGCCCGCCGTGAAGGCGCGGCGGAAGACGATGCCTTCCGTTCCCGTGCTGACCATCGACGCCATGGTGCGGATTTTCACACTCTTCTCACCCGGCTCGCCGAGCTCAAAGGTCTGCAGTTCGACCGCCTCTTTGCCGGTGAAGGCAAACCGTTTCTCCGTACTCATTTTTCCATTCCTTTCCTTCTGTATAAATCCGGGGAAATCCTTTCTCTATTATATTGCATTTTTTATGAATATCGTATAAATTACCATTGAGATTTCTTCTGAAAACATGGATATTTTTCCTATGAGTACGTTTCAGCTGTACCGTTCTCCGGAAACGGCGGTTCCGGCAGGGAGGCTCCGGGTCTCTTCGCTGGGAATCCATGAGGCAATGCTGCCGGGGATGCTCCGCTACCATCAGCAGAGAGAACTTCTGCTGATGTTCTTCCACACACCGGCCCGGGCGGGGAACGAGACGGACTGCCGGGGCGGTTTCATCCTCTGGCCGCATGGAACGCTCTGTTATTACGGGAATCCGGAGCGCTCCTGGGATCACTCCTGGTGCGTGCTCGAAGGGAGTGCGGCAAACCTCCTCCGGGAACTGCACGGACTGCCGGCGGGGCGCGCATTGAAAGCCGATGCCGAACCGGTGTTTCTCCGTTATTTCGAGGCGATTCTGCGCGAACTGAACTCCCGCCAGCAACAGGATGAATATGTGCTCGAACACCTGGTCGATCTGCTCTTTTACGAACTGAGCCGCCTGATCCGGAACCCGGAACTGCAGATTCCGAAGCGGTTGCAGAGAGCGGAGGAGTTCATGTGGACCAGAATCGCCGATCCGCTGACGCTGGAGGAGATCGCCCGGGAGGCCGCGCTGTCGGTGTCGCGCTTTTCCTCCCTCTTTCACCGCTACTACGGGGAACCGCCGATGCAGTACCTGAACCGCAAGCGGATGAATCTCGCCGCTCAGCAGCTGCTCTATCATGCGGGCAGCTGCAAACAGATTGCGGAGATGACCGGATTCGCCGATCAATTCCATTTCTCGCGCCGCTTCCGCCAGTTCTGGGGCGTATCGCCCCGGGAGTTCCGGGCGGAGAAGATGCTGCGGCACCTCAACGGCGGCGGGGAGGCCGCCGGACATACGGATTCATGAGCGGGAGAAGTGCGGTCAGGCGTCCAGCTTCTCCAGAAGATCCAGCGCGGCCGGAACATCGCCCTGCGGCAGCTGTGCAATCACCTCGGGCGGACGATCCCACCAGCGGTTTTTGAGTAGCCGGGCGACGGTTTTCTCGTCGAACCGGTACTTGATGACGCGCGCCGGAACCCCGACCGCGATGGCGTAGGGCGGAATATCCTTCGTCACCACCGCCCCCGCGCCGATCACCGCGCCGTCGCCGATGGATACGCCATCCATGATCGCCACATTGAGCCCGATCCAGACATCGTTGCCGATGTGGACGGGGCGTTTGTTCTGAAATTCGACCCGGTTCTCCGGCGGGATGTTCAACCCGTCCTCCTCACCGGTGTAGGAGACCGGGTGGGTTGTCAGAGCATGCACCGGGTGCATGGTGGTTCCGATCGAGACATTTTTCGCGATGGAGCAGAATTTCCCGATCCGGGTGCGGGAGTCCACGATCGTGCTGCCCGGCACCACATAGGTATGCTCCCCGATAATCCCCGCCCGGAACAGTTTCCGGTTCAACCGGGCGAACCGGGAGTGACGGCGCCGGAACTCCTTGCGTTTCCTGCTGCTGTAAAAATAGAGCAGAACCGCAGCAACCTTGACCAGAATTGAATCCATCTTCCCCCTCCGCAAATATTCCATTTCTCTTTCGCCGGCGGCGATGTAACACTCCCCGTCCTCCGCACTTCGTGTGCCGCCGCGTTTTCTTTTCTTCACCCGTTCCGCAGGAGACGCTCCAGCTCCGCCACCCGGTGATCGTGGGTGTGGCAGGCGAGACAGCGGCGGCGCGCCGCCGCTCCGACCGCTTCGGCAAATCCCGGCTCGGCAAGACACTGTTCCACCCGGGCGAGCAGCTCCTCCGGCGTGCGGAACAGCAGAATCTCCTTCCCCGGTTCAAACGCCGCCTCCGCCTCCTCCACATACTCCGCGATCAGACAGCGGCCCGTGGAGGGTATGGCGAAACACTGCAAACTCAAAATCGTCCGGAACCGGTCCAGCGGCTCCTGCAGAATGTTGATCATCGCGTCGGAAGCCTGATAGATCTTCACCAGCTCCCGCCCCGCGACATTGCGGCTCAGGCGGGCGCAGCGATCCAGCCCCGCCCGCCGGCTCTCCGGGTTGCGGCGCCAGCGGTCGCCGTACAATGCGAGCCCCTTCCCGGCCAGAAGCGAACAAAATTCCACCCGCCGCTTCGTCGCCCGCCCGATGTAGGAAACCGGCGCCTGGAAGCGGCGGCGGTCATCGGGCGAAAGCTCCATCGGCGCATAATAGTCCGTATCCGCGGCGGAAGGCAGATAGAACGCCTTCACCCCCTCTTCCGCGGCAGAGCGCACCATGTACTGCGATGCCGTGAGCGGCAGATCCACCTGACGGAACGTGGCGACCACCTCCTTCACCGGATTGTGCGGCCCATCCAGGTCATGGATGGCCACCACCCCCTTGTAATAGGATTTCAACCGGGCAAAATCATACTTCCAGCTGGCGACGCAGTAGATGAGGTCCGGGCGGAAACGCTTCACCAGCCGTTCCAGCGAACGCTGGCGACGCTCATCGGCCATATGCCGGGGCAGAGAGATGCCGCAGAACAACGCCATCCGGTGATAGTCCCCG
>ENA-UEQW01000662-UEQW01000662.1-human-gut-metagenome-genome-assembly--contig:-NODE-662-length-31833-cov-6.353980_pt1 | contig 31833 bp, 32 predicted proteins | sample MGYA00242947_ERZ507947 | MGnify/ENA primary metagenome ERZ507947 (study PRJEB26167, sample SAMN06115421) | human gut metagenome | host: Homo sapiens | place: China:Guizhou | collected 2015-03-17... | reverse complement strand
TGAAGGTTTAAACACATTGTTTTTTGGGGAGGGAATAGGGTAAGTTGTTTTATATAGACCGCCATTTACGTTTATACTTCCAACAAAAATTTTTTGAAGTAATAAATCTTCTGGAGAAGCTTCTTCTCTATCTAAGATATCCCTATATCCGTATACAGATGGACTCCCTTTTAACTTTGTTACTACAACTATTTGATAACTGCCATTAGGAATTGTAAGACTGAAACTTTTTCCTGCTTTAACGATGATTTCTGCAGATACTTTTCCACTATAGCATACACTTAAATCGTAGTACATATTATTAATGAACACAATGGTTGATGAAGTTATATCATATTTATTTATAGAATAGAGTTTTGCTATTGAAGCATATTCTCCTTTTTGCAAAAAATCCTTTACATATAAATCTACACATTTTTTCTTTAATATTGGTGTATATTTTTTTTCCTCGAAATCAAGAGAATGCAATAATGACATACATTCGCTATGTGAAGCAACTTTATGTATTTTGTCCATCATCAGTTCATCTTTTAATTGACTTCTTTGTTTTTGCGCTTCACCTATTAAATAAGGTGGCTTTAATTGTATGAATTCATCCCAACAATCAATAGTGTTAATACTTAAACATTTTGCAAACATTTGCTCACATAAATCTTTTAATTTCAAACTTGCTTGTTTGTATTGTTCTGAGAATTTTCCTGCATCTTTAAAATTAGTTATGAATACTTTCAATGCAGGTATGCCACCTTCAATTGCAGTATTTAAAAAACTGTTACAAATTTCGTCTGTATCATATTTGCTGTTAGGATATTTATGTATAAAATCCACTAATGTACGTTCGGAATATATATCTTTAAATTCCATTTTTTCTTTTATCACATTGTCTAGATAGCAGAATAGTGGTATCCCTATTATGATTGAAATGATAATGGCTAAGGGTATTTTAATGTCTTTGGATGTAAGTGAATCATCTTGGGGTGTATTAACTTGTTCCGTATTCGTGTCTGTAGATTTTGTTAAAGTTTCACTATCTTGCAAATCCATCTCAAACACCTCGCATTCGTAAATCTGCAAATTCCTCTTTATAAGGTTTTGAAATGAGTGTAGCAATTCTTCAGAATAAAGATAAACAAATGGAGCGTGCTCTTTTTGTAATCGATATTTGACATATTCAGTCAAAGTGTTTGTTGGAAAGATATCTCCTCGATTTTCCTCCAATGCTTCAATTTCACAAATTGCATCTTTAGCAGTATATCCTTGTTTTAAATATAGATAATAGGAGGTCACTATATTAAAAATCGTCCCTTCTGGAAACCCCCATATTAATAATTCCGGACAGTTTTTCAATTCAGAGAAGGAAAGATCCCCCGGCTGGGGAGTATATTTCATTCTTTCGGTTATCGTCTCTCGAATTATTTCTGTACGTTGGTGTAATGTCAACATATTATCTAGGTTTAATGTTGAATACTATTTTTTATTTGTAATAGTCAAGACTTGTGCTGACAGTTGTTCTTACTATCGGACAAAAAACTATCAGATGTCTCTTACAACATGGGCTGCAACTCGTTTTGCTACAGAAATCTCTGTTTTAATTTTTTCTTCAGTTTTATCATGCACTTTTTTCAAAATTTCTTCATCTGTTGAATAGAAATCATTTGCTTTTAATTGCTGATAGTATTGTTTAAATGTGGAGTAGAATGAATTTACCGAACATACATGTAACATGTTTCATATCTTTTTAATTATATTTTATTTTGATTATAATACTCTTCAATCTCTTTAACTGCTACTTTTATATCCTTTTGTTTTGCCCAACAAGCGTATTTATATTGATCTAAGATAAAATCAAAATTGCTTTTTACTGGTGATTTTATCCAATCGTCAGAAGAGAAATTCAATCCCGCTTTTATTTGTTTCTTTGTGGCAAGTAAATCTTGTAATGAAACATTATATTTCCTAGCGAAGAGAAGTTCGTTAAAACCTCCAATATTTATCAACGCCCATTTAAAATATTCTTCATCCTTAGACTTCACCTCTTCAGCATTCATTCCCTTATATTTACCAAAGGTCAAGTTGTTATTTTTATCAAGACAATTCCATTTTAGTTCATCAATGTTTTCTATAAGATTTTCAATGAGTTCCCAATTTCCACAACCACAGCATTCAATGATTTCTTCATTGGTATTACCATTCTCTGGTTTCCCATCAGTTAATCTATATCCATAGGCTTCTCCATAATATCCTTTGGGTTTTACTTTTGTTACCATATACGAAAGATGATACCATCCATTCCTTCTTACAATGAAAGGTGTTCCCTTTCCTAAGAATCGCCAAATATCAAAAATATTTTCACTATTCATTAATGTTTAAATATTTCGTTATTTTTCCACCTTTTGCTTTTATACCACTTCTTGCTTAGAGGTGGTATAAAAACTGAAATTTTACATATGCGTAAAGTTATAAAATAATTTTTAATTAAATCTAAGATTGACTGTTTATATCAGCAGACAAAGATAGCGTATAACAGTTTTCATCTATATTTTTTGCAAGACTTGCAAAAGTTTAATAATATCTATATATTAGGTATTCCTTTTATCAGAGCCGATATTATATCCATGTTTTGTCTTGTAATTCGCTGATCATTAGATATATTTTTTAATGCATCGGGAATTTCGACCAATGAACGAGAAAGGGAGATGCGTTTAGGTTCATTGATTTCTCCGAAAACATAATAGTTTTTTGCAATATCATCCGACAAATCTTGTAAAAAGGCTCGCTTGATACGTGAACATTTCTCGTAGATAGAATTGTCGGACGGGTCAGCCAAACGTCTAATGCTTTCGGCCATATCATCTAAATTGCTCCGTCCTGACACCAATCTATAGATTTCTGTCAATTCACAATGATAATACGATAAACTATTCAGGGAAATACCCCAAGGATTACACAGAAAAAGGAAATATACCGTCTTGGACAAAGGATTCATTTTTATTTCCATATTCCGATAATCGGGAAGGAATATCCTGTAATCATCGGTAATATGCAAACGACTCAGTTGTGGCAACAGCATGGGGGCAATTGTCTCGGAGAGCAAATGGAATAATCCCTTCTCTTTCAAATAACGTATTCTCTCATCAATTTCAGAAACAATGCGTGCAATATCTTCATTAAAATGTAGTTCCGGATCCTTGGATGGGGTATCATCCATATCAGGCCATCTATCATCGGTAAGAACCGTACTATATTTACGATTATCCCAAATTTTAGATAATGACGCATGCTCTATTAAAAATGCTTTCATTGTAAAACCTTTCACCATCAACGGTGTAAGCGTCATTGTATTTCCATTACCTGTCCGAGTAAGTAGCATCCCTCCTTGGCAATCCGTAGAAATATTCAATTCTGCAAATAATTTGGTAGTAACGATCGGCGTTATATTCTGACTTGTGACTGTTTCATCAATAACCGCAAGAGGCTTGAAATAGGGTAACAAATCCGTCATCTCCAGTAAAAGGGCTGGAAGATACACAAAAGTTTTACCTGCATCTGCATATATTTTTTCAATAGTAGGCAAGTTTTTCTGAATAACTCTATTCAGATTTGGAGAAAAAACAGTCTCAAGATATACTACAAGAGAAGTTGGAAAATCAAGATTTCTAGCATATCGATCATAATCAAAACTAAATGATTTTGATTCAATTATTTTCTTCAATTCCATAGCCAACCATTTGTCAAATTAACTTTACAAAGATAAACATTTTATCTCCCAAATTATATTTGACAATAGCTCTCAAGTCGCCTTGGAAAAGAAGGGAAAACAAAAGTTACTAAAATAGATGTTTGTAAAAAGACTGCAAAAGGAGGTGGGAAAGATTGAATCTATGGTGGATACACCTGTACATTTTCCAAGTACCACATGTTTTACAATTCCGGAATAAAGCATGAGCAGAATCGTTATGCAAATTTACTTCCGTATTATTACTCAAATCTTACCCAAATAAAGTAGTAAACAAACCCCAATAATCCCACTTACCCAGAGATCATTTGAAGTCCACCCGAAGCTCAACCGTTCCGGAACGGTTGAGCAACGTATGCGCGTTGGTTGAGCAACGAATAAGGGGGATTATTTCCCTAGTATTTCAGTAGGATTTCCCTAGGTTTTTATTATAAGTTAATCGGGTGGAGTAATTTTGCAAATATTCCTTTTTGCTTTTTCAAATATTCTGCCGATCCACTTTCCACTACCTGACCGTCTTTCAGTACGATTATGTTATCGGCATTGACCACGGTACGCATCCGGTGGGCGATAATCAGTACTGTTTTATCCCGTACGAGTTCGGATATCCCGGCTTGAATCTTGGTTTCGTTTTCCACGTCGAGGGAGGCGGTGGCCTCGTCAAGCAGGATGATCGGGGCATCTTTCAGCAGGGTGCGGGCGATCGAGATACGCTGGCGTTCTCCACCGGATAGAGTTTCTCCATTTTCTCCGATAATGGTTTGATAGCCTTTAGGCATCTTGCAGACGAATTCATCACATTGGGCAAGCCGTGCGGCACGTAGTACTTCCTCATCACTGGCATCCCGTTTCCCTATACGAATGTTGTCCATGATGGAGGTGTTGAAAAGAACCACGTCTTGGAACACAACGGAGTAGTTTTTCAACAAGGTTTCCGGATCGATTCGACTGATATCCTGTCCACCTAAGGTTATTTTTCCCGATTGTATGTCCCAAAAACGGGCAGCCAGTTTGGCAGCGGTGCTTTTACCGCTACCGGATGGGCCTACCAGAGCCGTCTTTTCTCCTTGTTTTGCCGTGAAAGAAACTTTATTTAAGATGGGTTTACCTTGCTCATACGAGAAGTCAACTTCTCGGAATTCGATATTGAAATTTTCAGGTTTAAAGTTCGTGTCTCCTTGTTGGATGGGGAGTGCTTCCATTTCATTCATCCGGTTGATACGGACATCCAGATAGAACAAGGCAGCGAGATTGTTCATGACTTCATTTAACGGGTTGTAAATCCGTGAACCGATCACCATGAATATCAAGTAAGTGAACAGGTCGATACTACCGTTTGCCAGCATGTCGGCCCCCACGATGATCACGCTTGCCAGCCCGAGTTTCAGGATACTTTGAGAACCGTTTACCAAGATGCCGAGGGTTAATTCGTTGCGAGTCAATATCTTTTCGTAGGAATCGATTCTCGTGTCCAGTTTTTCCAGGTAATCACGTTCTTGGTTGTAGGACTTAATCTCTTGAATCGTGTCCAGCCCTTCCTGTATATGTTCGGTTACGGCTCGTTTTTTCAGATAATTGGTTTTGTTACTTTTGAAAATTGCATTTTTCGAGATGAGGATAATGGCTATAGCCAATGGGACCACCCAGAATAGGGAGAGGGTTAGTTGCCAGTTGTAGAAAGCCATTCCGATAGCAATCAGTAACAGGCTGATGAGCGAGGCAAACAGTTGGGGGACGGTATGAGAGAACGTGTGTTCCAAATCCGTGCAGTCGTCCATGATCGTGGCGGTTAAGTCGGAAAGGTTTTTCTCCCCGAAAAATGCCAAAGGTAGTTTACGCAGTTTTTCAGCCAAGGAGATCCGTCGGTTGGCGCTTTCATCGTAGACAGTGGTGTAGGTGGCACGATACTGTAAAACGGCGATGATGTACATGACGATCATGAAGAAAATTCCTAGAAGGCTGTAATAGAGAATGTCGTGTGTTACGGATGCCGATGGAGTAAATACCGGACGGAGATAGTCTTCGAGAAACAAGAATACGAAAACGGCTGGCAACATCAGCGCGATGTCAAGCAGAACGGTGAAAAATGTTCCTTTGCAGAAGTCTTTCGCTCCTTGTGTCGAAAGGGCAAAACGTTTTTTATAGTGTTAAGCATGGGTGACCTCCTTTCCTATGGTCCAGCGAACGGATTGCAGGTATTCGTTCCACATGTGATTGTAAATTCCTTGTTGTTGGATTAATTTGGCATGTGTTCCTTGTTCTGCTACTTTTCCTTTATCTATGACCAGAATATTGTCGGCATCGGTTATGCTCGACAAGCGGTGAGCGATCATCAGCACGGTTTTTCCTTTGGTCAATTCTTTCAGGGCTTGTTGTATCAAGTGTTCGTTTTCCGGGTCGGCAAAAGCGGTAGCCTCGTCGAGTACGATGATGGGAGCATTTTTCAAGAAGGCTCGGGCTAGTACGATACGTTGTTGTTCTCCTCCGGAAAGGTATGTCCCTTCCGAGCCAATTTTCGTGTTTAGTCCCAGGGGAAGTTTATCGATGATTTCCCGACATTGGGCCATGTCCACGGCTTTCTCGATTTCGGGTAGTGTGGCAGTGGGGTTGCCGTATTTAATGTTTTCGAGTAAGGTCGTTTTGAATAATTTCGTGTTTTGGAATACAAATGATATATTTCGCATCAATTCGTTCGGGGCGATATCTTTCACGTTGATGTTACCTATCATCACTTCTCCTTCCGTGGTTTCCCAAAAGCGGGGGACGAGTCGGGCCAAGGTGGTTTTGCCTCCACCTGATGCTCCGACGAGGGCCACTCTTTTTCCTTGGGGAATCTTGAAACTGATCCCGTCTATCGCTTTTTGTGTCGTTCCCGGATAGCGGAATGATACCCGATTAAATTGAATACTGAAGTCTTTTAATGGTTTAGGGGAGGGCGGGACGGGGAGACTTTCGTAAGAAACTAGGTTTTCGAGACGTCCGATGGCCTCACTAGCCTGTCCTAGGGCTTGGTTTAAATACATGCTTTTCATGATGCTTTGCGAGAAGACGGGAGTAATGAGAACGAATAGGAAAAAGTTAAGCAGTACCGGTGTCGGGTTTCCCGCGTGTCCGATCAATAGGATGGCCAACGGGGCTAGAAAGAACACGAAACCATTGATAATGACGGTGTAGAATGACATGGGTTTTTCCCACATTCGGGTGTAGCCGAATACCATCTTATTATAGTTTTGAATGCTTTTGTGGAAGTTTTTGAACGAGTAGATGGTTTGCTGGAAAACTTTTACCACGGGAATTCCTCTCACGTATTCCACGGCTTCCGTGTTCATTTCTTCAAGGGCAGTCATGTAGTTTTGCATGAATTGCCGCCCTTTTGTACCCATCATGAATCCCATCACGGCCATGGATATGATGACGGGAAGTATGCAGGCAAGGCCGAGTTGCCAGTCGAATGAAAAGATGAGTATGGCCGCAACGAGAGGGACGAGGAACGTGGCAGCCAGATCGGGCATCTGGTGGGCTAGAAAACTGTGGGTGATTCCCGCGTTGTCATCAATAATTTTGCGGATGCGTCCGCTGGTGTTGCTATCGAAAAAACCGAGAGGCATGTGTACGATTTTATGCATGGCTTCGCGACGCAGGTTGGATTCGACACGGAACGCAGCCAGATGCGAGGCCATCAGGGCTGCAAAGTAAAGAATCACGCTACCCACGGCCAGACCAACAGCCCACCACGCGTAAGTTGTCGTGTTGTCGGATACGATAGTTTCACCAGGGACGAGTAATTCTCTTACGATAAACCAGATCAGTATATACGGCAACATCCCTGTCAGTGCACTAAGGGCAGATAATGTCATGGATACGGGTAAAAGTGCTTTTCGATTACCCATGTATTGCTGAAGTTTTTTTAATGTATTCATGATATCTTTTCGTTTTTTCCTTCGTCATGTGGTAATATGAATTTTGTTTTAAGCAAAATTACAACTCCGGGAAGAACGGAACAATCCCTAAAAATAGTGAATCCGTAATTGGAAATCCCTGATTTATAGTAAATATGGAACTCCCTATAGGTCATTTCCCGAGTTCTGGTATATAAAAGGGAAGTATAGGATGTAACCATTTATTTTTGAGAACGTATACGAACTAGATCGTGTGGGAAATTTATCCCATGGATTAATAATAAATTAGAAGGTTATGAGAGAACGTGAAGAAAAGAAGAAGAAAGTGGCGAGTGATGATCGACGAGCCCGGGATATTCCTTCAAAACAAGACAAAAGTTGGGTTGGTGAGCAACAGATGCAACAAGAACAATTTGACAAGACCGAATTCGAGAAACGGGAAGCTAAAAGGCATCCGAGAAGAAGGATATGTCACTGATTTAGTAGCTGTTTTCGAGGGTAATATATTTTTATTACCCTCGTGTTGTTTTTACGACGTGGATTATTTGTTTATAAAGAATATTATCGTAGATTTGTCACGATTTTGAGTTTTGATTTGATCGCTACAGAGCGTTTGCCTTCGTCGTATTATTAATGTATCGTTAAGCAGACTTTTCTAGACAATATCCGACCTCAAGTATTTAAATTATTAATTTTAAAGTTTGTATTAATGAACATTTACATTTCAAATTTAAGTTACGACGTGAATGATAGTGACTTAAGAGAGTTATTCGAAGAGTACGGTGAAGTTTCTTCAGCTAAAGTTATCATGGATAGAGAAACCGGAAAGTCAAGAGGTTTCGGATTCGTGGAAATGTCTGATGATGCGCAAGGACAAAAAGCTATCGATGAATTGAATCAAGCTGAATACGATGGTAAGGTGATCAACGTGAATGTTGCAAAACCGAGAACTGATCGTCCTGCCGGTGGTCGCGGAGGTTTTAACCGTAACGGTGGCGGTCGTGATCGTCGCGGTAATGGTGGTGGCCGTGGTTTCGAGAAAAAATTCTAAAAATATCTTGGATATAGAAGAGGGGAGAAAGTAAGTCTTATTCTGTATCACGAGCTACCCCCTCCAACTTCCCCTTACACAGGGGGAGGGTTGATTACCAAGCGGTTTCCCCTCCTGTGTAGGAGGGGTTAGGGGAGGTAGTCGTTAAAAAATAGACTTGTTAGTCCCCCCCCCTTTTTATTCTATAATCCGATCCGTGAAGAGGGTTGCTGTAGACGAGCGAGATAAGATGTAGGATGCCGGATATACTCCTTGTTTATGGATGAGATGTTCCATGATTTCCTGTTTATCTGCTCCAATAACAGGAATTAATATGGCCGAACTTTTTAAGATTGCGGTCCCTGTCATTGTGATTCTTTGTTGTCCGGTCTTTGGGTGCTGTGAAACCGCGTAAACCCGCGGGTCAGTCAGTAAATCCATCGAATCGTTGAATATGGAGGCCACGTGTCCGTCGGCCCCAATGCCTAGTATTGTACAGTCGAAACGAGGCATGTTCGAGTAGCCGGGAAGTTCCCATTTCACCATTTCCGAATATCGTTCTGCTTCGACTTTAGGTTCTTGTTCTCCCCAGATGCGATGGATGTGATCTTGAGGTATATCCAAGGGCATGAAAAGGAGACGGTCGGCATGTTTGAAATTGCTCTCGTCGTCTTCCGGCGATACGCATCGTTCGTCTACCCAGTAAAAGCGAAGAATGTCCCACGGAATGTCATTCCGGTATTCTTTTACCCATAATTTGAAGAGTTGTTGTGCCGTAGACCCTCCGGACAAGGCGATATGAAAAGGTTTCGATTTACTTTTCTTAATTACCGATATCAAAGTTCCGGTCATTGAACGTAGTGCTTCTTCGGCAGTTTTGTATGCTTCTATTTTCATGGTTATATGTAACTAGTTCGTGCCTGTTTATACGATGCAATTTACAGTTTATTCATGATATAAACAAGAAAAAAAGTTAAACCCGTTACCGATTTATGATTTGAGATTTATGATTTAAGATTCTCGTCGCAAGCGAGTGTTGCTCACTGATTTGTTGAATCTACGGATGAAGAGGGTGGCAGCAAACATGAGGCCGCCACAGAAGCCTGATAGCAGTCCGGGAGCCCCGAAATCGAGTAGGATTCCGGCAATATATGCTAGTGGTACGGCGACAAATAAATAGGAGACGAGGGCATAGATCATGGGACGCTGCACATCGGTGATACCTCGCAAGGCTCCGAGCGCGGTTACCTGTAACCCGTCGAAGATTTCAAACACGGCAACCACGAAGAATAGGTTGCGGGCTACTTTTATCACTTCAGGATCCGGGGTGAAAATGGATGCAATGGGTGCTCCGAAAAGAGCGTAAATTACCGCCGCTCCTGCCATAAAAATGACGGCAAGGCGGAAAGAGGCATGGGCGTACCGGCGCATTTTACCGATATTTCCCCGTCCGAATTCATGACTTACAAGTATGGTCGTGGCTCCGGCGATACCACTGGAAATCATGAAGGTAAGTGAAATCATGGACATGACAATTTGGTTTGCAGCGAGGGCAATGGTGCCTAGCCATCCCATCATGACGGTGATGAGGCTGAGGGATAGAAATTCCACGACCATTTGTCCGGCAATGGGGTAGCCGACTTGTAATAGTTGTTTGATTTTCCGGCTACTTGTGTTGCTAAATCGGAAGAAGCGGAATACTGGGCTATATATTTGGGAGCGATGGATGTATAGAAAAAAAGCAACAGGCATCATCAAACGGGAGATTAGCGTGGCTAGTCCCGCACCTGCAACCCCGAGGAATGGTGCGCCAAATTTGCCATATATAAATATGTAGTTTAGTAAAATATTTAGCACGTTGCATGAAATCGTGATCACCATGGCAACCTTCGTGTTTCCAACTCCTTCCATGTATTGTTTGAATGTCATGAACAGAATAAACGGGATGACCGAGAATGAAGTCAGAATATAATATCCTTTGCATAGTTCCACGACTTCAGCGGGTTGGCCCATCATGGTAAGGTAGGGCATGAGTAGGAACAAGAAAAGAGTGAGTACGAGTGACACGGTCGTGTTCAGTAAAAGTGAGTTTTGGAAAAATCCCGCGATACGTTCTTTGTCATCGAGTGCGTGAGCCTGGCCCACGAGTGGGGTAAGGCCGGTGGCAATACCCATGCCGACGACCATGGTGTTCATGATAATTGCTCCCGCTAATGACACGGCTGCCAATTCCGGGGCCCCGAGTTGTCCGACCATGATGTTGTCTGCCATTTGTACGATCGCCTGACCGGCTAATGATAGCATGATCGGAAATGCAATATTGATGTTCTGTTTGTAATACAGTGAGTTAATTCTCATGACGTAGATCTTAAAAACGGGGACAAAGATGTACATTTATTGGCATAAATAAAAATGTTCAAATGCTTTTGCAAGAAATGCAACTAAGTTCGTCATCGTTTTCGTATAACGAATAAATGAAACGCAAAAATTTGAGAAATTTAACTATATATTAAGTCAAAAAATTGCGAGGATTAGAAAATATGTGTATTTTTGATAGTGTAAATAGAGTGACATGAAAAGACTGATTTTTCGATATTTTTCGTTGTTATTCCTCTTTTTGGTAATTGGGGTTAATCTCTTTGGAAGTGAAAATTCCAAAGGGGAGATTCCTGTTCCAGATAAGGAGAATATAGAAAAAGCATCGGATAAATTTCAGGTTTCGATGAACCCATTCGATCAGCATGGGATCTTTGAACGATCGCTGGAATTTTCAAGTCGGCAAGTCGTTGCTAGTAGTAGTCGGATACAATTTTCTCTTTCATTTCATAAAAGAACAGAACTTATATCACGTAAAAGTGAATTCCAAACGTTAGAAGGAAAAAACTACAAGTATTTTTCCGATCTGTTGGGGCTTCGACATCTTCAAGGTTTTTACGTGTTCGATTTGTGCAAAATTATTATTTAGCCATTCTTCGATTTGTGCTGTCCAGTATCATGAATGTGGTATTGGTGGGTTGTGCTTGCTCATCTGAAAGCGTGTTTTGATATGATATACCGATACGTGGGTAATTTATGTGATTGTGGTATCTTTCTTCGGATACTGATGGACGAGTTATTACCCAATCGTAATCATGTTGATCCTATTGGGATTGGGTTTCTTGGCACTATACGTGGCATTATAATAATTTAAAGTATTAAATATAAAAAAGATATTTCTATGAAAAAGACTACAATAAAAGAAGGGACAAAGAGAAGTTTTAGTATTTCTGCATTTCCGATAATCATTCTGTGTTTTATTTTGGCAATGGTTATTTATCATTTCGTGTATGGTAATCCGACTAATTTTATAAATAATGACCCGAATAATCACCCGGTTCAAGGGAATTTGTTGGGTACAATTTACAAGGGGGGTATTATTGTTCCGGTTATCCAGACTTTGTTGTTCACGGTATTGACGTTAAGCGTGGAGCGATTGATTGCTTTGAAAAGAGCAAAAGGAAAAAGGAATTTGCAACGATTCGTGACCAAGGTGAAGAGTGATCTTGAGGAGGGAAATATCGAGGCTGTCCGTCAGGCTTGTGATAAACAGAAAGGTACCGTGGCAAACGTGATCAAGGCATCGCTGTCCACTTATTCGCAAGTGTCATCATGTGATACGCTGTCGAAAGAAGAGAAACAGTTGGCTGTACGAAAAGATCTGGAAGAGGCTACCATGCTTGAGTTGCCGACAATGGAACAGAATCTGGGTGTAATTGCCACGATCACGACTTTGGGGACTTTGATGGGATTACTCGGAACGGTGATCGGTATGATCAAGTCTTTTGCTGCCTTGTCATCTGCCGGGGGAACGGATTCTATCGCTCTTTCAACCGGTATTTCCGAGGCGCTTGTGAACACGGCTTTCGGTATCGCAACCGGAGCTTGTGCCGTAATTGCTTATAATTTCTTTACCAGTAAAATTGATGGAATCACGCATAGTATTGACGAGATCGGTGCTTATCTGGTACAGAGTTTCACGATTAAACAACGTTAGTATACATATTTATATTATACGTTATGAGTCAGAAAATTAAAAAGAAATCAACGTTTATCGACATGACTGCCATGAGTGACGTGACGGTGCTGTTGCTGACGTTTTTCATGCTGACTTCCACGTTCATTCAGAAAGAACCGGTGCAGGTGAACCCGCCGCAGTCGGTTTCCGAGATTAAAATTCCCGGAACCGATATTGTCTCTATTTTGGTAGAGCCGACGGGGAAGGTGTTCATGGGACTAGACAAACCACAGGATCGTGTTGAAGTGTTGAAAAAAATGGGAGAGAGTTATCAGATCGAATTTACAGATCAGGAATTGAAGAAATTCAGTCTATGTAATTCGTTCGGAGTGCCCATTCAGGGAATGAAGCAATTCCTTGCGTTATCGTCGGAAGAACAGGATAAAGTGATCATGAATTATGGAATTCCGTGTGATAGTACGAATAACCAGTTTAAATCGTGGATGCAATTTGCCCGAGAGGTGAACAAGGATTTGGTGATCGCTATCAAGGCGGATCAGAAGACTCCCTACCCGCTAATCAAGGATATTATGGCAACATTGCAAGATCTGCGAGAGAATCGTTATAACTTGATTACTTCGTTGCGCAATATGCCGGAGGTATGATAGAACCTTATAACTTGTAATTTATTTATTATGGCAGAAATACAACAAAAGGATAGCGGGGAACGCAAGAAAGGGAAACAGAAGAAATTCAGTATCCGGGTGGATTTTACGCCTATGGTGGATATGAATATGTTGTTGATTACTTTCTTCATGCTCTGCACGTCCATGAGTAAACCCCAGACCATGGAAATCAGTATGCCGAGGAAAGATTTGCTGAATGAACAGGAACAGAACAAGGTAAAGGCTTCTAAGGCAATGACTATTTTGCTAGGTAAGGAGGGGAAAGTGTATTATTATATGGGAGAGCCGGATTACGAGAATCCCGAAATGGTGCAGGAAACAGATTTTTCCCCGAATGGTTTGCGTGCAATCCTGTTGGGACGTAATCAAGCGGTGATGCAGAAGATTCGGGAATTGAAACAGAAAAAAGCAAATTTGGAGATCTCGAACGAGGAGTATTTGAGAGAATCTGCCGAAATTCGGAAAGCCAAGGACTCTCCCGTCGTGTTGATCAAGGCGACTGATTTTGCAAATTACAGAAATTTAATTGATGTCCTCGATGAAATGCAGATATGTAATATCGGACGGTACGCGATTATGGATATTACTCCGGGGGATTTGCGTTTGTTACAGGATAAGACACACGACGGGTATGCCGATGATTTGAAAGAAGTGATCGAGTACCGGGAGTTAAAACCGTAAGACCATGGCAAAGGATATAAATGTAAATTCGATAGAATGGTGCGATCTGATATTCGAAGGAAAGAATAAAGATTACGGGGCTTACGAGTTGCGCAAACACTCGGCCCGACGGCACTTGACAGCCTATTTCGTGATTATTGGCTGTGTGATTCTGGCAATGGTGCTTCCGGCATTTATCCGTTTCCTGACCCCTGTTAAGACGCAGGAAAAGATGGTGACGGTAACTGAGTTGTCTGATTTGAAGATGGATTTACCGGAAGTGAAGGAAGAGAACAAGATCGTGGCAGTGAATGTTCCGCCGCCACCGACACTGAAGACAACGATTAAGTTCACGGCTCCCGTGATTAAGAAAGATGAAGAGGTGCGAGAGGAAGACGAGATCAAAACGCAGGATGAGGTGAACCAGGCGAAAGCTGCAATTTCCGTGGCGGACGTGAAGGGGAATGACGAGGAAAACGGTAAGGATATTGCCGATTTGGAAGATCACAAATTGATCGTGGCAAGTGAAGACGAGGTTTTTCAAGTGGTGGAACAAGCTCCCGAGTATCCGGGAGGTATGGCTGCTTTGATGAAATGGATCAGTAAAGAGATCAAGTATCCTGCTATTGCCCAGGAGATGAATATTGAGGGAAAAGTAATTGTGCAATTCGTGATCGGACGAGACGGGGCGGTGCGTGATGTACAAGTGTTGCGTACTGTCGACCCGACGCTGGATAAGGAAGCCGTTCGCGTGGTAAAGGCCATGCGTAAATGGATTCCCGGAAGACAGCGAGGTGAACCGGTTTCCGTGCGGTTCACCTTACCGATCACGTTTAGATTGCAATAATGAAACAAAGAATTTACGATTGATGTTTTGGATTAAAAAAAGGCGTTGGTTCGTGCAGTTGGGATCATAAATCGTAAATCATAAATCTAAAAGGTATGAATATTCGAATCGGTTTTTGGCTGTTATGCCTGATCTCCCTTGTGGCTTGTAAAGGAAAGAAGTCCGGGGAACCAGACACCTTGTTTGGCGGGGTAATTCGAGTTGCAGTCGACGAAACGCTGTCTCCCTTGGCAGAGGAAGAGATAGCTGTTTTTGAAGCTCAATATAATCAGACAGGTATTGTCCCGATATACACGAGTGAGGTAGATGCAATCACCTTGTTGTTACGCGATAGCGTGCGCTGGGTGCTGGCAACACGCCCTTTATCGGGGGACGAATTAGAGTCATTCCACAGCAATAAGTTTTTTCCGGAGTCCATTAAGATAGCTATTGATGGTGTTGCTTTGATTGTAAACAGACAAAATGCCGATTCGATATTTAACGTGAGTACTTTAAAGAAAGTATTTTCCGGTGAGATTACACGTTGGAACCAATTGTCGACAGACTCGAAATTGGGAGATATACAAGTCGTGTTTGATCATCGAAATTCCAGTACGGTACGCTACGTGCTGGATTCGATATGTGGAAGAGGTAACTTGTCTGATCGGTGTCATGCCGCCGGGACGAATCGGGATGTTATCGAGTATGTTACCCGGACTCCCGGTGCGATAGGGGTGATCGGGGTCAACTGGATCGGTGACGAACAGGATTCTTTATGTCGGGATTTTCGAAAAGAGATACAGGTAGCACGGATCAGTCGTGCAGAGTTGCCTACTTGCGGGAATAGTTATCAGCCTTACCAGTATTACCTCTATACGGGACAATATCCATTATCCCGCCCGATATACATTTTACTGAACGATCCTCGGAGTGCTCTTCCAACCGGGTTAACTTCCTTTTTCGCTGGAGCGAGAGGACAGCGGATTATTTTGAAAGCCGGATTGTTACCGGCCACGATGCCCGTGAATATCGTGAACGTGCGGGATCAACTTTAACGAATAATTTTAAGATTATGAAAACGAGATTAATTATATGCGGACTGTTTTGTTTGCTGACAACCACGAGTCTGAAGGCAACGGAGAATAAGGTCGGGATAGATCTTTATGAATCGGGGATGATCGGGGCTGCCAAAGCTTTTTTCCTGGATAATTTGAAACAACAACGAGAGGGAATTTTGCAAGCAGAAACTTGTTACTACTTGGGGGAATGTTATTGGGTGTCTGGATTCCGTGATTCTGCCGAGATGTATTACCGGAAAGGGATAGAGTTTATGCCTGACTATTCTTACAATCGAATCGGGTTGGTCGGGTTGAAATTGGGGAAGGATGTGGATGGTGAAGAGTTATTCAAGGAAGCATTTACAAATAAAAAAGACAAGAAAGATGCCGGTGTACAGTTGGCAATAGCTAGAGCTTACTTGCATGCAGGTAATATGGTAAAGGCAATGGAGCACGTGAATCAGGCGAGGGGGGTGGATGATGAGGATGGATTACCGTATTTGGTGGAAGGAGATATTCTGTCTGCACAGGGCAAGGTTGGAGATGCTTGTGCCAAATACGAAATGGCTGCTTATTTTAGTCCGGATTGCGTGGGGGCATGCTTGAAGCAGGCTCGTTTGTACATGTCTACGAATCGTTCTTTGGCACGTGAAAAGTTGGATAAAGCCCGGGAGGTATGCCCGGAGTTTTGTGGTATTTATTGTATGTTAGGGGAGTTACATGAAATGGTTGGAGATAGTAAGGCTGCTGCTGATAATTATTCAAAATTTATTCAGTCGGGGCATTATGATCAAGATAATTTGTTGCGATATGCCGGTATACTGTATTTTGATAAACAATATGAAAAGATGTTGCCCGTACTTCAATCCGTACTGAAAGTGCAACCGGAGAGTTTGGTGGCCAAGCGTTTACATGTCTATTGTCTTGCTAAACGAGAGGAGGGGGAAAAATGTCTGGAGGCCATAAAGTATTTTATCGAATCTACTCCTGAAGAGTGTCAGATTTGTCAGGATTATCTTTGTTATGCGGAGCAGTTGACCCTGAAAAAAGAATACAACGAGGCGATTACTTATTATAAAAAGGCGTTGTGTGCGGATTGTAAACGTCAGGAATTATTGAAAGATATTGCAGATCTTTTCGTGAAAAACAGGGATTTGGATTCGGCCGTGGTCTATTATCGGCAATATTTTGATTTTGTGAAGGAACCGGCCGCGGAAGATTTGTTGAAACTAGGGAAATGTTATTATAATTTGGCTTGCCAGGATTCGGTTCCGGAATTGCAAAAGGAGGAGTTGATAAAAGCAGATTCCTTATTCAAGGAGCTAAGCGTTCAAGTCCCCAATAGTTACGTGAGTTATTTTTGGCGGGCCCGGGTAAATTCCATGCTTGACCCGGAAACGACAAAAGGGTTGGCAAAACCATATTACGAGAAAGTAATAGAAATAGGATTAGTACAACCGGAACGTTATAAACGGGAACTGATAGAAAGTTATAAATACTTGGGATATTATCATTACGTGATTGCTGATGCTATTACCACAAAAAATAATGGGAATCCTGATCCGGCAAAAGAAGAATACGGGGAGGCGAAGTTGTTTTTCTCTAAAGTATTAATGTTGGATGCTAAGGATGAAGTCGCATTGAAAGCTCTTGAGAGCATTAAGCTGTGAATCGGTATTTCATTTATTGTAAAATGGTATATAATTACCTTTATTTTTACAAAATGAAAATTTAGAATTTGTAAAAGATGGTGTTTTGGAACGAAAATTGCTTTATAAGGGAAGAGTTGTTTATTGAATATTTAAATAAATGGAATTATGAAGTGGATTTTGCGGGTGATACTAATTTTACTTTTGATGGTTTGTTTTGGCAGGCAAGCTATGCCGGAGGGCATGCCAAGAGAAAGAAGAATGGAGGTTACCGGGGAATCAATAAATAGTTCAGAGATTACAGCTACTTTTTCGACCGTGGATCTGACGGCCGTATATGATTTTTTAGAGAAGTCATTTATGTTGACGGATACCGTGGATTTACCCGAGGATGTGGAAATTCAAAAAGACAAACGAGTGAGTGCTGCAAAAGAGATGCTTGAACAAGATCTCGATGGAAAGAATAGTCATGATGCGTGGCGTGATGAAATCTTTGACTACTTGTCTATAAAGTATATCCAGGGATTTTATATTTATTGGATGAATAAGATGATTATTTAATTGGTAATAATCATACAAACGTGTAAAACGGAGTCCGGTACATGATTTGAGTATAATGTGACCGGAAGGAAACCATTTCGAGTGAATATACGTTAAAGCTAAGAGCTGGTATTTAAAGAACGTTTAAATCATATACTATGACACAGAAAGTCGGATACGTGACACAAGTGATTGGGCCTGTTGTGGACGTTATTTTTGAAGGTGGAGGGGTTGATTTACCTCCTATTTACGAGGCACTGGAGATTGAGAGGGAGAATGGCTCGAAGTTGATTGTTGAGGTGGAACAACACGTGGGGGAAGATACAGTGCGTTGTGTAGCTATGGATACAACCGACGGTTTATATCGCGGTATGAAGGTCTTGGATTTAGACCGGACGTTGACGATGCCTACGGGCGATCAGATTAAAGGACGTTTATTGAACGTAACCGGTGATGCCATTGACTACTTGGCACCATTGGATTACAAGGAGACAAATTCGATACACCGCGAAGCACCGAAATTTGAGGATTTGTCTATTAAGGAGGAGTTGTTACTTACGGGAATTAAGGTGATCGATTTGTTGGAACCTTATTCGAAAGGCGGAAAGATCGGTTTGTTTGGGGGAGCCGGAGTTGGTAAGACCGTGTTGATCATGGAGATGATTAATAATATTGCCAAAGGACATAATGGGTATTCCGTTTTTGCCGGGGTGGGAGAGCGTACTCGGGAAGGGAACGATTTGTTGCGGGAGATGATTGAGTCGGGGGTTATCAATTATGGTGATAAGTTCAAGGAAGAGATGGCAAAGGGCAAGTGGGATTTGGAGAAGGTAGATATGGAGAAGGTAAAACAGTCGCAGGCAACGTTGGTTTTCGGGCAGATGAATGAACCTCCCGGAGCACGTTTACGAGTGGCTTTGTCCGGTTTGACAGTTGCGGAAATGTTTCGGGATTCAAATGCCGGTGGAAAAGAAATTTTGTTTTTTATTGATAATATCTTCCGTTTCACGCAAGCCGGGTCGGAGGTATCGGCCCTGTTGGGACGTATGCCGTCGGCCGTCGGTTATCAACCGACATTGGCATCGGAGATGGGTAAGTTGCAGGAGCGTATAACTTCCACGAAGAATGGTTCAATTACTTCTATTCAGGCCATTTATGTCCCGGCAGACGATTTGACAGACCCGGCACCGGCTACAACGTTCAGTTTCTTGGACGCAACCACCGTGTTGAGCCGTAAGATTACCGAGTTGGGTATTTATCCGGCAGTAGATCCATTGGAATCTTCTTCGCGTATTCTTGATCCGGAAATTGTTGGGGAAGAGCATTATCAAACGGCACAACGGGTAATTGAATTATTGCAGCATTACAATGAATTGCAGGATATTATAGCCATTTTGGGTGTTGATGAATTGTCGGATTCGGATAAAGTTGTGGTGGCACGGGCTCGTCGGGCTCAGCGTTTCTTATCGCAACCCTTTCACGTGGCTGAACAATTCACGGGAATTCCCGGGGTTATGGTTCCGTTGGAAGAAACGATTCGAGGTTTCAAGATGATTCTTGATGGAGATATGGATGAATACCCGGAACAAGCGTTTATGAATGCTGGAACCATTGATGATGTGATCAAAAAAGGGAAAGAGATGATAGAACAAGCGAAGAGTAGAAATTAGGGAATGTAAAATTTGGAGTTTAGAATTTAGAATGAAAAGGTGTTGGACCTTGTGGGTAGAAATCATAAATCTAAAATTTAAAATCTAAAATCAATAAGGTTATGATTTTAAAAATAGTATCTCCGGAAAGAGTGATTTATAAAGGTGAGGTGCAAATGGTGAAATTGCCGGGTACGGTGGGTCAGTTTACCGTGTTGGAAAATCATGCGCCTTTAGTATCTACATTGACACCGGGGCAGATTGTCTATAAAGGGGCAGAGGAGGAAAAGAGCGTGCAGATTCGTGGGGGTGTAGTGGAAGTTCGGGACAATAATGTGGTGGTTTGTATAAATTAATACACCTATGAAGAATGATTTGAAATATATATTGTTGACGCTTGTTTTGTTGGTCGGAACGCTAGTTGCGGGTACGCTTGGAGTGGCTGCAATGGGTGTTAGCGGGGAAGAATCGCAATGGGATGAAAACGAGCTTGCCGTACGAGTGGATTTCGTGATGCAGCAGGAGGAACGGGAAGATAAGGCTTTTGATCCTAAAAAGACTATTTTCGAGCATTTAGGGGACGAGTATGGATGGACGATTATCGGAAAGGTAACCATTCCTCTGCCCGTGATTGTTCGGGATAATGATGGTGAATGGTATTTTTTCAGTTCTTCACGTTTGGCTGACGGGAAAACGTATAAGGGGTTTCGTGTCGCCTGGGAGGGAGCTTATGAAGGAAAGATCGTGGGGGTAGATGCTACCGGAAACGAATATCGTCCGTATGATTTTTCTATTACCAAAAACGCTTTTTCCGTGATGATTAGCGGGTTGGTCACGATGCTGATCGTGTTCTCTTTAGTTCGCTTTTATAAAAGGAAAAAATTTAAGGCTCCGCGTAAAGGAATGGGAGGTTTGGAAATGATTATTGAAATGTTGTATAAAGAAGTTATTGTCAGCGTGTTGGGTAAGGAAGCCAAGCGATATGCTCCCTATTTGTTGACCTTGTTCTTTTTTATATTTATATCCAATATGATGGGTTTGATTGCCGTATTTCCGGGAGGGGCGAATGTGATGGGAAATATGTCGATTACGCTGGTCTTGGCGTTATGCACTTTCGTGGTGATTAATGTTTCAGGAACGAAAGAGTATTGGAAAGATATATTTTGGCCGGATGTACCCGTGGGATTGAAATGTCCGGTGCCTTTGTTACCGATTATCGAAATATTCGGGGTATTCACGAAACCGGTGGCCTTGATGATACGTCTTTTCGCTAATATGTTGGGAGGACACTTGATCGTGCTGGTATTGATTTCGTTGATCTTTTTATTTAGTGTGATGGGCCAGGTGGTGTTGGGTGTTACAACGGTATTTTCCGTATTGTTTGCCGTGTTTATGAACTTGATTCACGTGTTGATCGGGTTTATTCAAGCATACGTGTTTATGTTGCTTTCAACAATCTTTATCGGGTTGGCGAGAGTGAGGAAAGTTAAAAGCTAAAAACTAAAAGTTTGAATTTAAAATCTAAAATCATTAAATCTAAAATTAATAAGTGAGGTTATGGAAAGTTTGATTTTATTGGAAGTTGCAGCAGCCGGGTTAAGTTTGGCTAAGATAGGTGCATGCGTTGGAGCAGGTTTGGCAGCTATTGCTGCGGGTATTGGTATCGGTAAGATCGGTTCTTCCGCGATGGATGCTATTGCGCGTCAGCCGGAAGAAACAAACAATATCAGAACCAATATGATCGTGATTGCGGCTTTGATCGAGGGGGTTGCTCTTTTCGCAATTATTGTTTGTTTGTTAGCATTGTTTGTATAAAAAGAAGCTATGTCATTATTTACACCGGAATTCGGATTAGTGTTTTGGATGCTGGTTGTCTTTTTGATTCTTTTCGGTATTCTGGCAAAATACGCCTGGCCGGCTATTGTCCGGATGATGGACGAGCGGGCTGATTTTATCGATAAAGGCGTAGAGTATGCCCGGGAGGCCAAGAGAGAGCGGGAAAAGGCACAAGAGGATGCCAAAAATTTGCTGACGGAAGCCCGTAAGCAACAATTAGAGGTATTGCAGCAGACGGAACGACTGAAACGGGAGATGATAGTGGAAGCCCGAAAAGCGGCAGAAAACGAGGCTAAACAAGTGAGGGAGGCAGCCAACTTGTCGATTGAGCAGGCAAAACGAGAAGCTGAATTGCAGTTGCGTAAACAAGTAGCATCTTTGTCTTTGCAAATTGCGGAGAAAGTGATGCGTAAGGACTTGGCTACTGATAAGAGTCAGATGGAGCTGATCGGTAAGTTGTTGAACGAGCTTGAGAATAAAGAATAAAGGAAGAGAGTATGGACGAAGGATTGATTGCTCGAAGGTATGCAAAAGCCGTATTTCGATACGCGCAGGAGTTAAATGCTACTGATGCAGTGTACGAGAAGATGAAATTATTCGAGAAGAATTATATCGCTCATCCCGACTTGCAGAAAGCTTTGTTAAATCCGTTGTTATCACCCGAGGATAAGGAAATGCTTCTTTCCACGGCTATTGGGATAGAGCCGGGTGAGGCGTACATCAAGGGAATCCGTTTGCTGATAAGAAACCACCGGGAGATGTATGTCAGGTCAATTTGCTTGATGTTTCAGAAGATTTACCGGGCCGCAAACGGGATTATCCGGGTGAAAATCATCACGGCGATGGAGCTGTCGGACGAGACGATGGATAAAATCAAAGAGTTCGTGCGGCGTCATACTGATAAGACAATAGAGTTTGTCCATAAAGTTGATCCCTCGATTATCGGAGGTTTTATATTGCAGATCGGGCCTCGACAGTTGGATGCCTCGCTGATGAAAGAGTTGAAGGAGATGAGTCTCCAGTTTGGATTTTCAGATTATAAATGAATCCTTTGAGGGATAAAAGAAAGTTAGCCTTGTGCGGCTGGAATTTAAAATCTAAAATCATTAAATCTAAAATCATTAAGGATTATGTTGAAAGCGAATGAAATATCAGATATTTTAGAAATGCAACTCAAGGAGGTCGATACGAAGATGGCTTTCGAAGAGGTGGGAACTGTAATGGAGGTTGGTGACGGGGTGGCCCACGTGTTCGGATTGGATAACGTGCAGGCTAACGAGTTGCTGGAATTTGAGAACGGGGTTCGTGGAGTTGCGATGAACTTGGAGGAAGATAATGTGGGAGTGATTTTGATGAATGCCGGTGATCGGGTGAAGGAAAATTACACGGTAAAACGTACGGGAAGTATTGCTTCCATAAAAGTGGGGGAGGGATTGCTCGGACGGGTGGTCAACACATTGGGAGAGCCTATCGATGGCGCCGGACCTGTTGAAGGAGAATTGCTCCAGTTGCCGTTGGAACGTAAGGCTCCGGGAGTAATCTATCGTCAGCCGGTGAAGGAACCGTTACAGACAGGGATCAAGGCGATCGATTCCATGGTGCCGATCGGACGGGGACAACGCGAGTTGATTATTGGAGACCGTCAGACCGGAAAGACCTCTATTGCCGTGGATACGATCTTGAACCAGAAAAGAAATTTCGATAACGGTGATCCGATTTATTGCATTTACGTGGCTATCGGGCAGAAAGCATCATCAGTAGCCATGTTGGTGAACACGTTGCAGGAGCGAGGTGCGATGCAGTACACGATTGTTGTTGCGGCAAACGCTTCCGATTCGGCTGCCATGCGTTACTATGCCCCCTTTGCGGGAGCGACAATCGGAGAGTATTTTCGGGACAGTGGCCGCCATGCATTAGTTGTGTATGATGATCTTTCCAAACAGGCAGTGGCTTATCGTGAGATTTCTTTGATTTTACGTCGTCCTTCCGGGCGTGAGGCTTATCCGGGAGATATATTCTATTTACATTCTCGTTTGTTGGAACGAGCAGCTCGGATGATATCCAGTGATGAGATGGCTCAGGCGATGAATGACTTGCCGGAGGCCTTGAAACCCATGGCTAAGGGAGGTGGTTCATTAACTGCATTGCCAATTATCGAGACGCAGGCGGGAGACGTGTCAGCGTATATCCCGACAAATGTTATTTCCATTACGGATGGGCAGATTTTCCTGGAGGCCGGATTGTTTAACGAAGGGGTACGTCCCGCCATTAACGTGGGTATTTCGGTATCTCGTGTCGGTGGTAATGCCCAGGTGAAAGCCATGAAGAAGATTGCCGGAACATTAAAGATCGACCAAGCTCAATACCGGGAATTGGAGGCTTTCTCTAAATTTGGAGGAGACATGGATTCTGTGACAGAAATGGTGATCGATAAAGGACGTAAGAATGCTCAATTGTTGATTCAGCCTCAACATGCACCGATGCCCGTGGAGGAGGAGATAGCCGTGATTTATTGCGGCACGCAAGGGCTGTTGCGTAACGTGGAATTGAAGCATGTAGCCGAGTTTGAGAAAATGTTCTTGGAGATATTGCGTTCCAAATACCAGAAAGAGATTTTGGAGCCCTTGCGGGAAGGGGTTTTGGATGAAAATGTATCTAAATTATTAGAAGAGGTGGCCATGGAAGTGGGACAGACCTTTAATTAGTTTATAAAGTAAAAATTATGCCATCAACACGTGAATTGAAAGGAAGGATAAATTCGGTGCATTCATCTCAAAAGATCACCGGAGCCATGAAGATGATCTCTTCTGCCCGGTTAAGGAAATCTGAGAATGCCTTGAATCACGCCCGCCCTTACATGGAACAGTTGCAAAATATACTGGATCACATCGCCAGTGAAATTAATGATTATCAGTCCCCGTTGAGTCAAAATCGTCCGCTTCAACGAGTTGCGATTGTTATGTTTGCTGCAGACGAGGGATTGTGTGGTGCTTTTAACCTACTATTGTACAAGAAATTATTGGAAACATTAAAGGAGTATGATGGTAAGGTTAAATCGCCTATTTTCGTTTATCCCGTGGGAAGAAAACTCGTGAATGATATAAAGCAGACAAAAGGAGTGGAGGTTATGCCGATTCCTGATCTTTTCGAGAAAAAGCAATATGCAGAAGGTGCAACGACATTGGCTGATGAATTAATTCGTAGTTTTTTGAAGAAGGATGTCGATCGGGTAGAAGTGATTTACGCTCATTACAAGAGCATGGGAACACAGATCATCAGTCGGGAGCAGCTGCTTCCGTGGATTCCTCGGGAAACAAAAGCCCTTTCCGATAAAGAGCGGAATAAAGTGTACATTTACGAGCCGGATTGTGAAAAGATATTGGAGACGATCTATCCGTTGGTTATTCATTCCACGATGTACAGGTACCTACTGGAAAATCAGACATCTGAACAAGCTTCTCGTATTTTGTCTATGCAAATGGCAAATGATAACGCTATTAAGTTGTTGAAAAATTTGCAACTGGAATATAACAAGTTGAGACAACAGAATATTACGGCCGAGTTGATGGACATTGTAGGTGGGTCAATCGAGTGATTTATGATATAGTAGTATCTTTACAAAAAATCAGCAACTCTATTGAATATATCTGTAAAAGATTGATAAAGCATTTTGGGCGTCGCTCCCGTGTTGGTTGGAAAGGGATTTTGATGAGAATATTCGTATGGAAAATCCAATTCTTCCAATATGGTGTCAACACATTTAGGACCTAGAGCTTGAATAACTCCTTGTGTTGGCATTACGGTATCCTTTTTGAGCGTGACAATCCGTATACGGTCTTGAATTTGTTCGAAAAATGATTCCCTGTAATTTTTCATAATCTCGGGTCGTATCATGGCTTTAAATGCTTTTTCCATGAAATCTTCTTCATATAAAACGGGGAGCATGCGATGTCCATCATTTTTTGTCATGAAATCATTCAGAAAATAGTCTTTAACTCTTCGATACGCCTCTTGATCCATAATATCTCGGGCGCTTCCGTCCATTTGACTGAATATGGAACCTCCGCAGAAGAGGAATAGTTTACAGTCATCCAATAAATGTTCCGGATTGGCAATCATCAGAATCTGTGACAGAAAGGCGCCGATGGAGTATGCGAAAATATTTATGGATGACTCCTTTTCAAACAGTGGATGCTGTCCGTTTTTTATTTCTCGGAATAGCTGCCATAGATTGAACATAGATTCTTTTCCGGATATGTAAAAGCGTAAAGGGGTGTCCGATAGACGATAGCTTAATGCCACGTTGACAAACGTGGAGTTATCCAGGTGCTTTACTTCTTGTTTACGTCGTGCCACCCAAGACATAAGGGCTCTCGGATTATACCAGTTACAGGGAGTGCGGTTCATGTGGAAAGCTATCGGGAACAAAATAACGGCCTTGCCCGTGGCTGAGGATAAATATTCAGCCCAAGTGAGGTATTTGTCCCAGTTACGCTCGTTCAGCCCGTGCAATAACAGGATGGCTTGGTTTGTTTTTCGTGATCCTTTAGGTGTGAATATGGTATATGAAAAGTTTTTATTCTCTTGAATGCTATTGTCAGGGATAGAACAAAATTCGCTTGTCGGGATCAGTTGCTGAAATTGTTCTATTTCTTTAATTCCCATGTCTTGGATAAAATGGTACGGACGAATTTCCAGGGGTTGATCTTCCAGGATAATTTTCTTATCATAAGAAAAAATAGCCTTTAATTGTTTTGTTCTAGTTGAGATATCCATAACTCTTGCGATTAATTTTAATACAAACAAACGCCACAAATTCTTGTTTTCAAAATTAATGGTGTCTACTGTAGCCTAAAGGGACAGAATCTCATATTTAGGGACGAAATTTGCTCTTTAGGGGTGAATTTTTTTACGGGAAAAATGTATCTTTGTTTGAAATATATAAAAATTAGTGAGAAATGAATGTGCTGACCCGAAAAATACCAGATTACTATTACGAGAAATCAAATTTAATACGCTTGGTATTATTCACGGCTTTTTTTGATCTAATCTTTATCAATATCTACAAGCCTTTCAGTTCTTTGACTTGGTATCCGGTATCGGAATTTAAATTTTTCCTTTTTTCGAGTTTGGTAATTCTTACCGGATTACTTACCGTTGCTATCAGTCGTGTAATCATGTATTTTTACACGAAGAAGCATGCTCTCAATTGCATAGAGTACGGGATCTGGATTGTGTTGGAAATCTTTTTTTTATCGACTTTTTACACGGTCTACTCTTGTGTTTTACGACCAGAGAGGGAGGTGATGGAAACTTTTTGGGAGGCTTCAGAAAACACGTCACTAATCCTTTTATTGCCTTACGCTATTTTAATGCTTTATTTCTCTTGGCGGGATAAGGAGCAAAAATTGCAGATGCTTGGAGAGATGAAGGGAGATGCAGGAGGTGCGAATGTTATTTCTTTTCGGGATGAGAAAGGTGAATTGCGCTTATCTATTAAACATTCGAATTTGCTTTATATAGAGTCCGCGGATAATTACGTGCGGATTTGGTATCTAAATAAAGGAGTGGTAACAAAATTCATGTTACGTAATACTCTGAAGGTAATGGAAGAAACATTTGAAGGAACGAATGTATTGAGATGCCATCGTTCCTATATGGTGAATTTCGAGCATGTTAAGGTGATTCGTCGAGAGAAAGATGGAGTTTATTTGGAATTCGGAGTTGAAAAGGTCCCCGATATCCCGATTTCAAAGACTTACAGTGAGAAGGTGACACGCTGGTTCATGTGTTATTCCTCTTCGAATGAGTAAATATCAATACAGACAGCCTTGTCGGGAGTTGTCCGGGTATGTCCAATATTATTGGATGCTGGATCTGGAGGATGTGAGTCCATCGTGCGAGCCGCATCGCCTTACACCGCAGGGATTCATGGAAATTGTTTTTTATTATAGGGATTCGTACAAACTTATTCTGTCTGATGGAGAAGAATCTCATCCACGGGCAACACTTTACGGGCAGCGAACCGAATTTATAGATATTTTACCCACGGGTAGGGTGGGATTAATGTCGGTCGTGTTTACTCCTGTGGGAGTACGTGATATTTTGCATTTACCGCTGAACGAGCTGACAAACCGCTATGTTTCTCTGGAAGAGGTGTTGGGAAGAGAGGGAAAGGATATAGAGGAGCGAATGATGAATCATTCTAGTTTTGACGAACGGGTTGATGATTTGGAAACATTTTTGTTAGATCGTTTGCAGCGAAGAAATGAATTTGAGAATAACCGGATGCGGATGGTCATGACTCGTTTATTGCGGCGTCGTGGGATGCTCAATGTGGATCAACTGGCAGGCTATGCTTGTTTGAGCAAAAAGCAATTTGAACGGGTGTTCGCGGCTAACGTAGGATTAATGCCGAAACAGTACTTACGAGTGATTCGTTTTCTACATACCGTGGAGTTTCGAAATCGAATGCCGGAGGCTGATTTGGCAACTTTGGCTTTTCATACCGGGTATTACGATGCCGCTCATCTGGCAAATGAAATTAAGACTTTGACCGGCTATACTTCGTCAACTCTTTTTCAATTGATGTGTTTTTCCGAGGATGCCGAGAGTGTTGAATGGTTTCTAGGTGAATAGAATGAAATGAGGGTTTTATCAGAACAGAGAATGTCTCTTTTTTCCAATAATTGAAGGGTGATGAGAAAGTACTTTTGTTGTGTTAATCAATAAAATAAATGCAACATGAAAACATTCGTAGCTTTTTTTGAGATTCCTGCTGTCAATATGGAGAGAGCAGTTCTGTTTTATGGGACAGTTTTCGGAGAGAAACTGGAGATTGTCGAATACGGGGAAGAGAAAATGGCTTTTATTTCTTTTGGTAATCAACACCCGGTCGGTTGTATTTTTAGTTTGAAAGGATATCAGCCAACTTCCAATAGTATTACAATCTCATTTTACACGGAAAATATGGATGAATCTTTAGCACTGGTGAGGGAAGCAGGGGGAAAAATCGTCACGGAACCTTGTGAAACTTATGAGGGAGCAAAAGATTATTTTGCTTACTTTCTAGATAGTGAGGGAAACCGGATCGGTTTGTTTACACGAAACTTTCATCCGGGAGAATAGTAATATCAATAAAGCAGGGTAGGCCATGACCGATTGTAGTAATGGCTCCTGCTTTATAAATTTACTTGGTTATTATTGATTTTAAACTCCTCTCAATAATGAATTATTTTACCCATACATTCAAAATCTCTCCGATAAACATTTTGTGCATGGCTTTACCGGCCCATTGTTTCCTTAGTTCCGGGTCAGAAATTCCGTCAATGTTGATGGTTTGAGAAATCATTTTGCGGCACTCGATAATCATCCACGCTTCTGAGAACGCCTTGCTACCGGAAGGAGTGGTGATCGGGGTTAACCCGGCCTCTTTTACCTTATCCTTGTTCTTACCGGAATTATGTCCGCAGTAATTCAAAGCTTCCCGGTAAGTTTCCGTGTAGAAAGTTAATGTGTAGGTATCTCCTTTATCCATGATGTCATAAGTATAGCGTGCGGGGCTGACAAAACAGAAGGTCACCGGTTTGTTGTACAAGTAACCAAGACCGCCCCAACTGGCTGTCATTGGATTGAATTGTTTATCGTCCCCTGCCGTGATTAACATCCAGTCCTCGGACAACATTTTGATAATATTTCCCGGAATCTTATCAGGAGCGATACGCTTGTATCCTTGTAAAGCATCTCCCGGGGTGGCAGATATGGAGGCCACGGTTTGCACGGGAGTAACTTGTTGGGTCGTTGTGGTTACGGGGGCATTTTGGACGCCGAGGCTTTTTAGTGCTCCTTCGTTTAGACTTTCTACGAGATCAATGGTTTTGATTCTAAATTTGGCAATCCGGTTGATCAGTTTGGTTTGATCTTTATTCATTGCCTGTTTATCCGTGATCCATTCTTCGGCTGCCAGTCGTTCCCGGCTATCTTCCGGGTAGAGGTAGGTGATATTGGTAACTTCCACGTTGCATTTTCCGGGCGTGCAAATAAAATTCATCCGGTAGTTTATTTTTGCCCGGTCTAAAGAGAATGTTTTATCAGCGAAAACAATGTATTCGTTTCCATAGCAGGCAATTTGTCCCTCTTCCTTGTTCGAATAGGCAACCATCCCCCAGTTCCCTTTATCTGTTTTGAAACGAGTGTTTGCCCATGCGAGGATGGCATCAAAAATTTGATCCTTAGAAAGGTTGGGGGCATTAATTTCCTGTGAAAAAACAACTTTTCCGTTTACTTCCGGTACGGCTCCAACCATGTATTTGCTTTGATCTTCTTCCTGAGCTAATGCCCACATGGGAAGAAAGCAAAGAATGAGTAATAAATTCTTCATCATGATATTCAAATTAATGTGTGTTTTAAACTAAACTAATAAAAATCGCACGTCGGCTTTCTCGTGGAGAATTATGCCGCATTCAAAGTTACAGAAATATTTCATACGTTCTTCGGCTTTTAACGAGAATTTGCAAGTGTGGCATTTTTCCTCAATTACTTCATCTTGCAGAATGTAATTACATGAAGTGTAGAGCGAATGATTTGAGAGGTTACGTGTATTTCACGATGTGATATTCATATTTTTTTCTTAATTTAGCCGTCGAATACAATAAATCAAGAAACATGGATAATAAGGTGTTAGAAAAGCTAAAAGAAGAGTATGGGGAGGATGACGACCTGATTCAGCTATATGAAGATTGGGGTGATACTCCCTACTTGCATGAAATATATCGTATACTGGATGAACATTCATCTGATTGGGTGTTGGAACGAGAATTAGGTAGTTGGGCGGCAGAATTTATTCTGGATATTTTGCAGGAACATGAGGAGGAATTAGAGGAGATGCCGGAAGCGGAACGGATTGCGTTATTTAAAGAAGAAATTGAGGAACGATATGCTGATTTCAAAAGCTGTCATCAGTTTGCACGGGTAAATAATCTCTCCATGGCGTACGAAGAAGACGAGAACACGGATTGTGAGACGTTGGATGAGTACATTGCAGAGAACGGGGAGGAGATCGGTTTTCCTAAATATTAATCCTTGCTGATCCGAGGGAAAGATTATTCGAACCTTAATTATATTACTCCTGTCTGATGGCAGGAGTTAATTTTTATGGTATATTGCTAGAATAAAAAAGTGGCAAAAGTACATTGACTTTCACCACTCATCCTTTATTATATTACTAATCCAATCAGATTTCGATCTCGATCAATTTAGCCCCGGCAGTAACGGATTTCCCTTCTTGGGTCAGGATACGTTTTACTTTTCCGGCGTAATCACTTGTAATGTTGTTTTCCATCTTCATGGCTTCCAATACAAGTACGTTTTGTCCTTTACTTACAACATCACCCGGTTTAACGAGGATCTTGAAGATGTTACCCGGCATCGGAGCTTCAACCACTTTTCCGGTAATCGGTTCTTCTTTTTGAACTTCAGCGGTTTGTTGTGTTTGTTCCCCTTTATGCGTGGCCATGTAACGGGCTTCTTTCTGTTTTGTCAAGAAGTTTTTGGCGACAGCAGGGAAAAGTTCCATCAAGAGGACTTCTTTCTCGTTCTCGGCCAATTTCACCCCACCGAATTCTGTTAACACGGGATTTTCCTGCATTTGATATTTTGACGTATCATACGGGGTCTCTTCACGGGTACCAGCAATTTTCAGACGGAATTCCGGATCAACAGGTACCGGGGTCTTTCCGTATTCACCTTTTACCAAAGCCACGAATTGATTAGATACGTTAGAATACATCGGTTTACCATTCTTGATGTCCAAGGCACAGTTCACTGCTTGAGCGCCTACAATCTGGCTGGTAGGAGTTACCAAAGGAGGAAGACCGGCTGCTAAACGAACCGTCGGGATTAATTTCATGGCATCTTCCAGAATATCCATGGAGTTCAATTGTTTTAATTGGGCTACCATGTTGGTATACATACCTCCGGGAACCTCAGCTTTCTTCACGAGTTCGTTCGGTTTCGGGAAGTTGAAATAAGCTTCGATAGCATGACAAGCTTCCAACAATGCCTCTTCGTTGTTACTCTTGGCAGCAGCGATAGCATCATCGAATAATTTGTCAATGTTAGCCGGAAGTGTATCTGTAAGCGGGTTGAACGGATTCGGGAATTGTTTAACAGCATCGTATGCCTCCAATTCTTTACGAATCGTGTACAACTCTTTGTTGATCTTGGCAACAGCTTCCATGTTTACATCCAATTCGATACCTAACTTCTTACA
>ENA-UEQW01000658-UEQW01000658.1-human-gut-metagenome-genome-assembly--contig:-NODE-658-length-31890-cov-13.338792_pt1 | contig 31890 bp, 29 predicted proteins | sample MGYA00242947_ERZ507947 | MGnify/ENA primary metagenome ERZ507947 (study PRJEB26167, sample SAMN06115421) | human gut metagenome | host: Homo sapiens | place: China:Guizhou | collected 2015-03-17... | reverse complement strand
ACCCAAGAAGGGTGTCCTGCGCCATTGAAATCCTAAGTTTTCAGAACTTTTATAAAGTTCTGAAAACTTGCTCAGCGAGGCGAAAAGACTTTTTCGACACGCTGAGGGGCCGGCGGTTCAAAACCGCCGACCCTTGCGGAAGCCTGATTTTACGGTGCCCGCCGGAGACAACTCTGGCGGGTATGGAGATAGGCGCTGTGCGAAATACCATTACACGATTGGCAGGATGACCTGAGTGATGAACTTTGCGGGGTCCTTATGCTGGGGCGGCCCCTCCAGATAGGTATGGCGCAGGATGCCCTGCGGCGTCAGGCCGTGCTCCTTGGCGTAGTTCAGAAGCTGGCGGCCCACGGCGGGGAGCTCCTCATACGCACCGTGGTGATAGATGCAGATGGCCCGCATAGGCGCTGCGGTCTCCACATATTCTCCCTCACTGCCCGGGGGAACGGCCACGCAGAAGGACACCTCGGCCGGGCGGTCGATAGGGAACTGGATGAAGTACATCCGCCGGGTGATATCCGTACCGTGGGCCCGCATGGCCTCCAGAGCCGTGTTGCGGAGCAGAACGGTCTTGTCCGCCACGTTATTGCTGCAGTAGGTGCGGCGGTATATGAGCTGCTGCGGCAGCTCCAGCTCCTTGACCTGAGCGGAGGAGACCTTGGCCCGCTCGTACAGCTTTTCGATGTTGAGATTCAGCTGGTCCCGCATTTCCTCCATCCGGCGAATGAGCGGCATCAGATCCGTGGAATCGTTGTAGTAATCCCGGATCTCATCCAGCGTCAGTCCCAGATTCTGCAGACTGCGGATGCTCCGCAGCTTGGTAAAGGTGTCAATGGTGTAGTAGCGGTTGTTGGTGGCGTCATCCCGCTTATCCGGCTCGATCAGCCCCCGTTCTTCATAGTGGAGGATGATGCGGCGGGTCACGCTCAATGCCTTGGCGATCTCGCCAATGGAAAACAGCTTGTCATCGCGTTTCATAAAAAAATCCTCGGAGTCAAAAAGAGTTCTCCTGCTGTATATCGGTGTATGGTGTACGGTTTAATATTACAAAAAATGAGGAAAAATGCAAGAAAAAAGTTTGGCTGCCGGGGGAGGCTGCCGCGATTTTCTCCGCTCGCACCGGAGGCGGCAGTGCGCGAAAAAGCGAGATCAAAACCTCTTAAATATAGCCTCTTCGTTCCAACAAAAACTATGCGCAGGGCGGCTGCCCTGCACATAGTCTGCAATTGCGTGTCCAGAAGCCCCTCACAGCGCTTCAAAATGATACCGTGGCTTGCCAAGGCTCTTTTTGCCGTACTCGATGGCCTCTGCGGGACAGTAGCAGATGCAGGCCATGCAGTGGGTGCAGTCCTGCCCCCAGACGGGCTTCCCGGTTTGCAGGGTGATGTTGTTGGTGGGGCAGCGCCGGACGCACTGTCCGCAGCCGGTACAGGCATTTCCGGCTGTGAAGGCATTTGCTTTTACAAAGCAGGAATAGAAGATGGGATTCACCGGCCCGCTCATAAAGCGGTCATAGAATTTCCTCCGGGGTGGAGGAAAGGCCCGGTTTTCCCGGACGGCGGCGATCACATTGTCAATGTCCGGCTCCGCTCTGGCCACGATCTGCCGGGCTTCCTCCACCTGAGGGGCGTTGAACATGGCGATGTAGTTCTCCGGCATGACGATCTGCGCCGTGCCCATGCAGGCGAGGCCCTTCGCCTGGCAGAGGCGGCGGTTGTAGCGGTCGGCATCGCCGATCTCGCTGCCGCAGGTCATGACGAACCACGCCCGCTTCGCCCCGGTCAGCTCCGTATGCAGCAGCCAGTCCTCCACGATGCGGGGGATCCGCCAGGCGTAGGTGGGCGTGACGATCACCAGCCGCTCCCCGGTCTCCACAGGGGCGGTGCCCCCGGCCTTGATGCGGTCATTCAGGCACAGCAGCGGCTCGCCCAGCCCGTCGGCAATGCGCCGGGCCGCGTAGCCGCTGTTCCCGGTGCCTGTGAAATAAAATACCATAGCGCCCTCCAAGATTGCTTTTAAGCAGATATTGCCGGTTACTTTAGTGGTCGGGTAAATTTACATTTTGGGTATGCGCTGCAACCCCAAAACTGTCCGTACTTTCCGTGACGCAGAACGAGTTCACCACCGCAAAAAGGACATTTCTCTCTGATTTCATCGATATGCTGTTGCTTTTCAGATTCACTTTTGTTGGTCAGCGGCTGAAGTACTTGCGCAAGACGCTGAATATCTTCGTGAGAGTACAAATTCCTAGATGAATTAAGCTGTACTCGCAACTTTTTCAGCATATTGGGCCGGCGGACGATGACGATCCGATCGGTATCATCAGGGATCTGTTTCAAACTGCATCGCTCTGAAAATACGATGTAGGACATGAAGCAATCTGTTGGGATATTCAGATACGCGGAAAGTGCTTTGATATGCGTCTGGTTTTGGCGAATCGGGTTATAGAAGTGGTGCTTTTCTCCGTTTTGCAAAGATTGTGTCCAATTAAGCTGGTCTGCGCTACCGAAGATCCACCCACTGTAATTTTTACTTTCGAATACGAAGATACCTTTTTCGTGGATCATCAGCAAATCAATTTCAGAAGTTCTACCTTGATAAGGGACATAGATGTTTTTCAGGACGACAAGCTCACCGGGGAGATTATGATTTGTAAGTGCGTACTCAGTTGAGTATTCGCCAAATTGTCCGGCATTTTCGTAATTCAGCACCGTTTTGATAATTCCGGGCTGTTCTCCTTTGAGAATTTCAAAAAGTCCCATATCAGCACCTCCTTTTCGGCTATATTAGGGATGAGCAAAATAAAGATTTGTTCGCAGCGGCATACAATATATAGATGCTGCAACAATTTGCAATTCAATATATTGTTTCACAATTTTGTAAAACTTGCGTTTTGCTCATCTCTAGCTATATCAAAATCCCCTCGCAATGGTCGATCTCGTGCTGGATGATCTCAGCCGTCCAACCGGTGAAGGTTTTCAGCCGGGTCTGGAATTTTTCATTTTGCCACTGGACCTTGATGGTCTGGAACCGTTTCGTTTTCCGGACGCCGGCGAGGGAGAGGCAGCCCTCCTGGGCCTCATACGGCCCGGACTGCCGGACGATGACGGGATTGAACATCACCATGTACGTCCCCTCGTTGTCAAAGGCGATAATGCGCTTGCAAACGCCGATCATGTTGGCCGCCATGCCCACGCAGCCGTCCTTGTGGGCGGTCAGGGTGTCCAGCAGGTCCTGGGCTGTGGCCAGATCATCCGCCGTGGCGGGGGCGGCCTTCTGGGCGAGAAACGTCTCATCCCTGCAGATCTCACGAATCATACTGTGTTCCTCCCGGAGGTTTTTTTCTGTATTGTATCAGCCAAAGGAAAAACGCGCAAGTGCTCTCACTTGCGCGTTTTTTGCGTGGGGATCAGTCACACATGCCGTTGTGGATCACCTTGCCGATGTTCCACAGGTAGGCAGCCTGACGGGCGGCCTCCAGCCGCTCCTCCGGCGTCTTGTAGCTGACGTGGGCGGTCTCCGTGCCGCAGTTCAGGCAGCACGCATACATGCACCAGCCCTGCTCGTCCTCAATATAACCGGCGCCGCGGCATATGGGGCAGTCCTCCAGTTCGATCTCGTTGATGGGATCCATGGTCATCTCTCCTTCGTTTTGTTTTTTCAACGGGAATAGTATACCACGGTTCCATCGGTATGGCAATGAAAATCGACGGGACTTTGCCGCGGAGGTGACTTCCGGTCAGCTCTCCCGCTGTTTTTCTGCTTTTTCGGACAGCTTATAGGAAATTTCCTGTATTTACCCGGTAGGGTACTTGCATATTCCGGGCGGGGGGAGTATGCTATAAGTATCTATCGGCCCTGCAGCGGTAGCGGGGCATACATTTTATACTTATGGGAGGATACAGTATGAAACGAAAATTTCTATCAATTTTGCTGACGCTGGCAATGGCCTTGACGCTGCTGCCAACAGCGGCAATGGCGGAAGGAGATGAAGCGCCTGCGGGCGAGGGCGCCGGATCCGCGCCGGTGGAAGCACCTGCGGAGACCAAGGTTGCTCAGATCGGCAGCACGGGCTATGCATCCCTCGCCGCTGCCGTGGCCAATGCCGAAAATGGCGATACCATCACTTTGACGGATAACATCAAAGTCGAAGATACATTGGTAGTCACCAAGACCCTTACGTTGGATTTGGCCGGACATACTTTGTCTAACGACGAGGATATTTGGAGCGACGACAATTGGTCTTTGATTTCTATCCGTGAGAATGGCAATTTGACGATTACCGGCAACGGTACGTTAAAGGCCAAAGAGAACGATTGCTACCCGGTGGATGTTCAGGATGTAGGTGCGCAGTTGACGATTGAAAACGGCACCTTTATCGGTAACATTCATGCGGTATACGTTCAGACCGGCGCGGCCTATATTAAGGGTGGCACCTATAGCGTTCAGCAAAAGTATCCGGATACATCTAAGGCAGATGAATTTGTATTAAACTGCTATGATGCCTCTCGTGCAACTGGTGTGGCTAAGATTATCGTTTCTGGTGGCAGTTTCGTTGGATTTAATCCGGCAAACTGCTATGCAGAGGGTAAAGGTACCAATTTCTGCGCAGAGGGATATACTGCCGAGCAGAAAGATACTACCTATACCGTTGTTGAGGGCGAAAACGCTGCAGTAGCAAATGCTGGTGCAAATTACAACACGTTAGCCGATGCAATTAATGCGGTGCCTAAAGATGTTGACGAGTGCACGATTACCATGCTGAAGGATGTGACCGAGGACGTCACGATTCCCAAGGGCAAGACCATCACCCTTGATCTGAACGGTAAGACCTTGACCAACGTGAAGGATCACACCATTCTGAACAATGGTAACTTGACCATCACGGGAACGGGCAAGGTTGATAATGTTTCTCATGCTAAAGGTGCGCTGTACAATAAGGGAACTGTTGTCGTAAATGGCGGTACCTTTGATCGTTCTAAAGAAAACGGTAAGGATTCAAAAGACAGCGGTGCCAACTCCTGGTACACCATCAAGAATGTCGGCTCCATGACCATCCATGATGGCGCAATTGTGCAAACTGCTGGGAACAATGCCGCTCTTGGTAAATTCTCCAGCCTTGTTTCTAATGGATACTTTGACGCCAACGACTACAACACTAATAAGGGGCTTGACCAGCCTATCCTGACGATTGATGGCGGTACGTTCCGCGGCGGTCTGAATACGATCAAGAACGATGACCGCGCAAAGTTAACGATCAATGGCGGTACGTTCAGCAACTATTATCAGGCGGTTGTTCAGAATCACAATATTGCAGAAATCACAGGCGGTACCTTTACTGCTGCAAGTGACGCTAACGCTAAGACATACGGCATTTACAACTGTGGTTGTGGTGCTGAGATTGATCTTGGTACTCTTACCGTGTCCGGTGGTACGTTCACCGGTGCCACATACGCTGTTGCCGAAGTCAGCAGCCAAAATGCGGCTGTGAACATTTCCGGCGGTCAGTTTGCCGGAACAAAGGCGGCAATTGTTAAGAGCAGTACTTCTAATGCAACCATCGCCATCTCTGGCGGTCTGTTCTCCTCTGACCCCAGCGCTTATGTTGCGGCTGGCCACTATGTTGATGCCTCCAACAATGGCGATTATCCCTACACCGTGAAAGAGGGTACCAAGCCCGCCGGTGCACTGATCGTTGTCAAGGATAAGACCGAACCGACTGTGAGCGGCGATATCACTGGCACCGACAAGACTGCAATCAACAATGTCATCGGAAACGCCAACGTTGATGGCGTGGCCGAGGCTGCCAAGAAGGCCGACATTGTTGCGAAGTCTGGTGCAACTGTTGCTGAAAATGATAAGGTAGAAATCGAGGTTGCCGTCAAGGTCGAGGCGAAGGCTGCTGACCTTGCTAAGGGTCAGTTGACCTTTGAGGCATCTCCCGTTGCCACCGTCAAGGTCAATGGCACTGTAAAGGGCACCGTTCCTGTCTCCAATGGGATGCTCAACAACAACCCCATCACCGTAAAGCTGCCTCTGCCTACCGTTGACGGTAAGCTCTTTACCCCCAAGCAGATCCTCCATAAGTTTACCGGCGGCGGCTATGAGTATTTCATCAACGAATCCGTGGGCGGTATGCGCGGCGCTGGCAGCTTTAAGATCGAGGATAACTGCGCTGTGTTCACCATCTATGGCTTCAGCACCTTTGAGTTGTCCGGTACGGTCACCTATGTGGTGCCCAGCTCCGGCGGCGGTTCCAGCTCTTCCTCCAGACGCTATGACGTCTCCGCGCCCTCTGTCAAGCACGGCGATGTGACCGTCAGCCCCAAGAGCGCCTCCAAGGGCGATACCGTGACCATCACCGTCAAGCCCGACAGCGGCTATGAGCTGGACACCCTGACCGTGAAGGACGCCAGCGGCAGCAAGATCAAGGTGAAGGACAAGGGCGACGGCAAGTTTACCTTTACCATGCCCGCCTCCAAGGTGACGGTTTCCGCGGAATTCGCTGAGATCGAGACGCTGGACTTCGCGGACGTTTCCACCGACGCCTACTACTATGAGGCTGTGAAGTGGGCCGCCAAGAAGGGCATCACCGGCGGTACCGGCGACGGCACCTTCAACCCCAACGGCGCCTGCACCCGCGCTCACATCGTCACCTTCCTGTGGCGCGCCGCCGGCTCTCCCGAGCCTAAGAGCACGGTGAGCTTCGCGGATGTTCCCGCAGGCAGCTACTACGCCAAGGCTGTGGCCTGGGCTGTGGAGAACGGCATCACGCTGGGTACCGGCGACGGCACCTTCAGCCCCAACGCCACCTGCACCCGCGCTCAGAGCGTGACGTTCCTGTACCGCGCACTGGGCACCGCACCTACCACGGTGAACGGCTTCACCGACGTGACGGCTGATGCTTTCTATGCTGACGCAGTGGCCTGGGCCGTGGAGAGCGGCGTGACCAACGGTACGTCCGCTTCCACCTTCAGCCCCAACAACGGCTGCACCCGCGCCCAGATCGTGACTTTCCTGTATCGCACCATGAAGTAACTTCATACGCAAGCAGCGGGAAACCTCGAATGAGGTTTCCCGCTGTTTTTTTGCTGCCCGGCCGGGGGCGGTTTACAGGGACCGACTCATCCGACTTTTGCAAGATGCGCCTAAGGTAACCGTCAAAGCTAACGGCGTATAGACTCCTATGGGATAATAGTGGTGGGACGTTGCGCAACGTTCCGCCACTATTAACGTCAGGGGAGATACGCCATGACATCCATAGAGTTGAAGCACCAGGCACGGCTGCAGGAATGGGCGGGAGCCATTCGGGATTGCAGAAGCAGCGGATTGTCAGTCAGGCAGTGGTGCAGGGAGAGAGGAACCACACCAACTACATACTATCGCTGGGAACGTGAGCTATTGTGTGTTGCCAGTACAGCGAAGGCACTGTCTGAAACGCCTGCGGTTGCATTTGCAGAATTACCAGTACCGAAACAGGTGTGCTGCAACACAACGGAACGTTCCGCTACGCTGCGCATCGGCAAAAAATGATTACCTACTGTCAAGAGATGGTAGGTAAAAGACGTTCAATGCGGAAATGAAGAAACCGGAATTGGCCGTCAAGTGTTTTATCCGCTTTTTGCTGGCACGGGCGGCGATGACCTGGGGCGTGGAACTGATGGCAGGAGCCTTTCGAGTATATCAATTCTATCGACAAGGGCGTATGGGGCGTGTTATAATCATGAAAAAAGCGGCGAAGGAGGCGGCGGAGGGATGACAGACGAAGCATTATACCGCCTCTACCTCAACGGAGACGAGGATGCCCTGGGCACGCTTATGGAGCGTTACGGCACCAAGCTGACCCTCTATCTGGACGGCTACCTCTGCGACCTTCACGAGGCGGAGGACCTGATGATCGAGGCCTTTGCCTATCTCATCGCCAAAAGGCCGGCTATCCGGGACGGCGGCTTTCGCGCCTACCTCTACCAGTCAGCGCGGCACATGGCCCTGCGGCTGCTGCACAAAAGGAGAGCGAGAAACTGCTTTTCGCTGGACGCGCTGACGGAGGAACCGGAGGCCCGGGAGCTGGTGGAGGAAACCGTGCAATCGGCAGAGCGGGCGCGGCTCCTGCGGACCTGCATGGCAGAGCTGCACGAGGACTACCGGGAGGCGCTGTTCCTCGTCTATTTTGAGGGACTGAGCCACGCGGAGACCGCCGCCGTCATGGGCAAGCGGGAAAAGCAGGTGGCGGATCTCATTTACCGTGGAAAAATCGCGCTGCGAAAGCGGCTGGAACAGGAGGGGATCACGGATGCGTACAACGGCTGAACGGCTGGCCGCGGCCAAGCGGCGGGCAAGGGAACTGGAACGGCAGCGGCAGCGCCGCCGTGTCCGTGGGATCCTCTGCGCCGGTACAGCGGCCTGTCTCGTCGTGATCGTTTCCCTCGCGCTGGCCATGCCCGGCATCACGGAGGGATTTTCCGACACGGCGCTGGGCGGCGGCATGGCCGCCAGTATTTTCAGCGGCCGGAGCCTGGGCTATCTCGTGGTGGGCCTGCTGGCCTTCGCGTTAGGCGTGTGCGTGACGGTACTGTGCGTCCGCCTGCGCGGGCATGAGGGGGATTCGGCGGACGAGGAGCGGTACGATGATTGAGTTTTGGGACTATCTCTCGCAGTTTCTCGCCGTGACGGCGGGCTTTTGCGCCGCTTTGCGGGCGTATCTCAAAAGCCGCGAACAGCCGTGGTTTCTGCTGACCTGCTTTTACGGCACCTTCGCCCTGGGAACCCTCTACTGGACGCTGCACCTGCTGCTGCGGCAGGAGACCCCGCAGGTTTTTTACGTCTCCGACCTTGCGTGGCTGGCCAGCTATGTCTTTTTGCTCGCCCTGACGCTGACGCTGCCCGACGCGGGGGAGCGGCAGTCCCGGACGGGGCTGTGCTGGCTGGCGCCGGTGTTCTGCCTGCCGCAGTTTGGGCTGTATGTCACCTACGGCGATCTGCTTCTCAACGTCCTCATGTGCGGCTTGACGATGATGCTGGCGTGGTGCGCTGTGCGGGGCCTCGTCTGGGCGAAAAAGACGGAAAGCGGGCGGCTGCGCCGGTTTCACGGAACGGTGCTGGCCTTCATCGCGCTGGAGTACGCCCTGTGGACGGCCTCCTGCTTCTGGGTGAGCGACACCCTGACGAACCCATACTTCTGGTTCGATTTCCTGCTGACCCTCGTTTTGCTCCTGTTTCTGCCCGCAGTGCGAAAGGCGGTGACAGCGTGACCTATATCGAAAATGTATTCGTCTGCATGGCGGCCCCGCTGGTGGTGGCGCTGCTGTCCTTAAAGCGGGGACAGCGCGCCGCGCTGGTGTTCTGCCTCGCGGGGATGGGGGCCTGTCTGCTCTCTGCCTACCTCAACACCTTCTTCGCCCAGCTGTATCAGGCAGACGCCGTCAATGCCGCCACCCAGATCGCCCCGGTGGTGGAGGAGGTTATGAAGCTGCTGCCGCTGCTGTTCTTTCTGGCAGTGTTTGAGCCGACCTTCGCCCGCTTCCGGCTGGCCGCCGTCATCGTGGCCGCCAGCTTTGCCACCTTTGAGAACATCTGCTACCTCACGCAAAACGGCGCGGACCAGATCCTCTTTCTGCTGATCCGGGGCTTCGGCACCGGCGCGATGCACGTGGTCTGCGGGAATGTGTACGGCGGCGCGCTGCGCCCTGTGTGGGGCAGCCGCCCCCTGCGGGCGGCCTGCCTGTTCGCACTTTTGTGTGTCGCCATCATCTACCACGCCATCTACAACCTTCTGGTCAGTGCCGGGGAGACGCCTCAGCTCATCGCCTACTTTGTCCCGCTGCCTACGGCGCTGTGCTTCCGGCTGCTGGCGCGGAAGGCCGGGGAATGAATACAGACTCATCGGACCGTCCTGTCGGGCGGTCTGATTCAGCGGGGCGAAAAAGTCTTTTCGCCCCGCTGAGCAAGTTTTCAGAACTTTTATAAAGTTCTGAAAACTTGGGATTTCAATGGCGCAGGACACCCTTCTTGGGTTTCCCGCGCACACCCTTCCTTTCCGTTGCGGAAAATCTCCCGCTTTATCGACCGCCTCCATCAGACCGTCCGACAGGACGGTCTGATTTTTTTGAAATTTTTTCAATTTTCGGTGCGTAGTTTTCTCCGTTTTTGTCCCTATGGTAATGTAAGGACTTTTTTTCGGGAAGGAGGAAGGGGCATGTATGACACCACGGAGCGCGTCCGGCGTGTGAAGCAGACGGCCCTGCGGCTGATCCAAAAGCGGGAGCGGACGGCCCTGCGGCGGCTGGGAACGCTGTGTACCGTGCTGGCTCTGGGACTGACCGGCGCGCTGGCCCATTTCATCGACGGGGCACCCGGCGCCGCCGTCCAGGGGGCCTACGGCGCGACGCTGCTCTCCGACAGCGCAGGCGGCTATGTGCTGGTGGGCGTGGCGTCCTTTACGGCCGCCGCTGTCCTGACGGTGGTCTGTATGCGCCTGCATGAGCGAGAGAAAAGAGAAAAGAACAATGAGACAGACAAGGAGGGAAACGCATCATGAAAAAAACGATCACCCTGTTATTGACGCTGTGTCTGCTGCTGGGCCTGCTGCCTACGGAGGTTGTGGCCTATTTGGGAGACATCCAACAGGCGGGCAGTGGGACCGTGACAGCGAAGCCGCTGTCCAGCGGGTCGCTGGAGCTGCGAAACGACTATCTTCGCGTGATCGTGCGGAAGGACGGCACGCTCTCCACGGCTCCGGCGGCGGACAACGCCGACCCCACAGATAGGCAGACGCCGTTCTGCTATTTCGTCACATTTGGTGCGAAACGCACCACATATCCGGCAAATCTACGCCCCAAAAGTGTGGAATCCGTGGACAAAACACCAAACGGCCCGGCAGTAGCCGTCAAGGTGGAGTACGACTTGACAGTCGATTTGAAGGATCTTACTGCCACCGGAACGACCACGGTCTACCATGAGCTTGTGCAGCTCAGGGAGAGCGGGTCCGGCGCATGGGGCGTGTTGACGTCTGTTAACAATATCGTGCTCGATATAGAGGACGGCGGGAATTTTCTTCAGACGATGAGCGGCGATACGCACGTCTATTGGGGCTATACCCTCAGCGGCTTTGCCGCCATGGGTCACAGAAACGCCGCGGACAGCCCCGCTCTCAAAATGAACCAACTCGTCTACAATTATGATAAGAAAACAGTAATTTCAACCGAAAACTCCGTGATTACAAGCAAGATAGAGGACCTAAGAACATGGAACACCCTCTCGCAAGGTGGTGACTGGTGCTCCAATTACATCACCGAGGTCTATACGGACGGCTACAACTGGGCCAATCCCTTTGTTGGACTGTCGGAATACTATAAAAACGGCACCATCAAGGCTTACCTGCCGGACACGGTCAGCGTAATTCCAGCCAGCCGCCCCGGAGACACCCGTGTGGAGTGCGTGAACGCTGTGGGCCTTCACTTCAAGGGCAGCACCGACTTAAAGAACCCCCGGCGTTTCCTTTGGGGCTTCCGTGGTTTGCTGAAAGGCACGGACCCAGCTCCCACCAACCCGGATGAGGTGAAGCTCTCCATCAATGCCAAGCGGCTGGCCGCTTTCCCCAACGGCGGCGGCGTGACGGTGGAGTATGTGGCGGACGACGCGGCGCTCGAGGCGCTGAAGCGGCAGTACAAGAAGGACCCCGTCGCCCTCATCAGCGGCGATTACAAGAGTACAGACGGCTCCTCCTTTGAGTTCACCGGCGGGGCGGCGCTGCTGTCTCCCTCCGTCACGGCAACGTGGGGCAGCGGCGGCAAGCTCGTCATCCACAAGAACGGAACCGTGGAGCAAAGCGGCGTGAACCTGAGCGCGCCGACCTTCAAGTTCTACCAGCCCAAAACCGGCGCGGAAAATGACCTGAAGATCTCCCTCACGAAGGACGGCTTTACATTTGAAATCAAGCCCGAGAAGAACGACGCCATCGTCTACGTGGACATCCCCTACGCCACGGTGAAGCTGAGGAACGCCGCCGCCGACGCGGCGGGAAATCTGGTGTTCAGCGGCGAGATCGGCTTTCAGACCATCTTCGAGGGCGCGGAATTCAAGATGGAAAAGCTGGGCTACGGCTTAAAGGGGAATGAGTTCAAGGTCAACGGCGTCCACGCCACGGGCAGCTTTGACACCGAAAAAATGCTGTCGCTGGAGCTTGCCAAGGTCAAGGGCGAGGTCAATACCTTCAATGGCAACAAGCGTTACGCCTTTGAACTGGAGCTGAACGTCTTTGACCTCTTTGAGACCGAGGCGGAACTGGAACTGACGCGCAGCAAAAAGGACGGCAGCCTGCTGCCCAACACGCTGTATTTCTATGTGGCGTCAAGCCCCGGCATTCCCCTTATTCCGCCTATTCCCGTTGGTCAGCTCAACGGCGGCGGTGCGGGCTTCAAGGATCTGGCAAAAACGGTGAACGGCGATTATTTCGCCATTCCACCCATCAAGCTGCGGGGCACGCTGAAGGGCACCTACCTCCACCTCATCGAAGGCAAGGGGGACGTAGTGATCGGCCCCAGTGAGATCTCCCTCACGGCAACGGACGTCGGGATCGTCGGTGTAGGCAAGAGTGGGCAGATCATTGAGCGCTTTGGCTACGCCCTCAAGCTCAACGGGCAGGAGCGGGAATATAAAAATGAAACCTACAAGGGCATCTACCTCGCCGGCTCCGAGGAACTGGAGCTGAATCTGCCAAGTAAGACGATCGATGTGATTGTTCTGGATTCCTCCATCGTTCTGGGCGCTTTCGGCGGCGTGAATGAGGACAACTTGTATCTCGGCATCGGCGCAAACGGCATCGTCAAAGGCAGAGTGCAGATCCCGAAGGACGTGCCTGTCGTCGGCGGACTCAAGCTGCTCAGCACGGATGTCGACCTTGTGATGGGCGGACAGACGACCTTCCAAATTAAGAACGCCAGCGTCAGCGAGAGCATGAAGGATGCGTTCAAGAACATTGATGTCTACCTCGGCGCGATGGCGGAGGTGGACGCCAAGATTATTGATGTCCGCGTTTGGGTACTGGTGCCGCAGATTGTGCATACCGGCTTCCAGCGCGGCGGCGGTTGGGATGTTGAGCACCGCTGGATCAAGAGTCTTCCTGAGTGGAGCTGGGCGGACCATGGCGTGACGCCAATCGTGCAGGCGGTGTCGCTTGAGGACGGCGGGGAGGAGGCTCTGATGCTGACGGCTCTGGAGCCCGTTGTGTTCACGAACGGCAGCGGTGAAAACTCTGCGACAATTACGGTAAACGTCACCGATCCGGCGGAAACGCCGTATATCCTGCTGGCGTTTGACGAGGGCGTGAGCGAGGAACAGATTCGAGACGCTCTCACTGTTACGAAAGACGGTGCGCAGATTACCAGTATCTACTGGGTGAAAAAGGAAGGCGTGGAGGAAGAGGAGATCGGCAATATCGATCCCACCGCAGCCATCAACGCAACCAGCGACATCCTAAAGCATAAGGATGGAGACAATTACCGCGTGGCGATCCTGCGGCTGAAGGAAGCCGGGACTTATGAGGTCAATACAGGTTCCCTTGCGCTTGTAACGGACAAGTCTAAGGGTGTTACCGTTGCGCCGTTCGAAAAGCTGGAACTGGATTTGAATAGCAATCAGATGTCCGGCAAGGTCAAATACGCTGAGGATGGTACAGAGTATACCCTGCGCACCTATCTGGGCAGTGCCAAGGGCGAGGCGACCTATCTCGTGGACGAGCAAACCGTGACGGGCTCCAACAGCATTTCCCCCGTCACCATTCCCACCAGCGGCACGCTCATGCCTACGGGCGAATACTATGTGACCTCCTTCCTGATGACGGAAAAGACCACTACGGTTAACGATGAGAACGGAGAGCCCAAGGAAGTGAAACTCTTGGCCGCCATCGACAGTCGGCAGTTTACCGAGGCGATTTCGTACACGAACACGGATGACAAATACCCTAACGCTCCCGGAAGTGTTTCTCTGGAATTTGTCGGCAACGAGGTGATGAAGGCTAAGTGGGATGCCGTGACCGACGCCGATGGCTACCGCGTGACGGTCTATCAGAAAAAGGACGGAAAGTGGGAGGACACCGGCTTTGGCTATGACCTCAAAAAATCCAAAGATGGGCAGTTGGATAACTCCATCAACATGGCGCTGACCGTGGGCGGTGAGGAAACGAAAAATTCTAAAAATCTGTCCGCCGACGAGATCTACAAAATCGGCGTGAGCGCCTATAGAGAGGTGCCGTACTTCGCGGAGAGCGCGGGGGCGGGTTCTACGGAAAATCCGGAGACAGGCACCTCGGCAGGTGAGGAGATAGGCGCTGCGGAGGGCGCAGAGGGCAGTACCGCCGGGAGCGGGGGAACCAGCGCCCCAAAGGCGCTTACCGCGAAGTATTACAGCCCGGAGGCAATGTCCAATGATGAAATCTTGCCCCAATATACGCCGTTGAATATGACGCTCACTGTGAATGACACCGCCATCGACGCGGATGAGAACGGCGTGTACCACGCCTATGTGGGCAAAAATCCCGGCACACTCACCGTGACAGCAGACGGCGCAAACAGCATCACCGTCACGCGGATGGATACCGGTACCAACATTGTACCGGATGAAACCGCCTCCAACACCTTTGCCATCCCCAATTTCACCGGCAGTTTGATGCTCAAGATCGACGGCACGAAGGGGCAGGACGTGACCAGTGTGTTCCTGCTGGTGAGCCGCGACGAAACGCCCCCTGTGCTGACCCTCTCCGACCCGGTGTTCTTCGCTGATCGGGAAACCGGCGTATACACCATCACCGGCACGGCGGACGCTGGCAGCGAGATCCTTTACGGCGGAACGGAAATGATCTATGCCGACAGCAAGGGCCGCTTTTCCGTCCCCGGTACGCTGGAGGATCCAAAAACAACCAGTACCTCTCTGTATCTCCGGGCGAAGGACAGCGCGGGCAATGAATCCGTACCGCAGCTGGCGCTGATCACCCGGCAGACCCGGTACGCCGTCACTGTGAACGGCAGCAGCTATGACGCGCAGAACTCCGGCGCGGGCAGCTATGCGGCAGGCAGCGTTGTCACCGTCCGCGCAGGCAGCCGCAGCGGCTACACCTTCAACGGCTGGACGTCCGGCAGCAATGTTGTCTTTGATGATCCCAACGCCGAAGAAACGACCTTCATCATGCCGGACGGCAGCGTGACCGTCACGGCAAACTGGTCGAGGGACGGCGGATCGTCCTCGTCTGGCCGGGATGACTCCGATCCCAGCTATGCCGTCGGAATTCCGGACAAGACCGAAAACGGCAGCGTGAGCGTCAGCCCGAAGAACGCCAGCCAGGGCGACCGTGTGACCGTTACGGTGAAGCCGGACACAGGCTACGAGCTGGACAGCCTCAAGGTGCTTGACAAAAACGGCAAGGAGCTTGCGCTGACCGACAAGGGCGATGGCAAATTCACCTTCATCATGCCCGCCGGAAGGGTGGAGGTCAAGGCTGCATTCACGGAGGAAGTGAAGATCAGCCCCTTCCGGGATGTTCCCACCGATGCGTATTACTACGAAGCCGTGAAATGGGCGCAGAAGAAGGGCATCACCGGCGGCATCGGCGACGGCCTGTTTGGCCCTAATCAGCCCTGCACCCGTGCCCAGATCGTCACCTTCCTGTGGCGGGCCGCCGGTTCTCCGGTGGTGAATTACGCGATGGATCTGGCGGACGTTTCCGGTGACGCTTACTATGCGGAGGCCGTCCGTTGGGCGCTGAGCCAGGGCATCACCACCGGCACGGCTGACGGCCGGTTCGCCCCCGATGCGACCTGCACCCGGGCTCAGGGCATGACCTTCCTGTTCCGGGCATCCAAGGCATCCGCCGACGGCGCGCCTGCCTTCAGCGACGTGGCCGCCGACGCCTACTACGCCGAAGCGGTGAAGTGGGCCACGGACAACGGCATCACCAACGGCACAACAAGCTCCACCTTCAGCCCCGGCAGCGGCTGCACGAGAGCACAGATCGTGACATTCCTGTGGCGGCTATACGCGGAGAAGTAATCGCAATATATGTAAAGTGGACTCCCTTGACTGCAAAAGCGGTCAAGGGAGTCCCTTTCAACCTATAAAACGGATTCTCTGATGTGGGTTTGCGGCTTCGGCACCTGCTGTGTATGCCGCGGGTAAGCGGTTGATGTTTTAAAAATCGACTTGCCTAATACACGATCCGAAAGTAATCCAAATATGCTTTACTGGAGTGCTTTTCGCGTCAGTCATCTATCTCCGTCTCATGCTTAAGGATCGCGCCGATGGCGGCGTTGATCTCGTAGTCATATTCCATATTGCCGGATTTGAACTCGACCTCGTAGACGAGTATTCCATCTTCATTGTCCAGTTCGATATCCATGTCATACGCTTCATTTTCACTCACACCTGCGTGATTCAGGGCAATAGATTTTGCCTTGGCGTAGCCAATGTCTTGCGCTGTTCCGGACGGATCGGGCTTCTGATCAGAGGGCTTCGTTGTCACATTTGGCGTGGAAGCAGTGGTCAGCAAGTCCTTCTGCCCGCTGAGCACCTTCCCCGTGTAAGCGTCCACCAGATACTCAAATTCACCCCATGCCGTGTGCAGCTCCACCTCGTAGTGGGCGGGGGATTCGTCGAGCTCGGAATCGACCTCCGTCGTGACGGAGTCCAGCGCCGTTGTTCCGGCATACTGCTCCGCGGCGTAGGCGGCGGCATCCTTGCCAATGGGCATGGCGGGCGCGCCCGCTTCCGCGAGATCCTTCAGTTCCTCCACCGAGAGCTTTGCCAGTTCGTCAAACTTGAGCGCGGAGTTGAGTGCGAGCACGTGGTTCACCAGCGCCGCTTTTCCGGTGGAAATATTGTTTTCCCGGGCCTGCTGTTCCCGCCCCGCGTCCTGCGTCAGCGTCTGCGTCAGGACGGCGGCCTTTGCTTCGCTCGTCTGCAGCACGCCGTCCACGGTACTGGTCAGCTCACGCTGGAGCTTTTCCGCACGGGCGGTATCCTTGTCTTCCACTGAGATCATGATGGCGGAGGAAATGCTGTCGAGATAGCCGTTGCGCACGAGACTTCCCACGATGGCGTTTACCGCCACATCGAGCTTCGCGCCCTTGAGGTCAGCTCCATTGCTCATATCCGCAAGGATGTCTTTTGCATCCTCGTTGAGCGGCGTACAGACGAGCACCTTTTCACTCCGATTCACCTTCAGCTCAATGCTGGGGTTCACATCCAGCGACACCACGGACGCCACCGCGTTCGCTCGCTGGTAGAACACGCCTCCGCCGCCCAGCAGCATTACAGCAAGGCAGGCGGCCACAAGCGTTGTCCATTTTCTATTTGCCATTTTCTTTGTTGTCATGGGAATTACCGTTCCTTTCCGCTCTTCACAGCGGGAGAGAACGCCGTTCACATCATCCGGTGCGGTCTTTTCAAGCGCCGCAGCCAGCCTCTGCTCCATTTTTTCATTGGTCATCGGGCGTCATCTCCTTCCAGAAAGCTGCGCATCTTTTTCAATGCTCTGTGATATTTCGACAGGACGGTGGGAAGCGGCAACTCCAGCAGCGCCGCGATCTCCCGGTGCTTCAGGCCCGTAACGGCGTGGAGCAGCACGATGCGCCGCTCCTCGTCAGTGAGGCTTGCCAATGCGCCTTGCAGCAGCGCACGCTCATCTGCGTCCAGTCCGCACTCCCGCGCGGGAATGGCGTCCCATTCCTCCTCGCTGAGGGCGGCATGGCGTTCTTCCCGCCGCAGGCGCGTCAGGCACAGATTTCGGCATACAGCCAGCAGCCAGCCCATAGGCGATCCGGTGAGTCGGTACTGTTCCGCGCGGTCCCACACCTGCACATAGACGTCCTGTGTGAGATCCTGTGCGTCCTGCGCGTTTTTGAGGTACGACAGCGCTAAGCCGTACACCGCCGATCTCGTGCGCTGATACAGCTCCGCCAGCGCTTCGCGCTCACCGCCGGCAATGTGAATCAGCAACTGCTGCAGCTCGTGCCGATCCTCTGCCGGAGCATATTCGGTTGTCATCAGCATACTGAGCATAGGCTTCCATCTCCTGTCATCCGTGTAATGCACGGAAAGGACGATTTATTGCATGAGATTTTTATTTTTTATGATTCTTCAAGTTCAAATTGCCAGTTCTTTTCTGCTGACATAGCTGCACCTCGCTTCTTGCTTAATATGCAATCCTAAAATAATCCAAATACGCTTTATACTTATCCTGTGCGGTTAGGCAGGTATCTGTCAGATAGCCCTTTTCATTGCCCCATTCCTTTAGTCCACGGTAATAGAACATCTTCAGATCGTCCTCAATGATGAACGGAACGATATTGTATTTCAGGCACTCCTTAAACATAATCAATCTGCCCACACGACCGTTGCCGTCTTGGAACGGATGAATCCGCTCAAACTTCACATGGAAGTCCAGAATATCCTCAAAGGTCTTTTTTTCCTTGGCGTTGTATTCCGTCAGCAAGGCCTTCATTTTATCGGCAACTTCTTCCGAAAGGGCGGTATCTCTGCCGCCGGCTTCATTCGGGAGTTTCTTATACTCGCCAACAGCAAACCAATCTTTTCTGGAATCGCTGGTGCCGTTTTTCAAAACCAAGTGAAGTTCTTTGATGAACTTCTCCGTCAGAGCTGCTTTTGCATGATCAATAATCATGTCAATGCAGCGGAAGTGATTTGCTGTTTCGATCACGTCATCCACATTCAGCACTTCTTTTTCTACGCCGATGGTGTTGGTTTCAAAGATATATCGGGTTTGATCGTGTGTCAGGCGGCTTCCTTCCATATGGTTGGAATTGTATGTCAATTCGATCTGTGTTTTATGGTAGATCCCACCGGAACATTTACTTGCCTTCTGTTCTTTCAGAATATCCAACAGAGTAGTCGGTTTATCTTTTCTTTTGTTGGTACGCTCCGGCTTTTCTGCGTTTTCCGGAATGTTCCATGTCTTGCCGGTAAGAAACGCACCGTTCACACGCCCCTGAGCACAGTAATTTCTAACACTGCGCTCTGACACATCCCACTTTTTCGCTATTTCAGCAACTGAAAGATATCGCATCCATGATCCTCCACCATAAAATCCATCAAAAAACCACGTTAATCTATTATAATAGTATACCATACCATCGGCAAAAATTTCAATAGCATTCAAAGCGAAATTGTTGTATTTTTTGCCGACACAGGAAATACTGCTTCTGGATATGGAAATCCGGACTCCATCGAAAATGAAGTCCGGTAAGATATTATCTATATACGATTTCTTCCAACACAATTTCGAGTCTTTTATGCAACTGTGACGGGGGTGTCCGTTTTGGGGTCGTTTCTGTAAGCCCCGTACCCGCCGAAAGCCGCTTGAAATCAGGCTTTTTCGCTCAGAAAGCCTTGCGGGACGGACTTTTTTGGAAGTGGGTTCAAATCGGCATTTTTTCCGATTTTGGAGAGAAATGCGGGAAGATAGGAGAGAAAAACCGGGAGACGGCCATACACCGCAGAATAGAGCTTCCAACCGACGAAAATCTATTTTTGAGGTGTTACAAATGGATGTATTTCCCGTCAACTGGGACAGTGTTCCCGAAGTGATGAACAAGGAGCAATTTTTCCGAATCTGCCACATCAGCAAGTCCACGACGCTGCACCTGCTCAAAAGCGGCAAGGTGCCCTGCGAGTGGTCGGGTAAGAAAACCCGGTGCTATAAAATCAGAAAAGAGGATGTGAAAGCATATTTGAAGGAACGGGCGATTTATCCTGAACTCTACTCTGCACCGAAGGGCTGGTACGGTACCCACTATGTGGCGAGGCTCTCCAAGGAGCTGCCGGAGGACACGCTGCGGCAGATGCACGGCTACTATGAAAAGCTGCTGCGCAAATACCCGGATGTGGTCACGGTAAAGGATGTGGTGACCCTGACCGGCTACACCCTGACCACCGTCCACAACTGGTGCAGCCGGGGTTCGTTGAAAGCCTTTCAAAAGGGACTGAAGTTCTGTATCCCGAAAATTTTTCTCGTTGACTTCTTCTGCTCCCTGACATTTCGCTCCATTACCCGTAAAAGCCTTTGGCATATCCAGACGCTGAATGAATTCAGTAGGAAGATGAAGCGGAAGTGATCTTTGCAACGATTTAAGGGCATTTGCAAAGTTCGTTGTAAAAAGTGTGCCCGCACAGCAAAAGTTCGCTGCATTTTTTGTGGATACAAGGTGGGGGCCTGTTGCAGATGTACGGAATTGCCCCGTTCGGGCCAAAATACAGGTGCATCGTATTTTGGCCTAAAGCCTATAACCTGTCACAATATCGTACTGACCTTGCGATTCTGAAATTCGCACACTCGCACCTGCCTTTCGGTTTTGGTAGACTGTAACCGAAAGGCGGGTGCATTTTGCATTGCAGACCTGCCAGGGAAATTTTGAATGGGAGGATCACATATGAAATCGCTATTTGAGCAGCTGGGCGGCACTTACACAAGGCAGGGCGACTACTGCCTGCCGGATGTTTGCTTACCGCCCGAAGAAGAACGCCCATCGGCATTTACGGCCAGCGGCGGCGCACCTTTCTGAGGGAGCACCACCGTGTGTTGTATTATAACCTGCTGACCGCCGGGGTGCTGGATGGGCACCTCGCAGACATCGAGGAGCAGGCGCAGGAACTCTTTCTTCGGTTGGTAGAACAATACGCAGACACCGAGGGCGTGACGGAGGCCTTGAAAGCCGATGACCCGATGGCGTGGGTGCGGAAGATGAACGGCATCCGAAACCGAGCGAACGAGATCGTGATGCAGGAAATTGTATATGGGTAACGAGCAAGCGGGGGTCGATGACCTCCGCTTGTTTTGTGTGTAGAAAAGAACAATGTTGTTTTTAAACGGCATTATTCCGAACTTTGTTGACATTGTTCTTTTATCCGGGTATAATGTACTTGTGATTTTATGCGTGGAGGTATCCCCTATGGCTGAAATGATCTCGGTAAGAGAGGCAGCAGTGCGCTGGAATATAACGGAGCGGAGAGTTGCGACGCTCTGCAAGAATGGGAGAATCGCCGGTGCGAAAAAGCAGGGCAATCGTTGGCTGATCCCCGCTGATACGCAGAAGCCGGCGGATCAGCGGCTCAAGACGGGCGCTTTCCGCAAGACGGAGCGCGTGCCAAAGCTGCCCCTGCCCATCGGCGTGTCCAACTACTGCCTTGCCTCGTCGGAATACTATTATATCGACAAGACGATGATGATCAAGGATTTCATCGACGAGCGTCCGATGGTGACGCTGTTCACCCGCCCTCGGCGTTTCGGCAAGACGCTGAATATGGATATGCTGCGCACTTATTTTGAAAAGAGCGACAAGGATACCTCCGTCTACTTCCGGGATAAGAAGATCTGGGCCTGCGGCCAGAAGTACCGGGATTATCAGGGCAAATACCCCGTGATCTTCCTGACCTTCAAGGATGTGAAGTTCGACACTTGGGAGGAGACCTTTGCGGCCATCCGGGACATTTTTGCAAAGGAGGTCCGGCGGCACAAGGAGCTGCTGGCCAGCGATAAGTGCGACGAGTACAGCAAAAAGACCTATGAAAAGCTAGCAGACGGCAAGGTCAGCGAGGTAGAGCTGGCTTCGGCACTGCTGGACCTGTCCGCTATGCTGCACAAGCACTATGCCGTTGCGCCCATTATCATCATCGATGAGTACGACACACCCATCCAGCAGGGCTACCAGAAGGACTATTACGACAAGGTCATCCGGTTTATGCGAAACCTGTTTTCCGGCGGGTTCAAGGATAATCAGCACCTGTCCTTCGGCTTCCTCACCGGCATCCTGCGGGTGGCAAAGGAGAGTATTTTCAGCGGGATGAATAACCTGTCCATCAACTCCGTGCTGGACAACAAATACAGCGCCTACTTCGGCTTCACCGCCGACGAGGTGATGGAGATGGCGGAATATTACGGCGCTGCCGATAAGTACGACGAAATTTGCCAATGGTACGACGGCTACCGCTTCGGCAAGACGGGAATTTTCAACCCGTGGTCGGTGGTCAACTACTTCAGCAACGAGTGCGAGCCGAGGCCCTTCTGGGTCTCCACCGGCAGCAACGATATTATCGGGGAAGTGCTTGCCCAGGCGGACGAGGAGATTTATAACCGTCTGACCTCCCTGGTCAACGGCGAGACCTTCACCACCTTCATCGACACCGGCGTGATCTATCCGCAGATCAAAAGCAATCCCTCCACCATTTACAGCTTCCTGCTGGTGACCGGCTATCTGAAGGCACTGAAAACCACGCCCTCCTTCAGCGGCGATTTTATGTGCGAGGTCTCCCTGCCCAACCGGGAGATTTCTCTGGTGTATAACAAGGAGATCTTGCAGCGGCTGGAGAATCTGATCCCGCCGTCCACGGCGATTTCCGTTCAGGAGGCCATTTTCTCCGGCGATAACGCACGGCTGAAAGCGCAGATCCAAACGCTGCTGACCCAGTCGGTCAGCTCCTTCGATACTGCCGGGGAGAATTTCTACCACAGCTTTATGCTGGGCCTGTGCGCCCTGCTGGGCGGCGCTTTCGTGACCTCCAACCGGGAATCGGGCGACGGGCGCTATGACATTCAGCTGCAGCCCACGCAAAAGGGTCTTCCGGGTATCCTGATCGAACTGAAAGCGGAGAAAAATTGCAGCGACGAGAAGCTGAAAAAGCTGTCCGAGACGGCCTTGCAGCAGATCAACGACAAGAAATACGAAACCGAGCTGACGACAGCCGGGGTCAGGACGATTTATAAATACGGCGTGGCCTTCAGCGGTAAAAAGGTTGAAGTGGCAGTCGGATGAGGCTGACGAATTTCAAAGTATCAGCTTTCAGCTTCCAAAGTATCAAATTGATACTTTGGTGAAATCCCAAAGTGTCAGCACGGTGGTTCCAAAGTGCCAAATTGGCACTTTGGGCATGAACTTATGAATAAAACCATATTGGAGGATGCACGATGAGCACCAATATTTCGAAAAAGAAACGGGACGATCTGCTGGACAAAATTAAGCAGATTCGTGCCTTTATCACCGCAGTACCGCAGGATGAGAATACGGGCAACCTGCTTTCCTACCTGTCCGAACTCGAAAAAGATGTGAACGGGAAAAAGTACGGTCTCGTGTTCGAGGAGCATCGGGAGGAAATCGATGAGGTGTTGGATACCCCATACGCCGGTGCTGACCGAAGAGGCAGATCTGTTTATTGACCACGGTGGGCAGATGAATTTCCTGCTTGAAGGGGACAACCTTGCCGCACTGAAACTGTTGGAAAAGACTCATCGTGGCAAGATTGACCTCATCTATATTGATCCCCCGTATAATCGTGGTATAAATGATTTTATGTATGATTTTCTTGATAAACTTATAGGATTTAAATTGAGCGATTTGTTCTATGCGATTTTTCATCAGTACTATCTTGCATATCAAGACAATCGGGCTGAAAGGTTGGCAAAATATATCAAGTATGGAACAGAGGATTCAACCGAGATATGGATGCTTCGATATGGATTTTCGTTTGAAGAAATTGAGTGGCTGAAGCCTTGTGTCGAAAGCATTGATCAGACGGAAATTCGTTTTAATGGGGAAATTGAGAGCCTAGATGATTTCCAGAGAAGCAGTATAGCCCAATACTTGTTTTAGCTTTTCAAATAATAATTTCCGTTTTTAAGATACTTACAGCAAATATATAATAGCGGCAGGGATATATGTTCCTGCCGCTATTATCTTTATATGGGTATACTAGCAACTGCAATATAAAACTGAATACAAAATGAAGCTGGATGCACTGAATCATCAGGGTATAACTTCTGGACAAGTTGGCCAGAAGTGGTCGAGAGAGAAAATGGCTGATGAAGCCTTAGACAGCGGATGGCAGATTCAGCGATATATCCGCCTGACCTACCTGATCCCAGAGCTGCTTTCGATGGTGGACGACGGAAAGATCGCCTTCAACCCGGCGGTGGAGCTTTCCTGCTTAGACTCGTATCAGCAGCGGGCGGTGCTGGACGCGATGGCGCTGAACGACTGCACCCCGTCCCACGCCCAGAGCATCCGCCTGAAAAAGCTGGCGCAGGAGGGCTTACTGGATGACCAGATAGTCTACGCCGTGCTGGCGGAGACGAAGCCCAACCAGCAGGAGCAGCTGAAATTCAAGCGGGAGGAGCTGCGGAAATACCTCCCCTCCGGCTACACCGAGGAGCAGATGCGCCGGGACATCATCAAGGGGCTGGAATTGCTGAAGCGGCAGAGAGAACGGAACCGGGATGCCCGCTGATTCGTACCGATACGGCTACGATAAAACAATTCGCAGAATAGAGAGAACCCCAAACCGATGGTATACTGATGCTGTCGGTTTGGAGTTCTGTTCTGCAAATACAAAGGACAGGAGGAAATGAAATTGGTAGGGTTATGCTCTTTCAGATGCTCTCGGTGCATCTGCCCATATTTTCCGATAGGGCGTTCCTCATTGGGAAGCTTCAGATCCGGGATGTAGTAATCACCAGCCAATATATATTCAATATTGTTGATACTCTTTTTGTTTTCCATAAACTTGACCTCGATCTCAAAATTTTTGTCACATCGAGACTCACTGGTGTAGTAGTGGTGTAGTAGCACTACCTTCAAGCCTGAAAAACCTTAATATTACAGGGGATTTTAGAGATTTCTGCAAATAATGCCGTGACACACAAAAAGTGGTTTTGCCAAAACGCAATTCCTCTTATGAGAAATATAAAAATCCGGAATGGAAGCCGCTGCTTATCGGGCGGCCGTGTTCTCCACCATCAGCCTGCGGCGGTCACGCTCCAGATAGATCAAATGGATCAGGAAGGTCAGGAGCCAGCTGACCGGATAGGACCAGTACATGCTCTCCACGGTGCCAACCGCTTCAAACACGGTGTACCGCCAGACCACCCGCAGCAGACACGCGCCGATGAGGGTGGTGACGGTGGGATTCATGGAGTGGCCCAGTCCCCGGAGAGTGCCGCAGGCCGTTTCCATCAGGCCGCCGACCCACTGGAACCGGCTGAGGGCCAGAACCCGGACCACACCGGCGGCGATGACCGCGTCATAGGCCGGATCGGTGGACTGGACGTACAGTCCCAGCAGGGGCGCCTGAAAGATCTGGGCCAGTGTGCACAGCACAATGCCCAGCCCTGTTGTCAGGGCCAGATTGATCCGAAAGACCCGCACGGCCCGGCGGGGATCGGAGGCCCCGATGCTCTGGCCGGTGAAGGTGATGGCGGACTGGTAGAAGGTGTTCAGCGCAGTGTGGATGAAGTTCTCAATGCCAGAGGCGGCGGAGCTGCCCGCCATGACCACGGAGCCGAAGGAGTTGATGGCGGATTGGATCATCACGTTTGAAGCGGAGAAGAGAACGCCCTGCAGCCCGGCAGAGAAGCCCAGCCGCAGCATCTGGCCCGTCCGGTCCGGATACAGCCGGAGCTTCCGCAGCTCCAGACGGCACGGCCCCCGGAAGGTACACAGGCGGACCGTCACCAGCACTGCGGAGAGGAGCTGAGAGACAGAGGTGGCAATGGCCACGCCGGCCACGTCCAGATGGATGACCACCACTAACAGCAGATTCAGCGCGACGTTCAGCGCGCCGGAGACGATCATGAACAGCAGGGGATAAAAGGTGTCGCCCACCGCCCGCAGCAGGGCACTGCCGAAGTTGTAGACCACCAGAGCGGGGACGCCTAAGAAGTAGATCCGCAGATATAGCACCGACAGGGGCAGAACATCCTCCGGGGCGTCCGCCCAGCGCAGCAGGGGGGTGGAGAGCAGAAGCCCGCACACGCAGGCCAGCAGTCCGAGAATAACGCTCAGCAAGGCGGCGCAGTGTACCGTCCGGAACAGACCCCTGTCATCCTGGGCGCCAAAGTCCCGGGCGGCCATGTAGTTCGCGCCGATGGAGACGCCGTTGAACAGCGTGATGATGAGGAAAATGATAGAGGTGGTGGAACCGACGGCCGCCAGAGAAGCGTGGCCCGCATAGCGGCCCACGATGATGGAATCCGCCGTGTTGTACGCCAGCTGCAAGATCCCCGTCAGCATCAGCGGAATGGAAAAGCGAAGAATAGCGGGAAGCAGAGGCGCTTCCCGGGAATACCCAGTTTGTTTCAACATGTTTCCTCCCATTCGATCCGGCGGATGCCGAAGCTCCGCCAGTTAAAGATGAGTATTGCAGAAAGGTCGGAGCTTGTCAATAGCCGGGGCAAGAGGGGGAAGCGCCGCAGAAATGGCCGTATCGGCAGATGAACGCCGCATTGACAGGAACGGGCGCGGCCCCTATAATTGTCCGTGAGAGAAATACAACCGGAAAATCGGAAGTTTGTGAAGGAGGTCCTATGAGACTGATTCGTGCGAAAAATTATGATGACATGAGCCTGAAGGCGGCGAACATCATCGCCGCGCAGGTGTCCCTGAATCCCAAGAGCGTGCTGGGCCTTGCCACCGGCTCCACCCCCATCGGCACCTACCGCCATTTGGTTGAGTGGTATCAGAAGGGCGAACTGGATTTCGGGAAGGCGGTTTCCATCAACCTGGACGAATACTGCGGCCTGTCCGGGGAGCATCCCCAGAGCTACCGCCGGTTCATGCGGGAGAATCTGTTCGACCATATCAATATCCCGGCGGACAGAAGCTTCCTGCCGGACGGCACCCAGACCGACAGCACTTTGGAGTGCGCCCGGTATGACCGGATCATTGAGGAGCATAACGGCATCGATCTTCAGCTGCTGGGTATCGGCCGCAACGCCCACATCGGCTTCAACGAGCCGGACAGCTGCTTTGCCTGCGGCACCCATCAGGTGACCCTGACGGAGAGCACCATCGCCGCCAACACCCGCTTCTTTGAAAATGAGGCGCAGGTGCCCCGGCAGGCGTACTCCATGGGTATGCAGGCCATTATGCAGGCCAAGCGGGTCCTGCTGATCGCCAGCGGCGCGGACAAGGCGGAGGCCATCCGGAACAGCTTCTTCGGCCCCGTGACGCCTCAGGTCCCGGCGTCGATCCTGCAGCTCCACCGGGATGTCATCGTCATCGCCGATGAGGCTGCTCTGGCGGACTGCCCGGCAGAGGCGTAAGTGAATCACTGCCCGTTAAGAGGGCGGTAAACATATAGAGCTTCCCGGCCGGCAGTCACGAACTGCCGGCCGTTTTTTCATGCGGACGCTGTTGCGCACAGGCGTGAGCCGTGGGAAACACCGTGTCACCGGCGGCGGTGGATGCCTTGCGCACCGCTGCTTGTACCTGCGGATAGAGCGCCATGCTCCTAATGCAAAACAGTAAACTGACCGTTGAATTATTCTTTACATTTCCCATATGGGTATGGTACAATACCACCGGAATCAGGAGACACGAGTGGACCTTTTATCCAAAAGGAGCAAACTACGGCAGAACTGATTAACATTAAAATCAAGCGCTGACAGAGTGCATTGAGGACAATCTCATCCGGTATATTCTGGATGAACGGCTGGCGGTGGGCGCAAAGCTGCCCAATGAATATGAGCTGGCGGACCGGTTCGGCGTCAGCCGGGGAACGATCCGGGAAGCGGCTGAAGCTGCTGGTTTACGAGGCCATCAACGGCCTTGCCAGATGGTCGCCAGCACACTGGTGTTCGGTGTACTGAAGCTGGCCGGCTGATTAGGAGGATTTCTATGGCAAAAATCATCGCACCTGTTGTCACGATCTTCAACGAAGAGGAAAAGCCCGACTACGCAGGCAACAAAAAGGTTATCGATTTCCTGATCGAGGGCGGGCTGGACGGCATTCTTGTGCTGGGCTCCGCCGGAGAATTTCCGGATCTGAACGAGCAGGAGCGTCTGGACTTCTTCCGCTTCTATGCGGAGTATGTCAACGGACGGGTGGAGCTGCTGGCCGGCACCGGCTGCATCCGCTACGCCGATACGCTGGCCCTGTCCAACGCGGTGTATGAGCTGGGCTACACGCCCATGGTCATCAGCCCCTACTATTTCGAGATGGATCAGGAAAAGCTGTTCGTCTACTATGACCGTCTGGCCAAGGACGTGAAGGGGGACCTGTATCTTTACAACTTCCCGCCCCGCACCGGACATTCCATCGCTCCGGAGACGATCCGCCGCCTGATCGATGCGAATCCCAACATCATCGGACTGAAGGATTCCGTGTCCACCCCCGGCCACACCAATATGGTGTGCCGGGCGGTAGAGGGGAAGCCCTTCACCGTCTACTCCGGCTTTGACGACCAGTTCCTCAGCAACATCGCCAACAACGGGGGCGGCGGGTGCATCGGTGCGCTGTCTATCATCGTGCCGGAGATCTGGAGCAGTCTGGTGAAGGCTGCCAACGAAAAGGACTTTGATCGCACCTTCGCCCTGTACCACCTGATCCAGAAGCTGATGCCCATTTACGATATGGACACCAACTGTTCCCTGATCCTCAAAAAGCTGCTGGTGCACCGGGGACTGGAGATCAGCGACCGGGCTGTTTGCCCCTTCAACCAGATGAACGCCGCCATCTATCAGAGCGCCGCAGATCTGCTGGACAGCGTGTTGGCTGAATACCGGTCCATGCGCTGACGGGGAAACCGATTCAAGGCTAGCCCTCAGCCGACAAATACAGTACTATGAAAGGGCAGGGCCGGACAGAAATTTCTGTCCGGCCCTGCTTGCTGTGTTCTCTTTTGCGCCATTTCCAGCAAATTCACAATACGGTCATTGTACCGCAGGGCGGGGCGTTGTCCAACTCGGGCATTGTGAAACACCGCCGTTTGTGGTAAATTAAGTTCATAAAACAACGGAAAGAGGAATACACATGAAGGATTTCCGGCAGGAATTATATAAAAACGGTTACTTCCGGCAGGAGGAGTTGTGCTTTGCCGACTGCGACCGGTATCAGCGGGCAAGGGTCTCCGGCCTTTTGAACAAGGCGGCGGCCTACGCGGGGTATGACTACAACGCCCGGGGCCTGACCCATGACGTGCTGTTTGAAATGGGGGAGGTATTCCTGCTCTCACGGCTGGCCATGGGTATCCACCGGATCCCCATGGCGGGGGATGTGCTGGACATCGCCACCTATGAAAACGGGGTCAAGGGCGCCCATATGCAGCGGGTCTACGAGATGAAGGATCAGACCGGTGAGGTGCGGGTGTCGGTGAAAAGCGACTGGATCTTAGTGAACCCCGCTACCCGGAAGATCATGCGGCCCTCCGCCTTTACCGCCAAGCCCATACAGACCTGTGACCGGGTCATCGACTGCCCGGACCCGAAAAAGCTCCTGCTGCCCCACGAGGGGGTGGAGGAGCTGGGGACCCGGCAAGTGGTCTGGTCCGATCTGGACGGCAACGGCCACCTTTACAGCGCCAACTACGGCGACATTATCTGGGACTACCTGCCCTGTGACTTACAGGAGCGGACGCCCCGGGAATTCTACATCAATTACAATCACGAGGCTACCCTTGGCGAAACGCTGCGTCTGGTGGGCTTCCGGAATGAGGACGGCAGCTATCTCATGGAGGCCCTCGGCCCGGACGCCGCCTGCTTCACCGCCCTGTGCGTGTTTTAATTGAAAATCTTTGCTATGCGGACAAATGTTTCTGTCAGAAATGCAAATTGTTTTTGCATTTTGCGGCGATACCCGATATCATGTTATTATAATAAGTAATACCATTGGGGCGGCTGCACCGCAAAGGTGATGTCAAGCGGGCCTGCCGCCCATCTCTTACAAGTGAATAGGCGCTGGGGGTGCGGTGCGGAAACCGGCGTACCCCCTGTTCAAACTGCGGTCAGCCCCCTGAGGGCTGTGTCGGAATCGGGAGGAACGAACGAGCGGAGAAGCGATCGGCTGCGGAAGAAAGGAGAGGCGCATGAAGAATCTGAAAAAGCTGACGATCCTGCACTCGAATGATATGCATGGCGATTTTCTGGCCGAACAGATCGACGAACGGCTGGTGGGCGGCGTGTCGCTGTTGTCGGGCTATGTCAATAAAGTGCGGCGGGAGGAAAAGAACGTGATCTACGCCGTGGCGGGCGATATGTTCCGCGGCAGCGTCATTGATTCGGAGTACAAGGGCACCTCCACCATCGGCATCATGAATCTGGTGGGGCCGGACGTGGCCACCATCGGCAACCACGAGATCGACTACGGCCTCGCTCATCTGCTGTTTCTGGAAAAGTGCGCGGATTTCCCCATCATCAACGCGAATCTGCACATCAAATCCAACGGACGGCGGATGTTCCGGCCCTTCTGGATCGCCCATATCGACGATATGAAGATCCTGTTCATCGGCATCATCACGGAGGAGGTGCTGGCCGCCACCAAGACGGACGAGCTGATCGGGTCCTTTGTGGACATCGGGGAGGCGGCCCGGGAGGTGGGCAACATCTGCAACGCCTACAACGCCATCGACATTGATTTCACCGTGTTGCTGACCCACATCGGCTTTGAGGAGGACAAGAAGCTGGCGGCAATGCTGGATCCGGACTGGGGCGTGGATGTCATCATTGGCGGCCACAGCCACACAAAGTTAGAGGAGCCCTTCAAGGTCAACGACATCTACATCGTGCAGGCGGGCACCGGCACCGACGAGATCGGCCGGTTCGACATCATGGTGGACACCGACCTCAACGCCATCGACACCTTTACCTGGCAGATGGTCCCCATCGACGACGCTCACTGTCCCCGGGACGAGGAGGTGGAGAACTTCATTCAGCGCTACAGGAGCGCCACCTCTCAGAAGTATGACCGCATCATCACCCGTCTTTCCTGTGAGCTGACCCATCCCAAGCGCAATCAGGAAACGGCGCTGGGAGACCTCATCGCCGACATTCTGCGGGACAGCTTCGGCATCGACCTGATGCTCATGGGGTCCGGGGCCATCCGCAGCTACGCCCTCGGCCCGGTGGTCCACTACGCAGACCTTGTGGAGTGCCTGCCCTATGATGACGCGGTGTATATGCTCAAGGTCACCGGCACCCAGCTGGAGCGGATGATCCGCCATATCCTGCGGGACGAGGCATTCCAGGGGGAGCACGCGGAGTTCTACCAGTTCTCCCACGGGACGCACATCGTCTGGTCCCGGAGCGAGCAGGCTTTCCGCACCCTGACGCTGGACGGCGAGGCCCTGCACGCCGAGCGGCTTTATACCGTGGCGGTGCAGAAGTGCCACTACAACAACCTCAAGCCGTTTTTGGACATCACACTGGAAGAGGTGGAGAAAAACGGCAAGATCCGGGTGCTGTCCACCTCCGCCCGGGACGTGGTGGAGGAATACCTGACGGTGAACCAGCACCTCAGCCGGGAGGTGGAGGGCCGCCTGGTGGTGGAGGACTGAGGGCCGCTCCTGGAAAAGCGACGAGTTTCCTGAACGGATCTCTGGTACAGAAAAGCGGAAACGAGACGGCGTTCTCTGATGTGCCGCATAAAAATACCCGCCGCAGTGAAAAACTGCGGCGGGTGCTGATATCAGTTCCATTCCTCAGCCAAGAGGAAGTCGCGGATATTCCGGTGTTTGATCCCGTTTCGGCTCATATCGAACTCATCGAGAGAAACAACGTACTTCGGGAAGTTGTCGCGGATGCTGTCATACGCACCAAACTCACGGTTGACGGTTTCTTCCGATGCCAGCAGGTAAATGACCTGAACATACAGCTTTTCGCCGCGCTTGTCGCATACAAAATCAATTTCCTTACCGCCCGTTCTGCCGACAGTCACTTCATAGCCCCGGCGCAGCAGTTCCAGATACACGATATTTTCCAAAATGAGATTGATGTCCCGCATATTGCCGCCAAAGACCGCCTCGCGGATACCATGATCGGCAATATAGTACTTCTCATTGGAGGCAAGGATCTGTTTGCCCTGCAAATCCTCCCGCTTCACCTGATAGAACAGGTACGCCTCACA
>ENA-UEQW01000649-UEQW01000649.1-human-gut-metagenome-genome-assembly--contig:-NODE-649-length-32144-cov-40.115508_pt1 | contig 32144 bp, 26 predicted proteins | sample MGYA00242947_ERZ507947 | MGnify/ENA primary metagenome ERZ507947 (study PRJEB26167, sample SAMN06115421) | human gut metagenome | host: Homo sapiens | place: China:Guizhou | collected 2015-03-17... | reverse complement strand
CTTGCAATAATATATCATGAAAAATCAGGGTTTTCTATTGATATTCAATTTGTTAAATGATTTTTCATAATCGACTATTTACAGGCAAAAGCCAATCTTTTTGAAATTGGCTCAGAGGTAAAAAGCGGCTTAATGTCTGTAATATCCATGACCGCCATGTTTGAGACTGCTTTTGTAAATGGCTTATTTCTTTTTAATGCCATCAGACTTGTTTCATTCGTAGCGTCTGCTACACAAAACTCAATGTGATCAGCATACCGTTTTTGGCGCTTTTTTGCCAGTTCCACCATTTTTTCACTATAATCAAAAGCCAAAACAGAGACAGCTTTTTCTGCAAGATATGCAGAATAATTTCCATTCCCACAGGCAATATCTAAAATATAATCTGTTGGATCAGGATTTAGAAGCTCTGTTACTTTTGGACGGACAACTTCTCTGTGAAAATCATTTGATTCATCCCCCATTGAACAATCCCAAAATTCAGCGTTCTGATTCCAGATTGCTTTACTTTCTTCTTTTGAATACTGTATAATATCCTCTTTCTGCAAAATTACTTTTTCTCCTTCGCCGCATGGCTCCTGAAATGCGTGATAATGATGTTCCAATATTTCATCTGTTATCACAAACGGCGAATTGGCATTTAAGACCTGATTTCTTTTATATAGTCTTTTTTGCAAAAGCTCCTTACTGGCTTTCATATAGACAAGTTCCGTTTCAGCGCCTGCTTTTTGGATCAGCTCTTTATAAAAATTCCGATTTTCCTTACTCCAGAAACTAAAATCAATCACAACGTCTTTTCCCTGCTGAATCAGGGACAGCAGCTTTTTTTGAAGCGCAGCCTCCACCTGCTCTGACAATTTTTCATATTGTTCTTCCGGATAATCAATTCCCTTTCTCCCATAAAGTTTCCACATTTCTTCATCAATGGAAAGTCTGATATATCCTTCCTGTTCTTTTTTCTTGGCGTAAGTAGTCTTTCCAGAACCACATACGCCGCACATCATAATAACTTTGCTCATAAAACTCCTTTTCTTTTTCCGAAACGGCATCTATCAATTTGCACTACACAACAGAAAGTTCTTCAATCGCTTTATCTAAAAAAATCATACCGTCCAGATGTTCCAGCTCATGGCAGAAGCATTTTGCCATTTCATCTTCTCCGTCAACTATAATTTCCTCTCCATATTCATTGAGTGCCTGAATCGTGACCTTTTGTGGACGCATGCAGTAGCGCGGTTCACGTGAGTTGCCTCGCTCAATGTGAAACTGAAGCATTCTGCGATTGTTGCTTCCCGGTGGATAATTGACGAAATAGGCATCGCCCTCCTGACCGGCTCTGGCTTTATCGATGGAACCGGAAAAATCCATGCCGTATTTTGCCAACGCAGTTCGAAAGGACTCATCGCTTCCAATCCCCATGCGACTGTCGCGGTATTCATTGGCGAGGATAAGAAGAGCCCGGTATACCATCTCCGGCTCGACATATTCCGCTTTCCCGACAGCCCGCTCTGCGCGTGGATGGAGAATCAGACGTCCTGCGAGATGCTGGCGGACCCAATCCGGCTTGGCATCATATCCCCGGGGAATCGGCACGTCCGTATCAAGCTCTTTGTCACCTCTTTGACGTTTCAGATGGTTGCGCAGAACATCAATCTGCCGACGCAGGGAAATATTTTCATTCCGGTAGAATTCCGCGATTTCCTGGGCTTGTTCCACTTCGGCCAGCCAATCCGCATTTTCTTCTTCCGCCGCGTCCAATTTCCTCTGGAGGGCGGCGACATGATGGTTCAATGCAGCTTCGCGCGCAGGTGCATTGGCAAGGTGCGTGGAGTGAGCCAGCTCCAATTCCGCAGCAAGAATCCGGGCATCTGGAACGAAATACAACCCGCGCCAGTCCGTCCGGTTGGTGGATGCTGTTTGATGGACGGTATGGATCAGGAATGATGTGTAAGCATTCGGTCCGCGATCTCCGTCATATACCCAATACCAGATTTTATCTTTTCTGTTGCCCGGATGGCCTGCGGGAATCCCTTTCTCAATATTGACATTTTGAAAATAGGTCCGGCATGCTCCGTCGTAAACCGCCCAGGGTTTCCCGACACGCTTTGTCCATGCAAACGCCGCCTGAAAGGAAAGCCGGACGATGTGTGCATATTCGGCAACCTGTCTGGCGAGATAATCATCGTTGATCAGAAAAGCCGGAGGATTCGGGGTAAGAGTCCAATGTTTCCAGTTTACCTGAGAAATCACTATAACCGGCAAGTTGCGATACGGAGAAGTGATAAGAGCATAAAGATCTTCAACTTCAGCAGGATCATTAATTTTCCATGAAGAAGCCGAGAGCGGTCTGAACTGGGCCAGGCTGATTCTGGAAAGCAACTCCGTCACAAGAGGCAGTTGCGCTTGCGCTTCCTCCAGCGGGATTTCCGTGGAGATCTCAATTTTAATACCGAACAACAACCTGCCGTTCTCTTCAATCATGGCGACATCATAGAACCAGCAGAGGTTATTCTTTGTCGTAAAACGGAACCGGACAGTCCAGAGGCGGCGTTCTTCAACCGATACGCATTCACATCGTCCTCTTTTACTATCAATTTCAAAACTGCGATATTCCGTTGCTTCTGATGGCAGTTTTACATACAGATACTTTGCAATGTAACTCAGTACCAGATCCGCGACCGCATGCAAGGCATTATCCAGATCGCCCGATGCATTCACGGTGGCCCGGAGCTGATAGACGGTTAGCCGCCGGTGGCGGAAATTTGTGTTTGCATAAGAAAACGGCATGAACAGCTCCTGCATTAGAATATGTAATATACCATGAAAAGAGTCTCATGGCAACTTGTTCTTCCGCCCTCTCCCGGAGGGAGTGGACTGCCGTTATCCGTGCATCCACCAGCGATAGGTTCGCACCAGACAAAAAGCGACGAAACACAGTAGCGTAAGAAGAAAGAATCCCAGGCCGAGCGGAACAGCGATGTAAAGGAGTCCGAATCCGGCAAGGAGTGAGACAAACAGCGCAAACAGAACGATCCCTTCGGCCAGCTTGATCTGTTTTGAGGTCAGTTCAACAAGGACAGTCTTTTCCATGGTTCACCTCGCTTTCCAGTCGCCGGAGGGGATGACTTCTGCCTGCTCCGGCAGATGGTTCATGGTGTAGATCCATGCCTGAACAGTCGAACCGTCCGGCAGGAGGAAATCCGTCAGAATACGATCGTAGAGGCGGGGATATCCTTCCAGACGGTCGACATCCGCCCAATCCCGGATCGGGATCTCAATCAGCTCGACTGAGACCTTCATTTTTCCCTTCGGGACAAATGCCGGGAATCCCCATCCCGTGTCATAGAGCGTTCCGGAAATCGTTGCGCTTCTGCGGGAAATTGCATTCCGGCAGAAACGTTCATTGCATTCGCCGGAACGGAGTGTGCCGTATGCGGCGATCAGGACAGTTTCCTTTTTCATTTGCGCCTCCTTTTTCTGATAAAGTGATTTTTGATTCTATGAAGATTCGCCCCCTCACGGCAGATCTTCCGATACGCTTCCGGATAGGGTAATCCGTTGCGGATTTCCTTGGTTCTCGGAGTCATTTCGTAAATCAGCGCGGGCAGTTCCGTGCCGTCGTTGAGGATCACATCCACGGTGGAACGGCGATAAATCTGCGGATATCCCTCGTAGCGGTCAAGACGCGCCACGTCATTCCCCCGGAGGAGATACACAAACCCGTGAACCTGCCCCCCCGGTGCATAGTCGACATCGGCATAAAGCCGTTCGGTCAGACGGTAGTTCGGCAGAATCGCCGGAGCATATGGAACCGCAGTCGAGCAACGCTGAAACAACCTCTCCGGCAGCAGGTTGCTCCCGTAGGCAAAGTATGCGTATAGCCCGTTCATTTTGGTTCCCTTCTTTCTTTTCCAATTAATATATATGTTCAGCATTCGCGATTCCGCAGGAGATCGTGCATGGCTTCCGCCCTTGCCGCCTCGATGCTTTCCGGAGTTAAATCCGGGATAAAAGCGCATCCGAAGGCGGGCGGTGGGAGCGGCGTTTTTTCCAGGTCGAGGAATTTGATATTGCGTTCGATCAGAATTTTCGGAACTTTTGCATCGGTGAAGTCGTCGTTCTTGTCCACGCAGACCAGCAGGGCATTCCCGGCGATTCCTTCGGATCCGGGCCACCGGAATCCGACCTTCCAGTTCCGGAGGCGGCCTTCCTCGTCACAGACCAGCAGGTTACTCTCCCCGACATCGATGCACTGGATCATGTCGCATCCGATGCGCTCATAAAATGCGTGAAGCTCGTTTTCGATTTGGATTTCTTCGACCTTTTGGTCGACGGCGTTGATGAAAATTGCTCTCATAAAAAACTCTCCGATTTCCGACCGAAGCCCCATGCTCCGTTCGTGTGGCATACAATGCCATGGATTGCCGTTATATCCAGTCGTAACCACTTAATAATCAGATATATATTAACGGATTATCTTACTGGTAATACTTGCTTTTTCGGATTTCCCTGCATCGGCGGAATGGGATGCTCAAGATCAACCTCATCCGCGTCAAGTACAAATGTGGCGTATCCCAGAGTTGTAAGACGCTGGAGAAACAGAAGTGCAGCTTTTCCCTCATCGTCAGGAAGGGCGAACTTTTCCTGCCCGATACTTGCAAGCATCCATCGCATGAACTCCAGCGGAGTTCGGCTTGCCTGAAACGGGTTCATTTTCATCGCATTGACAATATCCAGAGCCGTTGCTCCGGAAAAATATTCCCCGGTGCATTCGACAGGATTGCCTTCAAAGTCTGTTTCGTAAATGCGGATTTTCATAGTCTCCTCCTTTTGATGATTACAGAAATGCGGAAAATTCCTTCGGCACGTTGTTCTTATATTTGATTCCGCTGATGCCGTTCGGCTGGGTTGAATATGATCGCCCTGATGCCGCAAGAATGTTTGTCTCGATCGATGAATTCGAATTTACACCGTCCGAAGATCTGGCAAAAGCCGCCGCATTGAGTCTGCGCCGTTCCAATTTGTTCAAAGACGCTTATTTCACCTTCGGCGGCGAAAAAGAGAGAGCCGATCTGATTCTGACCGGCGAAATTCAATCCACGAAATATCTCGGTAACATGTGGACATATGGATTATCGTTGTACGGTCCGCTGCTCTGGTTTCTGGGAGCGCCGGCGGGAAATTCGGAAAATACCTTGACGATCCGCCTGACCCTGAGGAAAAAAGATAAAATCGTCTGGGAATATACATTCAACCGTTCCCGAAAAATCTGGCAGTGGTTGTATTACCGCATGGGCTATGATGTTTTCGCGTATTCGGAGCTTATGCAGGAAGCAATGAACGAAGCGATCGCCGACTTGGCCGCGCGACTGCACGAAAATCCCCACCTCTTCTGAAAACCATGCCAGAGCAGTGAGGATGAGCGAAGGACCTTTCTCCCTTTTCCCTCAGAGAAATTTAACGCCGGGAATCGTCCTATTCACGGAACACGAAACGCGACTCATGTCATCGACACAATACTGTACGAAAAAGGATCCCCCCTCCTGTCGGCCCAACTCCAGTTCACAGTCAGGAAATGCGAAAACAGCATACAGCTACAGTTGTGACACTGCGGGGAAAGAGCGGCCAGAGCGCGAGAGATGAAATCACCACTCGCGCGGCTGGTTCAAAGTTTTCAGTCCAGCAGTACGACTTCTCCGCCGCGGCGAGTCGCCGGCATGTCGATCAACCGCTGGTTGTCCGAGCCGCGGAACTTCAATGAAATATCCTTGCGGCTCTCGATGAACGGGCCGTCAACCAGTACCGCCAGCGCCTCGAGCAACTCATCGGTCACTTCGCAGAAGGCACGGCCGCCGGGACGCAGGTCCCGCTCATAAATGTAGCCGGTGTACGCCCAGATATCTTTTTTCGGCAGCTCCAGCCGTACCCGGCGGACCAGCGGCAGCAGGGCACGCTGGTTCACCGGTTCAAAGGGTTCGCCGCCGAGCAGCGACAAGCCGTTGATGTAAGAGCGGTTCAGCAACTGCAGGATATGCGCTTCCGCCGCGTCGTCAAACGGGACGCCGTAACCGAAATCCCACGTTTCCGGATTGAAACAGCCGGGACAATGGTGGGTACAGCCCGAAACGAACAACGAAACCCGCACCCCGTCGCCGTTGGCGATATCCACCGATTTGATCGTACCGTAATTCATCGTTCCTTTCTCCTGTTCCCTTCGCCGCCCTGTCTGCCGGACATATGATGCACGAATATTTCCGACAGGCAAGGCGTTTCGCCCCGTCTGCCGGAAACTGGCGCTCTTGTCTTACAGATGCAGAACGCGGTCGCGGATCTCCTGCGTGCGTCCCTGATTCCAGAACTGCGTGCCGATGTATCCGCAGGTGCGGCGGGCAACGTTCATCTTGTTCTGATCGGTGTTGCCGCACTTCGGACAGCGCCAGATCAGCTTGCCGGATTCCTCCTTGACGATTTCGATCTCCCCGTCAAAACCGCACACCTGACAGTAGTCGCTCTTGGTGTTCAGCTCGGCATACATGATGTTGTCATAGATGAAGCGGATTACCTGAAGCACCGCCTCGATGTTGTTCTGCATGTTCGGGACTTCCACGTAGCTGATCGCGCCGCCGGTCGAGAGCGACTGGAACTTCGCCTCAAATGCGAGTTTGTCAAACGCGTCGATCTTTTCTGTCACATGGACGTGATAGCTGTTGGTGATGTAGTTCCGGTCGGTAACCCCGGGAATGATTCCGAACCGCTTCTGCAGGCAGCGGGCGAATTTATAGGTGGTCGACTCCAGCGGGGTTCCGTAGATGCCGAACCCGATGGTGGTCTCCTTCTTCCAGCGGTTGCAGGCGGCGTTCATATGCTCCATGATCCGGATCGCCAGCGGCGTGGCTTCAGGATCCGTGTGGCTCTTGCCGGTCAGGTAGCGGACACATTCGCAAAGTCCGGCGTAGCCCAGCGAAATCGTCGAATAGCCGTTGTACAGCAGCGGGTCGATCGGTTCGCCCTTCTTGAGCCGGGCGATGGCGCCGTGCTGCCACAGAATCGGCGCCGCGTCCGAAAGGGTTCCCTTCAGCCGGTTGTGACGGCACATCAGCGCCTTGTAGCAGAGTTCAAGCCGCTCGTCGAAAATCTTCCAGAAGCGGTCCATATCCCTTTCGCTCGACAGAGCGATATCCACCAGGTTCAGCGTGACCACCCCCTGGTTGAAACGGCCGTAGAACTTGTAGTTGCCGTTCGCGTCGCGCCACGGCGTCAGGGCGGAGCGGCACCCCATCACCGGGAAGCAGTTGCCCTCCTTCAGCTCCTTCATCTTCTTTTCGCTGATGTAGTCCGGCACCAGCCGCTTGGCGGTGCATTTCGCCGCCTGCCGGGTCAGGTAGTAGTATTCACCGTTTTCATCGACGTTGTCCTCCTCAAGCACGTAGATCAGCTTCGGGAAGGCCGGGGTGATGTAGACGCCCGCATCGTTCTTGACCCCCTGATACCGCTGTTTGAGAACCTCTTCGATGATGATGGCGAGGTCTTTCTTCTCCTGTTCGTTTTTCGCTTCGTTCAGGTACATGAAAACGGTTACGAACGGCGCCTGCCCGTTGGTGGTCATCAGCGTGACAACCTGGTACTGAATGGTCTGCACACCGCGGGCAATCTCGTCGCGCACACGTTTTTCCACGATTGCATTGAGCTGTTCCGCACTGATTGTGGCTCCGGCGAGGGCAAACTCCTCCTGCACCTCCGTGCGAATGCGGTTGCGGGAGACCTGAACGAACGGGGCAAGATGGGTCAGCGTGATGCTCTGACCGCCGTACTGGTTGCTGGCGACCTGAGCGATGATCTGCGTGGCGATATTGCAGGCGGTCGAGAAACTGTGCGGCTTCTCGATCAGCGTGCCGGAGATCACGGTGCCGTTCTGGAGCATATCCTCCAGGTTGACCAGATCGCAGTTGTGCATATGCTGCGCGAAATAGTCCATGTCGTGGAAGTGGATCAATCCCTGCTCGTGCGCTTCGACGATCTCCGGCGGCAGCAGCAACCGCCGGGTGATGTCCTTGGAGACTTCCCCGGCCATGTAGTCGCGCTGAACGCTGTTGATGGTCGGATTCTTGTTGGAATTCTCCTGTTTGACCTCCTCGTTGTTGCATTCGAGCAGGCTCATAATCTGGTTGTCGGTGGTGTTGGCCTGCCGGACCAGGTTGCGCATATACCGGTAGGTGATGTATTTTTTTGCGACTTCGAAGGCGCCGGCCTGCATGATCCGGGTTTCGACGATGTCCTGAATCTCCTCGACCGACAGCGCCCGGTCGAGCGCCTTGCAGATGCCGGAAACATACTCGCCGATCGCCTCTATCTGCTGTGCCGTCAATGCGTTCTTGAATTCTACAGTCTGGTTGGCCTTCGACACGGCAGCCAGAATTTTATTGACGGAGAACTCCTCCTCCGCCCCGCTTCTCTTTATGATCTTCATCTTTTTATCACTATATCTTGTGTTGATGCAATCAATGATTGCCATATATTGTGCTTTCTAAGATACACCATTCCGGCCAAAATGCAACCGAAAAAAATCTTTTTTTGCTATGAATCGGGCGCAGAAGTTAAACAGGCAGATTGTGAAAAAAAACTCCGGAACGATTCCCGGTCCGGAGTTCCGCATCCCCTGTGTTGCTGCAATTGATTCTGCAGCAGCATTTGCCGGACAGAACCGGTTGAGAAACGTTCCATCGGCAGACGTTGGAATATCGCCTCTCCCCGGCTTTCGCTCAAATCATTCCAAGAACAGGAATCCCACTGGAGAGAGAAACGCATTTTTCTTATTTTTTCAAATCGAAAAGCGCGGTCTGAGTTCTCTTCATTTCCAGCTCGATGACGGCTCCGGTTTGCCATTTTTCAGCGCTTCCCATGGGGCGGTATGACATCTTTTCAGGAAGAAATATTCGCTTTTTTCCACCGGATGCTGCATGAATGCCGACAAGATCACGGCTGGCGTAAATTGCATCGCCCCCCCCTGTCCAGCAATGAAGATGATTGAGCTTTGCCGTCTTTCTTACCTCTTCTGCAGTGGGCTCCCTTTCAGAAACAAACTCAAGGAAAGGGATTCCTCCCTGCCGGCAAACCCGCTCGGCCTGTTCCAAAGCCGCCGTGCGGGCTGGAACGAAAAAAAGCATCATTTTATATTTTCCATGTGCTTCATTAAAATCGGAAAGTTCATAGAAATCACACGGAATCCCACTCTGCCCAATGGCGATGCATCCGGCGCGGCAGCACGACACGGGAGAATCGACTTTCGCGAATGATGTCTCATCCAGCCAGGCTGCACACTCTGCAATGCTGGTACGATCGTCTTGCAAAAGAGCAGATTTCATTTTATGATAAAACTCTTTCATGGACCGCATGATCCCCGGAGCTTCGAACCATCCGCCCCACATATCGAACCACCAGGAGGCATAGCCGCCGGCATATTGTCTGGCGAAATTCATTTTCAAAACATCCAGAGAAGCGGTTTCGGTTGCCGGCCCCTGCCACAACTTCGTGTTGTAACATTCCGGTTGAATCAGCGCGGAGGGGCGCTCTTCCGAGAGAAAACGTGTCAGAAAAGTCCTGGAATCCAGTTCCACAAAATAGAGCTTCCCGTGTTTCTGCAACGATGCAACAGGAACCATGCACGGCCAGTCAAGTTCAGGAGTAAGCCGGGTGGTGTAAGAAGCCGGAGAACAGAGGAAATCGATCGCATCACAACGGAGAAGCATCTGAAGCGCATGATGATTGCTCTGCCAGAACGGCACTTCAAAAAGATATCCATAGAAGGAACCGACAACAACCTTTCTTCCGGTGAGTTCCTTTGCCTCCTCCGCAATTTCACGAATGGCATCTGCCGCAGCGACACTCAAATAACGGCGAAAGGACTCTTCTGATCCATCGTTCCCCGACCATTTTGCATATCCTTCACGCGCCGCCTTTCCGTTGCTGCCCGCCTGATCCCAGCTGAACCACTCTTCGGTATTTCCATTGGCAATTTGGTATCCGCAGACATGTTCCGCATAATCGGATTCTGCAACATGCTGAATAAACCTTCGCAGAAAAATTTTGGTATCTTTGCGCCATTTCGGTGAAGAGAAGCAGCCGCGACGGCCTTCAGAAAATCCGGTATCACAGCATTCATCGGGATGTTCCTCATCCCACCAGCGCGGCATTCCCAGTCCCACACGAGGCAGGATCATTGCCTCTGGACAGGCGTCAAGAATCTTATGTACTTCAAGATCGAATTCGGAATAATCCTCTTCCCCTTTTCGCGAGAAAAAACCTTTTGTAAAAGGACGAACTCCGGTGACGGTATTCAGGAAGCGGTCTCCGAACTGCGCCACAAGGGAAAATAAACGATATCCCGCATCGGAGAAACTCCGGTAACAGGCATTCTCCCAGAGATAGGTGATGTATGCCATCCCCACGCATGGTTTCCCATTTACGAAAAGCGTGGGGACTCCTCCCAGAAAATCTACTTTGGAGGTCACGGAAATTTTGTCGTACAGATTCATTTTCCTCCTTTCTCGAAATAGAAATCAACCTGATCCTGGTCTGCAATCACAAGTATACACGCTTTTTAACCGACCTTTCTCCAAAGCGATAACGCATTCCGTCTGCAACAGCGAAATAGACTCTCTTTCTCCGTGCTGAGTTCCATTTGCTTCAACATCGTTCTATTTCTCATTCTCTCCGAACCTCCATCGACAATTCCGATTCTTTGAAATTCATCGGAACCTTTTATTTTCAATATTATTGAATACATATTTTACTTTATATAAAAGAGCATGATTCCGATAGAAAATCAAGTTGAATTAAAAAAAAGCAGACACCGAAAGCTCTCCCTGAACTTGCTGGAAAAAAAAAAGCAACGTGCTATATTGATGAAAATTTCATTGAGGAGCTGGAATGATACAGGTTCTGCAACGAGCACATATTCTTCTGGAACATATCGCAGAAGTTCCGGAGAAGATCTGGTCCATCAAAGAGCTTGCGGCGCTGATCCATGTTTCTGCCCCCACCTGTTACAATATTGTGGAAACATTGGTGCAGCTGGACCTGATTCAATGTCTTGGAAAACGAAAGGGATATTGTGCCGGAGCAAAACTGCTCAACCGAAGCATGGGATACCGTCAGAAAAATTTTCTCGCGGTCAACACCATGTTTCTGGATTTTGAACAGAAGTATCCGTTTTTAATGGAACAAATCCGTTACAATTGCGGGTACAGAATAATTGAACGTCAGATTTCGCCGCAGAATCCCCTGTTTGTGCAATATCATCGTCTGGTGACGAACGATGTCTTGATGACCTTGTCCGGCAAAATGGTTCTTTCGCATCAGGATGAAAAAGAGAGAATTCGCTTTTTTCAGGAAAAACAGCAGAGGGGGAAACTGCTCATAAACCAGTGCGCGACAGATCTCTGGTCCGCGGCACCTTCTCTGGAAGAATTCCTGGCGGAAACGGACAAAGCGAGAAATGCCTCTTATCTGGAACGCAACATTGCAGGCACCTGTCAACTGGCTTTTCCTGTGTTTGATGCCCGGAATCAATTTGACAGCGCAATAGCGACCTGCTGCCCTTCCTATTGTTATTCCTCAGAACTGAAGGAAAAAATTCTTCAAAGCTTCTACGAAATCGCTTCGGCTCTTCGCCAATAATGTCTGTTTCGTTTCACAAGACATTGCTTGGAATTACCTTAAGACCGACAACTCAGGTTACAGGCATGTGAGAATGCAATACGGGCCGGGCGACGCACTCCCGCCGCCGTCAGGAGCTGAGACGCTCCCAGAGCAGACGCGCCCGCCAGGCGCGTTCCTGCGCCGTCTCCCGGCTCCGCGCTTCGGAAATCAAACGCAGGGACCCCTCCGTCGAAGAAAGACGGAGGCTTAAAAATCCATCCGGCCAGTCAAAGCGAAGTCCGTCACAATCGTTGACTTCCGCCTCATCATCAAATTCATCCCGCAACCGGCGCAGCAGCAGATAGGCGTGCGGCGAATCGCAGGGAATCGTCTGTTTCACCATTTCGTAGCGCGGCAGCGCCGCCACCTGACTGCTGAGCGGAATCCGGCGACGCGCAATCGCCTCGAGCAGCAGCCCCGCCATCAGAAACCCGTCAAACCCGTTCATGCCATGGATGGTGACCGAGCCGCTGCCCTCCCCCGCCGCCACGGCGCCGGTTGAACGCATCATGTCGATCACATTCGCCTGACCGACCTTCCCCTTCTCCAGCACATCTCCGTGACGGGAAACCACATCGTCGATCGTGCGGGAGCTGCAGATGTTCGTCACCACACGGGATCCCGCCGGAAAACGCTCCAGAACATAGTCCAGCAGCAGCGGAAAGGTCAGCTCCTCGCTGAGCGGCTCGCCCGTGTCGCTCACCACCCCCATCCGGCTCATGTCACTGTTGAATACCAGCCCCGCCGCCGCCCCCAGCGGCGCAATGATCGAACGAATCGGCGACTCGCTCCGCGGCCGCGGTTCCGGATCCCGCGGCAATACGCCGGAGGGCACGTCGTTCACCGAAACCAGATCCAGCCCCAACCGTTCGACAAACGTCCGGGCATGCGCCGCGCCGGAGCCGTTGCAGAAATCCCCCACCACCCGGAACTCGGCCGCGGCAATTGCGGAAATATCCAGCGTTTCCGCCAGGTAGTTCCAATAGGTTTCCAGCATTTCCGGCCCCAGCGGTTCAAAGGGGTGAACGCCCGACGCCGCTGCCGCGCGAAACCGGCGGCCGTGGTACAGATCGAAAAGTTCCCGCTGGCGCAGGCCGTCGAAGTAGGAGCCGTCGGCGGCGAGCGGAATCAGGGCGTTCCACCCCGCCGCCTGGTGGCCGCCGGTAATCAGCATTCCGCCGCCGAATCCGAAACGCGGCACCAGAAAATGCATCATGCCGGCGGTGAGGATTCCGCCGTCAACCACCCGGCAGCCGCACCCCGCCAGCGAGGAGATCACCGCACACCGCAACATTTCCGACGAAGTGCGCGGATCACAGCCGACCAGAACCGGAGCATCCTCCTCCATCATCGAAGCGAAGGCCGCCGCAAAATCACACGCCGCTCCCGGGGTCAATCCCGGCCCGACCATGCCGCGCATGCCCGCCGCGCCGATACTCAGTTGTCTTGTACTTCTCTCCTGCATCGAATTCGAACCCTGTGCAACAGCAGTTTGTTCAACATAGCATCAAATCCGCGATTTCGCAATCCCCGGCAGAAAAATCACGCGGAAATCCATCGAAAAAAGGCTGTTATTTCCAGAAAAAAAATTAATTTCTGTTGCATTCAATTCTTCCCGGTGGTATAGTGATAAATCAGCAAGGAAACAGGATCATCGAGATGAAATACAAAGCCATTTTTCTCTGCAGTCAGCCGTCACAGATTGACTACGTCTATTCGCCGGACCGCAAGGCCCGGCTCGCCGAACTCACCGACCTGCGGCCCGCCACCGTCACGCCGGACGAACTGGCCCGCGGCGGATTCTCCGATGTGGAAATCGTCTTTTCCACCTGGGGCATGCCCTCGCTTTCGGAGGAGGAGCTGGCGCAGTATCTGCCGAAACTCAAAGTGGTTTTCTACGGCGCCGGCGCCACCGACAGCTTCGTCCGGCCGCTGCTGGCCCGCGGCGTGAAAGTGCTCAGCGCCTGGCAGGCCAATGCCATCCCCGTGGCGGAATTCTGCGTCGCTCAGATTCTGCTGTCGCTCAAAGGATACTTCCGCAACAGCCGGGAGATCCACCGTACCGGCGACTGGCAGAGCGGCAAGCCCTGCATCGGCCCCGGCGTCTACGGCGAAACCGTGGCGCTGATCGGCGCCGGAGCGATCTCCACCAAAGTCAAGGAGCTGCTCAAGGCGTTTCAGGTCAACGTCGTCGTTGTCCCCTCCCGCCCGGAACGGCGTACCGTTTCGCTGGAAGAGGTGTTCAAAACCGCGCTCGTCATCAGCAATCACCTGCCGAACCGCGACGACAATATCGGCGTTCTGCACCGGGGGCTCTTCGCTTCGATGCGTCCCGGCGCGACCTTCATCAACACCGGGCGCGGCGCCCAGGTCGATGAGGCCGGTCTCGTGGAGGTGCTCGAATCGCGCCCCGACCTCACCGCGCTGCTCGATGTAACACATCCGGAACCGCCCGAAGCCGGGTCCAAGCTGTACACGCTGCCGAATATCCGGCTGTCGAGCCACATCGCCGGCTCCGTCAACGACGAGGTCCACCGCATGGCGGACTACATGATCGAAGAGCTGGAACGCTACCTCGCCGGCGAGCCGCTCCGTTACGAAGTCAACGAATCGATGCTGCTCACCAGCAAGAAATAACCGCCGGCTTTCCCGGCAAAAATCAAACGGGGCGCGATAGAGAGAATCCTCTCTGCCGCGCCCCGTAGTTTTCTTACACTCAGGGGGTCGTCCCCGCCGCGGCCAGAATCAGCAGGGCATCCCCCGCAGCCTCCAGCCGGATCGACCGCAGTTCCTTCTGCGGCGCAGGATTGGGCAGCTCCACCACGAACAGGCCGTATTCGTTCATCCGGGTGCTGACAAAACGGAACGCGGGCGGCACACCATTCCGATCGGAAGCGAGAAACCAGTCGCGCAGTTCCCGGCCGTTCCGCAACGGGAACGGCCCGGCCGAGGTCGCATCCGCATACTGGATCGTGACGTTCCCCAGAACTCCGGCCTCCGCCGGGACATAGGCCGCACCGATCAGCAGCACCACCGCCTGCGCCTTTCCGCTGCAGGGAATGGTGACGGAAGCGCCGTCGAGTCCGCGCCATGCCCCTTTCGACAGCAGCCGGGGCCGGGCCGCCGGACGGAATGCAAATCCGGAAGCCTTCACACTGCTCTGCATCTTCTTCGACAGTTCGCCGGTCGACACCTGATCGCCGCCCCGCACCGCCGTCGCAGATTTACCGGCCGGAAGAGCCAGCGAAACAAGTTCCCGCGCCGGAGCCTGATCGCGGTGCAGAGAGAGTTCATCGGCAATCAGAGTTCCCGCCTTTTCAATTCCGAGGGAGAAGACCAGCGTCGCCGTCGTCTTCGGAATCTCCATCACCACCGAACGCCGCACAAATCCCTTCCCCGGCTCCACCGGCCGAGCGTGATAGCGTTTGAAGTAGCCGCTGGAGCGCTCGAAGACATCGACGTAGGGGGCAATCGCCTGCGTGCCGGGATTCTTGAACATCCCCTCCAGACGGAACTTGCCGGTGCCGGCGAGCCGGGCGTCGAAGAAGGCGTACACCCGCCCCTTCCCCGAGGATTTGAGCTGCATCGCGTAATGTCCCTTCGCCGCGTCGCGGGTCACGGTGATTTCGCCCGCCGGGTCGTAGGTGTTGGAACGGAACTGCCACTTCTCAATCTTCGCGTTGCGCAAACCGCCCATCGCAATGTCGCCGGAAATCTCCTCGAACGAGGGATTCGGACAGAAGTTGACGATATCCCCGTATTCGACGATCTTCTTCAGCGGCGACCGGCTCACGATGTAGAGAAACTCCGTCGGCCGCTCCGTCACACCATCCTTCAGCGCGACCGGCGCGCCGAAAAGATCATAGACGGCAAGGATATCCCCCTCCAGACGCCACCGCCCGGTGATCGAGGTCCGCCCCATCACCGTCAGCACGGTGCCGTCGGTCCGGCGGAAGGTGTGCCGCAGATCGTAACCGGAAGCCGGTTCGGTCTTCAGAACGCCGGTGTAGCGGTCGCAATGTTTCAGCATATCGGCGCAGAAGGCCAGCGCCGGCATGGCCGGAATCGGCGAAAGCGTATGATGCGAGAAGAAGAAATCCTCCCCGAAGCTGAAATACTTCTCGAAGTTCTCTTCGATGAACCAGAACTGGATCGCCGCCGTCAGCACCGCCTGCGCACGGGGATCGGCGATGGTGTGCCACATCTGTTCGGTCTGCCACAGCTTCATGCCGGGACGGGCCTTTTCCACCGCCTGCTTCAGTTCGGGAATTCCCCAGAGCCCCTGATAGGAGTGAACGTTGTAATAGTCGCAGTAGTTCGCCGCCCCCATATTGAGCAGGTCGAACGGCATCTTTTGGTCGCAGGCGTTGCCGTAGCCGAATCCGCTCACCAGAATCTTCGCCTCGGGATCGGCCCGCCGGATCGCCCGGTACGCCGCCTTGAGCAGTTCGAAATACTCCTCCGTCGAACCGGAGAAGCTGGCCGCCGGCATCGGCGGATGCCAGTCCACCTCGTTCCAGATCTCCCAGGCGGGGACCCGCCCCTTGTAACGGGTGGCGACCGCTTCGACATACTTCTCCCAGTCCGCGACGGAACGGGGCTTCCGGCTGCCGGTCCGGCCGGCATTCTTGTGGGTGTTGATGCATTCAGGATCCGCGGCCCAGGCCGGGGGTTCGCCCAGAATTCCCAGCAGCCGGATGCCGTTCTTCTCCGCCTGATCCACGACCCAGTCGCTCCACTGCCAGTCGAATTTGCCCGGTTCCGGCTCCACGACAAACCATTTGAACGCATTGCTGCGGCTCCAGGTGATTCCCATCTTCTTCAGCACTTCGGGCAGATCGGAGAGGTGATGGCCGATGTATTCGGCAAACGCTCCCTCCGACAGATTCGCATCGGTGCGGTTGATCCGGGCGTGGCTGAAAGAGTAACTGCGCGTGCCGGCGGGCCCCCGCACCTCCAGCGTGAACGAGTAATGCCCCGGCGCCGACACCGGCAGCGGCAGCGTGATCTTCTGCAGACGGGTGCGGGGAGCAATCCGGACGGTCCTGCGGGTGACTTTGCCGTCGCCCGCGGTGAGGATCAGTTCGAAAACCGCCTCTTTCGAGGTAAAATTCGCGCCGTCCAGCTGAAGCTTCGCCGCTTCCCCCGGCAGGGAAAAGGAGTCGGTCAGCGACCAGACCGGCAGAATCCGGCACTCGGCGTTCCAGGATTCCGGGAGGGGAAGTGCGGTGTTTTCGCCATTCCAGAGCAGCGTGGTATCCGGATTTTTCTCCATCGGGCGCTGTGGATCGGCGTGCAGTTTTCCCGGTTCAAGTTCGCGGGCCGAAACCCGCATCTGCCGGGCGAAATAGGGCGCTCCGACCGCAACGCGGAAGAGTCCCGGCATCGGTTCGAGTTCCGCCGGCGCTTTCCCGGCGTTTCCGACCGGGCGGCCGTTGACGAAAAGCCGGACACCCTTGCGCCCCCAGGTGAGGGCCAGCGTAACCGGAACATCTTTGTGGATCACCGTTTCACGATCCACCGTCGCGCGGCATCCTGCGGCGGAGGCGACGATGCCGCGCTGGTTGCTTTCTCCGCTGAAACAGCAGATGCTCAGCAGATTTCTCCCGAACGGCACCTCCTGCGCCGGAACGGTTTCAAACAGGAACGCCCACTCGTTCTCAAACTCTCCGGCCGGCTTCTTCGGGCAGAATGTGATTTCAATCGTACCCTCTTTCGGGTTGAAAGTTCCCGCTGCCGGGAAGGAGAGAAACTTCCCCTTGTAGAGCGGCGCACCGCCGGCGAGAAGCATCCAGCAAGAAAATACAAGTCCCAGGAATAAACGCATTTTTTTCCCCTTATTCAGAAAGTTCAATATACTCCGTCGTGCCGGATCCACTTGCAGCGGTCATCCCGATGGGTGTCATCCACCCACGGCCCGTAGATCGGACTGGCAGGATCGTTGAGAATCCGCTGACTGGCGATCTCCCCCCGGGCCCCGGCAGCAATCGCACTCTCCACATGCCCGTCGACGAAGACCGCGTTGCATTCGGAATACCCTTTGTGGGGCGCCCAGGCGACGCCGCCCGAGCTGCCCGGCCCCGAATAGGTGTTGTCAATTGCAAAAATTCCCAATGGCGCCAGATCTCCCAGCACCCGGTTGCCCCGGGCGCCTTCCAGAAACATGACCGTCTCCGAGGCCCGGCGGCACATCGAGAGCTTTACGCTCGAGGATTGCGAGAAGAGGTATTTATGATTGGCGCCGTAATCGGCGGTCGTCCAGCCGTTGGCATTCGGGTCTTCCCGTTCCGACGCCTCATTGTCCCAGAACTCCTGGTAATAGGTGGATGTGGCCAGAAACCGGGTGCGGGAAGGACATTTGAGCTGTTTCTTCGTCAGAAACTTATCCCGCACCAGAATGCCTGGCCAGCGGTTCTGGCTGCCCTGCTGGCAGGGGAGAAAGGTATCGTCATACCCCTGCAGATAGTTGTGCATGGCAAGCCCGAGCTGTTTGAAGTTGCTTTTGCAGGAGATCGATTTGGAACTGTCCCGCGCCTTGTTTAACGCAGGCAGCAGCAGCGCCGCGCGATGATCGCGATTACGATCAGCAATTCGATAATGGTGAAAACTTTTCGGCAATGTTCCCTGTTTTGCGCGGCAGAATGCAATTGGCTCATAGCGTCCTCCCAGTATGGTTTCCGGGGGTTAAGATATTCTCTCAAAAATGGAAAAGCAAGAATAAATTCCGCCCCGGTTGTGCATTTTTTTGCATAATTATTTGCTTTTTCACCCCCGCCGCTCTATTTTAAAAAGAGAGGAGAGAAACGATAAGGCACAACCGCATGAAACAGGTGACAGGAAGCGACGTTGCCAGAAAGGCAGGAGTCTCGCAATCAACCGTTTCAAGAGTTATGAACGGGGATTCCCGCATCGGGGCGGAAACCCGCCGCCGGGTCGTCGAAGCCGCCCGGGCGCTCAACTACGACATGGGGCACCGCACCAACTGGACGGTCGGAGTTCTGCTGGATTTCCGCCCCTGCGACATCCACGGGTACTACGCGAGCACCCTGCATGCGATTCTCGAGGAGCTTGAAAAACGCAAACTCGGCGTTGAACTCATCTGGCGCGGCCTCGATTCGGAACAGGTGGTGAAACCCTTCCGCGGCGTGCTGGCCATCAGCGCACCGGATACGGAGAACCTCCGCACTTTCGCACCGCTGCCCACGGTCAATCTTCACGGCGAGATGCACCTGGGGGAAAACATCGCCTCCGTCACCAGCGACATGTATCAGGGGATGCACGACGCCGTCCGCTTCCTTTGGAAACTCGGCCACCGTGACATCCGGATGCTTTCGCTGGAAGGGGAAGCATCGGAACAGCGGAAGCTCACCCGGCGGCTCGACGGATTCCTCAACGCACTCGCCGGATTCGGCGTCGCAGAGCCGGAACGCCATACCATCTTTTTTGAGGATCAGATGTCCACCAGCCTCTCCCGGCTGACGCGTGCCCTCCGCAAAGCCGTCAACGAGGGCTGTACCGCACTGATCTGCGTCAATGCCGCTCATACACTGAAACTGAACGCGGCGCTCCATGCGCTCCATCTGCGAATTCCGGAGGAGCTCTCGGTCATCGACTGGGAGTACCCGGAAATCTCCGCCTATCTGGATCCGCCGCGCACGACGGTTTCCGCCGACTTCCCGGAACTGGTTCGGATCGCCGTCGATCAGCTCTGTGACATGGTGGAGCATCAGGCTCTCCCGCGGCTGATTCAGGTTCCGCCGCGGCTGATTCATCGCAAGAGCACCGGTCGGGCGCCCCGCCGCAAAATCAGGCAGTAACCAGAGGAATCTTCACCACGATCGAACGCCGGAACGGTGGAAGCTCCCCCCTGCCCGCCCGGCAGCGCAACTCCCGCCAGCGGTCTTCCCAAGGCAGATAGCAACTGCCTTCCGTCGCGTTTTCCGGGACCGGAATCGACTCGCCGGAAATGACTTCGGCCGGGATGTTCCGTTGCAGTTCACTCTGCCAGTTGCTCGTTTTATCCCGGCACCAGAGCAGGAGATGGGACTTCCCCCGCAATCCCCAGAGCCGCAATCGGTGCGTCTCGGTATGGAACGGGCGAAACGCTTCGGCCACCGGGTCGATCCCCTCCACCGCTCGAGCAAAACGCCGGAAATGGTACCAGAGATCGTGGCGATCGATATAAAGTTCATCCCAGTGCCAGCTCTGGCCGGAACCGGCACTCCCGGCGAAAAACGGCGCAAAAAGCTGGTCGTGCAGCAGCGTGCCTTCGCGATCGAGTTCGTAAAGATGGGAATATGAACTGTGATTCGCCTCGACGGCGCCGACCTCGGCCAGAATCGCCGGCCGCCCGGCGTCGCGGTCGAGCAGCTCCCGGATGGAATCCGCGGCAAGCTGATCCACGCTTCCACGGCAGACATCCAGCGCCGCGCCGGGATCCAGGTAGCGGTGCACCTGCAGAAAATCATTGCCCGGCTGTTCCGCCAGGTAGTCATACCAGCGAAACGTCTCATCGCCGGAAAAACTGCCCAGATTCTGAACCACCATCTGATGCGGGAACATCTTCCGCAGCCGGGGCAGCATGAAATCGCTCCACGCCCGGATCTCGTCGATCGAACCGATGCAGTTGATCTCATTCCAGAGCTCCCAGGCGATCACCGCGGGGGAGTCGCCGATTCCCGCTTCCGCCAGAAACTGCGCCTTCGCCAGATACAGCTCCCGGCAGCGGTCGGAAGCAAGATAGTCCCGCATGCTGTCGGCCAACCCGGAATAGAGCGGCTTGTTGAAGTTAACGGCGCCGGGAAACTGCTCCACATCACGTCCTGTCGAAGGCGCGACACGGCGGAAATGTTCCAGCGTGAACTTGAGCTTCAAACCGAGTTCTTCGGCGAATTCCACTATCTTGAGCGCATGGGCCCGGTTCTCGGCGGAAAACTCTCCGGGACGCTCCGGCATCACATCGAAAAACGGTGTCCCCAGCCAGACTCGCGCAAAGTTGCCGCCGTTCTCCGCCAGACGGCGCATCCAGCGATGGAAGAGGGCAAAAACCTCCTCTTCGGTATACTGCTCGGAATGACGGACGAAGCAGAGGTTCTGGCCGATCGGGAGATACGTGCGCCCATCCTCATAGGAAAAATAGCGCGGCACCGCGGGGTTCGGAGCAATAAAACGATTCATGATTACAGCGGCATTCCTTCGGATTCGATAGATTTCCAGCTTCGCCATACACTACAGACATTTTTGGGGAAAGCAAGCCGGTCCGGAGAGAAAGTTGTGCATAAAAAAGCATAAAACTGCAGTTTCTCCTTTCCCCTTTCCCCGTGAAAACGATCGTTCCGATTTCGCCGAATCCTCCGGAGAAAATCCGCAGAAGGTTGACAATCCGACAGAGTTTGGCTGAGTTTCACGCCGGAATTTCAACAGAAAGGAGACAAACCGTCATGCCCCTCTCCCATGTTTTAACCAACCTCGACGATGCCCGAGACACGTTGGTGAACTCCATCAACTCCCGGGGAGGCAATCTGGAAGAATCGGCAACGTTGTACCAATGCGCCGCGGCAGTGAACACACTCGCCTCCGGGGTGCTGTCGATCAACGGACATCTGCCGGATGAATCCGGTTCCATCACGATTCCCGATGCGACGCAGACAACCTCCGGCCTCATGTCAGCGGCGGACAAAGCGGCTGTCGATGGGATGCAGGAGCGCGGGTTTTATCCGCAACTTGCCGCAGTTCCTTCGCCGGTGGACTTTGACCAGATGACGGAAACCGGACTTTTCTTTATCGAGAAGGGTTCCGAGCTCACGAACTACCCCGGGGACAACCCGCAGACGTATGGAACATTGCAGGTGTTGAGCGCCGGGGACAACCTTACGCAGATGTTTCTCGTCTGCGGTTCCGCAGGAACATCGGTATGGGAACGAAACCGCTATCGTCTGGATAACGGTTCCTTGCTTTTCACCGGATGGCGGAAACTCATGCTGGCGACGGCGATTACGGAAAACTTCGGCTCCTCCGGATACTTCAAGCTCCCATACGGAACGATCGTGCAGTACGGGCTTGTTGCCACTTCATCGAATAGTGTTAATACAACCGTAACACTGCCGGTTTCCTATCAGAACCAAATCAGTACTATTGTCGCTTCCTGCGGCTTGTCTCACGTCGTCGCGGTTGCGAGGGATGGATCTCTTTCGACGATAAGGCTGACCACGGAAACCCCGCTCGACGGGGTAATTATTAACTGGATGACAGTGGGGTACTGACATGAAATACTATTGGAACAACGGCTTTTATATCGACGAAATCCATTTCGAACTCAACGAAGAGACAGGGGAATACACCGTTCCGGATGGCTTCAAGGAGATCACGGAAGAGCGCTACCGGGAACTGCTCTCCGGGCAGGAGACCGGGAAGCATATCGTCACCGGGACGGACGACCTGCCGGAACTTGCGGACCCGCCGGAACCGACGGTGGAGGAGCTCCGGGAACAGCTTGGCGATACGCTCTGGAGCAACTACAAGAGCTACCAGAGAACCTACGTTGACCCGGAGGACCTGACGCTCGCGAACACCTGCGCGGCGGGAGGGAGCGAAAAGGGCGCGGCGGTGCAACAGTGGGTTCTCGCGCTCTGGGCGAAGTATTACGAGGTGAAAGACCTGCTTGCGGCGGCGGAGACGCTGGAAGCGTTGCGGGCGGTGGACATCAGCACCGACGCCCTCACCCCGCCCCCCTACACGATCCGCGAACTCAACGAAGAGGCAGTCGCGGTACAAAAGGTGTAAAAACTTTCTGGATGTTGTTTCATTTGCTGCGGCTAAAATCGAAAATATGGTCCTGCCAAAGATGGTCGCGGGATCAGGAGGAGTGGTCGCCCTCCTGACCTCCCCGACCTTGCGAAACTCCAGGCGTGCGAAGCCGAACGTGCGATGGATCTTCCGCTCGTGTCCGACTCAATAGTAACCGTCCGCTTTCGTCTTATCGCCGGAATACCAGAAATACCCGGCGTTTTTTCCGTTTGTCGTCGGAATCTCATTTCGGGTCATTCCTTCGACATGCCCATCGGCGAAGGTGACGTTGGCTCCCGCTCCGTTTCGATGCCGCCACACTCCTTTTTTGGAGAAAAGCACCATACTCTCCAGATGGTAGGCGATGGGACTCATCAGCGTGGAAACGGTTCCCCGGTCGATGTCGAAAAACGCCGCACGTTCCGAAGGTTTCCGGATTTTCGTCAGCTTGCGATTGAGTGTTCCGTCGTCATTGGAGGCAAATCCGTCGCGGTTGATGCCGAAATGGCGGTGTGCCATAATGTTTTCAGCATATTCGCGATCCCGCATCGCCGGACACTGAAACACCCTCCCCTTTTCCGACAGCCAGTCGTATTTCGGCGAGGTCGACTGCGGGTCGACATAGCGGACGTAGATTACGCTAAGCCACGAAGGATGTCCACTGCTGCTCAGATTCCAGTTTCTCGTTGCTCCCGGGATAATGTCGTTACTCTCCTGAATATACAGCAGGAGGTACTGGCCGAGCTGCTTCTGATTGGAAGCGCAACTGATGTCCGCCGCCTTGTTCCGGGCCTGATTCAGCGCGGGGAGAAGCATGGCGGCCAGAATCGCGATGATAGCAATAACGACCAGCAGTTCGATCAGAGAAAAACTTCGGCTTCCGCTCTCTTTTTTCATAGTTGCCCTCACCTCTCTTCTGATGTCATTTCCAGGGGGAATTGCAGAATCGCATAGATGCACTCTTCCGGCAGTTCCACATGTATGCCGTCCGGCGTCGGAGAAAGTTTCGCTTTCCGGTCCGGCTGGAACGGCAGAATCACGGTAACTTGTGGTATCCCGCGCAGCAACAGCCGGGGATTCACGCCCCGGGGGCGGGCCGTCCGGATGACATTGACGCGGGAACGGTGCCGGCGCATCGCCTCCAGCTTTTGATCGACCTCAGTGTCATATTCTGCGGCCAGCAGATGCAGCAGACAGCACCGCCCGGTGTAGCGGGGGAATTTCAGATACCCATCGCCGCCCTCCACAAGGAAACGGCCCCGGGGAAGGTGCTTCAGAAGTGCGTTTTTCAACAGAGCGGCGGCCTCCGCACCCTCCCCTGTCCGGACCGGATGCAGAACAATGTTCTCCGTGAGCATCTGCCAGCGTGCGGGCCGGGAAGACGGCGCAATTTCCGGCTCCTCGTCGCTGCCGGGAACCAGTCTGTCGGGCAGAGCAAATCCGTCCTCCTCCGGCAAAGCGGATGGTCCGGTCGCCAGTACGACACCGCCGCGGGCGGCATACCGGCTCAGCCGCTGTTTTTCGAGCCCGCTCATCCGGGCCGCAGAGGGAAGAAGCAGAACCTTGAAACGGTCCGGCTCCTCCGGAATCTCCAATGCCACCGCAAAGGGAAGTCCGTGAGCGGCACACAGGTTCAAGGCGGCGTTGAAATCCCGGATGTAACCGGTGTTCATGGCGCCGAACGCGGTGTTGTTCCGGGTCTCGTACGAGAAGAACACGCCGATCTCCGGCCGCGCCTCCGAATCGAACAGCTCCGGATGCTTCTGCTCGAAGCGGTATGCGACAGCGACCGGAGCGGCGTCATCCGGCAGCGTCCGCAGCAGGGAGAGCGGCAGCCCCAGTCTGGCCTTCAACGTGGAGAACCATGTTCCGCACCCGAGCGACTTGTTCAGAGCCCAGATGACATTTCCGCTGATCTCGTGGAATCCGTATCCGAGACCGATGCACTGGCCGGTGTGCCGCGCGGTGGCCAGGTGGTGCGCACTCTGGGCAACCCGTTCGTACAACGGCGGATTCCAGGTTACAGGATCACCGGGGTACGGGGGGGTGTTGCCGCCCATTTCCAGCAGAATCATCGAACAGCCGCGATTGAACTCACGGATATCCTGCCCGATCTGCAGCGCGTAGGGCGATGAACTGCCGCTGCAGCAGCTCAGCATCGGGAAATCCTCCGGCAGAACCGAGCGGACTTTCGCCAGAAAATCCCCGTTGGCACGGAACCGCAGTTCAAGCCAGGTGCGCCAGGCCGGATTTTCCCAGTTTCCCCAGAACCCGGTGTCGCCCCAGGGGGGCAGCTCACTGTCACAGCTCTCCCGGAATTTTGCGCGGCACCAGCGGCAGCCGCAGGAGATGTACCCCATGAAGTGGATCAGGTCATCGCACATCAGCCCGTCGATACCGGTTTCGGCAAGCAGACGCCTGACATATTCCAGATAGGCGTCCCGAAAATCGGGGTTGCTGTGGCAGAACTGCTCTGCGGCATATTGCGGAAGTTGCAGAATTCCTCCGTCGCGAAGATCCCGCATCCGCCAGTCGTTGAGGAGCTTGCCCTGAAAACTCCAGCTCGCAGCCGCCTCACGCGACGGCGCGAACGGCAGATGGGGACCGGAGTGAAGTTTGACCTGCCGCGCCTCCTCCCGCGTGTCGTAGCGGTGAATCAGCGAAGCGGAATGGTGATCGAAAAGCCGCAGGTTGCGCTGATGAAGCTCTTCCGCCACGGTCGCAAGGTAGTCGTGCAGAATCGTCCAGTACGGCATGAAATCCCAGCGGAAATGCGCCCCGAACACCATGCCGCGTCTGCGCCGGATTCGGCGATGGAGTCAGCCCTCCGCCGAATCCGGTCGAAATTGTCCGGGTCCGGCCAGTCAAGATCGTGCCAGTCGATCCACCAGCTGACGAAACGCTGCGGTCCGTTTTTGCAGGAAAATGCGGAACTCTCCATTTCCTCCCCCTATTCGACGACAATTTCAAAGAATGGTGTCGGGCCGTGTTTCAACGCGGCAGTGTCCAGATTGACCGTCAGATACTCCCCCTCCCGCCGCATCGGAATCCCGTCGCGCCGGATTCCATTGACCGAGAGCGGATAACAGGTCGCACGGGCAACGCCTTTCCGGCGGATGGCGATATCGAACACTCCGGTTTCCAGAAGAACTTTCGAACGGCGTTTCCAGCCGAGGAGAGTGGTCCGGTCCCGCGAGAGGACGGTGTCCCGGGTCATCACCGCCGTGTTGCAGACCAGCACCATTCGCTTGCTGGAGGAGAGCTCCCGCCCGTCCATGGAGACCAGGGCAATGGCGGCGTCCACGCTGGATTTTTTGATCGTCAGCCGGGGAAGCCGGGTCGCCGGTTCGCCGGCGTTGACCACGGCCCCTTCGGTGCGCGGCGTTTTGACCCGGAAACGCCGGTGGATCGGGTCGAGCTCCAGTTCGCCCGTATCGCTGATCAGCACGCCCTGCCGGATTTCCGGAGCTTTGCCTTTTTTCTCCATGCCGGCGATCGCTCCGGCCAGAGAGAAGGAGCTGCCGCCGTCGACAACCTCCGAGTGCCAGTCGAACGATCTGTCTTCCGAACCGCCCTTGACCTGAAGAAGGCGCGAATTGGGGCGGATTGCGGCATGGGGCGAGTAGACCCCCAGACGGCTGAGCAGCGCCAGTTTGCTCACTTCGGAATCAACCGCAAGATCGGCGTCATTCGCATCGAATTTGCCCAGATCCAGAAGGAACTCCGTTTCGGCCGGTCTGACATCGCCGCGCTTGAAGAGCGCGTAGGCGAGAAACTCATTGGCCCGCAGCACCGGAGAGCCCGCGATACGGAAGCTGGAAATGTACATCTCACCGGGTTCGATCACGACTGGTGTTTCGTGGGCGCAGAGAGCGTCCCACCCCTGAAATGCGGGATAGGCGGAGAACAGCAGGCCGTTTTCGTGCTGATACCGGTTCCAGAAGCAGTGATTGTGTTCCGTGATGACCAGAGGCAGGCCGGCGATCCGGGAGGCCGCCGTGTTGCGGAAGTGTGGAGCGTATTCCCGGATGGCGCTCTCCTGACCGACCCGGGAACCGATGGAGTCCCAGCGGCTCGGGTGCTTGTAGTAGGTGTTGCGGATGATCATGGCGAGATGGTCGCGGCGGAACCTCGACATGTTCAGGGTGGCCCGGAAGTTGTATTGCCCGATCAGCCCTTTGTAACCCAGATTCCGCAGTATGGCGGTTCCGGTCCGGTAGTTTTCGTCGATCGCTTCGAAACAGAACTCCTCCCAGTCGGCGCCGATCTGGTCTTTGCGGAGAAAGTCGGGCAGACGGATCCGGGAGAAGGAGGCGTATTGCTTCTGCCAGGCCTGATTGAGGGAGGCGACAGTGCCGTATTTCTTCTCCAGAAAGGCGCAGAATTTCTTGCGGATGAACTCCATCGCCTCCGGCGCGATATCGCACGACTCGCCCCAGAAGAGGTGAGGAATCGCGAGCGTCTGCTCGTTGAAAAGCTCCAGAAAGACGATCATGGGATCATCCTTCCAGGCGAGGCCGGTGTAGGGATTGACGTGGTTGAGCATCGTCTCCGCCCACGCCTTCCACTCGGCGCGCGCCTTCTCCTCGCCGAACAGCGTCAGCAGCTTCCGGGTGTTGCGCGCCTTCTCCGCCGCGACCAGCAGTTTGATATCCCGTTTGACCTGGCCGGTAACCGGATCTTTGACATGGTCGACAGCCCCGACCCGGAAGAAGGCGATGGCGAAGGTCACGTAAATGCCCCGTTTTTTCAGTTCCAAAAGATAGAAGTCGAACGCCTCAACCCGCCGCGGGTCGGGAATTCCCTTCTGCGTCGACCGGCCCATCAGATGCTGATCGACCCAGAGACGGACCAGATTGTACCCCTGCCGGGAGGCCGCCTCCGCAGTCCGGGCAAGTTTTCCGTGCATATCGGTCACGTCGCCCGCGGTCCGGAGATAGAACGGCGTATCCGCCATCCCCATGAACCGCACGGGAACATCTGGTTTCTTCTCAAACCGGAATCCTTTCCCCGGCACAGCGATCACCCGGCCGTCGGAACCGGCAGGGGAAACGTTTCCCTTTCCAGACAAATCGAGGACGGAGTTTTCGACCACCACCGGAGAGGGGAAGTCGGGCTCCTTCCAGGCCGGTGCGGTGGCCCGGAACTCCTTCTTTTCCGGAGCGATCGGCACCTGTCGGGTGGAGAGGGTGGCTCCCGCGATAATCCAGACGAAATTTTCCGGCGAGGAGAATTCGATGTTCTTCACCGGTTTCTCCTGGAGAGGGAACGCGGAGAGATAGAGCACCCCCTTCCCCTCCGACTCCCGATGCACGTATGCCGGGCGCGCGTTGGGCAGATGGATGAGCTGGGACCAGTCGTCGACATCTTTGCCGCCGACCACCTCGAAGTCGGAATGGCTGCCATCTGCGTAGTTCACCTTGATCTTGCCGGCGACGGTGTCCGCCCGGTTCCAGGCGGCGGTGTGGAGCAGATACAGATATTTCGCCGGAAAGTTCTTCCCGTTGGCGGTAAAGGATTTCAGCGTGGTCGGAACGTAGGTGGAGTTGAAGACGGCACACCGGTCTTTCAGGCGGAACTCCATTCCGCCGAAACTGATCCGCTGAACGTCAAAGCCGCCCATATCGGTTCTGGGCCCCTGGCCGGTCCACCCCTCTTTCGCGGAGGGGTCGGCATAGGTGCGGTTGAGGGCGGAGGAGAGGTCCAGACAGCAGACATCCGACGCGGGAACGGCCAGACCGCCGTCGCGATGCTGAAACGTCACCGTGTAGGTGGTGTCCGGCTTGGCCGAAAAGGTGTACGAACCGAAATCCTTGTATGTGGCGAAGAGCAGTGTCTCCCCGGAGTCTGCGGTTTGAAACAAGCGCGCCAGACTGCGGGAGCCGGCGGGCAGCTGCGGCGTGATCGGCTCGGCATTCAACGCAATGCGCCGGAACCAGATGCCGTGAATGCGGCGGTCCGGAGTCCACTTGGCGCGGAAGCGCAGTGTGACCGTCCCGCCGTTCCGGCCGGTCACGAAGGTGTGGGAGCCCGCTTTCCACTGGTCGGTTTCAGAGGCGGCGCAATCCGAAACCACCGCGGCGGAAGTTCCGGAGGCCGTTTTCGTAAGCAGATTCGGTTTGTCGACCGCGGCGTCGATCTGCAGCTCGGCCGCCCCCAGGGTCGTCAGGACGAGGATCGAGGCCCCGGTGAAGATCTTTCGGTAAGTGTGCTCCATGAAACATTCTCCTGTGGGTTGAGTTGAGGAAAATATCATTTGACTGTTGCCAGCGTCATCCAGAGTATCCCGGATAAAATCAGCAGTGTTCCGCCGACGGTTGAGACGGAAACAGCGGCGCGGAACACCACGGCCAGCGCCAGCTGGATGCAGAGAAAGGAGCCTCCGGTACAAACTGCCGCCGCCAGGTTGGGCGGCAGAACCTTGTAAATGTTCATCAGCGCCAGAATGCTGACGATTCCCAGCGCGTTGCCCAGCAGAAACCCCGGCCAGTAATGGGTCGGCGTCATGGTTCCCCATTTGAAAAGAATCGCCGCTCCGATCTGCAGCAGCATGAAGAGCACAATGCTGACGGATAATATCATTCTTCGGGCCTCCCGGTATGGCGTAACAGGATTTCCGGTTCAATGAGGAGGAGTTCGCCGGAGAGTTTTTCTCCGGTCAGAATGCGGTAGAACTCTTCGATCATCCGTCTCCCGGCAAGCTGTGCATTCTGGTGGACGATCGCATCGATGCTGCCCCGGGCGAGTGCCGCGGCGCTGCCGGGATAACGATCCACCGCCACACAGCGGCACCGCGAGGAGCCTTCGGCCGCCAGCGCCTCGAACAGGGTGCCGCTGACACCGGTGGCCAGAAAGACGCCGCGGAGTGCGGGATGTGCCTTCCGCAGAGAACGGTAACACGCCTCCACCTCCTCCGGCCGGTCGCCGTGTTCGGCGACGCCGACTGGATGAAGGCCGTACTGGCCGGCGGTGTCGACAAAGGCTTCGACCTTTTCTGCATGGTCGCGATAGCTGCGGAATCCGGTGAGCACTCCGACCTCGTCGCCCGGCTGCAGCATCAGAGCAAAGAGGTCGGCCGCACATGCTCCCACCTGACGGGCATCGCTTCGGATGCAGATCGCCCGGCGGCTTTCGGAGTCAAACCGGTCGTTGCCCAGGTAGGCAAAGGGAACGTTGCGGGAACAGAGAAAACGCTCCTGTTCGTCATCGAGGGTGATATGGTTGAAAATGAAGGCGGATACCTCCGGTTTTTCCAGCAGGGCGTCGTCGATTGCGCCATCGACGGTGATGAATTCGCCGCCGGCGTTGTAATCGGCCAGTTGCTCCAGCGCATTCTGGATGCCGTTGAGAAATTCCGGCCGCTGACCGAACTGCCCGGATTCCGAAACCACGGCGAGCCGGAGCGGCTTGCGCGACATGCTTTGCGCGATTCGATTGACCCGGTAGTTCATGGCCCGCGCCGTCTCCAGAATTCGGCCGCGCAGTTCCGGCCCGACGCCCGGTTTCCCGTACAGGGCTTTGTTTACCGTATTGAGTGAAACGTTCAGTTTGCCGGCGATGTCGGCAATGGTGGTCCTGCCGTTTTTCATTTTCAGAGCATTCCTCTACAATTCGCCTTTGAAGATTCGATTCAGCCGGAGCAGTTGCTCCGGGCAGCGATGCCAGGAGGGGTCTTCCGGCCCGCAGCAACTGCGCAGTACCGTTCCCCACAGACCGGCCCGGCGGTTTGCGCGCACAAAATATTCCGCCATGGCCCAGTATTCTTCGCTCTCCTCCTCCCACTGCAGTTGTGTTCTGGCACAGAAGGAGAGCCCTTCGCCGCAGACGAGCAGAGCGTCCGGGCAGTGTTGCCGATGAAATTCCATCGCTTGCTTGATGGAGATATCCAGCTTCTCCCGGTATTGAGCGGCGGATTGGCGGAGGGCGTTCCGGAACCGCTGTGACAATTCCGGAAAGCTCTTTTGATCCAGCTGGGCGTAGAGCCAGATTCGCCGGTACCAGTCTTCCGGAGCGGGCAGCAGACCGCGCCGTGTGTTGCGAATGCTCTCCAGCGGGACGGTGTGCGGCAGGAGAAACCGGTCCAGATCACCGCGTTCTTCCGGCGAAGTGACATCCGTCCCCGGAACGAGCAGGTTCCGTTCCAGCACGCGGTACAGATCCCAGAGAAAGTAGTTGTGAAAATTCCAGATCGGCGGATTGTCGGGGAAGAGTTCCGGATCGGTATAGGGCGTGTAGGTATCCACCGCGAAAAGGACGTCGGGATTCTGCTGAATCAACCGTCGCAGGGCCTGCGCATGTTCTTCCCGGAACCGATGTCTCTCCTCCGGAGACAGGTGATTGGCGTTGCCGTAGCCGTTGATGAAGTTCAGCCCGTCCGATTCGTTGAAAATCTCCGCAAAGGCGATCTGCCGGATCACGCCTCTCCGGCGCAGTTCGGCCAGCAGCAGATTGAGTTGCGTGGCAAAATACTCATATCGTTCATGTGCCGGAATCGCATGAAGGCGGCGATTCCGTGCTTCATCGCCGCAATATTGATAGGTGTGAAGATAATACCAGCTTGACAGAATCAGAAAGATGCCATGCCGGGCCGCCGCTTCGCAGAGTTCGAACAACCGTCCGGCGAGGTCACACGGCCCGCCGTCGCCACAGCACCAGCTCTGCCGGATGTTCCGGGTGAAGCCGGGAAATGGTTCCACGATCGGAATCGTCCCCCGTACGCTCCCATCCGGCGAAACATCGATCAGCCCGGCTCCGTCGTCGAACCGTATTGTGTTGAATCCGCGTTCGACCAGTTCCCGCATCATGGTATCCAGATCATGATACGCGCCCCCCTCCGGCGTGTCATGCAAAGCCCAGATCGGCATGGCGATGGTCAGACGTTCCGGCAGATGGTCCGGCAGATTCCGCCCCCCGGGAATTTCTTTCCTCTCTCGATTGGGAAACGTTTCCCTTACGGTACTCATGAGCTCCTCCGTTTGATTTCGGGGAATACGATAAAACAAGTTCAGGGAAACGTTTCCCTTTTCTCTCATTATACAACAATAAAATGAAAAATCAAGTTGTGTCAGAAAAAAATTGCAATTTTTATGGTTGTGGAAGGGGATGAAGGGGCAACACCGTCTCCGGACTTTCCGGGGGAAAAGGTGGGGTTGGGGAGCTGGAGGGCCGGACGCCCTCCTGACCTCTTCGGCTGGGGGGAACAGTACCGGGGGGCGAGAAGTTCCGGCTTCTGCGGGACGCGGTCAGGGCGGAGGCGGATATTCGAGCTTCCGCAAGGGTTTAACGCCCGGGGGAGCTGGAGGGCCGGGCGCCCTCCAGACCTCTTCGGAGGGAAGAAGGCGGTACCAGAGTGTAAATTTCCGGCTTCTGCGGGACGCGGTCAGGGCGGAGGCGAATATTCGAACTTACGAGAGAAAATGATCGTCGGGGGAGCTGGAGGGCCGGGCGCCCTCCAGACCTCCCCGCCCGTGAGAAGTCAGGAGTCGGTTGATACGAATCCGCACGCGGCCCTCGCGGGCCTTACTTGTCGGGCTTCGCCCGCCAACTCCTCATCGTTCGCTAGTGCTCACTACGCCAGAGGGGCTTCGCTCGACTCCGTTCGACTGCGTCGCAATCGCTCCTTGCTGCTTTGCGGAACGCAAAGCAGTTCTCTCACATGCGCT
>ENA-UEQW01000633-UEQW01000633.1-human-gut-metagenome-genome-assembly--contig:-NODE-633-length-32703-cov-4.130969_pt1 | contig 32703 bp, 16 predicted proteins | sample MGYA00242947_ERZ507947 | MGnify/ENA primary metagenome ERZ507947 (study PRJEB26167, sample SAMN06115421) | human gut metagenome | host: Homo sapiens | place: China:Guizhou | collected 2015-03-17... | reverse complement strand
TACCAGTTAGCCACTCCGCGCGAACTGAATTTTTGCGAGATTGAGAAAAAGGCGCAAAAGTATTACGACAAGAAATTTGCGAGTGCAACGGATTTTTTATTCCATACTAAAATTGCGTATGATCGAAAAACTTATCCAATGACCTCCTTTATGTTGCACCAAGCGACTGAATATTTTATAAAGACTATCCCGTTGGTATTCGCTCTTTACGGTCATAAGGAACATGACCTTGAATTTCTGATTGAGAAATGCAAGATTTACACAATGGAATTGGCAAAAGTCTTTCCCCGCGACACACCGGAAGAAAAACGCCTGTTCGAACTTTTAAGAAGCGCTTACGTCGAAGCCCGGTATACCGATGATTTCGTCGTCACCAAAGAGGATATCGACGCGCTTATGCCGAAAGTCGAACTGCTCCGCGACGTTGTGGAAAATGTTTGCCGGAAACAATTCGACTACTACAAACAGAAAATAGCCCAATAAACGAAACCACCCTGCCCCTCAAACCCGAACAATAGAAATAACAGTTATCCAAAAATTAGATTTACGACATCCGGACAAAGCGGCAAAAATCATCTTTGCCGCTTGCTTTTACCGAACAAGGTGTGGCCACGCTGCGCACTATTGCGGCAAACATACAAATTAACAAAAGAAAACAACACGCCACAAACGGGCCACAAACAGGCCGGGGCAGCATCCCGGGCACAAAACCGGACAAAAACCACGGCAGAATGCCGGTCGGCGGATTTCAATCCGGTTTACCAAAACGGCCGGGATCCGAACACATAAACCGCTGTTTATAAGCATCTTTCCAAAAAAGTATATTTACTTTACCTCTAACATACCCGGGATATAATCCCGGGTTACATTTTTATTAAGTTACTTTGTAAAAGTGGAATTACGCAATGTTCCGAAACCTACAAACCAAACTTAAATACGACCATGGACTCATTTTACAACGGGTTTGCATCCGTGTGCAAGGCAGCCCGGACGATTTTCGGAAGGACAGGGGATATGCGGCACGGCACATCGCACCGGAAGCAGAAATCCATAACGGCGCTGTGCCTGGCCCTGCTCCTGCTCGCATCGGGCACCCCCGTCCGCTCCCAGCAACGGGTTTATTTCGTCGACGGATACCACGGGGGCATCTACGGCCACTACCCGGTCGCCTGGAAAACCCGCTTCATCACCGATCAGCTGGCCGCGCATCCCGAATGGAGGATCGGGCTGGAGATCGAACCCGAGACATGGGACACCGTCGAGGTGCGTACGCCGGCCGACTACGCCCGCTTCAAGGCGATCGCCGCCGACAGGCGCGTCGAATTCACCAACCCGTCCTATGCCCAGCCCTACTGCTACAACATCTCGGGCGAAAGCATCATCCGGCAATTCGGATACGGCATGCGGAAGATCCGCAGCCATTTCCCCGACGTGGAGTTCGTCACCTACTCCGTCGAGGAGCCGTGCTTCACCAGCTGCCTGCCGCAAATCCTGAAACTCTACGGGTTCAAATACGCCTCCCTGAAGTGTCCGAATACCTGCTGGGGCGGGTACACGGCGCCCTACGGCGGCGAACTGGTCAACTGGGTCGGCCCCGACGGCAGTTCGATCCTCACTTCGCCGCGCCATGCCTGCGAAGAGCTCCAGAAAAACTCGGTGTGGCAGACCACGGCATGGGGCAATGAGAAGGAGTACCTCGACGCCTGCATCGCATACGGCATCGCCCACCCCGTGGGGATGTGCTACCAGGATGCGGGATGGAAATACGGCCCCTGGATCGGGTCGGGCGACAGCATCCGCAACAACTCGGTCTACGTCACGTGGCGGGAGTATTTCGAACGGGTGACCGACGGCAGGAGCTCCGACGACTACCGCATGCCGCAGGAAGATGTCCGCGTAAGCCTCATGTGGGGCAGCCAGGTCTTGCAGCGCATCGCGCAGCAGGTGCGCGAATCGGAGAACAAGCTCGTCATGGCCGAAAAGGCGGGGGTCATCGCCAACCTGGCGAACGGCTACCGCTACGGGCAGGCAACGCTCGACGAGGGCTGGCGGACGCTGATGCTCGCCCAGCACCACGACTCGTGGATCGTACCTTACAACGGGCTCAACAGGCAGGGGACATGGGCGCAGCACATCCGCCGCTGGACGGCCGCCACCGACTCGCTGTGCGACGGGGTGATCGCCAAGGCGCTGCAAAGCTTCGCGGCACCGGACGGCGACGGCCAGACAACCTACCTGCGCGTCTGCAACACGCTGGGCAGCCCCCGCCGCGAAACGGTGTCGGCGACGCTGCCCGAAGGCCTCGGCGACGGGGAGCTGGCAGTGACAAACGCCAAAGGCAAACGGGTTCCGCACGCCATCGTCCCGACGGCGGGCGGGCGGCGGCTCCTGTTCGAAGCCTCCGTCCCGGCATTCGGTTACACGACCTACACTGTAAAAAAGACATCCGGCAACGCGGCCGCGGCCGCACCCCGCCAGGCACAGGCACAGACGGGTCGGTACATCCTCGAGAACGACATGTACCGGATCGTGATCGACCCTGCACGGGGAGGCACCATCACGAGCCTCGTCGCAAAAAAGGAGGGCGGGAAGGAATTCGCCGACCCGCAGCACCGGTTCGCCTTCGGCGAGTTGCGGGGATTCTTCTACGACCAAGGGCAGTTCCACTCCTCGGCACAGTCCCCGGCCACCGTGACCGTACTCTGCGACAACGAGCTGGAAAAGAGCGTCCGCATCAGCGGCCGGATCGACACGCACCCCTTCACGCAGACGATCACGCTCCGCAAGGGCGAACGGAAGATCGGTTTCGACCTGAAGATCGACTGGCGGCACAACGTCGGCATCGGGGCATTCCGCCAGAAGGACGGCTTCAACAACAATCACAGGGCATTCTACGACGACCGTTTCAACCTCAACATCCTCTTCCCGGTCGCCCTCGACGCCCCCGCGCTGTATAAGGACGCACCTTTCGACGTCTGCAAAAGCACGCTGGAAAACACCCACTTCACCACCTGGGACAACATCAAGCACAACATCATCCTACACTGGGTAGACCTCGCAGAGCAGAACGGCGGCTACGGCTTGGCGCTCCTCTCCGACCACACGACCTCCTATTCCTACGGCGCGGACGCCCCGCTGGGACTTACGGTGCAATACTCCGGCAACGGGCTCTGGGGGCGTGACTACCCCATCGACGGCCCGACGCACATCCGGTTCGCCGTCGTACCCCACCGCAGGGCATGGGACGCCGCAGGCATCCAGGAAGAGAACCGGCGCTGGAACGAACCGCTGCTCTGCACGTTTGCGGCGCAGGCCGCCGCGGACGAAGCCTCGCTGATCGACGCGGCGGGCACGGGCTATGAGATTTCGGCCGCCTACCTCGACGGGGAGCAGATCGTCGTACGCCTGTTCAACGCCGACGGCGACGGCACCCCGCAGAAAATCAGGTTCGCCTTCCCGCTTTCGAAGGTCGAGCAGACCGACCTGAACGGGAACGCGACGGCCGCCTGCGCCATCCGCAAGCGGGGCGGCGTATCGGAAATCGAGGTGGCGATGCCCCGCTTCGGACTGAAAACCCTTCGACTGACAAAATAAGACCAAGCCATGCACTACCGCAACATTCCCAAGACCTTACTCTTCCTCTTATTATGCTGCCCGTCCATGGGGCTCACCGGCTGCTCCACGACCGCGCAGGGCGACACGGGCAGCTTCTCGCCGGCCGACTACGTGAACCCCTTCATCGGGGCGAGCACCAGCACGAGCGCCGCGGGTGTCTACCACGGGCTGGGCAAGACCTTCCCCGGGGCGACGACTCCCTACGGTATGGTGCAGGTCAGCCCCAACACCATCACGGGCGGGGACAACAGCCCCGGGTACAGCTACGAGCACACGACCATCGAAGGCTTCGCCTTCACGCAGATGAGCGGCGTGGGCTGGTTCGGCGACCTGGGCAACCTGCTGGTCATGCCGACGACCGGCCCGCTGCAAAAGATCGCGGGCAGGGAGGACGGCTCGATCGGAGGTTACCGCTCCCGCTACGACAAGGCCACGGAAACCGCGCGCGCGGGGTATTACAGCGCCACGCTGACCGACTACGGCATCCGTGCCGAAAGTTCGGCCACCCCGCACTGCGGCATCCTGCGCTTCACCTTTCCCGAGGGCGAACAGTCGCGCATCCAGATCGACCTGGCGCGCCGCGTCGGCGGCACGGCCGAGCGGCAGTACATCGAGGTGGTGGACGAGCACACCATCGCCGGGTGGATGAAATGCACCCCCGCCACGGGCGGCTGGGGCAACGGCGAGGGACAGGCCGACTATACGGTCTATTTCTACGCGCAGGTGGACAAGCCGATGGAAAACTACGGGTTCTGGAGCGCCGACATCCCCGATGACTGGGTGCGCAAGCGCGACGAGGTGGTCAGCGTCCCCTACCTGCAGCGCGTAGCCGCGGCGCCCGTCGTCACGGGCATCGACCGCATCGAAGGCAAGCACATCGGCTTCTACACCGAATTCGGGACGAGGCAGGACGAGCAGGTCGTCCTCCGCGCGGGCATCTCGTTCGTCGACATGGAGGGCGCCCGGAAGAATTTCGAGGCCGAGATCGCCGGCAAGGCGTTCGACCAGGTTGCCCGCGAGGCGCGCGAGCTGTGGAACCGGGAGCTGGCGCGCATCCGCGTCGACGGGGGCAGCGACCGGCAAAAGACGATCTTCTACACGGCGCTCTACCACACGATGATCGACCCCCGCATCTACACCGACGCCGACGGGCGCTACCCGGGGGCGGACGGCAGAATCCATACCACGGGAGGTAGGTTCACCAAGCGCACAATCTTCAGCGGCTGGGACGTGTTCCGCAGCCAGATGCCGTTGCAGACCATCATCAACCCGCAACTGGTCAGCGACCTGGTGAACTCGCTCGTCACGATGGCCGACGAGAGCGGGCGCCACTATTTCGAGCGCTGGGAGATCGTCAACGCCTACTCGGGCTGCATGCTGGGCAACCCGGCGCTTTCGGTGCTGGCCGACGCCTACGCCAAAGGCATCCGCAGCTACGACGTCGAGAAGGCCTACCGCTATGCCGTGAACTCCTCGAAGCGTTTCGGCAACGACCCGCTGGGCTACACCCCCTCGGAACTGTGCATTTCGCACACGCTCGAATACGCCTATACCGACTGGTGCATCTCGCGCCTGGCCGAGCAGTTGGGCAAGCGGGAAGACGCCGCCCTGTACGCCGCCAAAGGGCAGGCCTACCGCAATATCTTCGACCGGGAGAAAGGCTGGTTCCGCCCGCGCCGCGCCGACGGAGCGTGGGAGCCGTGGCCCGGGAACGCCCGCACCACCGAGTGGTACGGCTGCATCGAGTCGAACCCCTATCAGCAGGGGTGGTTCGTGCCGCACGACGTCGAGGGCATGGTCGAGCTGATGGGCGGGCGCGAAACCGTGCTGCGCGACCTCACCGAGTTCTTCGACAAAACCCCGTCGGACATGCTCTGGAACGACTACTACAACCACGCCAACGAACCCGTCCACCTCGTGCCGTTCCTCTTCAACCGGCTCGGGCAGCCGTGGCAGACCCAGAAATGGACGCGCCATATCTGCGAAAAGGCCTACGCCGACAAGGTCGAGGGGATCGTGGGTAACGAGGACGCCGGACAGATGTCGGCCTGGTACGTGCTGGCGGCCGCGGGCCTGCACCCCGCCTGCCCGGGCGACACGCGGATGGAGATCACCAGCCCCGTCTTCGACCGCATCGAACTGCGCCTCGACCCGGCCTACGCGCCGGGCGGGACATTCACCGTCGTGGCGCACGGCAACAGCCCCTCGAACGTCTACATACAGCGGGCGGTGCTCAACGGCAGGGAGCACACGGCATCCCACATCGACTTCGCCGACATTGCGGCCGGAGGGACGCTCGAACTCTACATGGGCGACACCCCCAACACCCGGTGGGGCATATAGGCAACAACAGGACGAACCTAATCATATCACTAAAAATAGACGACAAACCTATGGAAAACACCGTCAACAAAGACCGCAGCCGGCTGCGGTCATCGCTCAGGCGGATCGCCGCGGCAGGCCTCTTCGGCCTCTGCTCGCTGTCGGCCGCCTTCGCGCAGAAACAGGACTACGTGCAATACGTGAACACGCTGCAGGGCACCGACTCGAAATTCGAACTGAGCTACGGCAACACTTACGCCACGACCGGCATGCCCTACGGGATGCACACCTGGGGCGCACAGACCGGCCCCAACGGCGAAGGCTGGAAATACCAGTACTCGGTCGACAAGATCCGCGGATTCCAACAGGCGCACCAGTGCAGCCCGTGGATGAGCGACTATGCGGTCTATTCGCTCATGCCCGAGGTCGGGGAGCTGGTCGTAAACGAGGACGCGCGTGCGTCGAAATTCAGCCACGCAAACGAGATCGCCAAACCGCACTATTACCGGGTGACGCTCGACAACGGCATCACCACCGAAATGGCACCCACCACGCGCGGCGTGCACCTGCGCTTCACCTATCCCCGGAAAGGCGACGCCTACCTGGTGCTGGACGGCTATTTCGCCATGAGCGAAATGAAGATCGACCCCGCCAAACGGCAGATCTCGGGGTGGGTGAACAACCAGCGTTTCGTCAACCACCCCGAAACCTTCCGCAACTATTTCGTCATCCAGTTCGACCGGCCGTTCGAGGAGTACGGGCTCTGGGAGAACGAGCATGACGAACGCTTCCCGGGCATGACCGAGGGCGAAGGCAAGGGCTACGGGGCCTACGTGCGCTTCAAGGCCGGCACCAAAGTGCAGGCCAAGGCCGCCTCGTCCTACATCAGCCCCGAGCAGGCGCTGCTCACGCTCGACCGCGAACTGGGCGCCGACAAGAACCTCGAAGCGACCCGAAAGCGCGGCGCCGAGACGTGGAACGCCCTGCTGGGCCGCATCGCAGTCGAAGGCGGCACCGACGAGGAGATCCGCACCTTCTATTCGTGCCTGTTCCGCGCCAACCTCTTCTCGCGCAAGTTCTACGAACGCGACGCCGAGGGCAATCCCTACTATTACAGCCCCTACGACGGCAAGGTACACGCCGGCTACATGTATACCGACAACGGTTTCTGGGATACGTTCCGTTCGCAGTTCCCGCTGACCAACATCCTGCACCCGACGATGCAGGGACGCTACATGAACGCCCTGCTGGCGGCACAGGAGCAGTGCGGCTGGCTGCCATCGTGGTCGGCGCCCGGCGAGACGGGCGGCATGATCGGCAACCACGCCATTTCGCTGCTGACCGACGCATGGGCCAAAGGCATCCGCACGTTCGACCCCCAAAAGGCGCTGGAAGCCTACGCCAAGGAGGCGATGAACAAAGGCCCGTGGGGCGGTGCCAACGGCCGCGCGGGATGGAAGGAGTACTGGCAGCTGGGATACGTCTCCTACCCCGAGTCGATGGGCTCGACGGCACAGACGCTCGAATACGCCTACGACGATTTCTGCGGCTACCAGCTGGCGCGCATGACCGGCAACAAGTTCTACGAGGAGATCTTCTCACGCGTGATGTATAACTACCGCAACGTCTTCGACAAGGAATCGGGCTTCATGCGCGGCCGCCTCAAGGACGGCAGCTGGCTCGCACCCTTCGACCCCTACGAGTGGGGCGGCCCCTACTGCGAAGGCAACGCCTGGCACTACAACTGGTCGGTATTCCACGACGTGCAGGGGCTCATCAACCTCTACGGCAGCGACGAGGCGTTCACCGCCAAGATCGACTCGGTATTCACCGTGCCGAACGTCATCCGTCCGGGCACCTACGGCGGCATGATCCACGAGATGAAGGAGATGGAACTGGCCGGCATGGGGCAGTACGCCCACGGCAACCAGCCCATCCAGCATATGATCTACCTGTACAGCTACGCCGGCCAGCCGTGGAAGACCCAATACTGGTCGCGGCAGATCACCGGGCGGCTCTACAACTCCTCGGAGCGCGGCTATCCGGGCGACGAAGACCAGGGCGGCATGTCCTCGTGGTATATTTTGAGCTCGCTGGGCATTTACAGCGTCTGCCCCGGCACCGACCAGTACGTATTGGGCAGCCCCGTGTTCCGCAAGGCGACCATCACGATGGAGGACGGCCGGAAGTTCGTCATCGAGGCCGACGGCAACTCGCAGCAGAATGTCTATATCCAGTCCGCGACGCTCAACGGCAAGCCGCTCGACAAGAATTACATCACCTACAAGGACATCGCCGACGGCGGCGTCATGCGCCTGGTAATGGGCCCCGAGCCCAACAAGGAGCGCGGCACGGGCAAGGATGCGGCTCCCTTCTCGCTTTCCAGACCCGAATGAACCGATCGACAACCGAAATTCCGAAGGACATGTTCAAATCCCTAAAAACAATATCCCTGTCGCTGGCGGCCCTCTTACTCGGGGCCGGCAGCGCCTGCGGGCAGCAAAGCGACAGCTACGCGCACAAGGTCAACACGCTGATCGGCACCCGGGGCGTGGGGCTGACCTCGGGTTACCTCTACCCCGGGCGACCTACCCGTTCGGCATGGTACAGTTCACGCCGACCTATTTCGCCAAGCGGGGCGGGTTCGTCATCAACCAGTTGAGCGGCGGCGGGTGCAGCCACATGGGTAATTTCCCGACCTTCCCCGTAACGGGGAAACTCGACTCTTCGCCCGAAAACATCCTCGACTACCGGGTCGGCATCTGCGGCGAACAGGGCCATGCCGGCTACTACGAAGCCACCGTGCAGGAGGCGGTCAAGGCGCAGCTCACCGTCACCGAGCGCACGGGCATGGCCCGCTATGAATACCCCGCGGGGGAGGCGTTCGGCACCGTGATCATCGGCGCGGGCATCGCCGCCACGCCGATCGAACAGGCCGCCGTCGTCATCACCGGCCCCAACAGCTGCGAGGGCTACGCCGAAGGCGGCAGCTTCTGCGGCGTACGCACCCCGTACAAGGTCTACTTCGTCGCCGAGTTCGACGCGCGGGCCGTCACGACGGGCATCTGGAAAGAGGATCGGCTCACCCCCGGCGGACGTTTCGCCGAGGGGAGCGAATCGGGCGTCTACTTCACGTTCGACCTCACCGAGAACCGCAACGTACAGTACAAGATCGGCGTTTCGTACGTCTCGGTGGAGAACGCCCGCGCAAACCTCGCGGCCGAAAACGCCGGGTGGGATTTCGCGGCCGTGCAGCACGCCGCCGAACGGAGGTGGAACGACTACCTGGGGCTGATCGAGGCCGAAGGCACCAACCCCGACCGCACGACCCAGTTCTACACGCACCTCTACCGCGTATTGATCCACCCCAACGTATGCAGCGACGTGAACGGCGAGTACATGGGCGCCGATTTCCGGGTGCACCGAAGCCGCTCGAAGCAGTACACCTCGTTCAGCAACTGGGATACCTACCGCACGCAGATCCAGCTGCTCTCGATGCTGGCGCCCGACGTGGCGTCCGACGTGGTACTCTCGCACCAGCATTTCGCCGAGCAGTCGGGCGGCGCCTTTCCCCGCTGGGTGATGGCCAACATCGAGACCGGCATCATGCAGGGCGACCCCACGCCGATCCTGATCGCAAACGCCTGGGCGTTCGGCGCACAGGACTACGACCCCTTCCCGCTGTTCCAGATCATGCGCAGGAACGCCGAGGTGCCGGGTGCCAAATCGCAGGACGTGGAGGAGCGCCCGGGCTTGAAACAATACCTCGAAAAGGGGTACTACAACGCTTCGGAGCAGCTCGAATACACCTCGTCGGACTTCGCCATCGGGCAGTTCGCGCTGCACGCCTGCGGCGACGAATTCGCCAGCTGGCGCTATTTCCACTACGCCCGCTCGTGGAAAAACCTCTACAACCCCCAGACCGGCTGGCTGCAGTCGCGCAATGCCGACGGGTCGTGGAAACCGCTCGGCGAAGACTGGCGCGAATCGACCTATAAAAACTATTTCTGGATGGTGCCCTACGACCTGGCGGGGCTGATCGAAACGATGGGCGGCAAGGCTGCGGCCGAAAAGCGGCTCGACGAGTTCTTCGTGCGCCTCGACGCGGGGTACAACGACCCGTGGTTCGCCTCGGGCAACGAGCCGAGCTTCCATATCCCGTGGGTCTACAACTGGCTCGGACGACCCGACAAGACCTCGAAGGTCATCAACCGCATCCTCAACGAGCAGTACACGAGCGCCCCCGACGGGCTGCCGGGCAACGACGACCTGGGCACGATGGGAGCCTGGTACGTCTTCGCATGCACGGGGCTCTACCCCATGATCCCGGGCGTAGGCGGCTTCACGCTCAGCACCCCGGTCTTCGACAAGGTGGTCATCCACCTCAAGCACGGCGACATCACCATCACCGGGGGCTCGGAGAAACAAATCTACACCACGGCGCTCAAACTCGACGGAAAACCCTACGGCAGCACATGGATCGGCTGGGATGCGCTCCGCAACGGCGCGACGCTGGAATATACGACCTCGGCCAAACCGTCCGGGAACTGGGGCCGGACACAACTGCCGCCCTCGTACGAATAAATCCGCTCACCAAAACACAACAAACCGCATAACCATGAAAAGAATCCTTCTATCCCTTGCGGCGGCGCTCTGCATGTGCGCTTCCGCCGCGGCGCAGACCGTAGCGCCGTTCAAGGACGGCGACCGCGCCGTATTCCTCGGCAACAGCATCACCGACGGCGGCCACTACCACTCCTACATCTGGCTCTATTACATGACCCGCTTCCCGTACATGGATCTGCGGGTGATGAACGCCGGCATCGGCGGCGAGACCGCAGGCGACATGTACAAGCGCCTGGACGGCGACGTCTTCAGCAAACGCCCCACGGTGCTGACCGTGACCTTCGGCATGAACGACACGGGCTACATGGAATACAACGGCGACGATGCCGGGGCATTCGGCGAAAAGAAGTACCGGGAGTGCTACGACAACTTCAAGAAGATGGAGAAGCGCCTGCAAACCCTCGACGGCGTGCGGGTCGTGATGCTCGGGGGTTCGCCCTACGACGAAACGGCCCAAATCGAGAACAACGCCCCGCTGCGGGGCAAGAACGCCGTGATGGATCGCGTCGTCGGGTTCCAGAAGGAGTCGGCCGCAGCCAACGGCTGGGAGTTCGTGGATTTCAGCGCCCCGATGGTCGAAATCGGCCGGCGCGTGCAGGCCGGACAACCTTCGTTCTCGCTGTCGATGGGCGACCGCATCCACCCGGACAACGACGGGCACATGGTGATGGCCTACCTCTACCTCAAGGCACAGGGCTTTGCCGGCAGGGAGGTGGCCGACGTGCAGATCGACGCGGCGAACGCGAAGGTTCTCAAGGCCGGCAACTGCGAAATCACCGGCCTGCGCAGGAACGGCCGCGAAATCTCGTTCGACTACCTGGCCGAAGCCCTGCCCTACCCGCTCGACACCCTGACGCACGGGATGGGATCCAAGCGCAGCCAGGCCGAGGCCACGAAGCTGGTTCCCTTCATCGAGGAGATGAACCGCGAAATGCTGACCGTCAAGGGGCTGAAAGGCGACTACACGCTTTACATCGACGGCGAGCGGATCGGCACCTGGAGCGGCAAACAACTGGGCGAAGGCATCAACCTCGCCGAGCTGCAGACGCCGCAGTACCGGCAGGCGATGGAGGTGATGCACCTGAACGAATACCGCTGGGAAATCGAACGCAACTTCCGCGACTACGCCTGGGTGCAGTACGATTTCTTCCAGAACAAGGGGCTGCTCGACGCCAACGACGCACATGCCGTGCGCGTGCTCGACGCGGAAAAAGGAAAGAACATCTGGCTCCAGATCCACCGCGAAAACTACGCCAAGCTCATGCTCCCGCATGTCCGCGAGGCACGCGCGCTGCAGATGGAACTGCTCGTGGAAACCATCTACGAGATCAACAAGCCGCAGACGCGCAAGGTCGTACTGCGCCCGAACTGATCCGGGCAGGCTGCAAACAAGTGAAGGGGAGGCCGATGCGGCCTCCCCTTGTTTTGTCCGGATACTCCCATCTCCGGGCCGCTCCCGGCAGCCCCAAACCATCCCGCCCACACATCCCCGCCCGACGGCCGGCCGCCATGCCCGTACCCGCCCCCGAAACCACCCCCGGGAACCGGCCTTGAAACCATCCCTGCAACCACCAACTCTCGAACCATCTCTGAAACCACCGCTCCCGGAACCGACCTTCAGACTCCCGGCCCTCCCCGGCCCCTCCGGAAACCGGGCATTACCCGCGTTCCAAGGCCATCCGCCCCGGGCAGGGAATACTCCCGGGCACAAATATCGACCGTGAACGATAAAATAACGCCCGGGAATGCTAAATTTTCTCATAATTATTCTTAATTTTACCACAAAAATTTACAATAACAGCTATCAATCCAAAACTTATTTAACCAAAGACCGCCTATGAACAAACGCCTTGCAAGCGCGCTGCTATGCGCCGCGTTATTGGGTTCCGGGATTCTCCGGGCTGATAACATCGTTATTTCCAACAGGAAAAGCTCTATCCTGATCACGGCCCAAAAGGGTGAATCGCCCCGGATACAGTACTTCGGCCCCCGGCTGGCGAATCCCGGCGACGTATTCGACAGCGGGAGCGCCTTCAACGACCCGGTATACCCCCAGTTCGGCGTCCAGTGCTCGCGTGAAACAGCCATTCAGGCAACCCACAACGACGGCAATATGTCGCTCGAACTGGTCGTGGAGTCGGTCACCAGGGAGAACCGCGACGGCGGCCAGGTCACGGCGATCGCGACCCGAGACAAATTCTACCCGTTCTATGTCACCGTCTACTACAAGACCTATCCCGACTGCGAAGTGATCGAGACTTGGACGGAGATCCGCCACCTGGAAAAGAAACCCGTCACGCTCTACCGTTTCGCGTCGGCCTTTCTGCCCGTGCGCCGCGGCGACAACTGGCTCTCGCACTTCCACGGCCCCTGGGGCGCCGAGGCATACCTCTACGAGGAAGCGCTGACCGACGGCATGAGGGTCATCAAGGACAAGGACGGCGTACGCAATACGCAGAACAGCTGCCCGTCGTTCATGCTCACGCTCGACGGGCGCCCCGATGAACAGCACGGCATGGTCATCGGCGGCACGCTGGCATGGAGCGGCAACTACCGTATCGCCATCGACAACGACAATGCCCACACCACACGCATCTTCGCCGGCATCAACGAAGACCAGTCGCAATACATCCTCGAACCGAAAGAGGTCTTTACGACCCCCGTATTCGCCTTCACCTTCAGCGACGAGGGCAAGGGCGGCGTCAGCCGCAACTTCCACCGCTGGGCGCGGCTGCACCGGCTCAACCACGGCGGCGAGCAGCGCAGCATCCTGCTCAACAGCTGGGAAGGCGTCTCGATGAACGTCAACCAGGAGGTGATGGATCAGATGATGGCCGACTTCGCCGCCATGGGCGGGGAGATGTTCGTGATGGACGACGGCTGGTTCGGCGACAAATACCCACGCAACAACGGCACGTCGAGCCTCGGCGACTGGGTGGTCTGCAAGGAGAAACTCCCCGAGGGCATCGAGGGGCTGACGGCCTCGGCCAGGGAGAAAGGGCTCAAGTTCGGCATCTGGATCGAACCCGAGATGACCAACTCGAAGAGCGAGCTTTTCGAGAAGCACCCCGAATGGGTGATCCAGCAGCCCCACCGCGAGATGCACAAGGGTCGCGGAGGCACCCAGCTCGTGCTCGACCTGTCGAACCCCGAAGTACAGGAATTCGTGTTCGGCGTCGTGGACAAGCTGATGACGGCGCACCCCGAAATCGCCTACATCAAGTGGGACGCCAACATGACGCTGTTCAACTACGGGTCGACCTACCTGCCCCGCGACAAACAGTCGCATCTCTACATCGCCTACCACCGCGGCCTGGAAAACATCCTCAAGCGCATCCACGCCAAATACCCGGATCTGGTAATGCAGGCCTGCGCCAGCGGCGGCGGCCGTATCAACTACGGGCTGCTGCCTTACTACGACGAATTCTGGACGAGCGACAACACCGACGCCCTGCAACGCATCTTCATCCAGTGGGGCGTTTCGAGCTTCTTCCCCGCCGTAGCGATGGCCTCGCACGTGAGCGTGGACACCAACTACCAGACCGGCCGCAAGACGCCCCTCAAACTGCGTTTCGACGTGGCGATGAGCGGACGCATGGGCATGGAGCTCCAGCCCGCACACATGACCGACGAGGATAAGGCCTTCGCCCGACGCGCCATCGCCGACTACAAGCTGATCCGCCCCGTCGTGCAGCAGGGCGACCTCTACCGCTTGATCTCGCCCTTCGACAAGACCGGGTACGCATCGCTGATGTACGTCTCGCCCGAAAAAGACCACGCGGCCTATTTCGTCTACAAGCTGGAACAGTACCACAACATGCCCCGGCCGGCGTTCCGGATGGCCGGGCTCGACCCGCAGAAGAGATACCTCGTCAGGGAGCTCAGCCTCGACGGCAAGCCCATTCCCCAGGACGGCAAGACCTTCACCGGGGCGTTCCTGATGGAGACCGGCCTCGACTTCGAGGTGGGCGGCGAACATGCCAGCCACGTACTTGAACTCAAGGCGGCGGAGTAATCCCGCCAGCCCCCGGCCGGGCCGGCATCGGCCCGGCCGGACAAAATACTTGCGCCATGAAAAAACTATTCCCCCTGATCGCCGTGCTGGCCACGCTGTGCGCAACCGCGGCGCAGCGCCCCCTGCAACTCATCCCGCAGCCCGTCCGGGCCGAACTCCGCGAAGGGCACTTCGCCGCCCCGGGCTGTAAAGTCACCGCTGAAGGCTTCGCCTCCCGGCCCGAAGGGCTGATCCGGGTGGCCTCGGCACTGGCCGCCCCGCACGGAAAGCAGCCGGCCCGGAAAACGCGGAACACGCTCCTCCTGCAACTGGACGCCCGCGCGGGCATCCCCGCCGAAGGATACCGGCTCCGCGTCGCCGAACACGAGGCGGAACTCACGGCGGGCGACGAAAGCGGCATCTTCTACGGGCTCCAGACGCTCCTGCAAATGGCCGACGCCGACGGCAACATCCCCTGCGCCGAGATCGAGGACTACCCCCGCTACGGCTACCGGGGACTCCACCTGGACGTCTGCCGCCACTTTTTCCCCGTGGAGTTCGTGAAGGGCTACCTCGACCGCATGGCCGCCGCGAAGCTCAACCGCTTCCACTGGCACCTGACCGACGACCAGGGCTGGCGCATCGAGATCAAACACTACCGCGCCTGACCGAAGTCGGGGCGTGGCGTTCGAAATCCCAGATCGGCAGCTACGAAGAGAAGCCCGCCACCTTCGAATTCGGAAGATACGGCGGCTTTTACACGCAGGACGAGATCCGCGAGGTCGTCGCCTATGCCGCCGAGCGGCACATCACGGTCATCCCCGAAATCGAAATGCCCGGGCACTCGCTCGCAGCCCTCACGGCCTACCCCTGGCTGGGGTGCGTGAACAACCCCGAATCCTACGAAATAGCGGGTTGGATCTGCGGCCCCGGCAACGTCCTCTGCCCGGGCAAGGAGAGCACCTTCGAATTCCTCGAAAACGTGCTCGACGAGGTGCTCGCGCTCTTTCCCTCGAAACTGATCCACATCGGCGGCGACGAGTGCCAGCGCACCCGCTGGGAGGCCTGCCCCGACTGCCAGGCCCGTATCGCGGCCGAGGGGTTGCATGACGAGACGCAGCTGCAATCCTACCTCACCCACCGCATCGACAGCTACCTCGCATCGAAAGGCCGGCAGCTGATCGGCTGGGATGAGATCATGGAGGGCGGGCTGTCGCCCGGGGCGGTCGTCATGAGCTGGCGGGGCACGCAGGGCGGCATCGCGGCGGCCAGAGAGCACCACCATGTGGTGATGACCCCCGGCCAGTACCTCTATTTCGACAAACGGGGGACGGATTCACCCGACGAGCCCGTAAGCCTGAACCTCTCCCTGCCGCTGGAGAAGATATACGGCTACGACCCGGCCGAGGGGCTCTCCGAAGAGGAACAGCAATACCTGCTGGGCATACAGGCCAACCTGTGGACGGAATTCGTGGCGACCGGGAAACGAGTCGAGTACCAATTGCTACCGCGCATCTATGCCCTCTCCGAGATCGCATGGTCGCCCGTGACGCGCAAATCGTGGGAAGAGTTCTCCCGGCAGCGCCTTCCGGCATACCTTGCGCGGCTCGACGCCGAAGGGGCAGCCTATCAGGTTCCGCAACCCCACGGCATCCGCGAAGAGACGCTCGAAGGGGGATGTTTCCGCTTCACGATCCGCCCGCCTTTCCCGGGCTGCCGGGTCTATTACACGCTCAACGGCGCCACGCCCTACGACTTCGACCGCGAAGTGCCGGACTATCTGGAGGTGGTCGTTCCCCCAGGGGAACAACGGGTGCTCAAATGCGTCGCCGTCACCCCCGCCGGACGCCGGAGCATGGTCATCACCACCCGCCTGGGCAACCCCGGGGAGTAACACGGCGAACCGCAGGTCACGGATACTGCCAAAAAAGTACATAATCCTGCCACGCGCCCTGTTTCCCAGTGCAAAATTTCGGGCATTGCTGCGAAATTTCTACCTTAGCAATGCAAACCGATACCCATGAAGCACTTGATTCTTATGTTGTCGGCCCTCGTGGCCGTATCCGCAGGCCACGCACAGGTGGCCGTACACGAAAAAAGCCCGAAAACCAAATACGCCTTCACCCTCGCTTCGCCCCGCCAGACGGCCGCGATCCTCTACGACGCATCCGACGCCGCGGTGGTGAAACGCGCGGCGGAGCTCTTCGCCGCCGACGTGGAGGCCGTAACGGGCCGACGCCCGCAGGTGACCTCCGCGACCGGAGAAACAGGCCCGGCGGTAATCGTCGGGACGGTCGGAGGCAGCGCCCTCATCCGCAGGCTCTCCGAAGCGGGGAAGATCGACACCGCCCCGCTCGAAGGCGCCTGGGAGCGTTACCTGATCCAGACCGTCGCCAATCCCCTGCCGGGCATCCGCAAAGCCCTCGTCATCGCGGGCAGCGACCGCCGCGGCGCGGCCTACGGGCTCTTCACGCTCTCGGAGCTGATCGGCGTATCCCCCTGGTACTGGTGGGCCGACGTTCCGGTGAAAAAACATGCGGCGCTCCATGTCGACGCCCCGCCGACCTACTCCCAGACGCCGTCGGTGCGCTACCGCGGCATCTTCCTCAACGACGAGGACTGGGGTCTGACGCCCTGGGCCTCGCAGACCTTCGAGCCCGAGCGCGGCAACATCGGCCCCAGAACCTACGCCAAGGTCTGCGAACTGCTGCTGCGCCTCAAGGCCAACTACCTCGCCCCGGCCATGCACCCCGTTTCCACCTCGTTCAACCAAATCCCCGAAAACAAGCTCGTGGCCGACACGTTCGCCATCGTGATGGGATCGACCCACTGCGAACCGCTGCTGCTGAACACCGCCAGCGAATGGGATACTAAGACGATGGGGCCCTGGAACTACGACAAGAACAAGGAGGGTATCAACCGCGTGCTCACGCAGCGCGTGCGCGAGAACAGCCCCTACGAGAACGTCTATACGCTGGCGCTGCGCGGCCTGCACGACGGCGCCATGTCGACCACGCTGCCCATGCACGAAAAGGTGCGGATGCTCCAGCAGGCGCTGCTCGACCAGCGGCGAATCCTCGCCGAGAACATCGACCGACCGGTCGAGACCGTCCCGCAGGCGTTCACACCCTACAAGGAGGTACTGGAGATCTATTCCAACGGGCTGGAACTGCCCGACGACATCACGATCGTCTGGCCGGACGACAACTACGGCTACATGAAACGTCTGAGCGGCGTGCGCGAGCAGCGGCGCACGGGGCGCTCCGGGGTCTACTACCATGTCTCCTACCTGGGCGTACCGCACAGCTACCTCTGGTTCAGCACGACGCCCCCGTCGCTGATGTACGAAGAGCTGCGCAAGGCCTATGACACCACGGCCGACCGGCTGTGGCTCTTGAACTGCGGCGACCTGAAAGGCTCGGAGATGCAGGTTTCGCTCTTCCTCGACATGGCCTGGGACATCGGCCGCTTCACGGCCGACAACGTCGTGACCTACCCGGCACGCTGGCTGGCCGGCATCTTCGGCGAAGCGTACTACGACCGCCTCGAAGCGATGACCCGCGAACACCTGCGGCTGGCCTTCCCCCGCAAACCCGAATACATGGGCTGGGGCTACCACTGGAACCGCTTCGACCACAACTGCGAGCAGCTTACCGACACCGATTTCTCGTTCACCAACTACGACGAGGCACAGCGGCGGCTGGAGGCCTACCGGCAGCTCGGCGCCCGGGCCGAAGCCCTGTTGCACGAGATCGGCGACGAAGCCCGCCCGGCTTTCTACCAGCTGGTCTACTACCCCCTGCGCGGCGCCGAACTGATGAACCGCATGACACTCGGCGGCCAGCGCAACCGCTGGTACGCACGCCAGGGCCGCGCGGCGACCAATGCCGTGCGCGACGAGGTGCAGCGCTGCTACGACAGCCTGCAGGTCATCACCCGGGGCTACAACTCGCTGCTCGGCGGCAAATGGAACCACATGATGTCCATGCGCCAGAACTACGACGGCGTGAGCGCCTATTTCAACCTGCCGCACCTGGCAACGCACGATGCCGCAGGCGCTCCCCGGCTGGCATTGCAGGTCGCAGGCGAGGACGTCACGGGCGCCCGGGCCTTCCACGCCCTGCCTGCGTTCGACAACTACCTGCGCCGCACCTACCCCGTCGAGATATACAACCGGGGCGGCGGCACGCTCGCCTGGACGGCGCATGCCTCCGAACCCTGGGTCGTCCTGAGCAAATCCGCCGGAAAAACCGCCGACGAAGAGCGCATCACGGTGGGCATCGACTGGGAGAAAGCCCCCTCGGGGAACGCGGTGCCGGCCCAGATCGTCTTCCGCGCGGGTGAACAGTCCGAGAAGGTGCTCGTATCGCTCTTCAACCCCACCGCCCCGTCGCGCGCCGAGCTCCGCGGCATCTACGTCGAGAACAACGGCTGCGTCTCGATCCCCGCCGCAGGCTGCCACCGCGTCCGTGAAAACGACCGAATCAAAATAACAGCCGTCGAAGACCTCGGCATCGAAGGCCCCGCGCTGCAACTGGGCGACCCGACCGCCCCGCTCCAGATCTTCCGCAGCCGCGACGTCCCGTGCGCCGAATACGACTTCTACGCCTTCGACGCCGGTTCGGTCGATGTCTACACCTACGTGCTGCCGACCTTCCCGCTCCACGCCGACCGCGATTTCCGCATCGGCGAGAACACGAACACCGACACCAAGTACAGCGTCCAGATCGACGACGGGGCATTGGCCACCCCCTCCTCGTCGCACGTCGAATACTCGCAGGTGTGGTTCGAAAGCGTGCTGCGCAACTGCGCCGTCAACAAATCGACGCTCCACATCGACAAGCCGGGACGCCACACGCTGCGCATCCGCGTCGGCGACCCGGGCATCGTCCTGCAAAAGATCGTCCTCGACTTCGGGGGCATGAAACGCTCTTACCTCGGCCCGCAATCGACCCTAATCGAATAACTTATGAAATACGTAACTCTCCTTTTCGCATGCCTTGCGGCATACTGCGCCGCGGCGCAAAATACGGCCTCGGCAGCCGGCAGGAGCGGCAACCCCGTCTTCCCGGGCTGGTACGCCGACCCCGAAGGGGTGGTCTTCGGCGACACCTACTGGATCTACCCGACCTACTCGGCCGACTACGACGAGCAGACCTTCATGGACGCCTTCTCGTCGAAAGACCTCGTACACTGGCAGAAGCATCCCCGGATCGTCTCCAACGACGAGGTGAAGTGGGTGAAACGCGCCATGTGGGCGCCCGCGGCCGTTCATACCAACGGCAAGTATTACCTTTTCTTCGCCGGCAACGACATCCATGAGGGTGAAACCGGCGGCATCGGCGTATCCGTGGCCGACTCCCCGGCCGGGCCGTTCCGCGATGCGCTGGGCAAGCCGCTCATCGACAGCATCGTCAACGGGGCCCAGCCCATCGACCAGTTCGTCTTCCGCGACGACGACGGCAGCTACTACATGTACTACGGCGGCTGGGGGCACTGCAACATGGTACGCCTGTCGCCGGATCTGCTGCGTATCGTGCCCTTCGACGACGGCACCCTCTACAAGGAGGTCACCCCCGCGAATTACACCGAGGGGCCGTTCATGCTCAGGCACCGCGGGAAATATTACTTCATGTGGTCGGAAGGGGGCTGGACGGGCCCCGATTACTGCGTCGCCTACGCCATCGCCGACTCGCCCTTCGGGCCGTTCGAACGCATCGGCAAGATCCTCGAACAAGACCCGGCGATCGCCTGCGGCGCCGGGCACCACTCCGTCATACAGGTTCCGGGGCGGGACGAATGGTACATCGTCTACCACCGCCGCCCGCTGAACGAAACGGCAGCCAGCAGCCGTGAAACCTGCATCGACCGCATGTATTTCGATGCCGAGGGGCACATCGTCCCGGTCAGAATGACCCGCAAGGGCGTCGAAGCCCGCCCGATTCCCGCTGCCGGCAAGGCGCGGTAAACCTGTCCCGCAACCGGGAACCGTCCACGAACAAAATCCCCGTTCGGCAGCATTGCCGAACGGGGATTTTGGTGCCTGCCGGCACTTATGGCGAACGGATGCGGCGTCATTCGCCCAGCCGCTCGGAGAGCCAGCGCACGAGCGAGTTCCGGAACTCGTCCTTGTATTTAAAGGTCTCGTTCCAGCCCCATCCGTGCCCGCCCGTCGGATAAATATGGATCTCGCCCGGCACCGAGGCGGCTTTGAGCGCATTGTAGAACAACGTGCCGTTGACCGGGGGCACCCCGTCGTCATCGTCGCTGAAGGCGATGAACGTCGGCGGTGTCCCGCTGGTCACGCGCAGTTCGTTGCTGAACGCCGCAACCAACCCTTCGGCCGGCGCTTCGCCCAGCAGGTTCCTCCGCGACCCGGCATGCGTAAAACGTTCGTCCATCGTAATGACCGGGTAGACCAGGACGGCGAAATCGGGACGGTTCGCATCGCAGGTGAAGTGCGTCGCAGCCGTCGAGGCCAGGTGTCCCCCGGCCGAAAAGCCGATGACGCCGACCCGCGCGGGGTCTACGCCCCACCCGGCCGCATTCGCACGCACCAGCTCGATCGCCTGCTGCACGTCCCGGCGGGGCAGGTCGTAGTTGCCGTGGGGCATGGTGTATTTCAGCACGACGGCGGCAAACCCGCGCGCCGCGAACCACTCCGCCACCTGATAGCCCTCATGGCCGATAGCCAGGCCGCCGTAGGCACCGCCCGGGCAGACCACCACGGCCGGCGCCGGCTTCTTCCCTTCGGGGCGGTACAACGTGACATAGGGGGCGTTGTCGCGGTCAAATCCGGCACCGAGCCGCTCCGGGGCATACTTCCCGGCCTCGGGCCATAACCTGAACTCCTCCTTCTGCTGTGCAGGGACAGCTGCGGCGAGCAGCAGTGCCCACGCCGCCAAAATCAGTTTCCTTGTCATATCCATCGGTTGTTAACAGTAATACGATTTTTTCCGGGGTCAGCGCACGACCCGCACCCCATCGGGTGCCGACACGCTCGTCGAGACCTTCCCGTCGGCACCGCGCTCGTGGCGCACCCGGATAACGCCCCACGGGGTCGGGAACGTCCCCTCGGCCCACTTCAGGTGTCCCAGGTGGGGGCGCACCGCCACGGACTTGCAGCCCGGTTCGAGCGGCACGATGCCCAGCACGTGCCGCGAAAGCCAGGGAGTGGGGCCCGATGCCCAGCCGTGGCAAAGGCTGTGGCGCAACCCCTTGTAGCAATAGGCGCCCGACTCGGCATGGATGTCGAATTTCCCGGCCGGAACCGGCTCGTCGATACGTGCCGCACCGGCCGCATGCGCGTAATTGAGGTCTTCCCAGAAAGTCGTGGCCCCCAGGTCGAGCATCGCACCCCAATAATCGGAGATGATCTGCAAAGCCTCGTCGTAAAGGCCGCCTTCGGCCAGCGCCTCGAGCATGTAATATCCGTAGAAGGTCGAGAAACCTTCCGCCCCGCCCCGGGCGATCACCGTCCGGCACACCTTGCCGGGGTCGGCCAGCCCGGCCAGCACGAGCATCGCCGCCGCCTGCTTGTTCCGCAGGTGGTCGGGCACGTGCCGCCGCAACCGCCGCAGCGCCCCATGGCACTCCGACTGCATCTGCCTGTCGCCGAGCCAGCCACCGATTTCGGCGCCGGCCTCCATGGCCATCACCATCAGGGCCTGATACCCGGCATGGATCACGTCGGGCATCTGGGACGTGGGCCAGTCCAGCAGGCGCTGGCCGCCCTGCAGGTTCTCGCGGTCGCCGTCCATTTGCGACGCCAGCACCCGCAGCAGGGCACGCATATATTCCTGCTGTTCACCGAGATAGTTCAAATCACCCTCATACATATACAGGTCGCGGTGGATAATGACCCACCACATCGAGTAGGCCGCGATCCAGTTCATCCACCCGGGCAGCGGCGTATTGTCGCGCACGTGGTCGAGGCTCCGGCGCACGACCTCATTGCCGCCGAACACGCTCTGGACGGTCATCACCTCGGGGTGCATGTCCCCGAGCCATACCAGACGGTCGCGTTTCACCCCGTCCCAGAGGTACTCCTGCATATTGAGGTGGACGGTGTAGGCCCCCGTCTCCCAGATGCGGTTCAGCCGCCCGTCATCACAGCGGAACGACCCCAGATAAGGAACGTCGCGGTAACGGAGGATCGCCCGCACGGCTTTCAGATTGAGCTCCGCATCGGGCTCCACCAGGTCGATCCGCACGAAGCGGAACCCCGAGTTCCCGGCCTCGACATTGCCCAGCCACGGCACGCCGAGCGTAAAATCGCGCAGCGAATGCTCGTTCGTGGCGCTGGCCATCGGGGCGTCGCCGCCCACGTCGCTCATCGCCTCGCTCACCGATTCGCCCAGGCGGATCCGCACCTTCAGCGCCCGCTGGTCGGCGCGTATCGCCGCCGAGAGCGCGATCCCGCCGCACAACTCCTTGCCGAAATCGAGCAGCACGGAAGCCGAGCGCCCGTCGCGGGTCGAGAGGCGGCAGACATCGGGTGTCCCGGTCGTCAGCTGCCCGTCGAAATTCCGGAGCAGCGCTTCGGGGTTTTCCACCCCCGCCGTCAGCTCGCCGGGCAGTGCGACCAGCCGCAGCGGGGTCACGTACCTGCGTGAAATCACATCCGCGGCACTCCGGCCTTCCAGCCCCTTCTCCAGTATGTTCTCCTGCCCGTACACGGCCGCCGCAAATGCCAGCAGCAGGGCAAGCAGTGCTATCCGTCTCATCGTGCAATCATCCGTTCGATTACCACCGGGTTGAACAGCCCCGACGGCTGCAACTGCGAATCGGGACGCCACGGATTGTTCAGCGTCCATGTCCCGCGCTGATCCTCGGGGAGCCTGCTGTCACCGATCAGGCGGTTCACCCACGTATTGACCACGTCGATGACGAGGGTATTCTTCCCTTTGCGCACGAAGTCCGTGACGTCGACCCTGTACGGCGCCGTCCACACGCCCCCGGCGTACTTGCCGTTGACATAGACCTTGGCCATCACGCCGACCTGGCCCGTGTTCACGTACAGCCGGCCGGATTTCTCCTTCCCCCTGAGGTCGAACGTCGTCTCATAGCGGACACTGCCCGAGAAATAGCGCACCGACTCGTCGTCGGAGAGCCGCAGGTCTTTCAGTTCGTCCGCCACGACAGGCTCCGCCGGGCCCCGACGACCCTCCTGGAAGGTCAGTGTCCACGGCCCGTCCAGCGTCTTGACCCGCACCGGGGTCGGGAAATTCGCCGTCCCGTCCCCGTGCGCAGCGCCCGCCCCATCCGCGCGCAATACGACGAACAGGCTCTGGTTGGGCTCCAACACCATCGGCAGCGTCGTCCTGCGACCGTCATCCTCGAACTCCGGCAGCGGACGGATCGCCCCCGTCACGGCATCCCATGCCTCGGGCACAGAGCCGGTCACACGCAGCGTGCAGGGAAAAGCGATACGCGCGTCCGACTGGTTGGTCAGGAAGTAAATCTGCACGTCGCCCGCATCGCGGTGCCCGAAGAGCACGGGGACATCGGCCCCGACCTCGCAGTCGGGCAGGCACTGCACATAGGCCAGCGCCTCCTCCATGCTCATGCCGTCCAGCACGGCGCCCTTGCCGTAGCGGGCGGCCTTCACGGCCTTGCCGTCGACCCCGCCCCAGAGCTCCGCAGCCATGCGGCGCACCCGGGCGTCGGCATCGGGATAGCCTTCGAGGCTCGGCGAACGCTGCGGCGCAGGCCCCAGCAGCACGCCGCCCTCACGGACGAGCGCCTGCAGCTTCGCAAGCAGCTCGGGACGCATCGTCTCAAGCTTCGGCAACATCAGGATCCAGTATTGCGTCCCGTGCGGAAGCGTCCACAGGCCGTCCTTCACGGTGGCGCGTTCCAGCAGCACCTCGCCGTTGATATAATCGTACTGGTATCCCCGGGGCAGCGCCGGGTCGGTGACGCCCGTCATTTTCGGGGCGTCCTCGCCGATGAAATAGGCCACGTCGGCGACGTTGAGCCCCTGCTGCAACATGTAATTGACACGCTTGAGGTAATCCGTGAAGAGGTCGATATGCGAGAACCACGTGTTGTTGCGGTTGAATTCCGTTCCGAACCAGGCATTCATGCCGGGCAGTTCGTCGCCCGGCTGCGAAATGTAGACATGCAGCAGCGTGTTGTTGATCCCCTCGGAGAAGAACCTGTCGCCGCGCGGCTTCACCATCGCCGGATAACGCCCGAAATCGTTCCCGGCCGAGGTGTACGACTCGGCCGACACCTTCCGCTTGCCGTAGATGTGGGCGCACGACGAGGCGGCACGGTTCTCGATGTCGCCCAGCGACCCTTCGCCCCAGAATTCGCCCCCGACCTCGTCCGACTGGCCGCCGTACTGCAGGAACTCGCCGGGATAACCCCAGTGGCCGTAGTTCTCCAGCCACAACGTCAGCCCGTATTTGTGCGCGATTTCGCGCAGCCCCCCGATATGCGCATAGGCCAGCTTGTCGGCCGCCAGGCGCCGCATGTCCCACAGGAACCGGTCGGAGATATCCTGGCTGCCGACCACCACGCCGTCGTAAACGGGCAGGAACGGCAGGGCGTCGTAGCCGTAACGCTCCCTGAAGTCGGTCAGGAAGGTATCCGTAAAGTTCTGCCCGCCCTTCTCGTAGCTGTCGGCCACCACCACGCGGAACGTCCTGCGGTCTTCGGCCGGGATGCGGCGGAGTATCTCACCGATAAAGGCGTCGAAATGGTGCTGCAGGTAGGCCGGGGTCATCTTGTCCACTTCGAGCCCGGTGCCTTCGGGCGCCGCGGGCGAATTCTGGATGCCGGTCGGACGCATCCCGGTACGCATGACGACCCACTCCCCGGCAGGGGCTTCCCACACCAGGCGGTCACCGTCGAGACATTCCGTTATGTCGACCACCTCCGCGGGGTCGACCGCCAGCGAGGCATCGTCCAGCACGGGCTGGTCGCGCCACTGGTACTCCTCCCAGTAGGGCAGCGGCGACTGGAACATCTTGGCAAAGGTCTTCTCCGCATAACGCTCCACACGGGGCAGCGACGAGAGCAGCACTTCCGCGAAACCCGTATCCTTCCCCGCGCCGCGAACTATGAGCCGGAACTCGCGCCCCGTGGTCTTCGCCACGCTGACCGAAACCGGGGCGTAAGGGTCGAAGCCGACCTCGATATTGGGGTTCGAGCGGTCGATCCCGAACGATGCGATTGTCCGGTAGCCGTCCGCCCCCTTCACCTGCAATTCGGCCTCGGCACGTATCGGACGGCGGGCGGGCCACACCGTGATGTTGCGCAGATCCAGGTCGGCGTCCGTCACCAAGTCGATGACGGCTTCGGGGCTGCCATCGAAGAGAAGCTCCGTCGCCGGGTCACCGTCTATGAGGCATTGCGCCCCGGCAGCCGTTCCGGCAACCGTCACACGGGTGTCAGCCGCCGTCAGCGCCGCACGCCCCACGGCGGGAGCGGGATAGGCGACCACCCGCACGTCCTGGAAATCGGCCGACGGGCGCGGCAGCTCCGCCTCGACCTTCCCGCCGCCCCGGACATGCGCCTTGACCGAAGCCAGGTAACGCATGGCCTGCCCGGGTTCGATCCACGGCCCTCCGGCCTGGCTCCAGCCGGGGCTGTTGAACATGCCGATCTCGATACCCAGCTCCGAGGCGCGTTTGAGCGCCGCATGGGTCACTCCCCACCATTCGTCCGTAAAAAGTTTCACGGGGGCATAGGGCGTCGCCAGCTCCCCGAGGCCGATATTGCCGATGAAGGCACGGTTGATCCCCGCCCGTTTCATCGCTTCGAGGTCTTTCACCACGCCCTCCTTCGAGACATTGCCCGAAAGCCAGTACCAGTAAACCGAGGTCTGGACAGAGTCGGGCGGCGCCACGAACCCCGCGGCCAGGGCGGCATGGGAGCCGCCCTTCGGGGCGGCCTGCCCCGCCAGCGGAGCGAGGGCCAGCGGCAGCATCAGAATCAGTTTCGATAGTTTGTTCATCGCAGGAATATTTCAGGTTATGGGTAAAAATCGTCCTGTGCAGGCTGCCGTCCCGCACGGGAATGCGGCCCGCGGCAGCAGCCGTCCGCCCCGAGGCGGAAGGGTCATTTGGCCACCCTGAGCGTCAGCGTATGGCTTCCGGCACCCAGCTGATGCACCTTCCCGCCGTCCACGTTGGCCGGCAAGTAGAGCGTTGCGGTACTGTTGGCCGGGATTCGGACGCGGTAGGTCACCGTATTGCCCCGGCGCGTCCATGCCGACACGATCCGCCCGCAGGGGGCGTCGTGCGAAGCCTCGAATTCCTCGGGGCCGACGAAATTCGGGCGCAGCAGGATGTGTTTGAAGCCCGGCGCTTCGGGGTCGGGCTTGATGCCGCCCAGCCCCTTGAAGAACCACCCGCCGATCTCGCCGAACATCATGTGGTTGTCCGAGATGTCGCGCGTGGCTTCGAGGTTCCAGTTTTCGAGCAGCGTGGTGGCGCCGTTCACGATCCACCATCCCCACGAAGGATAGGTGTCCTGCACCGCGACCTTGTAGGCCGTTTCGGCATGGCCGTTCTCGCTCAGCGCATTGAGGATGGCCTTGGCGCCCAGCACCCCGACGTCGAGGTGGAACCCGGCTTCGGCGACCTTGCGGGCGAGGTTGCCGGCGACCTTGGCGACCATCTCCTCGGGCACGACGCCCCACATCAGCGGAACGCTCAGCTCGGTCTGCGTGCCGCTGGCATAGATGCCCGTCGCACGGTCGAGGTATTTGTCGTTGATGGCCCCGCGGATTTCGCCGGCCAGTGCCTCGTAGTGCTTCCGGTCGGCCTCCCGGCCGAACAGGGCGGCGGCACGGGCGAGGATCGTGGCATCGACGTAGAAATAGACCGACGAGGTCAGCTCCAGCGACGACTGCGAGCGGACGGGCACCCAGTCGCCGCGTCCCCACGAGGAGAGGTGCCCCGGGCTGCGGCGGTCAACGTAATCGACATAGCGTTTGATATTCTCGTAGCAATCCTCCAGCGGCTTCGTGTCCCCGTAGAAGAGGTAGAGGTTCCACGGGATGATGGCGATGGTACTCGTCCAGTCCAGCCCGTTGGCCGTGCCGTAGCCCCAGCCGCCGGTGGGGATGATGTCGGGCAGCACGCCGTTGGGCTGCTGTTCGTCGCGGTGGTCGGCGAGCCACTTCTCGTAGACCGTAATGCCGTCGTAGTTGTACAGCGCCGTTTCGATGGCCAGGTGGCCGTCGCCCGTCCAGCCGTTCTTCTCGCGCTGGGGGCAGTCGGTCGGGTAACCCATCAGGTTCGAGAGGTAGGCCTTGTTGGTGGCGTCCCAAAGTTTGTCCACCAGGTCGTTCGACGTCTCGATATGCCCCACGGGAGTCACGTCGCTGTGCATGGCATAGGCCGTCAGGTTCTCCGCAGACAGCTCTACCGGCCGGTCGGCAACCACCTCGACATAGCGGAAGCCCTTGTAGTTGAACCGGGGCATGAACTCGTCGTCGCGGCCGCTCAGGGTCACCACGTCGGTCTGGAACAGGTCGTCCTTGTCCGTCGGACGGAAATAGACGTCGATGTTCGACAGGTCGGCATGGCCGTCTTCGCGCAGGCGTTCGGCATGGATGAGCCGCAGCTGCGTCCCGGCCTCACCCCTCAGGCGGAGCTTCGTCACACCGGCCATGTTCTGGCCGAAATCGTAGAGGTAGCTCCGTTCGTCGAGCTTGCGCACGCTGCGCGGCCTGTATTGGGTGACGTTGCGGATCGGCACCGTCTGCTGTGCCGTGACCCTCTGCGAGGGCGCGCCGCGGTACATCACCCCGTCCCAAGCCGAGTCGTCGAACCCGGGGGAGCTCCAGCCCGGCTGTTCGAGCCGCGCATCGTAATGCTCCGAAGTATAGATGCTGTTGAACACCAGCGGCCCGCCCGAGGTGCGCCAGTCGAGGTCGGACTTCACGACCTCGTGCGTCCCGTCCGCATACTCGATACGCAGGTCGAAGCAGAACGCCGGACGGTTGCGCCACGGCGCCCGCTCGAAGTTCCACACGGCGCCCGACTGGTGGTTGTACCAGCCGTTGCCCAGCAGGATGCCCACGGCATTGGCCCCGTCCTGCAACTGCCGCGTCACGTCATAGGTGACGTAGAGGTTCCGGCGGTCGAAGCGCGTATACATCGGGTCGAGGCGGTGGTCGCCGACCTTCCGCCCGTTGATATGGAGTTCGTACAACCCGGCCGCCGCGACATAGGCGCGGGCCGATTTCACGCGTTTGCCCACGGAGAACTCCTTGCGGAAATAGGGCGCGGGCTTATGGTCTATGTCGTGGTGGTCGCTGATCCAGCATCCCTGCCAGTTTTCGATGCCCATCATGCCGGTCTCGAACGCTGCGACCCCGGACGAGGAGCGCGCGTAGTCCTTGTCCCAGACCGTCACGGCCCAGTAATAACGGGTGAAGGGATCGAGCTGCGGCCCGGCGTAACGGACGAGCGTCCCGTCCGAATCCGTGCGCCCCGAATCCCACACGTCGCCGCGTCCGGCGGCCACGGCGGCGGAATCCCGCCCCACGACGACCCTGTAAGCCCGCTGGAGTGCCCCGGAACGGCTGTCGTCCAGACGCCAGCCCAGTCGCGGCGCCGGGGCGTCGATGCCCAGCGGCGCCTCCAGATGTTCGCACCGCAGCCCCACGGGCGTACACGGTGCCGCGGCCTGCGCACCGATCGCGGCAGCCGCAAAACAAAGCGTTAAGAGTATCTTTTTCATAAAACGGTAAAATTATCGTTTCCGTCCTCCGGCGGCAACGGCACCCGCCGCGTTCCGGGGTACAAGTACGGACAGCTCCGGCGCCCGAGGCCGCAGGGATACCCCGTCCGCAGGCTTCCGGCCGACGGGGATGCCCGTCTGCCGCTCCCGACGGGGATTGCCGTCCCCGCCCGCCGGCATCTTTGGGTCAGAGGTTAAAGGCCCTTTTCAATTCGTCCATCTGCTCCTGCGTCGTCCCGGCGGGCTCGAAGCCCATCGAACGGGCCGTGAGGTAGATCTGCGCCGATTTCGAGAGCACGTCGACCTGGTCGAACGCCTCGAAGATATCGGGCCCCACGGCACATACGCCGTGTTTCTCCCACATCACCACGTCGTACTCGCGCAGCTGCGCGATGGTGGCCTCGGCCAGTTCGACCGACGAGGGCATCTTATAGGGAACGATCCCCAGCCCCTTGGGGCAGAACGCCCGCGTCTCGGGAATCATGCTCCACAGGAGGTTGGTCAAGACGTCCTTTTCGAGGAACGCAGGGTTGTGCGTCATGGCGATCAGGTCGATGGGATGGGTATGCAGCGCCGCCTTGTAGCCGTTGCCCAAGGCGATCATCTGGTTGTGCATCGCCAGATGCGAAGCCAGCTCCGAGGTGGGTTTCACCGCCTTGTCAGCGATGATCTCGTACGACGCACAGTCGTCGAGAATGCGGATTACCGAGCCGTTCTCCATCGGGCGGCGCGCCAGGTCGCGCATACGTTTGTTGGTACCCTTGCAGAAGAAATAGCACCCCTTGAGGCGGGGCAGCGTGGTGCCGATTTCAAAGCGGCCGCTAATCGGAGCCATCGCGCGGATCACGTCGTCGACGTGCTCCGTGATGTTTACCGTGATGTTGCCGCCATTGCGCTCGGCCCACCCCTTCTGCCAGAGGTAACCGGCCACTTCGGCCACTTTGTCCACCTCGGCGGCCAGCGCCGGGCGGTTTTCGAGTATGGATTTCATCGTCAGAACAAATTAGGAAATACGAGTGAGAAAATCAGGATCGCCAGGCCGCAGACCAATACGCCCACGGTCTTTCGCGACGCCCCGCGCCACTCCCGGAGGATAATGCCCCACACGTTCGAGAAGGTGACGTTGAGCGCCATGAGGATGCACCAGGCGAAGGCCGCCACGACCGACCCGGGCTCGAAGAAGGTCTGCCCGATGCCGAAGCCGAAGAACTGCGAGTACCACAGCGCCCCGGCCAACGCGCAGAACAACAGGTTGTTGGCATAGAGCGTCCCCTTGCCGTAGTCGCCGAACGTGCGGTTGCGCGCATTCTGCCACAGGCAGTAGGCGGCATTGGTCACGAAGCCCCCGAGCGTCACCATCAGCGTGGCGGGCAGCGTGCGGAACAGGGCGCTGCCGCCCTCGACCTGCACCTTACCGGTGACCTCCACGGTCCCCTCCACCTTGACGGTGCCCTTGATCTCTTGAATTTTTGCCTTCGCCCACTCGGTGGAATACTCCATGCCGCAGGAATCACACTCAAAAATGCCGCCGGGCTTCCCGACCAGCTTGCCGCCGCAGATCTCGCACTGTAATGCAGCCATATCAGTTATCCTCCCTCTTCTTCCCACAATTGGGGCAGAAATTGCTCATGATGTTCTTTGTACCGCAAGCGCAGTCCCAGCCCCTGGGCGGCTCGGGCTTCCTCGCGCCGCAATCCGGGCAGAAATTGCTGGAGATGTTCACCGCGCCGCAGTTAGGGCACGTCCATCCGCTTTGTAACGCGGGCTTCTTTGCACCACAATTAGGACAGAAGTTGCTCGTAATATTATTCTGTCCGCAGGCACAATTCCAGCCAGCTTCCACAGGAGCTACGGGAGCTGTAGCCTGCTGACCGCTAAACATGGGAGACACTGCATCCTTTGTCATGCCGATCACGCCACCCATTGCACCCAAAGTTACGCCTAACCCGGCAATATCTCCGAGGGCGCTTCCACCGCCTCCGCCGTTGGAGCCCATTTGCCCCAAACCGGCAGCATAGGCCTTTTGCACATCTGCCTGCAAAACGTCCTTTTCCGAGTAGCCTTTGGCCCGCATGATCTCCGCCTCGGTCAGGCCGGCCATGCGCTGCGCCTGCGCTTCCGCTTGTGCTTTGATGACTGTCCGCTCAGCTTCTCGACGTGCGACTTCTGTCTGCGTGGTCTGACGTTCCAGCTCCACCTTGCGCTGGGCAGCAGTGATAGCGGCCTTGCTCTCCTCCTGCGCGGTACGATAGGCGGCTTCGCTCTGCGCCTGCACAGTCTTGATAGCTGCCTCTGCCTGATAGGTGCGGGTCTGAAGCATGACCGTGTGCAGCTCGCGGATGCGCTTGAAGTTGGGATCTTCCTCCGGCAGCACCACATGGGTCACATAAAACTGCGGAAGTGTCAGGCCGTACTCTTCAAAGCCGGGCTGGAGCTTTTCATGAAGCAGCGCGGAAATCTCGTTTACGCGCTCATCGATCTCTAAAAGGTCGATCTGCTGCTCCTTGATGATGGCGGGGAGATACTGCTTGACTGTGTTGGCAATCAGGGGACGGAAGGAGCTTTGCACAGACCGGGTAAAATTCTCGCGGTCATCCCAGGCAATGCCCTTTTGCGTGCCCACCAGCTTCACGATCAGCTTGCGCGAATTCTCCACCTGTAAATTCAGAGCACCGGAGGCCCCGATCTCCAGCGGGACGCTGGTCAGCGGGTCGATAAAACGGATCTTGTCCGGCGTGCCCCATTTAATGGCCATTTGGACAGCCTTGTTGATAAAGTAGACCTCAGAGTGGAAGGTTCCCTCTGTATCGGTGGGCAGCTTGTAGAGCTTTTCCAGCAGGGGGAGCTGCTGGGTCTCCAGCGTATAGCGGCCTGGGCCAAAGAGGTCCAAGGCCTGACCGTCGCGGAAGAAGATCGCCTCCTGGCTTTCGTGGACGATGAGCTGTGAGCCGAAGTTGAAGTCCTCGATTGGGTGCTTCCACGCCAATGTTTCGTTGTCACCCTCATATTTGATGACGCTGGCGAGGCCATCCTTTTTGATCTCCTCGCTTTTCAGACGCTCGGCGATATCGTTCACATGGTCACAGACCGGGCAAACATATGTACTGGCTGCTCCGCTCGTCTGCAAGCGGACGCCGCACTGTGCACACGAAAACTCTACAACTTTGTTCTGCTCCGCCTGGGTATTGATAGGGCCGTGGCAAACCGGACACTGGGCCTTTGCACCCTGGGACTGATCAAAGACCACCTCATTGCCGCAATGCGGACATTTACGGGCTGTCAGCTTATCAGTGCGGACATTGATCGTATAACCGCAGGAGCAGTCGATCTTCTTGCGGGCAAAGAAGCCCGTTTTCGCCTCGGCAAATTTACCGCAGTTTGGGCATTCGATGACAAATCGGGACATAACAGCGTTCCTCCATTTCAGAGCAGCAAGAGCCTTG